>Ga0180432_10011071_pt1 | contig 10684 bp, 9 predicted proteins | sample SS_ome_10_FD_132414 | JGI IMG/M metagenome (GOLD analysis project Ga0180432, IMG submission 132414) | Hypersaline lake sediment archaeal communities from the Salton Sea, California, USA - SS_1_MS_2 metaG | ecosystem: Environmental > Aquatic > Non-marine Saline and Alkaline > Hypersaline >...
CGCTCGCCCTCGGCGCCCACAACCATCCCCGTGCCCTCGACCACGTAGACCTCGTGCTCGAAGGGATGCGTGTGATGGGGCGTGTGCCCGCCGGGGCCGACCTCGAACAGACGCATCGCGAAGTTCGGCGCGCCGTCCTTCTCGGTGATCAGCCAGCGGACGCGGGTGTCCTTCGCACCCTCCGTCTGAACCGGCTCGTCCGGCACGTCCTGGACCGACTTGACGATCATGACACGCGCTCCTGCGTAAGGTGGTTCCGCCGGTGACCTTCAATCCAGCCAGCGCTCGGTCTGGCGTTCGTAGTCGAGGATCTCGTCCTGCGTGAAGAACAGGCTGATCTCGGTGGCGGCCGTCTCGGGCGAATCGCTGCCGTGGACCAGGTTGAAGGTATCGCTGACCGAGTAGTCGCCGCGGAGGGTGCCGGGCTCGGCCTGGCTGCCGAACGTCTTGCCCATCATCTTTCGGGCGATCTCAATGGCGTGGGGTCCGCGCAGCACCATCACGACCACGGGTGAGGCGGTGATGTAGTCGATCAGCCGCGGGTAGAAGTCCTTTCCCTTGTGCACGGCGTAGTGCTCCTCGGCCAACTCGCGGGAGATCTGCATCAGCTTCATGGCCGTGATCTGGAGCCCCTTGTCCTCGAACCGCCCGATGATGCGACCGACGAGCTGTCGTTGGACCGCGTCCGGCTTGAGGATGATCAGTGTCTGTTCCATCGTTCCGTCCGATTGGTTGGGTGTCGCCAGACGTGCGGGCCGGGCCCGAACGTCATCTCTGACGAGTCGTTGTACGCACTGGGCCGTTCGGCGTCAACCGCGCCCGGTGCGGCTGCTGCCTGGTGCGAGAAGGTGCCTGGTGCGGCTAGGTACCTGGTGCGAGAATTCTTTCTCGCACCAACACGCGCGGGAATCCCTTCCCGCGCCATGTGCGGCTCGCACAGCGTTTTCTCGCCAGCGGCGTATTGAGTTGGGGCGGTGTCTGTCGTAGTGAGCAGGAAGCGATGGAAGTCGGTGCGAGATGGGAATTTCGCACCAGTGGCAGCCAGCGGACCCGCGGTAGGGCCGGCTGTGCCGGCCAGTTTTCATTGATACGAATCGGCCGGCGCCGCCGGTCCTATTTGTAGATCAAGAACGACTTGGCCAGGCCCAGGAAGCGCTCCACGCGGAGGGTCGCGCCGGGGAACAGCCTTGCGAGTTCGGCCCTGCGGAGCAGCCTGATGGACATGATCTCTCTGATGGCCTGCTGCCTGTCCGGGATTCTCGGGTACCAGCCCAAGCTGAGGTGCATCACCAGCCACACTCTCATCGACAGCGGGAGGGCGTCGAAGTAAGGGAAGACGAAATGGGGCTCGATCGGGAAGTCCCGGTTGGGCGTCTGGACGAGGTACCGCCTGCCGACGCGGATGATCTCGTTGGCCATTCGAGCCTGGCTGTCGTAATCGCCGACGTGCTCGATGACGGAGTTGGAGAAGACCAGGTCGAAGGCCTCGTCGCCGAACTGACGCATGTCCGTGGCGTCGCCGACGACGCTCTTGAAGTTCGGACGGGTCACCGTCTGGGGCTCGAGGTTGAGAAGGCAGATCGTGACGCCCACATCAGCGCATTCGATCGCTTCCCAGAAGGCCTGTGTCCCGCCGACGTCCAGAACCTTGGCCGGTCGAGGTAGAGAGCCTATCAGGGCCTCGAGAACGGCATACCGTCTCTTGCGAAGCCTGGCCGCCAACGAGTCGGGATCGCGCCAGTCGAAAAGCTTCGTCAGGGGCCTCATCGCTTCGGACCTGGTTGCCGTGGAACGTGTCCAGCGAGTCCCGGTTTGCCGCAGCGCCTCGTTTCGCCGCACCAAATGCGACGGGGGCCGGGGCCGAATCCGGCTTCGCCGGGTGGTTATTCGCCTCGAGCGGGACCGGCCGGGGCGAGGGCAGGCTGTACGGACGGTGGCGCGGATCGCGCGGTGCCCTCGGCCGCCTGCGGCTCCGGCAACGGCTCCGGGCCCAGCAGGTGGTCCAGGGCGAAGATCACCGCGCTGAGGCCAAAGAACAGGGCGTTGGCGAACGGGCTGCTGGTCGTCTCCCGGAACATGCTATCGATGAAGAAGTCGATAAACAGGACCCAATACAAAACGACCAGGTCGCGGCTGATCGGCTCGCTGCCCATGGCCGGCAACCGTCGATAGAGCCGCAAGCTGACCCGCACCAGGGCCAGCAGGAGCCAAACATACAGGATGAGCCCGGCGAGCCCGCACTCGGCCAGGATGCTGAGGAAGTTGTTGTGCTCCATGGCCGCCGACGCGAACGCGTAGTAGGGGCTGGACGGATTGCGGGCATAGGGGGGTGCGTGGTCGCGGAAATGCCCGAACCCGACGCCCAGCATCGGACGGTCCTTAAACATGTCCCACGTGATGAGCACCAGCCCGATTCGGGCGTAGATGGGGTCCACGTCGGTCACCCCACCGACCTCGCGCCGCGGGGACACGATGTTCCGCCAGTTGTAAGCCACGCCCCCCGCGGCCACCGCCAGGATCAGACACATACTCGCCACGCGCGTCATACCCCGCCGCGACAGCCCCATCCACAGTAGACCCGCCACGAGCATTGCGAGCCAGACACTTCGGGTCTGGGTCCAGAAGATCACGGGCAGGGCGGCCAGCGCGGCCAGTCGGCAGACCAGACGAAACACCGGCCCGGACATTCGGGCCAGGACCAGGTTATTGAAGAAGACGTAGACCATGGCCAGGCCCATGATGGGCGAGGCGAGGAACGGTCCTCGGACGCGGCCCCAATGAATGCCCTTGGTCGGGTCGGCGATGAAGCCGGGCCAGACCAGCGACCAGAGTCGGAAGCGTTCGGCCCAGCCGGTGAACGTCAGGTACAGGCCCAGAAGGAAGAAGAAGGTCAGCAGCCACTTGATGTCCCGGTCGGTCCGGATGGCCTGGATCAGCATGCCGAAGACGATAAAGGCAAACCAGTACCCGCCGATCAGCCGGTAGTGGACGCTGGGCACGACGTTGGCCTCGAAGCCGGCCACGGCGGCCGAAACGGTGAAGTACACGAGGATCGCCGCGATCAGCAGGCTTGTGGGCCAGGCCCAGTAGATGCGAAACCGGCCGACGGCCGTCATGAGCACGAACAGGCCTATCAGCCCCACCAGCAGGATTCGGGGGATGGTCGGGTTGAAGAACGTCGGCAGGATCAGCCGCCAGAACTCCTCGTGGAGGCAGGTCACCGTGACGAACCACGCGAGCACGGCCAACAACGGGTTGCCCAAGACGGCGTAGGCGACGAAGCCGGTCAGCGCGCCGACGCCCAAGAGCCAGTAGGGGATCAGATCGACCGGAATGATCCACACGGTAGCGACGGTCAGCAGGAGGGCCCCAGCCGTCATCGCGGTGCTGATTTTCTGGCCGGCCAGTTGCATCGTTATCGCCCACCGTCGCCATGCCTGCGGGCCCGTCCGGGCGCGCGGCTACAATCGGCGGTAGAGGAATCCGGGGATGGGGAAGCGTCGCTGGTTGAGGACCACGCCGAGAAGGCGGCCTTGGTTCTGCTCGATCCGCTTCTTGGCCTCGGCGACGGACTCACGTCGCGTCACGCCGGCACGGGTAACGAGCAGGACGCCGTCGACGAGGCCCGCCAGGGTCTGGGCCTCGGGGTGCCCGTTGGCGGCGGCCGTATCGATGATGACGTGGTCGACCTGCTCGTTCTGTCGCAGCTCTTCCATGATCGTCCGCAGTCGTTCGCTACGGAGCAGCCCGAGCGGCCGGTCGACCTGCTGACCCGCGGGCAGTAGGCCGAGGTTCGGCAGGCCCGTGTCGCAGATGGCTTGGTCGAGCTTGGCCTCGCCGCGAATCACCTCGGCCAGCCCGATGGTGGGCTGGATGTCGAGCACGTCGGCCAACCGCGGTTGGTGCAGGTTGAAGTCGACCAGGAGGACGCGGAGCTCGGCGTTGGACTGGGCCCCGAGGATGGCCAGGGCCGCCGCGATCTGCGTGGCGCCTTCTTGGCGTTCGGCCGACGTGACCAGAAGCGTCTTGGGGGTCTTGGCCTCGGGGGCAAAGAAGATGCTGGCCCAGATCTGCCCGATCTCCTGGTGGGCGGCACGCTTGACCTCAAAGCTCCCCGGGGGGGGCTCAAGAGCGAGTTCGTCGGACACGGCGAATTCGCCCGACGGAGCGACTGGCATTTCCCAAACCGGGCTGAACCCATTGTTCGATCTCGTCGCCGGTCGCCAGGTCACGTCGCTCCGGGGCGCCTGGTGACCGGAGACGTCGTCGGCCCCGCGGGGGTCCGCGGAGCGGAACGTCTCGGAACCTACACGACTATCCTCCGACCCGTTTTCGACACGGAACCGAGCACCTGCGTCCCCAGGTACCGCTCGACCTCGTGGATGCTTCGCAGCGTGTGGTCAAAATGGTCCGCCAGGAACGCGTAGGCGAACGCCAACAGCAGCGACACCACCAACCCCACGAGCGTGTAGACCGGCGTCCACGGGACGGCCGGACGATCCGGGTCGGGGATGCTGGCCGGGTCGACCACCTGAATGGTGATCTCCTTGCGTGCCCGCTCCTCGTCGGCCTGGGCCTGGAGCAGCTCGGTCTCCATGGTGGCGTAGTTGATCCGGGTGGTTCTCAGTTGCGCTTGCAGTTGGTCATATTCGGGCAACAGCCTGGCCAAGGCGTCGAGCTTGACGGTCAGCCGGGTGATTTGCTCGGCCACCTGATCGAGCTGGGCCTTGGTGGTCTCGACCTGGACGGCCAGGGCCCGTCTTTCTGCCCGCAGCTCTTCGATGATCTCGAGCTTCGCCCGGGCGATCTCGATGTACAGGTCGATCAGCTCGCGGTACGTGGGGGCGAACTGGCCTCGCATCTTGTTCCGGTCGATGATCAGGTCGGCCAGCTTCTTCTTCATCTTGTTGACGATGTCGTTGTTTGTCAGGACCTCCTGCGGCACGATGATCCGTGGCTGGTCCGTCGTCTCATAGAGCTCCTGGGCGATGCTCTTGAGCTCTTCCTGCCGCGTAGCGTCTTTCTTGCCTTCGGGGGACGGCTTGCACAGATCCATCGCACGTTGCTCGAGCTGTTCGATGCGCTTTTTGGTCAGTGCCTTGCTGATCCGCTCGTCGTCCAGCTCCTTGTCGAGCTGCTGCTGGAGGGATTGGAGGTGGGCCAGTTCGGTCCTAAGGCGGATCTTCTCCTCCTCGAACCGCCTGCGGACGACCTGGGCGCCGGCTTCGGTGCCGCTTTTGAGCAACTGCTCCAGGATGACGATGTCGGCCGGATTGAGCACCCTTACCGCCTGGGTGGTCGGCGTGGTCTCGGCCGGGACCCCGCCGCCGAGCTTTTCGGTGAGGAACTTGCCCAGTGCCGCTTGGGACGGGTTGAGGGTCTTTTCTTTGAGGTCGTCCAGGCGGGTCTGGACGAAGCCGGCCGCATCGCGGAACCCTTCAGCCTGGACCTGTTGGTAGCGGTCGATATAGCACGCGGTCAGGATGTCGGCGGCCATCTGGGCGCGCTGTCCCGGCTTGAACCCGGCGGTGTCCTTCTGCCGGACGACGATACTGAAGACCTCGGACATGGCCACCTCCTGGCCACCGGGCGTCTCCATCTGGACGTTGTCGCGGAATCGATGCAGGTCTTGCTGCCGTTTGGAGACGATCTCATCGGCCGCGGTGTCGATTCGGGCGATGACCTGCTCCAGACGTTCTGTCTCCTGGTCGCGCTGCTTGGGCTCGGACGCCTGGAGGGCGTCGCGTACCGTGCGCCACTGCTGTTGCAGGGAACTGTCGCCCAGCAAGGCCAGCGTCCGGCTCAGGACGCGGTCGGACAGGATCAGCTCGCGCTGGGTCTTGAGGAAGACCTCCAACGACCGATCGGGTGAGACCTCCTCGACCTTCGAGCTGGCCCGCTTGGGCTGCTTGACCAGGATGGTCACGGAGGATTCGTAGATGGGGTCGGCCTTCTTGCAGGCGACGTAGGTCCCACCGGTGAGCAGGACCACAATGAGGATCATGCCCACCAGGTTCGAGAAGACGACCCGCGTCAGTTCACGAAGGGTTCTTGTTGTGAATGCTTCAGGCATGGTCGTGACCTACCATGGTGACTCGTGTGATTTCCGGATACCTCCGGCCGGACCCGCGCCGGCCGATGATTAGGGGCCGACGCCGACGTTCACGTTCGGGGCACCGCCCCCGTGGTTCTTGATCGTGGCCGGCTCGTTGTGGAGCTCGTACCCGAAGTTCAGGCTCGTCGAGAACGAGTACGGCAGGATCGAGCGGATGCCCTTGGTGAACACCTGATCGACCCAGTCGTCGAACTCCGCCAGTCCGCTCTTGGGTACGTAGACGACGTCCATGTCCTGCGTCCAGATGTCGTGCCTGAGCTGGCTGAAATCGGGCAGCAGGCCGTTTTCCGAGCCCTTTTTCGCGTTCATCAGGTGGTGCATGTCCACCAGCGCGCCCTGCGGAACGGGCACGCCCTTGCGTCGGATGAACAGGACCTTGCGCTGGTCCGCGCGGGGTGTCGGGCCGCCCGCCGCAGCGATCGCCTGGATCAGGCTGATCGGTGTGGGCGTCGTGATCATGCCGGGGGAAGTGACCTCGCCGAAGACGAACACCTTCTGCGGCGCCCATCTGTTCATCTGGACGGTCACGTCGATCTGCTCGAGGTCGGCCTCGGCGTAGGCCTTGTTGATGTCGAGACGCAGTTCGGCAATGGTCTTGCCGAAGGCCATGATCGACCCGATGTAGGGCAGGTCGACCGTCCCGTCCGGGTTGACGGGCATCAGACGCGACTGGCCGCGCGGGGCCGTCGTGATCGCCCGTTTCAGCTCGGCGATCTTGATGTTGGCCTTCTTGATCGTGACGGTCAGCTCGGGGCTCTTGAGGTGCTCGCCGTACCGCCGACGGAGCTCCCTTTCGAGCTGCTCGGCGGTCATGCCGGCCTCCTCCTCCTGGGTGCCGTCGGACTTGCGGGGGAAGACCTCGACGCCGCCCACCAGCAACAGCCGGACCATCCCGTCGCTGCCCACGATCACGTCCTGGTCGTACTGCGGCTGGAACGGGAAGCGGATGTTGATCGCGTCCTCGATCTTCAGCCGATACCCCTCGGGGGTGATCGTGTGCTTGACGTGGTAGATGATTTCGAGCTGATCACCGACGTTCAGCCGGTAGGTGGGCAGGATGATCTGCTTGGCCGGGACGGCCATCGCGTGCTCGGGCTGCTGGAACAGGGCCTGGTGGTCCGGCGGCGGGGGACCCGGTTCGGGGGAGCAGCAGCCGCCCATGCCTAGGCCGGCCAAGACGCCGGCCACGAGCCCCCCACCCAGCCCTCGGCGGCGCCGAAACCCGGCGAACGATCCTTCTGTTGGTATTGGCCTCACAGCCTAGCCTCCCTCATCGACATCGATCCCGCCTCACGGGACGACCTTGGCGAGCGGCAGGCGGGCCGTCCGCCTGATCCGCTCCACGGCCTGCAATGCCTCGTCGTAGGTGGCGTACTTGCCCACGTGGACCAGGTACAAGGCGCGCCCGTTTCTCGTATCGAGCTGCTGGTCGGCCTGGAGACCCAACGCCCGCAAGCGAACGACCTCGTTGTTAGCGGCCTGAGCCTTGCTCAGCGCGTGGCATTGGACCGTGAAGTAAGACCGGGTCCAGCCCAGCATGTACCTGGCCGTCTTGGAGGCGGACCCATTGGGCTTCTCTTGCAGGATCTGGGCGAACGCCCGCGCCGACTCGGTCCACTTCCCCGTGCGCTGTAGGCTGATCCCGTAACGCAGGAGCTGGTCGTCGTAGTCCTGGAGATCCTCGAGCCAGGGCAGGGCCTCCTGGTAGTATCGGACGGCCCTGGCCCAGTGTCCGTCGTCGTAGGCCATGACCGCCAACGAGGCCTGCGCTCGGCTCCGAACGTCCATGCGGGACGTCTTGGCGATGGCCGCCTCGAAGTCGCGCTGGGCCTCGCTGCGCTGGCGAAGCTTCAGGTTGCACAGCCCGCGCAGGTAGTACGCCTCCCCGACCTCGGGCGCGTCACCATACTGCTCGATGAATCGGCTCAGCGTCGCCTTGGCCGAGCTGTAGCGAGACATCTGATAGCCGCGCGCGCCGTCGGCGAGTTGCTGGCGGGCCTCGGGCGAAAGCTGTTGGCAGCCGGCGCCCAGGGTCATCCAGCCAAGCAGCATGCCCACGGTGGGCTTATGGGCTTGTCGGAAGGCACACATCCCTTTCACCCCATCGGGGCCCAAAGGCCGTACCGATTCCTGCAAAGTGCTTTCGCCCCGGTGGTTATTCGTCCATAGTCCGAGAAATACTTGAGGGTTTCTGGCGGGTTTCCCCCCAGGGCCCCGGGGCAGGGCCGCGTGCCGTGCGTCCCCACACCTGGCACGGTAGTATGCCGTCCGGGGTACCGGGACCGGGACGGAGAATCGCCATGACCGACGGCTCGATGCGAGAGGCCGGCTGGGTTTGGGAGGGCCAGGGGCTCGACCCGGGCGTCCACCCGTCGATCTTTGGCGCGGGCGAGGGCGCTGCCTACTTCGGGCTGAGCCGCGCGCACCACATGTTCCATCCCAACGACGATTTGGCGATGACCAAGCTCAGCGGTCTGGACGAGGTGGTCTGTGACATCAGCAAGTGGCGGTTCAAGGACACGGAAGGCGGGGGCTCGGCCTGCTACGGCGACGCCGCCTATCAGACCGTCCGCGCCGAGGCCGCCAACGTCAGCCGCCTCTCGTTGGGGTACCCCAACATCACCGGCGCCATCCACGACGACATGAAGGGCCTGGTCGAGCGCGAGGGCATCACGCCCGACCGCTACGCCGACATCCACGCCGCGTTGAAGCGCGACAACCCCGAGCTCAAGCTGTGGTCGGTCGTCTATACGCACGAGCTCGACCCGGCCGTGTGGGCGGACTTCCTGCCTTTCATCGACGTGGTCAACCTGTGGGTCTGGAACGCCAAGGACCTGCACAAGCTCGACGACGACCTGGAGCGGTGCCGCGAGATCTTCGCGCCAAGACCCATCGTCATCGGCTGCTACATCCGGGACTACCCATCGCAGGCGGCCGTCCCGATGGATCGGCTCCAGTACCAGTGGGAGCGCGTGGCCGCCCACCTCACCGACGGGAAGATCGCCGGCTACGCCATCCTCGGCAGCGTCCTGATCGACGTGCACCAGGAGCACGCCCGCTGGATGCGCGACTTCATCGCCTCCCATTGAACGAGCAAAACCCCGGCCAGACCGTCTCTACCTCACCATATGAGATCCTGTCGGTGTCCGCCGGATTCACGCGTCGGACGACTTCGACCAAAGGCGCGGAATGACCCGGCCGGTTCGGTTCATGTACAAACGGTACTGGGCCCCGAAGCGATCGAGCATCATCTGTTCTTCGCGCGGAGCCCGCAGCAGATACAGGAGAAGAAAAACCGCCAGCGCGGGCGGACCCGCGATCCAGTTCTGCAGCAACAACGGTTGGGCGATGACCCACAGCCAGTGCGCGGCGTACATCGGATGCCGGACGGTGCGGTAAGTACCTTGGGTGACGAGCGTGTGTTCCTTCCGAATCTCCAGCATCGCCGACCAATTGCGCCCAAGGTCAACGTGTGACCGCCAGAGCAACCCGAGCGCGACGACGTAGGTCGTCGCGCCGACCAGACCGGCGAACGTCGGCAAGTGATAGTCGGCAACGTCCAGCCAGGGCGTCAGCACATAGACCATCGCTATGAGCTGCGTCGCCCCCCAGAGGGACATCAGCGACCACATTGCCAGGCCCTCTTTGCGGCTGTCCGCAATCGCGTCCTTTGGGTGTCTCCTCGCGTACCATCCCCGGATGACCGTCACCACGACGAAACCGCTCAGGAAAACGACCTTGAGGGCGCTGTCCACTTCGGGTTGGCCTCCGGTCTTTCTCGCGACCAGCCCGGCGAACGGCGCGCGCCGACCCGAGGGACGTGATGGACGCACGTTCTTTGGCTACCGGGCCTTCGGCGCGCGGAAAACCCAATCTGCCACCAGTATACCGCGGGGCAAATCTGTCCCCCAGCCTCCAGCGAGACCTGTTTTGATCGCGGCGGACCTGTGCGGCCCGCCGCGACTGTGAGCCGAATGCCAATGCCGATGGTGTCCGCCGACCCTCAAGGTCCATGCCCAATCATTTGACATTCCCTCCCCAATCGGGTATCTGTTCGTGTAGGAGAGGAAACGCGTGGGAGGAAAGGGGCCGCAGGGCCGTCGGTCCTTCCGGGCGCATTTCCTGAGGTCATCTCTGGCTCACTGGGGCGTGGAAAGGGCAAGACGATGAACGTGCGTGCAAGCTCGGTTCTGGCGATGGGCGTCGTGGTGCTTGTGACCTGCCCGGCCTTGGGTGGGGTAGGTGTTGCTGCCTGGGGCGACAACACGTATGGCCAGTGCGACGTGCCCGAGGGCAACGATTTCGCCGCCGTGGCCGCGGGTCATTATCACAGCCTGGCCCTTAGGGACGACGGGTCGCTTGCGGCCTGGGGTTGGAACAACTTTGGCCAGACCGATGTGCCCGACGGCAACGACTACCTCGCCATCACCGCGGGCAACCAACACAATCTGGCGCTCAAGCAAGACGGGACGCTTGTGGCCTGGGGGCTCGGCAACTATGGCCTAGACAGCCCACCCGACGGCAACGACTTCGTCGCCATTGACGCAGGCACCGTTTTCTGTGTGGCCC
>Ga0180432_10011072_pt1 | contig 10684 bp, 4 predicted proteins | sample SS_ome_10_FD_132414 | JGI IMG/M metagenome (GOLD analysis project Ga0180432, IMG submission 132414) | Hypersaline lake sediment archaeal communities from the Salton Sea, California, USA - SS_1_MS_2 metaG | ecosystem: Environmental > Aquatic > Non-marine Saline and Alkaline > Hypersaline >...
GTCGCCATCCTGCCCGTCACTATTCCATGCGACCACAATGTGGTCCAGCCCATTCATTGCCAGTGTCGAATAATCCTGGTGGCCTGCCGTGAACGTATTGACACGGAATTCCGTCTCCAAGGGCGCTCCGAGTGAGCTAAATCGCCTAACGAAAACGTCCAAGTCGCCCGGTGAACTACCCTCGGATCGGCTAGTAAAAGCCACCGCGAAGTTGCCGCTGGCATCCATATCCACCTCAGGCCAAGCCTGAAAATCTGGAGTATAGCTATTGACCCGGAACTCATCGCCCTGCGCTACACCAGAAGAATCATAGCGTTGGGCCCAGACATCATAGTGGTCGGAATTCGAGTTGAAACTCGAGTCCCACGCAACGACGAAGTTGCCATCGGCGTCCATGCCCACGGATGCGCGCTCCTGGGAGCCGCCCGTATACGTATTCACCCGGAATTCGCTGCCTTGCGCGACGCCTAAGGAATTGAAGCGTTGCGCATACACGTCGGGAGAAGAGAAACCGCTACGCCAAGCAACAACGAAATCGCCATCGGTATCCATTGCTACGGACGGATAAGCCTGGAGATCCGCTGTCGTCGTATTGACGCGAAACTCCGGTCCTTGAGGGTTGCCTGTAGAATCATAAACCCTCGCATATACATCCTCTCCGCCCGGATAGCTATACCAAGCTAGCACGAAGTTTCCTTGCGCGTCCATGGCTGCGGATAGCCCCGGAAGCCGGTTCGGGGCGCTGGTAAATGTGTTGACAACGAACTCGCTACCTAGTGGCGCGCCCGAAGAATCGTATCGCTGTGCGTACACATTCGATCCGGACCACGCAACGATGTATGTTCCATCAGGCGCCATCGCAATGCAGGGGTAGCTATGCGACGACGACGTATTAACGCGGAACTCGTCGCCTTGCGGAATGCCAGATCTGTTGTATCGGCGGGCATATGCAGCGTCATCGCTAACGCCCATCCCGTACCAAGTCACAACGAACTGGCCATCCGCACCAATCGCTACGGACGGCCTATCTTGGTTTCCAGCGGTGGTCGTGTTGACGCGGAATTCAACGGCGCGCGATAGGCATCCAAACACAAACACGTGCATCAGTACAATCAGAGCTACAGCGAAGCAGCGCATGTTTCATCCCTCCCGGTTACGCGTCAATACCCAGCAATCCGGAATCGAGTTAGCGCACATCAGACTAGTCGGACCTCCCCCCCCTTGTCAACAGTCTAGTGACCGGAATGGAGGATTTTTGCGGAAATGGAGTTTACCGGGTTAAGTAAAGGGAAGGCGACCGTTTGACCAGCACGCGGACGGCCGAAGTCTTCACCGGATCGAACGTGGCCAGCCAACCGGCCGACTTGGCCTCGCGGATCGTCGCCACGGCGGAGAACTGGTCCCCGTTCGACCCGGCCACCTGTACTTGCCCATCCTGGAGACCGTCGTTGCCCGGCGTGCCTCCGAAAAAGGCCACGGCCGTCACTTCCTGCGGGATGAGCAGATCGAGCGTGATCCATTGCGGGGCCGCTTCGCTGGGAGCGACGCGGGCGACCCAGCGCGAGCCGCGGTCGCCGTCCACGGCGTGCGACGCAACGTATTGTGCCCCCGCATCCGACGAGGCCGCGACCCGAGCGATTGCCAACGGTCGCCGTCCCTCGGGCTTCCAATGGCGGGCAATGTTCTCGACGCGTCCTCCCGCAAAAACGCCGCCCGACGTCATGATCAGAATCACGCACAGCGACACAAAAACAAAGAGGCAGTTCGTCTTCATGGCATTCCTCGTTGGTCCATTCGCGGGCTAGTTGGGGACTGGTCCATTTTTCGGCCAGAAGACGTTTTTTTGGGTAAACCGTTGACCGAAAACATGGACCTGTCCCGTTCCGTTGTGCCAAGGGTACCACTGCCGGCTTGCCCAGCAGTGTGTTCCCGGAGAGATTTGCTTTGCACTGCTGGGCGAGCCAGCAGTGGCACCCATTCTCAAAACACGTTCTTACCCACAGCTTTGTCGACCGGCTTCCTGTCCCGAAGGGACATTTGACAATAGCCCAGCGATTCATCGCTGGGACGAAAGGCCAACAGACACACAGCTAGTCCCGGAGGGACGGTTGAAATACGGCACAGCATGCGGGGTGGGTCGGCGTCGTTCAATCGTCCCCACGGGACGAACTGCTTTGAAAACAACGTCTTGAATTCCAGCAGTGAACTGCTGGGCTATTATCACGGGTCCCTTCGGGACGGCAAAACACGCGTAACAACAAGCCCGAAAAGACCGAGTTAGAATCTCCGTCGGGAAAACAGCCTGTTGCCAGTTTGAAACACGCGGTAGCATAATACAAGAGGGATCGCAAACGGGGTTCCAGAAAACGACCTTGCGGGAGACGACCATGCGTGCGGCAAAACGGCACCTCTTGCACTACACTTTGGTCGCCGCCACGGTGGTGAGTCTAACGTGTAGTCGGCCGCCGGGGCCGCTCGCCGCGGAAGACGTGGTCCGCCTGCCGGCGGTGGCCGACGTTTGGCTCTCCGACGCCAACCCGAAGGAACGAGACACCAACTCGGGAAAATACCCTCGGCTGAAGCTTAAAAACATCCAGGAGATGGCCCTGGTGCGGTTCGACGCGTCGGCGGTCCGGGGCCGGGAGGTCCGCCGGGCGAAGCTGTTTCTTCGCCGGGCCGGCCGCGACAAGCTCCGCTACATTCGCGTTTCCACTGTCAACCAGGACTGGGTCGAGGGCAGCAGCCGCACGCCTTACGGCCCGGCAACCGGCGCCACCTTCTTGTATGCCGACGGCCGACCCGATGCACGCCGCCCCTGGGCGTGGCCCGGCTCCTCGCTGGCCGACGTGATCATGACCTCGGGCAACAGCCTGGCATGTTGGGCCCCGCGCCGGGAGCTGCCGGGCGGATGGATCTCCGTTGAGCTTGACCCCCGGTTGGTCTACGCGATGGCAGCAGGCGACAGCGACGGGCTGGCCGTGATGGACGGCGGCAATCCGGCCAATTGGAACAACTTCGTCTACAGTTCCGAAGCCCGGGGCAGCGAGCCCTACATCGAGGTCCGCCTGGGCAAGTCGCTCTCGGGCGTGCCGGCCGAGCCCCGGATGGAAGCTCGAGCAGCGCCCGAACGGGCCAATTTCGGCCGCGGGGCGATCCGCCTGGCAATCGAGCCGCAAAAGAACGTCTTCTGCTGGCAGATCAAGCTCGACGGCCGAGCCGTCCAGCGATGGCGAGTCAAACACCCCGCTCCCGAAAAAACCACCGTCTTCTACTTGGACGACCTCGCGCCCGAAAAGGCGTATCGCCTGGACGTGGTGGCCGTGTCGCCGGGTGGTCGTCGTTCGCCGCCGGCACGACAGACAGTTACCAGTTCGCCGGGCCTGTCTAAGGGCATAGCCTTGGAGCGGTTGGAACCGCCGGCAACCCGCGTCATCAACTCACCAACCGACGGCCCGTTGCGGGTGTGGGCCCTGCCGGGCCTGGTCAAGATCAGCCCCACCGCACCCAAGGCCATGTTCGGCACCCTGGTTTCAGGCGACAGCGACTCCCCGGCCAACTCTCGGCCCAACGCCGTCTGGGACGGCAAGCGGATCAAGCTGTTCGGCGCCCGGGGTGAGTATGTCTCGTACCAACTTTGCATCGAGAACCTGGGCGACGGTCCCTTGCAGCACGTACGGGTCCGTCCCCACCAGTTGAAAGGGCCGGGCGAGGCCCCGATCGGCCAGACCGAGATCGAGCTCTACAAAAACTGGTACGCCCGAAACGGCAAAGGGCAGTGGCAGCCGGCCTACTCGATTCCTATCCAGCACGGTGCCCCGCTGGCAATCCCCGATCCGAAGCGCCGGCTCCCGAAGCAACAGAATCAGACCGTCTACGTCGACCTGTACATTCCCAAAGACGCTGGGCCGGGCGACTACGCCGGCTCGGTGGCGGTCGAAGCCGATGGCAGGCGAGAAGTCGTGCTGCCGGTGACGCTCCGGGTGTTCGACTTCCTCCTGCCCGACCGGCTCAGCTTCTGGCCCGAGCTTAACGCATATCGAATCCCCAAGTATTCGCACGACTACTACCGCCTGGCCCACCAGCACCGCTGCGTGTTGAACTGCGTGGGCTGGAAGCCGAAACTCGAGGGGTCGGGCAAGGACATTCGGGTAGTTTGGGACGAGTACGATCGTCGCGTGGGGCCGCTTTTGACGGGCCGGGTGATGGCGGAAAACCGCCGGGCCGGCGTCCCGGTCGAATGCATGTACCTGCCCTACTGGGATAGCTGGCCCACGTCGCTGTCGAAGCAGACTTACCGTTACGACGGACATTGGCCCGCGCGGGGCGAAGACCCGAGCCACCTCGTGAACCACTACCTCAACGGGCCGTACATCGGCGACGGGCTGAGCCGGGAATACCGCGAGGCGTTTTGGGCGGTCCAGCGGCAGTTCATCGAGCACTTTCGCGCCAAGGGATACACCCAAACCGAAATGCAGTGCTTCTACGGCGGCAAGGCCACGCACCGCATCCACCACGGCGCGAACATGTGGTGGACGACCGACGAGCCCTATCACTGGGACGACTGGCTGGCGCTGCAGTTTTTCTGCCGGCTTTGGACCGAGGGACGTGGCCGGGCCGATCCGAGGATCTGGACCGCCCGAGCCGACATCTCGCGTCCCCAGTGGCAAGGCCGCGTGCTCCAAGGCGCGGTCAACGAGGTCTATTATGCCGCCGGCAGTTTCAGCAAGCCGGCCATGGCCCGACGCTGCCGAACACTCGCCCAACAGACCCGTTTCAAGCTGCGGACCTACGGCTCGGCCAACCGGGACGACGCGGGCAACACGCAGTCGGTGGCGGCCTTGCTGAGCATTTGGGTCGACGGGGCCGACGCGTTTTTGCCCTGGCAAACCCTGGGATCGGAGAAGGCATTGGACGAGAACGACCGTGGTGCCGGCGGCGGCAACGCCCTGTTGGTGCCCGGCGCCCGCTTCCAGCGGCCGGTGGTGGCCGACATGCGACTCAAAGCGCTCCGCGACGGCCAGCAGTTGATCGAATACCTCGTGCTCTTGGGCCGGAAACATGATTTGAACCGCCGGCAGATCAAGGCTATGATCCAGGAGGCCGTGCGGCTCGAAGCCCGGGCGCGACCCGGGGCCGGAGTCGACAACGCCGGCGCCGTGCAGTTTGGCACGCTGTCCGCCTGGCAGATTTCCGAGCTTCGCCGCCGGGTGGCCGAATGGATTGTCCGATGATTGCTCCGGCGGGGTGCGGCCGTCTGGTCCTGCAAGTAGACTGGGGATTGAATATGACCTGGCGGGTTATTGGTGTGGCATGGCTGACGATGGTTGTCGCTGCGGCGCTTGCTCCCTGGACGTCGCCGGCGGCTGAGACGTCCGAGGCGGCCGACGGTGCGTCGTTTCGGGCGATGGTCGAGGCCGACTGGGCGGCCCAGGAGCAGCGGCGAGGCCACCGGCCCGACTCACCCCAAGCGATCCGCGGCGCGCTCGAGCGTGCCGGCCGGCTTCTCGACGCGCTTCGTGCCATGCCGAACGCCCCGGAGCTTCGACCACAGGCCGACGGGCTGGCACGCCTGCGGGGTGCCGCCGGCCGGGTGGAGTTGTTGGACAAAGCGGACCGGGCGGCCTTGTACCGCAAGATCCGCTGGGTTGGCCGCGAATTGGTCCTGAAGAATCCGCTCTTCTGCTCCAAGCCCATCGTGTTTATGAAGCGTCGCCGCTTCATCTCCCAGATGTTGCACGAGTATCTCGGGTATTTTTACGATTACGGCGACGTCGCCGGCGGCGGTGTGGCCATACTCCGGGAGCCCGGCCGGTCGCCGGCAGTCGACGATCTCGTCGGCGGGCGGCTGCCGCGGGGCAACTATACCACGCTGTCGCTGGCCTTCGACGCCCAGACGATCTATTTCGCCTTTGCCGAACGGGCCCCCAAAAAACCCGACTACTACTCTCCCGAGCGACGCTGCTTCCACATCTTTGCCATGGGGGCCGACGGGAAGCATCTCCGCCAGCTAACCCGCGGACCGTACGATGACTTCGACCCCTGCCCGTTGCCCGACGGCCACGTGGCGTTCATGTCGACCCGCCGCGGCGGCTTCGGCCGCTGCCACAATCCCTGGGAGCCGCTGCCGACCTACACGCTTCACAGCATGAACGCCCGGGGCGAAGACGTGCGCACGCTCTCGTTCCACGAGACCAACGAGTGGCACCCTTCCGTATTGGCCGACGGGCGGATCGTCTACGCGCGGTGTGACTACGTGGATCGATCGGCGGCCAACTTTCACGGCCTGTGGGTCAGCAACCCCGACGGCACCAACCCGAGCATCCTCTTCGGCAACTACACCAAGCGGATCAACGCCTGCTACCAGCCCCGGGCGATTCCCGGCTCGAACCGGGTGATATTTGTGGCCGGTGCCCATCATGCGGCGGTGGGCGGGTCGCTGGTGATAGTCGATCCCGCGCGGACCAATCTGGACCCCGAGACCGGCGAGGACCGCTTCGAGGCCGTCGAAACACTCACGCCCGAGGTCTGCTTTCCCGAGGCACCCGGCTGGCCGTCGAGCTACTTCCACAGCCCCTGGCCGTTGTCGGAAGACTACTTCCTCGTGGCGTTCAGCTTCGATCCCTTGCCGGGCATGGGACCTCGCGTGAAGGATGAGAACCCGACGGGCATCTACTACTTCGATCGCTTCGGCAACATGGAGCTTCTCTGCCGCGAGGAGGGCATCGCGTGCATGTACCCGATTCCGCTGGCGCCGCGTCCGGTGCCGCCGGTCGTGCCCGGCTCGTTGGATCCGGGCCTGGGAGACCAGGGGGAGTTTGTGCTGGCCGACGTGCAGCGGAGCCTTGCCCCGCTGCCTGAAGGTCGGGCCATACGCGAGCTGCGTATATTCCAGGTCTTTCCCAAGACGACCACGCACGTGGCCAATCGGCCGCGGATCGGATATGCCAACGCCGAGAGCGCGCGGATGCTGCTGGGTACGGTGCCGGTTGAGTCCGATGGTTCGGCCTATTTTCGGGTGCCGGCCGGCAAGCCGGTTTATTTTCAGGCGGTCGACGCGGCGGGGCGGGCGGTGCAAACGATGCGAAGCGTCACGTATCTTCAGCCCGGCGAGCGGCGGGGTTGCGTGGGATGTCACGAGCCGTCGGGTACTGCGCCGGTCAGATCGGCGCTAATGGCGACCGGGCGAGGACCGTCGGCCATCCGGCCCGGTCCCGACGGAACCCGGCCGTTCTCCTATCCCCGACTCATCCAGCCGGTGCTCGACAAACACTGCGTGCGATGTCACGACGGCACGCAGGACCCGGAAAAAAACCCGCCGGTCCTGACCGGCCGGCCCGACGGCCCGTTCACCGAATCGTACGTCGGCCTCCGACCGTACGTCAGGTGGTATGAATGGGGCGCGAAGAGCATCCGGCCGATAACGACGCGGCCGGGCCATGCCGGCGCAGACGCGAGCCCGTTGTCGAAGATTCTGAACGACGCCACTCACGCGGCCCAGGTCGATCTTTCCGAGGCCGACCTGCGCCGGATCTACATCTGGCTCGACGGCAATGGGCCCTTCTACGGCACCTATCGCGACAAGGCCCAACGCGCCCAGCGCGACGGTAAGCCCGTGGCCGTGCCTCAAATACAGTAGGGCCGGCTGTGCCGGCTGCAATCATGTGTAGCCGCAATGACTTGTTTATGCGCGGCCAATCCGGCACAATAGCGGGAGTAGAAGCACCCCCGGTTTGTTTTCCCCGAAGCCATACAGTGCTCTGTCAAACGTGAAATTAGGGGTGCCACTGCTGGCTTGTCCAGCAGTGTTCGAACGGCGAGTGTCGGACAATTCCGTCACTGCTGGGCAAGCCAGCAGTGGCACCCAGTGACACCCAACCCGTCAATTGACGATTGACAGAGCACCCGGGACGGGAGCGGATTGATGGTTTCTCCTCGCAGCATGGTCCGGCATCTTGTTTTGCTTTCCCTGGTTTTCGGCGTGTTGCCGGCGCGGGCTGAGGAAGCATTCCGCTATCCGGAAGGCAAGTATGAGAAGGGCTGGTTAAGATACGTCAACGGGCTGCCCGTGCTCAGCGTACGGGGGTCACCACAAGATATCGGCCGGCAGGAAGCCAACTTGATCTCCCGCTCGGCAAGGCAACTGATCAGCTACCCCAAAAACCTTCTCGAGTTGCTCGGCAAGCGCGATCAATGGCCAAAACTGCTCGAGAAGAGCCGGGCCCTGGCATCGCAGTTTCCGCCCGACCATCTCAAGGAGCTCGAAGCGTTTGCCGCGACCACGGGCGTCGACCGGGATCTGCTTCTTGTGGCCAACACGATGACCGACGTCTACCGGGGTGGTTTCGGCTGCTCGTCGCTGATCGTGGAGCCGGGGCGGAGCGCCACAGGCGGCCCGCTGTTCGGCCGGAATCTCGACTTCTTCACGTTGGGAGTGATCCACAAGTACACGCTGGTCGTGGCTTGCCGTCCGCAGGGCAAGCACGCGTTCGTGTCGATCGGCTTTCCCGGCCTGTTCGGCTGTCTTTCGGGGATGAACGACGCCGGTTTGGCACTGGCCGTGCACGAAGTGTTTTTCTCCCGGGACGGCGCGGCGATGTTCAACCCCAAGGGCACGCCCTACACGCTCTGTTTTCGGCGGATCCTCGAAGAATGCACCACGGTCGAAGAGGCCGAGAAGCTACTCCGCTCGATGGAGCGGACGACGCTCTTGAACCTGGCCGTGTGCGACCGCCGGCGAGGCGGGGTGCTTGAAATGACGCCCAAGACCGTGGTGTTCCGACCTGCCGAGGACGGTATTTGCGTTTGCACCAACCATTTCTGTTCGGAGGCCCTGGCCACACTGGCTTTTTCGGTCCGCTATGCCAGGCTTATGAAGAGCAAGGCAATCGAGAAGCTCGACGTGGCCGACGTGGCCAAGAAGCTGCACGAAGTCAACCAGGGAAGAATGACGATGCACACGATGGTTTTCCAGCCGGCCCCGCTCGTCTTGCATCTGGCGTTCGGGTCGTGTCCGTCTTCCGCGCTCCCGTTGAAGCGGCTGGAGCTTGCCCCGGTATTTGAAGCAAAGACTCTGAAAACGACCAACAGTTCGAGTAATGAGTGATTGGTTAGACCGCACGAGGAGAACGTAATGAAACAAAGATATAGTGTGTTGCTGGTAGCTGCCGCGGGTTTGGCGTTGGCGACGATCGGGTCGGCCGTGCTGGCCGGGGCCCCGCCGCAGCGTCCCAACATCCTCTGGATTACCTGTGAGGACACCAGCCCAAACCTGGGTTGCTACGGCGACCCGTACGCCAAAACGGCAAATCTTGACCGGCTGGCGACGCAAGGCATTCGCTATACCAATGCCTTTTCGATTGCCGGAGTATGTGCTCCGTCCCGCTCGTGCCTGATCACCGGCGTGTATCCCACGTCGTTGGGTTCGCACCACATGCGGAGCAAGGTCACTTTGCCCGATCATATCAAGTGTTTTCCGGAGTATCTTCGCGCCGCCGGGTACTATTGCTCCAACAACGTCAAGACCGATTACAACTTCCCAGTGCCCAAGGGCGCGTGGGACGAATGCAGCGGTCGGGCGCACTGGCGGAAGCGGGGCGAAGGGCAACCGTTTTTCAGCGTCTTCAACATCACCACGACGCACGAAAGCCGAATCCGCGCATCCCGGCAGGCGTTTGCCAAGCTTACTCGTCGCTTGACGCCCCAGGAGCGACACGACCCGGCCAAGGCAACACCGCCGCCCTTTTTGCCCGGGGGACCCGTGGTGCGAAACGACTGGGCCCGTTACCACGACCTGGTCACAGCGATGGATAAACAGGTGGGCGACCTGCTTGAACAACTCCGCGAAGACGGTCTGGACGATAAGACGATCGTGTTCTTCTTTGCCGACCACGGGGTGGGACTTCCCAGGGCGAAGCAGTGGATATTCGACGCGGGTATTCACGTGCCGCTTATCATTCGCTTCCCCGACGGGTTTCAGAGTCTTGCCCCGGCCAGGCCGGGTGCGGCGGTCGATCGCCTGGTCAGTTTCGTCGACTTCGCCCCCACGGTGTTGAGCCTGGCGGGCGTGGAGATACCCGAGCACATGCAGGGCACGGCCTTCCTCGGCAAGCAGGCGGGCGAACCGCGTCAATACGTCTTCGCCATTCGCGATCGCATGGACGAGCGCTACGACATGATGCGTGCCGTACGCAGCAAGAAATACAAATACCACCGCAACTACCTGCCCCACCTGCGCTACGCCCCGTGGCTGGACTACATGGAAAAAATGCCCACCATGCAGGAGTGGCGGCGGCTGGAGGCGGAGGGCAAGCTCCAGGGACCGCCCGCACTGTTCATGCGCGACACCAAACCAGTCGAAGAACTGTACGACATCCAGGCCGATCCCCACGAGCTGCAAAACCTGGCCGGCCGACCCGAACATCAAAAGGCGCTCGAGCAAATGCGCCGGGTACACCTTGAGTGGGTTCGCCGCACCAGGGACCTGGGCCTGCTGCCGGAACACGAGATGCACGCGCGGTCCAAGGGGATGCCCCAATATCAAATGGCCCGACAGAAAGACTCACTCTTCCCGCTGGAGAAAACCCTCGAGGCCGCGCTGTTGATCGACCGGGGCGAGGAAGCCCTGCCCGACCTGATCGACCGGTTGGACGACGCCGACAGCGGTGTCCGCTTTTGGGCAGCCAAC
>Ga0180432_10011073_pt1 | contig 10684 bp, 9 predicted proteins | sample SS_ome_10_FD_132414 | JGI IMG/M metagenome (GOLD analysis project Ga0180432, IMG submission 132414) | Hypersaline lake sediment archaeal communities from the Salton Sea, California, USA - SS_1_MS_2 metaG | ecosystem: Environmental > Aquatic > Non-marine Saline and Alkaline > Hypersaline >...
CATGATCAATCTCAGTGTCAACGTCAATAAGGTCGCCACCCTACGCAATGCACGCGGAGGCAACAACCCAAATGTACTCCAGGCTGCCCTCACATGTGTTGAGGCCGGATGCCAGGGCATTACGGTCCATCCTCGAGAAGATCAGCGCCACATTCGCCCCAGTGACGTATATGAAATCGCATCTGCTATAGATGTCGAATTTAACATTGAAGGAGACCCAAGGCCTGATCTCATTGATCTCGTACTAGAAATCTGTCCTGACCAGTGCACATTGGTTCCGGTCAAAGAAGGAGAAATCACCTCCAACCATGGGTGGGATATTCAAAAACACGAAAAATCATTGGTTACCGCCATCGATCGTATAAAAGCAAAGGGGATTCGTGTAAGCCTTTTCATGGATGCAGAACCCAATCTGATGGCCGGAGCTGCAGCCGTGGGCGCAGATCGTGTGGAACTCTATACAGAACCGTACGCGGCTGCAAAGACTGAGAAAGAGATTGCTAACCAGTTCGCTAAACTCCGTGAGTCCCACGATGCAGCCCTTGATGCCGGCATGGTCCTCAACGCGGGGCATGATCTTGACCTGAACAACCTCCCCAGACTCCAAAAACTCCAGGGTATCAAAGAGGTATCCATTGGACATGCGCTTATTTCTTATGCCCTTTACGTAGGGCTCACCAAGGCGGTTAAAGATTTTTTAAAAGCCTGCGGCCAGGAAATATAAGGGCAAGTCAAATCCACGCCAACCCCGCGGAAAGCGAGGTTACCCTGTAAAAAAACAGAAATGAAAAAAAAGCCACTGATCGTTTTCGATATGGATGGCGTGATTATTGATGTCTCAAGGTCATATCGGGATACGGTAAGACAAACCGCCAGACTATTCTTCAAATGGGCCCGGTCATGGAAAGCTCTACCGGATCCACTATTCCCTTTGTCGGATCTGGCCAGGATTAAACAGAGCGGGGGACTGAATAATGACTGGGATTTAACTTGCCTAACACTTAATCTTTTATTCTCTCTTATAAAAAAACCTCAAATCCATGAAGATACGGATCCCTGGCTCAGGCATAAAGAGACCATCAGCCTTTGTGACGTTACAGAACTTGCTCAATTCTTAAAATCCACGGAAAAACCGTTAACAACTTTATTTAAACAAACGGGAAAACCGGAGCATGAATTCATCAGGAACCTTTATACGGGCGATGTTGGAAGCGGGAATATTATTAAGCAGATTTTCCAGGAGATATATCTTGGAAGGGATCTATTTAAATCAACCTACAGCATTCCTGTAAGAGTATATGATGGCGAGGGTTACATCAATAGAGAAAAACTCCTGGTTAATAAAGTCAGTCTTGAAAACCTCTCAAAAAACAATATTCTGGCTATTGCGACAGGACGGCCTAAAGCCGAGGCAGACTATCCACTCAATCTTTTTGGGTTGAAAAAATATTTCCAAATTATCCTCTCACTTGATGATTGTATCAGAGAAGAGAGAAGCGTATTAGAGCAGGTAGGCGAAAAGGTCTCTCTCAGCAAACCGAACCCGTATATGCTTGACGCAATTGCAGAAATTAAAAAAAACGAGGCATCACGATTCTATTACGTGGGTGATATGCCAGATGATATGGAAGCTGCCTCACGATCGGGTGCAGGGTATATTGGGGTGGGTGTTCTCTATTCAACTTCTGATTCGGATCTCCTTAAAAGAGAGCTGCTACAGGCCGGCGCTAAATATATCATTGAAGATTTTGAAGAATTAAAGGGAATAAGAGACCAAGATGCTTAAACGCTAAAATGAAGAAAGGAATGTATAATGAGCATTGGCAAAGGGTTTGGAAAGACCATCCTCATCGGAGATCAATTTGTCCTTTATGGCGTACCGGCTGTTGTCTCGTCACTCCCCTATGAAACAATAGCAGACGTGCAACGGTTTGATGGGGAGGGATGGATACTGGAAGATAACCGTCGCGAGGTTCCGGGATATAAGGAAAAGAAAAAAGAACAACAGGTGGAATCAATTAATAGAATTCTTGAAGTGATGAAAATTGATGTAAATAAAAATCCCATAAAGATTACCTATGGGGGAACGCTCCTGGCCGGAAGCGGTGTGGGTGCAAGCGCTGCCAGCTGTGTTTCACTTGCAAGGGCATTGAATGCGGAATTCAATCTGGACCTTTCAATTGACGAGATCAACCATGTCTCCTGGGAGGGGGAATTTGCCTATCATGGTATCCCGAGCGGGATTGACAATACTGCCTCATGCTATGGTGGTCTCATGATTTACCAGATAAAAGACGAACAAAAAATGTTTGAAAGGATTCAGGTCAAGAAATCTTTTGAGGTGGTATTGGCCAACAGTGGGGTGACAGCCAACACGGCAGCCCTTGATGGTCTTACAGAAAATGAAAAAGAAAGAAATCCGGAGCTATTTTCTGTCCGCCTTAAAAAAATTACAGATCAGGCCCTAGAAATAAAAAAGGGGATCGAGACAGGCGACATGAATCAAGTGGGGTCCCTCATGTCAGAAAATCACAAAATCCTGATAGACATGGGGCTTTCCCACGAAAAACTGATCTATTTATGTAACATGGCCCTTGAAAACGGGGCCCTCGGAGCGAAACTGACCGGAGGCGGAATGGGAGGCTATATGGTCGCCCTGACTCCGGGTAAGGATCTTCAGAAAACAGTTGCTTCGGCCATTGAGAAAGAGGGGTTTGCGGTTATTCGGGCGACACTCGGAAAGAATTAATCCTTTTTACGGCTAAAATAGAGGTTAGTCAATGCCAGGATAGACGTACCGGCGATTAGCAGGAATGAAATGGCATTGATGACCGGGGTGCTCCCATCCCTCACCTGGAGATACAGGTTTATCGGTAAAGTTGCCTGGGAACCTACCAGAAACAGGGTGGTATTAAAGTTTTCAAAAGACATTAGAAAGGCTACTGCTCCCGCCCCAATAATCGCGGGGCGAAGGAACTTTAGGGTAATAAGCCAGATCACCTCAAAACGGTTGGCGCCAAGGTTCAAGGCCGCCTCCTCCAGGGTTGGGTCAAACTTCTTTAAGCGCGCTGAAACCACAAGGGCGACCAAAGTGCTGATAAATGAAAACTGACCCAAAACGACAAGCCAAAAGCCAGGCCGGAAAAGAGCCACATCTATATGCCAGCTTTCCTCAAAATAGATGCCCAGTGTCGTGCTGAACATCAGTATGGAAATTCCCAGGATCACACCTGGAACAACCAGAGGAGCGATCATAAGAAAATAGAGGAACTGTTTGAAAGGAAAATTTTCCTGCTCAAAAAGAAAAGCGCCGCAGGTTCCCACAGCCGTTGCCAGCAGCGTCACGAAAAAGGCCACCTTCGCACTCACCCAGATGCTGTCTAAATTGATCTGGTCGTGGAATATTCCCACCCGTTCAGGCAAATCTGCCGTAAACCATTCCAGGGTAAACCCATTCCAGGGAAGTGACGGAAACTGGGAATCATTAAATGCCAATATACATGTCACCAGCAACGGGGCAAAGAGGAAGGTAAAATACAGAGCAATATACAGCTTAAAACTCGATGTATATGCTCTGGAATTTGGCAGGGAACGAATCATTGGACCACTTTCTTCAAGGTTTGTTTGGATAGCTTCAGGCCTACCCAGATAACGGCTGACGATAGAAAGAGCAATAGAAAGCCGAAGGCAGAGCCCTGATTCCAGTTAAAGCTGGCTATAAACTGGTTGTATATCTGTTCGGTGAACCAGAGAGAATTCTTTCCTCCCATGAGATTAGGGGTGAGATAATTTCCCAGTGTCAGCATGAAGACCACGATGGAGCCTGAGACAATCCCCGGTGTGGCGTGCGGGATTATGATTTTGAACAGAATACTCCACATGTTAGCGCCCAAGTCATACGCGGCTTCAATCAGGTTGTCATCCAGGCTTTCCAGAACGGATATAAGAGGGACCACCATGAACAGCATGGACGTATAGATAAGACCGAGAACCATGGTGCTATCTTTATAAAGCATTTCTACGGGATGATGGAGTATTCCAAATTTCAGGAGAAAATGATTGATCACGCCACTTTCCCTCAAGAGAATCATCCATCCATAGATCCTGACCATCTCGCTCACCCAGAAGGGAAGCAGAAGCAGAACCGTAAGAAATCCTTGAAATTTGGGCTTCACGACTTTGGTAATATAAAAGGCAACAGGCAGGGCAATAAGAAAAGTCAGGAATGTCACCAATATAGAATAGATGGCCGTTCGGACAAACGTTAACCAATAGATCGGTTCACCAAAAAACCTCAAATAATTTGAAAAACTCCATACCATTTCCCCGGCATCATTTTCCGCACGAAATGACATGACGAATAAATCGATCTGGGGGAGTACAATCAGCAGAAATAGCCAGAGCAAAACAGGCGTCAAGAAAAAAAGGAGCCCCCATCGAAATTGTTTTTTCATATTAAGGCGTTAGTAGATGTTTTCAGTAAAGGACGTCTTCCCCTGGGAAAACAGACGCCGGATTGTTTATTCCACCCTATTTCAATTCTGTCGTTAACCTGGATATAGTCATATTGCCGGTTCTGGGGCAAAGCAATGAGCAATTCCGTGTCAGCATTAAGTGGATTGGCCAGCAGCCGGCTGTTAGCACCGTCAAAAAGAATGGATTTGACGACCACCTCAAATCGGTTCAGATCGGCAATATCGGGATCGGGGCTGATCAGCATGGCTTCCGGTCTGAGAAACAGGTCAACCTCCGTACCGGATTGAAACGGTTCATCAACCTTTGTTTTAAACACTGAGCCTTCGGCTGTCTCAATTTCAGCCGTTGTTCCTTCACTCTGGCGAATTCTGCCAGACCAGGCATTATTATCACCGACAAACTGAGCCACAAAAGGTGTTTTGGGCCTATTGTAAAGATTTTGGGGCGAATCGATCTGTTCAAACTCCCCATTATTCATCACAGCAACCGCGTCGGACATGACCATGGCCTCGGACTGATCATGGGTAATATAGACAAATGTTGTTCCCACTTTTGACTGTAGTTTTTTCAGCTCCACTTTCATCTGTTCACGGAGCTTAAGGTCCAAAGCCCCTAAGGGTTCATCCAGCAGCAGCACTGTAGGTTCCAATACCAGACATCTAGCAATGGCTACCCGCTGTTTTTGACCGCCCGAAAGCTGATCAATTTTTTTGTCTACAAATCCGGGCAGATCGGTCCGTTCAAGGATAGCCTTGACCTTTTTTTTGATGTCTGCTTTACTTTCTCCACGTCTCTTGAGACCAAACGCGATGTTTTCACCCACATTCATCATGGGAAACAGAGCCAAGTGCTGGAATATCAGGTTCACCGGCCGCTTATTGGGCGAAATACCGGCCATGCTCTTTCCCCGAATTTTTATTTCGCCACTAGTCGGTTCAGTTAGCCCGGCAATCATCCGCAGAAGGGTGGTCTTTCCACAGCCTGATGGACCCAAAATGGAAAAGAAGCGCCCCTTCTCTACTTCAAAAGACACGGCGTTTACAGCCGTGAACTCCTGGAATTTCTTAATGACATTCTGAACCGATAGATCAATCTGCATAAGAAGCCATTAATGAATAGAAATTTATCGACCTCTGCGGTTAATCACCAAAAACTCTGGATAGGATGGGTTGAATGGTAAAAAGACAGTGGCTTTCCCTTCAACCCACCCTACGAGATGATAAATTTCAATTATGTTACTGTATGCGAAATTTTATTTCGCCGCCTTGACCTTATCCAGAATCATCCCCTCAATGCCCTCAAGTTTAGCTGGAACCGGTGGGTACCATTTAATATTCGCAATGGCTGCAAGGGGAAAACTGCGTTCGAAATTGCCACGGATAGACGCATCTAAGAATTTAACAGCACCGTCTGAAGCTGTTCCATATTTTTCGAGGTTGGTGAACACAGCGGCATTTTCCGGGCGTAGAATAAAATTAATCCATTTGTAGGCCCCTTCCACGTTCTTCGCCTTTGCAGGAATGGCAAAGGTGTCAATCCAGCCCAAGGCACCACTTCTCGGAGCCATAAAGTCGATATTAGGATTTTCTGCATGCAATTTCCAGCCGCCGCCGTCCCACGCCATAGCAACATGGACCTCCCCGGATCTCATCGATTGAAGCAGGGCATCGCCATTGGCCCAGTAATTTTTCACAAAAGGTTTTCCAGCAATCATGGCTTGTCCGACTTTTTCCATCAAAGCCTTGTATGCTTCTTCATCACTGTACTTGGCAAACGGATTTTCTCCCATGGCAAAGGCAAGCGCAATCAGCGTAGGCCGTTTGAGTCGATAGCTGACCCTTCCTGCGTAAAAGGCGTTCAGCAGGTCAGAATAGTCACTAACTGTGGGAGCGTATTTTCGATTGACAACCATCCCGGAAGTTCCCCAGCAGAACGGCACCGCGTGGGACTTGCCATTCACCATGGTGTTTTGTTTTACGGCCTCCAGCATGGAAGGGATAATTTGATCGGCTTTTACTTTAGAAAGGTCAATCGGCTGGTATATATTGTATTTTTCCTGAACAGAAGAAATACGATCCTGGCTGGGCTGGGCCAGATCAAATCCTGCACCCCGTGTAGCCCGCAGTTTGGCGATCATTTCTTCATTACTTGAGTATGTTGCCTTTACCTCTATTCCGGTTTCTTTTTGAAATTTTTCAACTAAATTTTTTGGGGTATACCCCTTCCACGTAAGCAAAGAAAGTGTTTCTGCTGTTGCGTGACCCATGCCAAAAACAAAAAAAACGAAAATAATAACGACAGACCAAAAAGCTTTTTTCTTCATGACATACCTCCTTTTTTTGTAAAAAAAATTAATAGGTTTAGGGTGTAGGTGCTAAACAGCGCTCCATCCGGACAGAGACCTGTTTGAATGGATTGCTCGACTCCAATTGGGAAACCATCCACAAGCTTTGACTATAAAACCATTTCTTACTGAAAAATTCAAACCATAATTAAAGGGCTCTATTTTATCAATAATGACTGACGTCGCCTCAATTTCAATCCAAGAGGCTTAGAATCTCCGAAGGACGATTAATCAGCGCCAAACTCCCATTATCCCTCAATTCCCCCATGGATCTGAATCCCCATAGGACCCCTACCGGGAACATGCCCGATGCAACTGCTGTCTTCATGTCTACCCCACTGTCACCCATATACAAAAAATCAACCGGTGGCAGGTTCAATCGTTTAGCCACTTCCAGTGCACCCGCTGGATCAGGCTTGGGAGGAACGCCATTGCGCTGCCCGATGACGACTTCAAAGTTCCAATTCGATAAAAGTTCTTTTGTGCAACGTTTAGCCAACTCATGGTTCTTGTTAGACAGGATCGCCATCTTCAACCCACAATCACTGAGTGCATCTAACATTTCAGGGATGCCTTCATAAGGTTTTGTCATTACATTCCAGTTCCTGCCATAATCTTCAAGGTAAGCCGCTAGACAGGTACGAATGACATCATCCGTGCGTTTCTCCTTGGGCAGGGCGCGGTTAATAAGCATAGCCGACCCGTCGCCGACGAAATACCGGTAGACATCCAACTCGTGGGCGGGAAAGCCCTTCCCTGCCAGGACCCTATTCACGGCGGCGCCTATATCTGATAACGTGTCAAGCAAGGTCCCGTCAAGGTCAAAAAGAACGGCTTTATGTGGCATAAATGGTTTTTTCCTTATATCGTTAATATTACAGTAGATTATCAATCGGAGTTAATTCGAGGTCAAAAGCGTCGGCCACACCCTTATAGGTCACTTTGCCTTTAACAACGTTGGCGCCAAGCTTGATTTCATTATTCTCTCTCATGGCCTTTCGCCATCCCTTGTTCGCTATCTCTACCGCGTACGGCAGGGTCGCATTGGTCAGGGCCATGGTGGATGTTTTGGGGACCGCCCCTGGCATATTGGCCACACAGTAGTGCACGACTCCGTCAACAACATACGTCGGTTTAGAATGTGTGGTCGCTTTTGATGTCTCAAAGCATCCCCCCTGATCGATTGCAACGTCTACGAGCACCGCTCCCTTTTTCATGGTTCTCAGCATTTCCCGGGTAACAAGTTTGGGGGCCTTTGCCCCAGGGATAAGAACGGCACCCACCACCACGTCGGCTTCCTTTACGAGTTTACGGACAGTTGCTGGGCTCGCCATGATCAAAAAACAATTGCTGGGCATGATATCGCTTAGATACCGTAAACGATCTAAATCCATATCGAGAATATATACTTTTGCACCCAGGCCACAGGCCATCTTGGCGGCATGGGTCCCAACCACTCCGCCACCGATAACCAGTACCGAGCCGGGGTCTACCCCGGGGACACCTCCTAATAAAATGCCATGACCCCCTTGGGCCATTTCCAGATATTTGGCCCCTTGCTGGATTGCCATTCGGCCGGCCACTTCGCTCATAGGGGTGAGTAACGGCAAAGATCCATCCTGCTTTTGTATAGTCTCATAGGCAATGTTGATGGAGCCGCTTTTTATCAGAACATGTGTCAGCTCTTCAGCTGCGGCCAGATGAAGATAGGTGAAAACAATCTGGTCCTCTCTGATGAGCTCATACTCGGCTGGCAGGGGTTCTTTGACATGCATTACCATTTCTGCTCGGTCAAAAATCTCTGCGGGTGTATTCACAATCTCAGCCCCGGCATTGATATAGGCGTCATCACTAAACCCACTGCCACTGCCGGCGTTTTTTTCCACGAGAACGGTGTGGCCGTTTTGCTTCATCACCTCAACCCCTGCGGGAGTCATACACACACGATTTTCTTCAGCCTTGATTTCTTTAAGTATTCCGACATCCATATATTACTCCTTTCAAAATAGGTTCGATTATTCCTTACTGATAAGAATCATATCCTACAACAAGCTATCAACCGGGGCATATTCAAAACCAAAGGCCTCGGCAACCCCTTTGTAGGTCACCCAGCCTTTGACCACATTGGCGCCCAATTTGATTTCAGGATTCTCCCTCATAGCCTTTTGCCACCCTTTATTTGCTATCTCTACCGCATACGGAAGCGTCGCATTGGTCAGTGCCAATGTGGATGTTTTGGGAACTGCCCCAGCCATGTTACTGACCGCATAATGAACAATACCATCAACCGTATAGGTCGGATTAGAATGGGTGGTCTCTTTAGATGTTTCAAAACACCCGCCCTGATCAATCGCCACATCCACCAGCACCGATCCGGTCCGCATGGTTTTTACCATTTCTCGCGTAACAAATTTGGGTGTTTTGCTTCCTGGGACAAGCACAGATCCAATGGTCACATCGGCAATTTGCACCAATTCACGAATGGCCGCCGGACTGGACATGACTAGAAAACAATTTTTGGGCATTACATCGCTCAGGTAGCGTAGACGCTCAAGATTTGCCTCCACGATATATACTTTTGCTCCCAGACCGCAGGCCTTTCTAGCGGCATTAATTCCAACGACACCCCCACCGATAATAAGGACGGTTCCCGGTTCTACTCCCGGTACACCGCCCAGGAGAATGCCCTTGCCGCCCTGCGCCATTTCAAGGTACTTCGCTCCCTCCTGTACCGCCATAGGTCCTGCTACCTCACTCATTGGGGTAAGCAGCGGTAACGACCCATCCGCTTTTTGAATTGTTTCATAAGCAATACAGACGGAATTACTTTTGATCAAAGCTTGAGCCAGCTCTTCTGCCACGGCCAGGTGAAGATAGTTAAAAAATATGTGCCTTTCCTGGATGAGTTTATACTCCGAGGGCTGGGGCTCCTTTACGCGCATAATCATTTCGCACCGGTCAAAAATGTCCTCAGTCGCAGACACAACCTCAGCTCCGGCTTTTACATAGGCCTCGTCATCAAACCCGCTGCCAGCGCCGGCATTTTTTTCCACCAGGACAGTATGACCGCTTTGCTTCATGACCTCCACACCCACCGGAGTCATCGATACGCGATTTTCCTCAGCCTTGACTTCTTTTAAAATGCCGATTTTCATAGAGGCCTCCTTGTATTCATAGGTTACTCCCTATCCAAAGGCTTCAAAGTTATTTTCTTGAATTCGATATCGTCCGAGTTCAACTTCGAACATATATTTGTCCCCCCGATAATATGAGTAGAGGACCTCTACCGGTATACTATTTCCATCAAAAGTGACGCTCTCCATAAAAATACCTGCGGAGTTCTCTGGTACCTGTAAAATCCTTGCAATTTTCCCTTTCAAGTTTATTGCCCTTAGGGTTTGTTCGCAGCGTACAAGAACGATATTAAATCGTTTGGAAAGAAGTTTATACATTGAGCCCGTAAGATCCATCTTCAGTATCTGTTTAAACATATCACCCGGGAGATAACTTTCTTCATAAATATAAGGGACATCATCTCCCGCCCTTAAACGACGAATCACGACAACCTTGTTATTCGCCCCCATCAGTAGGGTCTTTGAAATATGACTTTTTGCCTCTTCAATGCTCTTTTTCAAGACTTTTGTATTTTCGTTAACCCCAAGCTCCCGTAGATCGTCTCTGAAACTTGAAATGGTCTTGAGTTGATGTTTAAGCGCCACAGGCATGGATGATGAAACAAAAGTCCCCATGCCCTTTTCTTTTTTCAATATTCCCGCTGATACCAATTCTGCTATAGCCTGTCTCAGTGTATTTCGATTGACATTACACGTTTTTGAAAGCTCAATTTCAGATGGAAGTCTGTCC
>Ga0180432_10011074_pt1 | contig 10684 bp, 7 predicted proteins | sample SS_ome_10_FD_132414 | JGI IMG/M metagenome (GOLD analysis project Ga0180432, IMG submission 132414) | Hypersaline lake sediment archaeal communities from the Salton Sea, California, USA - SS_1_MS_2 metaG | ecosystem: Environmental > Aquatic > Non-marine Saline and Alkaline > Hypersaline >...
ATCCACCGCCCTGGGCATGAATTCCCATTTATGGCCCAAAGCAGCCCCTGCTTCCCAGAGCTTTTTCGCTCCTTTTCCCAAACGGTTTGAAGGATAGGGACGGACATGCAGTTCGCTTTCTATTTCTTCCAGCTCGCTTTGAATATCGACATCCAGAATCCCGAGTTCCTTTTCCAGAGATCTGACCAAGTTCGCTGTACCCACGAGAGTGGTTCCGCCGATTCCCAGCATGCTTATCATGCCCACGGGCTTTTTAAGAATTTTCTTTCCGCCGCATTTTATGCCGGATCTGCCCAACGGCAATTGGGCGGAGTATCCTTTGTTATAGTGCAGGTATCTGCCTGCTTCCGAACCCTTTTCCAAAATGATGATTTTTTTCCCGGAATCGGCGAGTTGCCATGCCGCCGCTGCGCCGCCCGCTCCGGAGCCGACGATAACAATATCTGATTCGATTTCGATCATTTATTCGCCACGTTCTGCTCCTTATTATGTGAAACTGCACAAGATTTGGCAAATGAAAAAGATTCTTCCCGGCTTGATCGTTCGCGCCGCTTTTGGGGCTATCCCTGAGATCCGCTAATCCCATAGGATTATACAAAGATATTCTCTGGCGTGAAAATAGGGGAATTTTGAATTTATTCTTGACAAAGGGATTTGTTTCTATAGAATGAAGTTGGCTCTCTTGAGCCGGCTGGAGAGAGTACCTACCTTTATGGTTCCCACCAACCCCCCTTTTGCTGACTACAGCCGGCACTTATAATCATGCGCGCAACAGGAAACGAAAATTACCCTCATATAATTTAAGTTGCAGTCAATCAAACTGCAATAGGGCAATAATGGGTATTTATCGGGTATTTCAAATACCTGTCAAATCTTCCCTGTCAATTTGGATCATCTGCAGGAACGGATTGGTCATTCGATTCGATGGCGCCGTTCGCGATGTGTGTCATGATTAAAGTTCGCGAAGATACGATGTGAGGTTGATGGGCTTGTTCACGATGCCGAGTTTGCGCCGGATGTTTTTCCTGTGTTTCTCGACGGTTTGGCGGGAAATGTTCAGCAGCCTGGAGATATCTTTGCTTTTCAAGCCCGCTTTGATCATATCGCTTATTTCGACTTCTCTCGGACTTAAATTGAGGCTTTTTTCAGTGATTTTGCGGCCGTATGACGAGGTGAGGTTTTTCATATGATGATCCAGATAAGCGACATGATTGGCGTAGCTGCTGTTCCTTCTAAGCCTCTCCAGGATAGGCGATAGGACGAGATTGACATTCGTTGCAATGTTCTTTTGCTCGAGAGCCACCTTCTGCGCCCGCAGCTCTTTCTCCGATTGCCGCAGCGCATTCTCGGCTTCTTTGCGCACGGTAATATCCTTTGTTATGGCCACAAAGCCGGCCAGCTTTCCTTCTGCGTCGTGCACGATGGATGCCGAGATCTCTCCTGGAAACTCCTTGCCGTCCTTTTTCACGATGATATACTCGATGTTCTTGACCGCACCTCGCTCGAGCGTGCGTTTCAGATTCGTTTTGGCCCTGGCGTGCTGCTTTTTGCTGATCAGATCAAAGGCGCTCCGGCCGATTATTTCCTTCTTTGATGCGTAATCCAGCATATCCAGGTTCGTCTGATTGCAATCGATGATATTCGCTTCCGTATCCGTGACTGTAATGGCATCGGGGGAAGAATCCAGGATGATCCGCATCATCGCTTCGCTTTCCTTCAGGGTGTTTTCCACTCTCTCGCGCTCTTCTATTTCCTGTTTCATCAGACGATTGGCTTCTGTGAGTGCAGAGGTTGTAATTTTTCACACTAAACTGACGTAATCCCCTACCATTTTTTCACGATGTTTTATATAAGAGAGATTCTTTATCGGTTTAAATTGGAGGATTTTTCACATTCGGTTAATGAAAACCGGATGGCCGGAAGGGTCCGAAAGCAGTTTAGGAATCCCGACCGACCATCCACAAAAAGCAAAACATTGATACTTCATTTTGCAGTAGATGTAAAGAGGCTGGTTGAAGAGGGCAAAGATTTTTGTTGGCCGAGGCCTGAGCGATGCCCACGATGTGAGGGGTATCGTCTCTGGGGTCACGGCTATGTGCAAAGATATTTTGAAGGCTGGACTGAAGGAATCTGGATAAAGCGCTACAGATGTCCCGACTGTAGAGCTGTTCACACCTTGAGGCCGGAGAGGTTCTATAGAGGGTTCTATTATTCGATCTTAACGATTCTTCTCGCGCTTCTCAGCAGGATCATCCATGGCCGTTGGGTGAGATGTCTAACACGTCAGGTGCAGCAGTACTGGTGGAAGGGATTGCAGAGGCAGGCATCGCGGTTTCAAAACGTCAAAGTCCCGGATAGTCATACTCTCGGGCAGCTATTGGGGGAGGGGATCATTCCTGTGACTCATTCATTCCAATGTGAGATTTTGCGTTTGTAGGTTCCACCCCACCTGATTTTTGCGGCGACGGGTCTGTGGTCTTTGGTTTAGGATGGCAAAACATCCTAAAAGGAGGAAAAGATCATGGACGAGGAGAAGAAAAAACGGATTGCGGAGTTTCGATTCGGAGTGATTGCCGATCTTATAGGGCATCGCAAGCTCTCCTGGGGCGAACGGGGCCGGCTTCTGGAGGAGAAGGCCTCTCAGCACTGGGAGATACCGTTCTCCAGCCGCACGCGTATAGGAGAAGCCACGATACTCGGCTGGATCCGGCGGTATGAACGTTCGGGCCGGAAGCTTTCCAGCCTCTATCCCCGGCAGCGGTCGGATAAAGGCTCGTTCCGGTCTCTTGATTCCGAGACAGTTCAGACACTGATAAACTTGAAAAAGGAACTCCGGAGGGCCTCTGTGCCTGCCATTTTGCGTACTGCCAAGGTGCGCAAACTTCTTCCGGCCGACTTCAAGGTCACATCCGCCACCCTTTACAGGCTTTTTCGCGAACAGGGCCTTATGGAGAAAGGTTCTGCACCAGAGGACAGAAGACGTTTCGAGGCGGAACTGGCCAACGAGATCTGGCAGTCCGATGCTCTTCACGGTCCCCGGGTTACTGTGGAAGGCAAAGAGAAAAAAACATATCTTTTTGCTTTTATCGACGACTGTTCGCGTTTGATACCGCATGGAGAGTTTTACCTCTCAGAGAAAGTCGATGATTACTGTGATGCTCTACGAAAAGCGCTTTCGAAAAGAGGCCTTCCGCGGAAACTTTATGTCGATAACGGCCCCAACTTCCGCTCCCATCACCTGGCCCATATCACGGCCTCTCTGGGAATAGCGCTGGTTCATTCCCGCCCCTATAAACCCGAAGGACGGGGCAAGATCGAGCGCTGGTTTAAAACTCTGCGCTCCCAGTTTCTCTCCTCTGTTCCCGACGGCTTGCCTCTCGATGTTCTCAATCGGTACTTCTGGGAATGGCTGGAGAGCGACTACCATCAAACCGTTCACTCATCGACCAAAGAAAAACCCCTTGCCCGGTATTTAAAACACATCCATCTCATCCGTGAGGCCCCTAAGGACATGGAGGATTACTTCCGCCGGCGCATTAGCCGCAGAGTCCATAAGGACAGAACCGTCTCATTGAACGGCCGTCTGTTTGAAGCCCCCACTGGCCTTATCGGTAAAATCGTAACTCTCTTTTACCACGAGCATGATCCCCTGCGCGTGGAGGTTTTCCTCGATGAGACCGCCTATGGATTCCTCGTTCCGCTCGACCTCCACATCAACTGCCGCATCCGCCGGGATCATAAGACAACCGAGATTGTTCCAAAGAATAATGGAACCAAGCCTGACAAGGATTCGGATTATTATCGCAACGGGAAGCTTTTTGGAGACTCCGATGACTAACTACAGAACATACTTCGCATTTTCCTCAGAGCCATTCGCCCAGGATATCCCCACCGACAAACTCTTCCCCACACCGGCTCTCAAGTCCACAACCGAACGCAGCCTTTTCGCCATCAAGCTGGGAGCCGTGTGCGTGATCACAGGAGAGGTGGGGGCCGGTAAATCCACCACCTTGCGTTATATCTCCTCCAAACTCCATCCCTCAAACTACAAACTCATCCCTGTCATCGCCTCCACGGGCTCGACTCTTGAAGCCCTCCGGCAGATCGCTAACTCCCTCGACTCAGATGCCAACTCAAACTCCATCGCCAGAATCACCAAAACCATCCGCTCCCTGGTTTTGGAAATCACTCAAAGAAAACAAACCCCGGTGCTCGTTATCGACGAGGCCAATCTCCTGCGCCTTGAAGTGCTCGCCCAGCTCCAAACCCTCGGCCAGTTCGAACACGACTCCAAGCCTATACTCCCCATCATCCTCTCAGGCCAGAATAACCTCCTCGATAAACTCATGTACCACACCTCAAGGCCAATCGCTTCACGCGTTGTAGCCAGAAGTCATCTGGAAGGCCTTGACCATACCGAAATGGCCAACTATCTCAAACACCATCAGGAGATTGCCGGTGTTAATAATCAGCTTTTTGCCGATGAGGCCATACTCGCCATCCACCAGGGCTCAGGAGGACTGCTCCGCCGTGCCAATAACCTTGCCAGAGGCGCTCTCATCGCCGCCACAAGGGAAAAAGGCAAAGTCGTATCCGCAGAACATGTCAGAATCGCCTCCACCGAGATCATCTGATTCCGTTATGCGAATGTGCAAAATCAGATAATTTAATCTGACAATTATGGGTTGAGATAATTTAAGAATTAACAAGGTCCGCTCCGTCACTCTTTTTTCAAGTTCGTCATAAGCTTTTTTCGAAGCCTTCTCTGCCTTTTTGCGTTCTGTGATATCCTTGGCGCTGATGATGATGCTCGTGATCCGGCCGTCTTTTTTCACAGGAAAGAAGTGATTTTCAAAATAATATTTGTTCTTTTCCGGAGCGGTATAGGTTGTCACGAGTTTTTTCCTTTCTTTCGAACGAATCAACTCGTCTATGCAATCCCGTAATTTCGTCCTTTCCGCAGCCGAAAAAAACGAGAGCAGGTCCGAGCCGATGGCCTCATCGATTTTTTGGGTGATGGTGTGATTGATGAAGAGGATTTTTCCGCTCAAATCAATGTGAACGATTCTTTCCGGAGTGGTTCCGAGCAAAACGAGGCATTTTTTTAGTTCTTCAAGGAGTGCGTGTTCGTCTTCCGCCTGCTGAATCCAAGAGCTTTCGATCTGATGTATCCGTTTGGGCGCTTTTTCGGTGTGCCTCTCCGGATCATCCTTTGGAGCCCTTTTCTGGCTCATATCATTCCCTCCCCGGCGAAGGATTTGCCGTGTGTGCTCATTATATGCGAATTCGGAGAGGATTAAAAAAGAAAGCGCCCGGCGCGATTGACTTGACTTCTAGTGTATTGTATGATGACTGGACCGGCAAAACGAGTATAAATGCTGGTTTCACAGTATGTTACGTTTGGTAAGGAGACGGCGGCGTCCCTGATATCATGCAGGAAATGAGCGGAGAAAATGGCTAAAGAGATCCCAAAGCATTTCGATTTCACTGCTTATGAAAAAAAGATCTACCAGAAATGGCTGGACGCGGATGCGTTTGCTGCGGTTCCTGATACAAGGACCGACACCTATGTCATCATGATGCCCTTGCCCAATGTCACCGGTGCTTTGCATATGGGACATGCTATGGACAATTTGATGCAGGACATGCTGATCCGGTGGCATAGAATGATGGGGGACAATACTCTATGGATGCCTGGAACGGATCACGCCGGCATTGCCACGCAGGCCGTCGTCGAAAAGCGTCTTTTCGAGCTGGAAGGGAAAACCCGTCGCGACATCGGCCGCGAGGCACTTGTGGAAAAAATTTGGACCTGGAAGGATGAGTACCAGCAGCGCATCATCAAACAGCTCCAGAGCATCGGCTCTTCATGTGACTGGAAGAGGATACGCTTCACCATGGATGCCGTGTGTGCCAGGGCCGTCAGGGAGGCCATATTCCGTCTCTTCCGGGACGGCCTCATCTACCGCGGTTTCCGTTTGGTAAACTGGGACACGCAGTTGCAGACGGCCGTTTCCGACGACGAGATCGTCTACGAGAAGGTGCAGGGCCATTTCTGGCACATCCGGTATCCCGTTATCGATCCCCGCCCCGGAGAGCCGGAACACGTGACGGTGGCCACCACCAGGCCGGAAACCATGTTGGGTGACACGGCCGTGGCCGTCCATCCGGATCCGGCCGGCGCCCTGGAGAGATTGGGAGAGGCGCTTTGCGAGAGGATGAAGAGCGCGCCGAAAAGGGAGCGGACGCAATTGGACGATATGCTGAGCGGGATCGAAGAGCGCAAAAAAATCCTGCTTCCCCGTTTGATGCAGTTGAGAGAAATGGCCGTGCAGGGGAGAAAGGTGCTCCTCCCCCTCCTGGAGCGGGAGCTGCCCCTCATTCTGGATGAATGGGCCAGGCCTGAGCTCGGCTCGGGCTGTGTCAAAATCACCCCGGCTCATGATCCCAATGACTATGATTTCTGGATGCGTCACAAGGATGAGATCGATATCGTCAACATCCTGAATCCCGATGGTACCCTCAATGAAAATGCCGGAAAATACTCCGGTTTGGACCGTCTTGATGCCCGGGTGGAAGTCGTCGCCGATCTTGAGAGTCAGGATTTGATGGAAACCGCTGAAGACAGGGAGATCGAGATCGGGCATTCCGACCGTTCGAAGACACCCATCGAGCCTTACCTTTCCAAGCAGTGGTTCATCAATATGGGAGACGTGGAAAACGGAATTCTTTGCGGCCGCGGCACGGACAAGGAGTTCCGGGCTCCGGGGCTCGCTCAAGCGGCTATCGATGCCACCGGAAAAGATTGGAAATCACGATCAGGGCTGCGTCTGGAGTTCCATCCCGACAACGACCGCTACGGCGGAACCTACCGGAGTTGGCTGGGGGAGAAGCGCGACTGGTGCATCAGCCGGCAGCTCTGGTGGGGGCATCGCATACCCATCTGGCATAACAGCTTCGACAAAGAAGAGCTTGTAGAAACGCTGGCCAGACTGCCCCTTGCCGGTGCCGATGAGCTTTGGGTTTGGGTCGTTGATGCGGAGGGTGTCCTGGTGGGGGTGGACAGTGCATCCGGTCTCAAGGGCGGCGAGCGGTTCGATCTGCTGGTTTGTATCCGTAACGCTGAGGCTGAGGAAAAATACGCCCGAGAACTGGAAAGCATAGGTCTGGAGCATGATCCTGACGTGCTCGATACTTGGTTCAGTTCCTCGCTCTGGCCTTTCAGTACCTTGGGATGGCCGGACCCGGAAACCGCTGAGATCGATGAAGGTCAGAGGCCGCTCGGCAGAATAAACGGCATTCAGGACTGCCTGAGCTATTACTACCCCGGTTCCTGCCTGGTCACGGGACGGGACATCATCACCCTTTGGGTGGCCCGTATGGCGGTGGTGGGGCTTTACCTGCTGGGCGATGTCCCTTTTACGGATTGCTTCATACACGCCAATATCCAGGACGGCAAAGGCGAACGGATGAGCAAGAGCAAGGGCAACGGTATCGATCCCGAAGATCTTATCGAGAGATACGGTGCGGATGCCATGCGGTATGTTCTCTGCGACATGCAGACAGGAACCCAGGATATCCGGCTTCCGGTACAAGCGGTGTCGCCCTATACGGGTGAGCTGGTGGATCTGGCGCAGGCCCGGCACGGCCGTACCATATTCACATACATCGATCCGGGCACGGGCAAGGAATTCGATGTGCTGGGGACCATGCATGACATTCCCATGGCGAAAGTCATCAGCGAGCGGTTCGATATCGGCCGTGCTTTCTGTACCAAGTTGTGGAACGCCACCCGTTTCGCGCTCATCAACCTGGGAGAGCACGGCTACAAGCCTTTGACGCCGGAAGAGCTGGAAGTGGAGGATCGCTGGATCCTCTCCCGGCTTTCCAGAACCGTCACCAGGATGACCGAACAACTGTACGCCTACAATCCATCGGCCGCCGTAGACGCCGCACGCGAATTTTTCTGGTCGGAGCTCTGCGATTGGTATCTCGAGTGCATCAAGCCCCGCTTTAAGGATGCCGGTTCGTCGCCGGCAGCCAGAACGGTTCTTTCCTATGCCATCGATCAGGTGCTGCGTCTCTTTCATCCTTTTGTTCCCTTCATCACAGAAACATTATGGGAACTTCTCGGCTCCCAGTGTCCCGTCCGTGGAATCACGAGTCCGCTGCCGGCTTCCGGGCTTTTGATCTCGGCGGATTGGCCCGTTTGCCGTCCCGAATGGGAAGACAGCGCTGTGGAGGAGGATTTTGCCGTTATTCAGGAATTGATCCGCTCCATCAGAGATCTGCGTGCGCGGTACGGCATCCCTCCGAAGCAGACGGTCGAAGCGCTTGTCAAAGCAGGCGGAAGGATCGCCGGCGTTCTACGGGAATTGGAGCGCTTGATTCTGGATCTGGGCGGGGTTTCCTCGCTGAAGGTGGATTCGGAAATGGAGCGCCCGGCGACCGCGGCCGTACAGATTCTGACGGATGTGGAGCTTTATCTTCCGGGCCTGATCGATCCGGCCAAAGAACGGCAGCGGCTGGCCAAACAGCGTGAAAAACTCCTGAAAGACTTGAACAAGGCGGAGACGCGCCTCGGAACCCCGCAGTTCGTCGAGCGAGCGCCCGCCGGAGTAGTCGAAGCGGAGAAGAAGAAGCTTGCGGATCTCCAGGTTCGAATCGAGACGATCGATAAAAATCTGAAAGCCCTCCGGTAAAATTCCAACCGCAAGGGAATATACATTTTTCCCGAAACGGACACAGGCAATACTGCGCCGCCGTTTTCCCGGGGTTTGCGGAATTCACCCCCAATATCACCCGGATGGGTGATTTACAGCCGGCTGTTCATTCCTTAGATTCATAAGTGCCTTGTTTGGCTGGCTGGGCAAGGCGCCAGCAGAGATATTCTCTCGCACCATCGGTTGTGCGGGATTCCTCGACAGCCAGCCTTTTTTATGCGATTCCCTCTCAAATTCCATTTTACATGCTCCCGTTCGACTAAACAGATGACTCTACTTTGCTGGCTGAGTAGAGTCCCTCCTGAGCAACCAAACCCTGGCTTAATCCTCACAGCCAGCATTCTATCCATCACAATGCAGCTGAAAAATCGGTTCCCTGCCGCTCTCTGCAATGCAGTCCCATGAATAATCCGGGCCGGGAAACCTTCACGCCCCGATTTGCACATGACCTCAGCGGCCGTATCTGGTATAATCAAAAATCCGGAGAAAAATCGATGAATAAGACCGGAGCATCATGATTTTTGGAGGAATGGAAAGATGAAAAGAACCACCAGGAAGCACCTCAAGGAAGATAAATTCCAGAAACTGATAACGCGGTTCGTCGAATTTGTCAAAAACAACAAAAAACAGATCCTGATGGCCGTGGCGGCCGCAGCTCTATCGGTCGTCATTTTTATCGCCGTCCAGATCATCAATGCGCAAAATCTCAAAAAACAGAATGCACAGCTCAACCGGATCAGGAGTTTGAGTGCGGAACTGAGTGAAAAGCCGGAGAATCTTCAGGAACTGGAAAAACTCGCCGGAGCCGGCAAGTTCGCGCGTCTGGCCTATATAGAGATGGCCAAATACTGGATCGAAAAAGGCGATATCGGCCGGGCCCGCTCCGCCCTCGGAAAAGTCGGCGGGGAAAAAGACTTCTTTTATTATCAGGCCCGGGACCTTCTGGGACAGACGTTCTTAAGCCAAGAGGAGTATGCCCAAGCCATCGATGTCTACCGGGAGATACAGGAGGCGGCTCCCGATGACTACGTGCTTGATGTGGTGATGTTTCATCTGGCTGAAGCTTACGAAGGCAACGGCAATATCGATGAGGCGTTGGCTCTTTATAAGGAGGTGCAGGAAAAGTATCCGCAGACTTACTACGGCAATGATGCGGCCGCCAAGATCAGCGAGCTCGAGGAAAAAAAATAAAAATACAAAAGTTTTATTGTATTATGGAGAAAAAAAAATATAATAAATTGTTATACTTTTAAGGAGGTCCTCAATGGCTTTTATGATTAATGAAGAATGCATTAATTGCGGCGCCTGTGAACCGGAATGTCCGAATCAGGCTATCAGCGCTGGAGAAGAGATTTATGAGATAGATCCGTCCAAGTGCACCGAGTGCGTCGGGCATTTCGATGAGCAGCAGTGCGCCGCGGTTTGTCCGGTGGACGCGTGCGTTCCTGATCCCGACCATAAGGAAACGAGAGAGGAACTGGAAGCCAAAGCGAAGAAGCTTGGATAAGCGCTTTTATTAATCCTTAAGTAAGCTTGAATAGGGGTGATTGTTATCACTCCTATTTTTTTGCCTTGGAAAGGAGAATAGGCCCGGAAGGCAAGCCCGGCGGACCGTCGAGGATATTTCCGGGTGCAGGCCGGATTTATGAACAAACCGGATTGGACTGAAGAGAATCCGCATTACCCCCGCCCCGTCGAAGAAGGCGGTCATTCTCAAGCCGGAGAGAGAGGCCCCGGCGCGCCTTTGCGCAGGGAAACCAAGGCCATGACCTTTTTCGGCAGGAAGAGGCCCTGGCTGAATACGCTTTTGTTCGCCGTTACGGCCGTTTCCTGCTTTTTCGTGGGAACCACCTGGAGCCTTAACTACGTTTATGCCGATGCGTTGGGCAAGGCAGCGGAATTTTCTTTCGGGATGGAGGTGCTCAAAAATCCTGAAGTCATCAAGCTCAGCTTTGTGTACG
>Ga0180432_10011076_pt1 | contig 10681 bp, 5 predicted proteins | sample SS_ome_10_FD_132414 | JGI IMG/M metagenome (GOLD analysis project Ga0180432, IMG submission 132414) | Hypersaline lake sediment archaeal communities from the Salton Sea, California, USA - SS_1_MS_2 metaG | ecosystem: Environmental > Aquatic > Non-marine Saline and Alkaline > Hypersaline >...
GATGGGTCGACAACCATCTCAGGCGCGGCGCGGGGGAAGAGAGATCGAGCTCGATCGCGCTCAGCCCCGGTGCCTCAATCCTGACATCATCGACGTAGTATCCCTCGTTGACGTCACTCTCATCGCTGACGAAGCGGAACCGCAGTTGCGTCGTGCTACCCGGTAAGAGATCGCTCAGCGCATAGCGATGCTCTGCCCAGTCGCACACGAAGAGCATCGAATCGAGCGCGCCTCCGCTGCCGAGATAGTCAAGCGTTGCCCAGCTGTCATTCCTCCTCAGCTCGACATACAGACCGTCCACCCCATAAACGGTAACGCCGAAATAGCACCAGAATGAAAGCTGCGCCTGATCGGGAGCAGCGAAACTCGGACTGAGGAGGATGGCATCGGTGTCGTTCTGGTACCGGTGGGAGGCGGTCCCGCAATACCAGCTGAAGCTGCCGGAGTGCTGCCGGAAGTCGGTCATGTGCCAATCATCATGGGTTCCGAAATGCCTCCATCGGCCGGGGCCGCTCTCCATGTCATCGACAAGGCCGGGTTCTCCGACCGCCAGGAGGAATTCGTCCTCGACAACGCCCTCATCGTGAGTGAAGGCAATCTCCAGGGCGCCGTATGTGGTGGGCGGACACGCACTCTCGATGCGGACCTCGAAGGGTGGCTCAAGCGCCGTCATCTCTCCCGAAGCCAACGTCTGATCGATCACCGCCGATGGCTGTAACACCACTAGTCTGGAATCACTGGTGGTGAGCAAAGCGGTGAGCGGGCTCAAGTCGCCGCTGCCGCCGTTGCGGACGCAGACCGTCACTGCCGCCGTCTCACCGGGCTCAATGATCTCATCGCCGTCTCCGATCAACTCGACGGCCCGGTAGTGGTCGACGTAGGGTTCGGGAGCCATCACGCTCAGATGGAGGGGCTCGGCGAACGAGAGATCGCCGTCGGCCGCGAGGGTGAACGTGAAGGGCAGCATTTCGTCGGGCGGGCAGTTGGGCAACACGGTGAAGACGAACGGGATCGGATTCGTGGCCTCCTCACCCGCATCCACCGCACCGTAGAAGGTTTCCCCTTCCACCAGGATCACCTGCGGATGAGATGTGGCCAGGAGCCCATGCACGCCGGTGCAGGCACTCTGGCCGAAGTTGCGGACGGTGATGAACAGCTCGACCGTCTCCCCCGATCCGATCTCGCCATCCCCGTTGCCGTTCGAGGGTGGGATGCTGTCGTCATTGACCTGTCTCGCCGTCACCGTCAGGAAGGGACCGCCTCCGATCGCGGCAATCGTCCTATCGGCGTAGAAATGATTGGGTGCCGTCGCGGTCAGCGTCACGGTCTGCGCCTCCGCCAGATCGGGAGCGAAGACCACCTGCCCGTTTTCATCCGCGAAGCCAACGAGATAGACATCGCCCCCCATCATGCAGAGACGCGCACCGGCAACCGGCCCGTGGGGATCGGTCACGGTAGCCGTGATCTGCGTGGGCCCGAGGGGAATCGTCTCCGGGGCTTCCAGCACAAGATTGGTGATGGCGGCGGTATGGCAGCTCATCTCCGGATCCCCGAAGAGATTCACCTGATACTGGTGCCAGCGGTAGACATTGCCGTCCTGGGAATAGGGAATTCGCAGGATCTTGGGCCAAGCGACCGCGGCGCCAAACTGGGTGAGCCCTTCGGAGAGGAGGGCGCCGTAGAAGTCGGAGTCAAAGGTCTCCGAGTATCCCCACCCCGGATTTCCCGGGGAGCCCCATCCGTAGCGGCAGTTGCCCACGAAGGCGATCGTCCCGCCGTCATCATCCACCGCGAAGTGCTCGCCGATGCAATCGTAATCGACCGCCCCCGCCCAGCAGCCTATCGAGTAGAGGACAAAGAAAAACGGTGCATTGCTCAGGCCGTCCACGTCTCCGAGATCGATGGAGCCGGTGCCGCAACCCATGGTCGAGTAACTGGCGTGGCCTCCGTGATTGGCGAGATGAGGCCCCCAGTTGAGGTAGTTCAGCACCGAAGCCGGCGATTCATTCCCGAGAGATTCATACTGGCGTGCGATGGGTTCGTAGGCGGAAAAATGACGATCGCCGATCATGTCCTTTCCCACGCCCGCGTCCGTATAGGGGTCGGACCAGAGAACCTCGGCGAAGAAGAAGGCTTCCATCATCTGCCCGGTAGGCGGGGTGCGCTCATAGGTCAGGAACTTGTCCACCATCGCATTGGCTTGAGCAAGGTCATCGGTTGGGGCTCGCCCAACGAGGATATCCGGATAGAAGTCGACGCTATCCGCGACCTCGCCGAAGATGCCATTCTGGTTCTCATCCCAGCTCCCATCCAGATCGGAGTAATAGAGATCGGTGTACAGGTCGTTCTCATCAGGATGCAAGCCGGCCTCGCAATCAAACGCCCAGGCGACGCGGCAGGGGACCACACTCTCGTCACCGCCAAAGAGAACATACGATGTCCCCCACTGGGCTACCGCGTCGATGATGAAGTTGCGAACCTTCTCCGGGAGGTCTTCCCCGGTATACGCACCATCGATCCACTCACAGGTGACCGCGGCAGCAGGAACACCCTTGGTCGTTTTCCACTCGGCATAGGCTTCGTACGGCGCGAGCTGATCCTCCACGGTGATGATGACATACTGGTAGTGACCGGGGTCCAGACGAAGCGCCTCGCCAACCGGCCACGGTGACGGAGCATTCTCCGAATGGTGCATCTCGGCATCGGCGATCTGGCGCGTGATACGGTTCATGTCCCGCGGCCTAGGATCCGCGGAGGGAACCGCTGGATCGCGGGTGAGCTCCAGGGTAAGCATGATCTCGGTGTGCAGGATGATCTCGTGGGATGTGGGATCGTACTGCACCGGGTGGAGTTCGCATTCCGCAAACGACAGACCACCCAAACGTCCCGTTCCCTTCAGGATCGCCAGCTCCGGGGGATAAAGCTGCCGGCCCTCGTAGATCCCGGGATCCGCGGGCCGCGAGATGGGCTCCACCGCATCGAACCCGATGGGACCTAGGATCGCGGGGGGTTGCACGGGTCGAATCTCGCCACAGGGAATGCGGATCGAGGAAAGGGAAGCGGCCCGCACGGTTTGGGCAACGGTCCCTTGGGGCACCACGACCTGTTCGGGACGGAGTGGGAGGCTGGGCGCCCCCACGCGGGTCAGCACCTCCGTGCCCGGTAAGCGGACTTCCGTGAATCCCTCTCTATCGACCAGGGAGAGCGCACTCCTTTCATACCGCAGATGGATGTCCAGTGTATCCGCGCGGGGGGCCGCCAGAAGGAATGCGGCGCCGAGGCTGGTCAGGATGAGAATCCCCGCGGGCCACCGTGTTAAGCGCATGAACACATCTCCTCATCTCGGGGATCGTCTAGATCCTAACCGGCGGGAATCGAGATCGCGCGGTTGAGCAAACACACCCTACCACTGGAGGAGCCGGGCCGCAGGCCCGGCTCCCGAAACCTATCGATAGATCCTCTTCACATGTCCCCAGCTCGTTACCTTCGCTGGTTCATCATCGAGCGGCCCTTCACCAGGAGCGCCCTGATTGGCAATGACCTCGAAGAGCACGTGCGTACACGTGGTACACCCGGCCTGCCAACCATCTTCGGACCGGCAGCGCACGTAGCCGACATGACCGCCCGGTTCCAACTCGGAGGCATCGGCGGAGACCGTGATGCTTCCCTCCCCTAGGTAGGGATCGTAGGCGTAGTCGACCGAAAGCCAGTCGACCGTCGCGTCGACGAAGGCATCGCAGGGTGACTCCCACTCCTCGCGCGGCATGTCGATGTGGATCGTCTCTTCCGCCGTTCCGCCCACATCAGCCGAGAGTGATAGCGTGGCCGGTGTGAGCACCGGCTGGCAGGGGTTCGAGAGATCGCAGGGACGGAAGCAGTAGGAGCACTGCACGCCCGCCTGCGCCATTCCGGGAACCGGCCAGTCATCATAGACCGTGGGAGGACAACCCACGCTCGCATCGAGGGTCTCCACCGTCATCGTTCCCGGACCGTAGACCCCCATATGAACGATCGCATAGAGCTTGATCCCACCTTCCCATGGCGGGCAATCGTGCCAGTTGACATCGATCTCGGCACTGGTGGCCGAGGTGGCTGACCAGTACCCGTCGGCGCCCCCACAGATCTCGATCTCGCGATGCGTCCACTGCTCGGGCCAGTTGATCTCGACCGAGAGCTCGTAGGGTGAGTACTCCTCGAAGTACGAGACGTAGTAAAGGCCAAAGGCCAGCTCCCCGACCTCACTCGTATACTGCACGATCTCCGTGCACTCCGTGAGGGGCGACTGCTCGCAGAAGCCGGGCGCACCGGCATCCACGTGTACGGCGAGCCCCGAGGGTGGGAGCGGATTGCCATGCGCTATCGATACGCCCAGGAATCCCGCCGCGATCAACCAGAAGAAACAACTCGACCAGCGAAAACGACCACAGGAGAACATCCCTACCTCCCTTCCCCGGATCGATTGAGGCGGCTCCCAGCTGCGAGGTCTCCGAACCGGGAGATTCGGGGTCTTCGCGCGGCACGCCGCGCGTGCGCGGTTCACAGAGTCTATTCTAGTGCAGGGAGGTGCGATTTACAAATGCTTACTCGGTGCGCCGTCGGGCGATCAGTGCGTAGGCGACCACCACGACCGCGAAGATTCCGATCGACAGCCACCCCGGTCCTCCGACCTCGGGGATCTCTCCAATGACCTGCGGGAACTTCTCATGCAGGGCGAAGATGACCGCCAGCAGGATTCCCATCAGCGCCTCACCGGCAATGAGCCCCGAACCAAAGAGCACCCCGGTGCCCGCCTCATCGTCGGCCTTCGCCGCCTGGCGCCGGGTGATGAAGTAGCGCAGGAGGCCGCCGGTCAGGATGGGGATGTCGAGGGAAAGGGGCAGGTAGATCCCGACGGCCACCGGCATGACGTGAGCCCGGAAGCTGCTGCCGGCGCGTTTCAAGAACGAATCGAGGGTGATCAGGGCAACGCCGATGGCCAGCCCGATGCCGATCATATCCCAGGGAAGCTCTCCCTCGCCGAAGAATCCTTCGGTCAGGCTGGCGAAGAGTGCCGCTTGCGGAGCGCGCAGGCTTCCCGGTTCGTTGGTGCCGATCCCGTAGGCGTGGTGCAACAGCGAGAGGATGGGCGCGAAGAACGCCGCCGCCGCAACCACACCCAGGATCTCCGCCCCCTGCAACCGCGCCGGTGTCGCACCGACAATCTGTCCGGTCTTGAGATCTTGAGCCACGTCACCCGAGGTGCACGTTGCACAGCAGACCACTCCGGCGACGCCCAGGGTAGCCAGGATCGCCGATTCACCCTTGATCCCCAGCGCCAAGAGAACGCCCGACGCAATCAAGAGCGCACAGATCGTCATTCCGGAGACCGGCGAATTGGAGGATCCGACCAAGCCGGCGATGTAGGTTGCCACCGCCACGAACAGGAACGCGGTGATGATCATGATGACCGTCGTTACACCAGAGATCCCCGCATTCCCAATCAGGTGCGTGTAGAAGAAGAAGGTTCCGAACGCAGATAGCAGGAAGACAACCAACAGCCATTTCAGCGAGAGGTCGCGATCGGTTCGCTCCCGTTGGTCGCCGCGCCCGGTACTGACCCCGCGGAGTCCGGTGAGGCCAGCTACAATGCCGCGTCTCACGTTCCAGATCGAGTAAAGGCCGCCGATCAACATCGTGCCGACGCCGATGTAGCGCACCCGAGTGCTCCACAAGTTGCCGGCGGTGTCGAGAGCCGAGGCCCCCGGCTCGACCCCGCCCATGATTGGAATGGCAATCAGCCAACCGATGACACCGCCGAACGTGATCAAGACCGCGATCTGCAGATTGACGATGTAACCGACAGCCAGCAGCGCGGCACTCATGTCACTTCCCATGTAGAGCGCGCTTCGGCCACGGGCAATGGCGCCTTCCACCGTCTCCTGAACTAGATGGATGCCGCTGACCAGGAACTTGAACACCGCTCCCACGCCGAGCCCCATCACGATGGCCCGGACCCCGGCGCCGCCGGTATCACCCACGACCAGCACCTCGGCACAGGCCACCCCCTCGGGGTAGATCAGATCCTTGCGGTCGGTGATCAAAGCGCGTCGCATCGGCACCATGAAAACGATCCCGAGCAGCCCGCCCAAGCCGACGATGAGCGTCGTCGGCCAGAACTCGTAGTCCTGCCAGGCGCCGATCATGACGAGGGCGGGAACGGTGAAGATCACCCCTGCCGCCAGGCTCTCACCGGTCGAGGCCATGGTTTGAACGACGTTGTTTTCGAGGATGGTTCCCCGCCGGAGCACGCCGCGCAGGAGAGCCATGCTGATCACGGCCGCCGGGATCGAGGCGCTCACCGTCATGCCCGCGTAGAGGCCGAGATAGGCGGCGGCCGCTCCCATCACAATGCTGAGGATGCACCCCAGAACCAACGCGGCGACCGTGCACTCTCGCACGCTCTGGTTCGCCGGGATGTAGGATCCTGACTCGCTCATGGCCCTCCCCTTTCGTGGCATGTGCGCGTGAGTATGCGACACTTGTCGGATTCGATCCAGCGCATCATGCCGCCCCGTTTCGTGGAATGTGCCTATACTGATTTTGGACCTACCCGGTGCCCACCGAGCTGGGGGAGCCGCGATGGACCTCCTCAAATCGTGGCTCCCTCCGGCTCGGAACCTCGGAGGACGGTCATGCCGAATGCAAACCAGAGACTCAAGCTTGCATACCGGAGAACCCTGACCATCGCCACCGGAACCGCCTTGGGCGCCATCGGGCTGGGGGCCGTCTTCTCGCCTCCCTATGTTCCCGCACCCTACGCCCTCGACGAGAGGCCCGATACGCTTCAGGTCGTGATCACCCCGATCGTGATTCCGCCCAAGCCGAAGCCGATCGAAGCGCCGCCCAGCCGGGACTTCGTGCGCGATCCCCGGGCTCCCGTCGAGGCCACGATCGACTCGACGTTGCTGGAGAACCCGTTCGACGTACCGCCGCCGATCGTTCCCGCGGCGCCCACGTACTCGCCCCTGCCGGAGACCATGCCCAAGATCCTGCACGCGGTGATCGCCGAGTATCCGGATCTGGCTCGCGAGATGGGCGCCTACGGGGTCGTCTACATCGAGGTCACCGTCGACGAACGGGGGCGGGTCATCTACGCGACGGTGAAGAACAGCAACACGGTGCCTATCCTCGAGGAAGCGGCGCTTGCGGCCGCGCGTCAGTTCCTCTTCGAGCCTGGCAAACAAGGGGACCAGCCGGTGACCTGCCAGATCGTGATCCCCTTCACCTTTTCCCTGGAGTAGCTCCAAACACCCACTCCCATCCAGGGGACCGGCCCGGATTCAGCGGTGTCAACCCCGCCGCCCGGGTCGGTATGCCCCGCGGGATGGCGGGAAACCGCCACCCCGCCCAGATCACCGGGCGGTGTGACGCAGGGATGCGGTATAATTGTCACTCGACCCTTCGACGCTGGGAACGAAGGGAGATCCGCGACCGCCGCAGGGAGGATTCATGCGAGGGACAGCTCTCACCTTGTTGATGCTCTGGATTTCGGTGACCGCCTGGGGGGCGGAAACCTCCTATGTCCCGGGTGAATTGCTCATTCAGCGCCCCCCCGGCACCGACTGGCGGTCGTTGTCGGAGGACTTCCGGAACGCAGAGCTCCAGCCCGTGAGGCTCCTTTCAAGCCATCTGGGCGTTTGGCTTTGCCGCTTCACCCCGAAGCGGGGTGCCGATCGCGACCTGCTGGAGGCGGTGCGCGCGCATGATGGAGTTGCACTGGCGCAATTCAACCACTACGTCTCCACGCGCGAGACGATCCCCGATGACGAGTTCTTCGATCTTCAGTGGGCCCTTCACAACACCGGTCAGACGGGCGGCCTCGAGGACGCCGATGTGGACGCGCCCGAGGCGTGGAACATCACGACCGGAGGCCTGAGCGCCCTGGGGGACACGTTGGTGGTGGCGATCATCGATGAGGGTTTCAGCCTGGTCCACGAGGATCTCTACTTCTGGAAGAATTACGCCGAGACCCCGGGCAACGGGGTCGACGACGACCGGAACGGTTACATCGACGACTTCGACGGCTGGGACGCCTACAACCACGACGGGATGCTGCCCACGAACTCGCACGGCACCCACGTGTGCGGCATCGCCGGGGCCCGAGGGAACAACGGCGTCGGGGTCTCCGGCGTCAACTGGAACGTGCAGACCCTTCCCGTCGCTGGAGCCTCATCGACCGAGTCGACGGTGATCGAGGCCTACGGGTACGTCATCGCCCAACGTGATCGTTGGGATGAAACGAACGGCGCCGAGGGCGCCCTGGTGGTCGCAACCAACGCCTCGTTCGGCGTCGATCTGGGAGACCCGGACGACTTCCCCCTCTGGTGCGCAATCTACGACTCGCTCGGGGCGCGCGGTATCCTGAGCTGTGGGGCGACCGCCAATCACAACTGGGACATCGATGTCGTGGGTGACGTCCCCACCGCCTGCCCCAGTGAGTTTCTGATCAGCGTAACCAGCACCAATGACCTCGATGAACGGCACCCCTATCACGCCTATGGAGCGACCGCGATCGATCTGGGTGCCCCGGGTATATCGATCTACTCGACGTGTCTCGAAAACGGCTACTGCTACAAGCAGGGCACGTCGATGGCCACGCCCCATGTGACCGGCGCGATCGCGCTGCTCATGTCGGCCGCCTCCCCCGAGGTCATGATGGCCTACCACGCCCGCCCGGCGGAGATGGCCCGCCGTTTTCGGGACTGCATCCTGGACGGTGTCGATCCGATCGAGACGCTCGAAGGTCTCACCGTGACCGGGGGCCGGCTCAACCTGCGCAACTCCATCGAGCTCCTGCCCCGGGTGCTCTCCGACGCGCCCGAGAGATCCGCGCCCGCCTCGCTCCACGTCCTCTCGAGTCGCCCCAATCCGATCCGGGGGACGACGACTCTGTCCTTCACCGTCGCTGATGCCGCATCCCGCGTCCATCTGTCGGTCCTCGATCCCACCGGAAGAGCCGTGCGCTCCCTCGTCGACGGCGCACCGGGCGCGGGCGAGCACTCCGTAAGCTGGGACGGATCCGACGCCCACGGCCGGCCGATGCCCGCGGGGATCTACTTCGCGCGCCTCGACGTGGAAGGCCATCCCTCCGCTTCCCGGCAGATGATCCTTCTGCGGTAGCCGCCCGGGGTGAAAACCGACCATCCTCGCGGCGAAGACCCTTGTACCAAACCGATGCCCCCTCGGAGGAGGAAACGATGCTGGTCGGCAAAAGGATCGTGCTGCGGCCGGGGCGAGAGCGGGACCTGGAGAGGATCTACGACGCCGCCGCCGATGTGCGAGATCTGGGGCCCTATTGGCCCCTGCGCATGCCCTCGGAGCAGGCCTGGATGAAGCGGTTTCGGGAGAACGGTTGGTGGGAAGAGGACCACGGTATTCTCCTCATCACCGATCGCAATGACGCGCTTCTGGGGCAGATGAGCTTCTTCAAGGCCTCGGTCTACCAGAACGCCAGCGAGCTGGGCTACCGCCTCTACCGCCCGGAGCACTGGGGCCAGGGAACCATGACCGAGGCGGTTGGTCTCCTGGTGCCGTACCTTTTCGCCACGAAGACGATCGATCGGATCCAAGCAACCGTCATCCCGGGCAATATGGGGTCCCAGCGCGTGCTGGAAAAATGCGGCTTCCAGCTCGAGGGCGTGATGCGAAAGGCCGTCTTCCACAACGGTCGCAATACCGACCTCAAGCTCTATTCGATTCTGCGCGAGGAAGCCGTGGGTTGGGAGCGGGTGGCGAAGGAGCTGCTGGCAGGCTCGCAGACGGACCGCTGATGCGCAGCAGCGAAGGACGACCGTTGCGCGCCGACATGCGAGACGAACATCCCGCAGTTGGAGCCGATCTGATTCTCCTGCTGCTCACCGATGCTGAGGAGCGTGTCGTATCCCGCCCGGCGGAAGTGGTCGGCGAGCTCTCGGCAGCGGGCGGGGTTGAGCGGATCGACGGCGCTTTGCAGTCCGGACCGCATCGCTGATTGCGTCGGGTTGATCGGGGTGAGCTTGATCAAGAAGATTTCCGGCGAGAACCTTGCGACGAGTGCGCCCGGATCCAGGGGCAGCCCCACGGCGGGGGCGAAGTTGAGCGTGATCTTCCGATCTCCGGACTCGTGGAAACGACCTCCGTAGGCGGCGATCTGGGACAAGCCCCAGGTTCGGGCGGGAATGAGCCGGCGCCGCGCCGCGTCATCGGTCGTGTGGAGCGAAAACTGCATCTGGAAGCGCCCATCCGAGTAATGCCGGCGCTTGATGTCGATCAGGCGCTCGAAGAAGGCCTCGCGGCCCGCCGGGGCAACCGTTGAGATGCAGGGCATGAGCCCGGGTAGGTCAAGGTGCTGGGGCAAGGTCGTCAAGACCTCCAGTACCGCCTCATTCAGCGCGGGATCGCCCATGCGGGCGAACTGAACCTTGAGTTTGGGGATCCTCACCCGGCCTGTCGGGTAGCGCCGCCGCACCAGAAACTCGACCTGCGAGAGGATCTCTTCGGCGCTGAGACGTCCCCGGTAGTGCCCCCCGGCGTCGCAGATCGGGCAGTCGATGGGGCAACCCTTGAGCGTGGAGACGATCAGCACCCACTTCTTCTCCCGCGGCACGGGCGGCTGGACCGATTCGACGCACTCGATGAGGGCGCCGTCCTCCAGCTCGGCCAC
>Ga0180432_10011078_pt1 | contig 10679 bp, 11 predicted proteins | sample SS_ome_10_FD_132414 | JGI IMG/M metagenome (GOLD analysis project Ga0180432, IMG submission 132414) | Hypersaline lake sediment archaeal communities from the Salton Sea, California, USA - SS_1_MS_2 metaG | ecosystem: Environmental > Aquatic > Non-marine Saline and Alkaline > Hypersaline >...
GTATCCTGTCCGCGGTATTGTTCTGGGACGCGAGAGGGAACCGTATCGCGTCGTCTTCGTCTGTCCCGAGCGTAAAGTTGTCGAACCGGGGAGTCCCATCGTCATCCGGGGCCATACTGCCCACAAAAGTTTCGGGGTCGTCCGCGGTGCCCCCATAGAGCAAACGGCCACCGTAGAAAGCAACAGCGCCGGGCATATTGCCCTGTTTGAAGAGGTACCCGCCGGAAGCGTAGGCCGTATACCCGGTGCTGTTGATATCGACAAGCGTTGTCGGGTCTTTTAGCGAAATCGTATCCGCGGTGAGGTTCACTACCGAATACGTATTGCCGTTAAGCTCTGTCATCCCGACAACCCCGTAAATCTCTATCAGATCCCCGGTCGCAAGCCCGTGCGCCGTAGCCGTTACCACGCAAGGATTTGCCTGGGTAGCCCCGGTTATAGCGAGCGTAAACGGATCCTCCGTACGGGTAAAAGTCCCAATAGACCAGTCTGTCTCCCCGCTACGAATAAGTTTCCGGGGTTCGTAGTCTTCGTGGACCAAATACATCAGATCCGCTTTTTGGGCAAAACGAATACCGGCAAGGTCCGCTTCCGCATAGGGGGACGTCACTTCATACACTCGTTCGGTAGACCCGCCCGAGACATACGCGCCGTATGCCGTCATGTCGATAGCGACGCCGTCTAAATCGGTCAAGGTATACGTATCGTTATCTATCTTTACGACCAGAAAGTATTTTTCGTTAAGCTCGGTCGTTCCCACTACGTCATAGATCAAGATCTGGTCCCCGGTAGCGTACCCGTGCGTCCCGGAAGTCACCACCCCAGTAGCGATCGCGATATCCGTGATCGTATTCGCGTCTTCCGTTATAACGCCCCCATCGGTAAATACCCGGAATTTCCCGTCAGAAAAAGCCAAAGCATAGGCTTGCTCATCGTTAAAAATAAAAGGTATGAGATTGGTAAGGCCATTCAAACGGGTAGGGAGGACAAACCTTGAACCAGGACGGTAAGAGTCCGGCCCCTGTACTTCCCCTATAAAATTGCGGGAGATCGACTTCCCAAGCGGAAACGAGGCTAAATCCACCCGCCCATATAGTTTCCGGGTAAGGAGGCCGCCGGCAAAATTTATAAGAGGATTCGTTCTTTGCATCATGCCCCCGGTATGATCTCGGGATTGACTTGGTTGACCCACCCCGACGCGTACATCCGGCGCGCGCCCATAAACTTGCTCCGGGTAATGCGCCTCGGAGGATTGTCCTGGCCGTTGACCGCCCGGGCTTCCAGGCGCGTCTCGTCGAGCATCTTCTTAATGCCCTGTCTCAACGTCTCTTTACCCGAGAACGCGTACGCCATGTTGTACGCCATCTGTTGCGCGAGATACCCTTTAAAAAGCTCATCGTATTTTCCGACAACCAGCTGATCCGCGATATACCCGATGTTAAGAGACGAATCCCCGCCATTGTCGATATACAAAAATCCCTGTTCGATCTGGTAATCGACCGCCAGAAGGCTGTCAACGTCATCCCCGATAAACCGCAAGCGGATAAAATCGTTCGGGAGCGCGTATTTGTCCGCGTACCCAAACACGGGAGCGGTAGCGTTCCGGGATAAGGTCGTTCTGGCTTTAGCGAAATTCCAGGGATGCGCCCGCAAGACGTACCTCCGGGTCGTATCGTACCACCGGCTGCATATGGATTCGGCCTGGGTTTTGGGGTCCCGGATGTTCGTGATCGGAGGCACTTTGAGTAGGTCAAGCGCCATATTGCAGAGTTCAACTTCGCTCAATACAGAAGGCATACGCGAGCTCCTTATCCCAAAAAAGCGTACCGCCTACCCGCTATGCGGTGGTGGTACGCTTTTTAGGTTGTCTGTTACGTCTTTACTACGCGGACTTCACGAAAATCGCACGCACCGCAACGGTACCCGAGCCCGTACCGACCGTATTAGCGGTCAGCGCCAGGTCGTATTCCATTTCGGGGGTGGTTTCCGAGTCCCCGGCGAGCGCATACACGTTGTCGCCGATCTCATCGATCTCAAGCGAGGCCAGACCGTTCTGCTCCGACCCCATCGCCTTGCCGGCCGAGAGGTTTGCCCCGTCCATAAGGACGTCTTTAACCTTCACCGCACCGCCGTTCTCAAGCGTCTCGTAGAGCCCGAGATCGTAATCCGTGGCGCCAGTTATGGCGTCACAGTTGATGTCGATCTGGACCGGGATCATATTCCCGTTGACCCGGAAGAGACGATATATCGAACCGTCGCTATCCGCCGCGGCAACTTCGAACTGTGTCTCCATGACGACCGCTTCGCCGCCACGGTTGAACACGTTTTCCGTGTTTGAAGAAACATACGCGTTAATGACCGCCATGATTAAACCCTCCGTAATTATTGAGCGAACCCCGCCGCCGTTATTGACGGCGGGGTATAACCTTCAAACGAACGCTTATGAGGCGGTCGTGGTGACTTTCTGCACTCTGTCTTCGTCCGTCCGTACCGCACCGATCTCACCGAGGACCTGGATATAGGTGCTCTCGATGTAGCCCGGGTAGTCCGGAATGACCTTCACCCCGAACTCTTTGGACATACCGTAGATCAAGCCCCGGTTAGAGGCGGCAAAGCACGTGCGAACCGCGGCCGTAACGTCAAGCTGCGGGTTATCGACGCCGCTTCCGAACGTAACCAGATCCATGCCGAGCACCTGGACCACCTGGCCCTTGTCGACAACGTAGTTACGGCTGAAATCGCCGGAGGTGAGCTGCGTGATGTTGAAGAGCTGCGTCTCTTCCTGCTCCGAAATGCCGATAAGAATGTTCTCCGGCATATCGGTCCCGACTTCTTTCTTCCGGAAATTCGCCCGGATCTCGAGAAGTTTGGCGTACGTGAGGCCGGCAGTCGCGTTGACCGTCTGGCCGCCGCCACCCGCGAACGTCACCGTAGTATCGAACCTGCGGCCGGTCGCCACGTCAGCGAAGAGAGCCGTGATACCGATCGCGTCGGCTTTCCGGTAGATCGCGTACATGCAGTCGCGGACGAGCTTCGAACTCGGGTTCTCGAACATGCCACGGACATCCCGGTTGTCGACAATGAGCTCGACAACGATACGATCCCTCAACATTCTGCGCCGTGAGAAATCGGGGTTTACCGGGCTGATACGGGGGTTTCTTTCGTTCGCCGTGCGCGCGGTGACAGTGCCGGTACCGTCGTACGACCACTCATCGGCCGTCACGGGAACAGAGGGAAAGCGGCCCATAAGGCGGCTTTTAGTCTGCTGCGCTTCGACGTGCAGGAGATTCGAAAACTGTGTTATTAGGACATTATCTATGGGGGCTGCCATTTGGAGATCCTCCGTTGCTACGATAAACAACCATTTTGAACAATGGCGCTCCCCGCAACAACGGACGCCGGTGTACCTATGTGGGAAGGTACGCCCGAATATATAGGACGCTTTCGCGCTCCCCTATATATCACCCCAAATATACACTATGTAAATCGAAAATGCAAATTTATTTTTTCAACGCCCGCATCTTCGCCATGATCGCGGTGTTCTGATCCATGATCTTTTGGTGATCCGCGTGACGAAAATCAGAGAACGCCGGGTTCTTCATAAGCTCGCGCTGTTGGGCGGAGAGCGCCTCATACGAAGCCTCGTCCGTCCCGCCACCACCCGCACCGCCTCTGAACGCGTCCTCTTTGATATACTTATTCACGATACCATTAAGCGCCGCCGTAATAACGGTGAGAGCATTATTGTCCAGCTTATCGACCATCGCGAGCACTTCGGGGGTATTGTTCTCCTGGAGGAGTTTCTTCGCGTTCGCGATAGCGAGATCTTTTCTCTCCCCGAAAAGTTTAGCGGTCACGGCATCGAACTGGGCGTCGAGAGCTTTGTTCGCTTCGAGGACTTTTAAATGCTCGCCGTACATCATCTTCTCGAAGCCCATCTGGAGTTTCTTCGCCGCTTCTTTCGGTATGCCGACGTCGTGCATGAGCTTCTTTACCGCGGCGTCCGTTTCGGGGATACGCTTGGCGCCTTTGAGTTCGTCTATATCGACGAACTCATACTCTTCGGGTTTTGCGGGAACCCCGAGCGCGGCGCGAAAAGCGTTCACCTCTTCCGGGGCGGCTTTCTCCCCCGGGATGATGACACCTTTTTTCCCGACAGTAGTGTTCAGATTATCGACCCACTTAAAAAAGGTTTCGGGATCCTTAGCGTTCTGTTGGACCCAATCACGGCCCTTGTACGTCTCGGGGATTATCGAAGATATCTCGGCCGGCGCGCCGCCGCCCGCCGGGCCCGTTCCGCCGCCGCCACCTGCGCCCTGTCCGCTATCCGCTGTCGCCATTTTTGGGTACCTCCTCTACCTCTTCACGTTTAAAATCAAGTTCAACAGCTTTTATGACTTCCGGGGCCATAAGCTGCCTAAGCCGGAGATACACGTCACGGCGCGCGTTATTGTGGAATGTCGCTTCCATATCGACTTTCCCCGACTTAGTGACAACCGTCGAGGGGAGAGCGAAACCCGTATCGATAAAGAGGAAATTTAAGAGGGTACGGCCGTCATCCGTCGCGGCTACCCGGGAGATCGCCGCGACCAATCTGTTCCTCGCGGCGATCGCTTTCTCGTTTACTTTCATTCGGCTTGGGCTTTCTGGGCGGCCGCGGCGTCTTTCCCGGCCCCGGCCACGTTTTTAGCGGCTTCCGCACCAACCCGGGCTTTCTCTACTTCCATCGCTTCGGCCTGGGCTTGGCGTTTAGATTGGATATTCGCTTTTGCCGTCTCCACGGCCAATAAGATCTTAGAGGGGGCGCCGCTCAGATCGCGGATAGCTTCGATCGCCTGGGCGACATCGAGATACTCAAACGCTTCCGGGTTTACATTCGTCAGCGCTAAAATACCGTTGATCGTCTCGGTCACCCCGGCTTTCTCTGACGCGCGTAAGAGCTGAGCGGCGGGAGAAATGTACTCGATATCGTAAAGGTTTTTCCCCGCGACAATCGCTTCCTGGACTTCCGGGGGGATAATGATTGGGTCGATACCATTCATCAAAAGCATTTTCTGCCGGGTGACGTCTTCTTCGGACACCCCCATGAGCCCCATCTCAAAAAGGATATTGACTGAACGCTCAATAGCGGGAGTGAGTTGTTCGTTAAAAATACGGGAGTAAACGCTCGAAAGCGCGTCCGAGCGGATATCATACCGGATCTCCGCTTCTCCGAGCGTCATACGTGTCTTATTGTTAAGATCATAGAGCTTATCAATAAGAAAATGCTGCATGATCTCGGTACGGAAACCTTCGATCGCAACGACGACGCTCTGCAATTCGCCGACATCGAAAATAACGCCGATCGGCGGTTGCCCGTTCATACGCCCGGACATATTGAAAACCGAAAGACCGCCGGCCGACGTGTCGACCGTCGAAGCGCCGAGACTACCGTCGTCCAGCGTAAATAGCGGCGGCTCAACTTTTTTCTCGACCCCTACGGTATAGGCTTCTTTGAGCGCGTTAAGCTGGCATATCGCGGGCAACGCATCCATCGCGGGACTGCGGCCGTACGTCTCATTCGCGAGCCGGTACCAGCGACTCACTTTCGAGGGCAGTTCCGTATACCCGCTTTCTTTGAGCATATGCTTATTATCAACTTCGAAATGGTACGAAGCGAACGGCATCGCTTTATTCCCGGCCTGCGGCGCGTCTTTCTTGTCCTCCGTGGTGCGGGGCTCGATAGCGATACAGATCAAAACTTTATCGAGCCGGCTCTTCTCTTCTTTGTATTTTTTCGCCGTGGCTTCGCTCACCTTATCGAGCCCGTAGGTATTCACGACTTGCTCGACGGTCGGCTTTTCGTCGAAATAGAGCGTGTCGACAAACTCATCTTTTGACTGGGCGATACGGAGAGACTGCAATGACCAGCATTTGAATATCAGCGGCGTCACGTAGTCGCCCTGGAACACGCCGAACGCCCCCGTACCAAAAGCCGCCTCTTCGTTCAGCGTCTCCTGGAACGCGAGTTCGAAACCGGCTTTCTCGGTTTCCATGTATTTCGAGATCGCTTTATTGATCGCCTCGTAGTACTTTTTGTGCGTGTCGCTTTGGGAGATATATTCGGGCTGTTTTAACCGGAACGTACGTCCGCCGGTTTTCCAGAGTGACCCCATGACCGCGGAGGTCATGGCTTGTAAAGCGCGGGACGCGGTTGAATCGTTTATAGATCCGTCGTTCTTGAACGCGCCCGGGGACGTCTCAGATTGAAACCCCATCTTTCGCTGATAGACATACTCGGCGAGGATCTCAAACTGGTTATTCCAGGGAGCGCGCTCGTCAACGAGCATCATCCGCTTTTGCAGTAGGTAATCGATAGATTTCGCCACGATGAACGGGTCCCCTTTGGGTTACGAGGCGGACCCTCACGTTAACCCGATTTTCGGGGTTAACGTGAGAGTTGCTTCGGTCGCGAAGACTACGCGCCTGTGGGACCTGTCGGACCAGTCGGGCCGGTAGGACCTGTCGGACCAGTCGCTCCAGTCGGACCAGTCGGGCCAACTACGCCAGACGTCGCTCCAGTCGCTCCGGTCGGGCCAGTCGCACCCGTTGCTCCGGTGGCTCCGGTAGCTCCGGTGGCTCCGGTCGGGCCAGTCGCACCCGTTGCTCCGGTCGGGCCAGTCGCACCCGTTGCTCCGGTCGGGCCAGTTGCACCCGTTGCTCCGGTTGCACCCGTCGCTCCGGTGGCTCCGGTAGCTCCGGTCGGGCCAGTTGCACCCGTTGCTCCGGTCGGGCCAACAATACCCGATGTCGCGCCGGTCGCTCCGGTCGGGCCAGTCGCTCCGGTCGGGCCGGTTGCGCCAGTCGCTCCAGTAGCCCCGGTCGGACCTGTCGGGCCAGTCGCCCCGGCACCAAAGCCGGAATTGGCAACAGTCATACGCTGTAAAATGCCGGACGCGCGCTGGACGACGACAAAATCACCCGCCGCGGCAGCTGTGGCCGAAAGCGGGATCTCGTCAAACGCGAAATATGCTAAACCGTACTTATCCTGTGCCATTACCGTTCTCCTTCTTTGGTGTGTGCCTTACATCCCCACAAGTTTCGTCCCGCGACGAGGGGCGGTATTTAACGTGCCGGTCGGCGACGTAAAATATGTCCCGATACGAAACGCCCGGCTCGAGCCGGCTTTCTTTATTTCGTCCTGGGTCAAATTCCCGATAGTGCCGGCCGCCGCGCGCTGAGCCGCATTATACGCCTCGTTGTACTGCGCCCCACTTTGCCGATCGGAATCCGACGGAGTGAAAGTCCGTTTAAACCATTCTCCCATTCCACCCATACTTTGCTCCTCGCGTAGTCTTTTCCGTAAGTATACATTGCTTTCTCAAAATATGCAAATTTTTTTACAGCATCGTGACAGACGCGGAAAAACCCGCGCTCTCGCCTTTATTTTTCGCGAAGCGTTTTATCGTCGTCAAAGGGCTTTTAGTCCGGAGCGGCCCGGGCTCTGTCCGGACAATACGGTTCGTCGCCATGCTCCGCGCGACAGGATAAGCGAACGTGAGGATGAACGCGTCGACTTGGTTAAGTAACTGTTTTTGCTCGGCGCCCATATTTTTTTTGATCTCGTCTTTTGAAGGCAGCGCGAGGACGCTCCGCCCGACGGTTTGTTTAAGCGGCGGGATAGAAAGAAGCCCGACCGCGAACGCGTCGTCGTCGGGGATATTCGCGCCGCCGTCTTCAAACCACTTTCGCGCTTCGTCGAACATCTCCGTCCTTTTATTGAGATAAATGTCGCTTTCCGTCGCACTCTCGCCGAAGTGCACGCCGCGGACCCACCGCCCGTAACCGAGTTCACGCAAGCGGTCAACAACGCCATACCCTAACCCGACATCAACAAAGCACATTTGTATTTGTTCTTTATCGAGTTCAGCGGCGACAAGACTGACGATCTTCATCTCGTCCATCTCGTTATACTCTTTTTTGCGGACGACTTCTCGCCCCCGCCGCCAGCAAAACGCCGTATCGTCTCCCGAGCGCGCCGGGTCGACGCCGAGGATAAGCGGGGCGCTCGGGTCGGGCGTGTTATTTTTGCGGGCTTTCTCGACGAGCTCGCCGGAGTAGAGGGACTCGCCGGAAGTGATGAACGCTTCTTGGAGCGTGCAAGGATATTCACGTTGGAAGGCCCAGAGTTTCCCGCCGAAGGTGTCGTTAATTTTTTTCCGGCGCCAGTACACTTGCTCCGCGGTAAGCCCGTGAAGCTCCATAAGTTTCGCTTCGTCGTCAGTGGGGCAGAAAGCGGCGTCGACGGGAGAACGGTACTCTTCTTGCCAGAACCAGGGGATAAAAATGGTAATAAAGTCAGAACCGGGACGAAGCCCGGCCATCGCGAGAGAATGGAACATGTTGCCGAGCCCGTTCGCCGTCGACTCAAAAACGATCTCGGTCCCCGGGAGATCGGCAACGCCCTGCATAACACCGCCCATGAGCTCATCAGTATTCGGCCAGAACGCGACTTCGGAACCGTGGAATAACTGTAACGTCATCGACCGCCCGACGTCGGCGCTTCCAGCGGTACCGATACTGTACTCCGACCCGACGCCTTCGAACTCGAGGTTCCTTTGGTTCGATACTTTTACCGGCGGCTTCATCGGCTCGGGGCAATTATCATAAAAAGCCCCTACCATTTTAAAAATATGACGGGTTGAATCTGATATATGCGCTAAGATAAATACATTCGTCCCGGTCTTGAGCGTCGCGCGGTGGAAGTACCGGGCGGAGATGTAGGTCGAACACCCTTGTTGCCGGCCTTTTACGATGACCGCCCGCACTCTCCCGGCGCGTTTACGCTGTTCTTCTAAGCGGGCATGGAGATACGTTTGCGCGCGGTTGAGGATGAAGGGGCGCAACTGGCCGGATTTATCGCGTATTTTAAGGCAATGGCGGGCATAAAACGGAAGATCGGCGCGCAAGCGGGTAAAAGTCTCGAGACGTTTTGAGGAGAGATTTTCAGTCATTCGCGCTCCGAGTCGTCGTTCTCCGCTATTTGGTCTAAGAAACCGACAAGCGTCACGTTTTGGGAGCGGATGTCTTGTCGCTGGAGGGGTTTCCCGAGTACGCGGTCGAGGAGTTCTTTCCGGGAATCGGGATCGCCATTCGCCGCGTCTTCGACAAGAGTGGCGATCGCGACGTCAAGATTGTCGCGGCCGTAAAAGCGCAGCTCGGGGCCCGCGTATGTTTGGAGGACGTTAGTCTCAATGGAGCGGGAAGCGAGTTCTTCAAGCGACTGCGTTTTACCGACAGGCACTTGAACGCCATTATGCGTTTCTATTTTAACGGCGGCGGCTTTACGAGAGCACATCGTCGTCCTCGGCGGCCTTGTTGGCCGCCTTTGGTTTAGTGGGGGTCGCCGCGGCCGCGGGGGCCGGGCGTTTAGCGACGGTTTTGCCGGTCTGGGAATCGACTTCGACTTCTCCGCCGCCGGAACCGATACCCTCGAAGCCTTGATTGAGCGTTTCGAGTTCTTTGTCGACAGCCATCACGTCTTGGTACTTCGCGAAGATCTTCGCGAAAGCAGCCGGGTCAGCTTTGGCGAGCATCACATGTTGGCGCGCGATCTCAAGGTCACCGTATTCGTCGAGAGGAACATGGAGCTTGTGGCGTTTGCAGTACTCTTTGAGTTGGGGAATGGTCTGGAACATCACCGGAAGCTCGTCGGGATCGAAGACGCCGTCTTCGGGCCGTATTTCGTCGAGGTACCAGCTATACGGGGCGACAGCATTCACGTCGAGTTTTTTTAGAAAGGGCATCAGCAACTTCCCTTTTATCATCCCCAGCGGCGCCGACGCGTCGGGAAGACGGAATGTCGCCGAGTAACTCTTTAAAACTTTCGTTTCTCCGACGGCAGAAACGTATTCGCCATGCACCTTCGCGACAAATATCCTCTTCATATTCGCACCTCCGGTTTTTTTAAGTATAGCACATAAACGTAAAATGTCAAGACACTAATTGTTTCGTTAAAAATTTTGGGCGGGCGTTTGTTTCGTTAAATGTGTCAGCGGCGTACTCTATTTGTTTCGTTAAAAATCTGAAATCGGGTCAGCGGAGGCACTTTTCCCTTCCGCCGCCGCCCGGGCCTTTGGGTCCCCATAGGGGGGCCGCATTCCAAAAAAGAAGAGATCGCCCCGGCCGGCCCCGCCGCGCGGTCCAGGCCCCAGCCCGCTGATCGCCCGGCCCGCTGATCGCCTGGCCCCGGCCCCGCTGATAGATCCGTGAGCCGTGAGCGGCGCGCTTGGTAGTGTATGTATGTGGGCATTCTTCAAGACCATTAGCACTATGAGCGGAAGAGGGATAGCAGGGTATGCGGTTAGCGGAGAACGTCGAACACGGCGCAACGTGGCGATGTTTTTTTGGGCCAGCTAAGTTTTGAGGCCAAAAAGTTGGTAGTGTATATGTGTAATAGTGTAATGCATTTCCTATAGAGTATATAATACGATATGTAGTCTCTATAACCCCTATTTACAAAAAAACAAAATAAAGCTATTTTTATATACATTATACATAGTATGCACTTACGCCTTGCTACCTTCAAGCTGTTTTCCGCTTGCGCCCCAACCCCAAAACAACCCCCCCCCCCCCCCCCCCCCAAAAACACCCAATTCAAATACATAATAAACAACATACCAAACAACACAAAAAAACAA
>Ga0180432_10011080_pt1 | contig 10678 bp, 9 predicted proteins | sample SS_ome_10_FD_132414 | JGI IMG/M metagenome (GOLD analysis project Ga0180432, IMG submission 132414) | Hypersaline lake sediment archaeal communities from the Salton Sea, California, USA - SS_1_MS_2 metaG | ecosystem: Environmental > Aquatic > Non-marine Saline and Alkaline > Hypersaline >...
ACCGTTTGGTGCTCACCACCGGGCATGACCGGGTCAACCGCCCCGTCCTGCCAGGGTGAAATCACCACGATGGCGAGCGCCGCTGCGGCCGCCAGGCCCGTCCCAATCGCCGTCCACAACGTCACATGTCGAGATCGGCCCGCGCGGATCGGTCCAGCCTCGCTGGGCAAACGGCCCTCGGCGACGGCGCCGATCATGTCCGTCGCGAGCCGATCATTTTGGTCGTACTCGCTCAGCATCCGCCGGGCGTCGGGCGACCGAAGCAGGATCTGATTCAACTCGTCCTGCTCGGCCGGTGTCAGCTCGCCGTCGAGCCGGCGGACGATCAAGCGTTCTGTTCGTTCGTCAACGTTCATGACACCCCCTGCAACATCTCGCGCAGCATGCGCCTGGCCCGCACCAATCGCGTCTCAACCGTATCGACCGGCAGACCCAGCACCTCGCCGATCTGAGCGTAACGCCAGTCCTCGAGGTGTTTCAGGACGAACGGCTCGCGATAGTGCGGCGGCAGCGACTGCACGGCCTGCATCACCTGCCGATGCCGGTCGTCGGCGATCAGCGCCGCCTCGGGCGACGAGGCTGCGCCGGCGCCGAACGGCATATCTGGATCGATCGGTATTTCGCTCTTCCACCGGCGTTTCCATTGCTTGTTCGCGTCGATGGCCGCCCGTCGGACCAACTGGTACAGCCATGCCCGCCACCTCGTCCGGTCGCGAAGCGTGCCGATCTGCTGCCAGACCGTCGTCCAGACCTGCTGCGTGACGTCGTCCACCAGATCACCGCGCCCCGTCACGCCGAAGATGACGCCGCGGACCCACCTCTCGTGCCGGCGGACGAACGCCTCAAGGGCTTCTGGCTCCCCGCGCATCATCGCCTCGACGAGAGGCAGGTCCGCGTCGTGTTCTGCCGGCCGCGTCATTGCCATATCTACCAGTCAAGAGGACCCCCGCCGGGTCGTCCTGTCAGAAAATCCGACGTCCGCCGATGCAACGCCTCGATGATCGCGGTATTATACGACCGTCATTGGCTTTTTGTTCGCCACGACGCCGTTGCTGAAGTGGCGATTCGGAACGGGAACGACCCATCCGATTCGGAGCCGCGACCGTCAGGGAGCGACTGGTGTAGGGTGTGGGGTTTAGGGTCTAGGGCTTGGCGTTTGGGGCTTAAGACTTGGGGGCGTCAGACGAATCGTTTCGTCGTTGGGGATCCTCGCATGATCGAACGCTCGCCCCAGTTCCCTGAGCCCTGAACCCTGAACCCCAGTCAGGAGTTGACGATGGAATTACTCAAGCAACTGACCGAGCTACCCGGCGTGCCGGGCCGCGAAGAGCGCGTGCGAGACTTCCTCAAGGACTACGCCCGCGCGATCTTCGACGACCAACGTGTGGACGCCATGGGCAATCTGATCTGTCGAAAGGCCCCCGGCCGAAAACCCACCCGCGGCAAAGCCACCAAGGTCATGATCGCCTGCCACATGGACGAGATCGGCTTTTACGTCTCGGCCATCGACGACGGCGGCCGGTTGCGGATCGCCAACGTCGGCGGGTTCGACACGCGGACGCTGTTCGCCCGGCGCGTGCTCGTCCAGGGCAAGAAGGACCTGATCGGCGTGCTCACCCCCGCTGCCAAGCCCACCCACCTGCTGACCGAGGAGGAGCGCAAGAAGATTCCCCAGGTCAACGAGTTCTTCGTGGACCTGATGCTCGACGCCAAGCGGGTCCAGAAGCTCGTCGAGGTGGGCGATCCGGTCACGCTGGTGCAGGAGACGGTCGCCATCGGCGACGCTTACTGCGGCAAGGCCATGGACAACCGCGTCGCCAGTTGGGTCGCGCTCAACGCGATCAAGAAGGTCGGCCGGCGGAGCCGCTACGAGATCTACTACGTCGCCACGGTCCAGGAGGAGGTCGGGCTGCGGGGCGCGCAGACGGGCGCGTTCGCCGTCGAGCCGGACGTCGCCATCGCCCTCGACGTGACGCTCGCCTGCGACATGCCCGGCGTGTCGGCCGAGCAGCGCGTCACCGAGCTCGGCAAGGGCGCCGCCATCAAGCTGATGGACAGCTCGGTCATCTGCGACCGCAAGCTGGTCGACGAGCTGGTCGCGCTGGCCAAGCGCAAGAAGATTCCCTACCAGTTGGAGCTGCTCCCGCGCGGTGGGACGGACACGGCCACGATCCAACGATCGTGCGCGGGCGTGCGAAGCGTGGCCATCAGCATCCCCTGCCGATACGTCCACACGGTGGTCGAGTCGGTCCACAGGAAGGACCTACAGGCCGCCGTCGACCTGCTCGCCGCATGGTTGGCGCCCTAGCAAGGGCTTTGGCCCACGAAGGGACCGAGACGCTCCGCGGGTCAAAGCAAGGTGCAGCGTCTCCGTCGGGGTCATCACGTCACTGAAAACGCTGGAGGTAGACAGATGGAGCACAGACAAGGCCTTTTGGAGTGCCTTTTCGACACGTCCTTCTCGGAGTTCATCACCACGAGACTCATCCGTTTTCTGTATGTGGTGGGCCTCGTGGTGGCTGGGCTCGGTGCGGTGGGTTTCGTGATAGGTGGCTTCTCTGGGTCGGTGGCCAACGGGATCATCTGCCTGATCATCGCCCCCCTGCTTTTTCTGATCTATGTGATCATGATCAGAATCTGGCTGGAGCTGCTCATCGTCATCTTCCGCATTGAGGAAAACACCAGGCCGATCCCGGACGAATCTCAGCCGGCGCCGTGACCGCGAGCCGTCGGGTCACGTGATGGCCCGGGCCAGCGCGCCGACGATGAGTTCGCTCAGGACGATGATGTCCTCGGCCGGCAGCAGGCGCACGACGTTGGCCTGGAACAGGAACGCGGCGTTGGGCGGGAAATCCTCGTCGCCGGTGTACCAGACGATGTGCAACGGCACGCGCGGCAGGACGTCGAACCGGAAGTTCAGATCGCCCTCGCCGTCGCAGGGCTCCCCGCCGATCGCCTGCGCGCCGCGCTCGAGCGTCTCGGCGGTCCGTCCGACGGTGAAACACAGTCGCTTGATCACGCGCCCTTCATAGACGCCTTGATAGCCGCGGGTCTCAGGGATGTTGGCAAAGACCATCTCCTCGCCCGTCGGCTCGACGGGCGCCGGTGCGGCCAGATAGTGTACGACCAGCACCTGCCAGCGCAGGTCGACCGGTTCCCCATCCTCGAAGACGAGCCCGCCTGCCTCGAAATCGACGCACATCGGTCTGCCGAGGACGGTCACGCGAATCCGGCCGCGGTCATCGCGATCGGCCCCCAGCCAGGCGAGCTGGTCGTCGTTTTGGTCGCGCAGCACCGCCAGGCCACGGGACACCGCGACGTTCAGGTTGTTCTGTCGGGGAAGGGATGGCCGCTTAGGATCTGTCATGGGGTAACGTGTCGCCTCGCGACGGGTACCCGCAGGGGAAACGCTCCGATACACATGTCCTGTGGAGGCGGACGGCGGCTGGCGCGGCCATCGGACGTCTCGGCCTACTTGTTCGCCCGGTACGCCTCCAGGTACGAATCGCAGTAGATCATCTTCTCCAACAGCAGCTCGGCCGTGATGGCCGCGTCCATCAGCTCCTTGTCGCACGGGTCCATGATGGCCGAGTCGAGCCCGCTCGGGATCGCCATCGCCAGATACGTCCGGTTGATCAGCTCGCGCTCCCGGGCGCCCTGGCTGACGTTGCTCAGACCGAGCACCATGTGCGGCGGCGGGTCGGAGATGATCTTGAGCTGTTCCATCGCCTGCATGACGGCCAGCGGCTGCTTCGGCGCGACGTTGACGGGCTGGATGATCGTGTCGATGAACAGCTTGTCCGGCGTCAGGCCCGCCTCCATCGCCATCGTCAAGGCCGTCGCCCCCATCTCCACGCGCGAATCGACGTCCGTCGGAATGCCCCGCTGATCGATCGTCAGCACGACCAGCGAGCAATCGTGCTCGGCCGCCAGGCCGCAGTAGTTCGTCAGGGCCTCCGGATCGGCCTTGCTGCTGTTGATGATCTTGGGGCCCGCGACCTGCGGGATGACCTCCTTCATGACGTCCCACTTGGCGGTGTCCACCGCGATGGGGATGTCGGCGTTGATCTGGCGGATGATCCCGCACATCCACAGCATGGCCTCGACCTGCTTGCTGGTGGCCGGTCCGACGTTCACGTCCAGGGCATCGGCCCCCGCGGCGATCTGCTTGTCGGTCCACTCTCGGATCGGGCCCTCGTCCTGGCCCACGATGGCCTTTTTGATGTCCACCCACATCCCGTTGATGCGTTCACCGATGACGTACATGCTGGCTTGCTCCCGCGATGTCCGGAACCCCCACGCCTGCTGGGGGATGATGACGCTGACCCACGCCCCTGGCAGGCCAGGGGCCCATGCTACTATTCGTACAAGGGACGGATCGGCCGACCAAACCTATGCCGGCTGATACCACCCGGTGCCGGTGTTCGCCAGGCGCATCCCAGAAGTCCAGACGGTCGTGTGGCATGGTCAAGGGACGACCCGCGAGGGTCGGATCTTGGCCATGTTGCCAAGATCGCCGGTGCGCCCACGGCCAAGCTCAGCCTCGTCCCTCGGCCTCGCTTGACCGTGCCACCCCTCGCCACCGAAATCAGGATGCACCGGCCCATGCCAGCCCTCGGGCCTACGCGGCCGACAGCCGCTCGATCGCCTTACGGACCATGCGGATCGCCTCGGGATGCCGCATCACCAGGATATCGCCACCCGATTGCAGCAGGTCGGTGGCGGTGATGGCCTCCCAAATCGGTCCGCGCTTGGCGGCCGGGCCCAGCACGGGCATCTCCTCCTCGCTGACCTTGCTCTCTTTGGCCCGCCAGGCCTCCATGCCCACGTCCATCAGCACCGGCTGCTGGAGTTGCCGGTCGCCGTTGACGGCCGCCAGCCGCATCCGCTCCTGGATGCTGTAGACGTACTCCATCCCGTAGCCTAGCGACCCGGTCGTCGGAAACGACACGATCTCCTCCAGGGGGAACCCCGCGTCCGACGCCAGGATGTTGACCTGTTTGGCGATGTTGATGTCCAAGGGCGACTCGGCCAGGATCTTGTGTCCGCTGGCCACGCAGGCGGCCACCAACGTTGCATAGTTCTTCTCGACGATCGTGCCGAACAGGCAGTTCTCGCCGCGGGCCGCCTCGGTACACTTCGGCAGGACGTTGTTGTCCTTGTCGTACACGCCGCACCCCCACACGATCAGCGGCAGGTCGACGGCCTCCAGACACGTGCGGACTGACTCTGCCGCCTGGTCCGGCGACCGATCCTCCGCGTCGGGGTGCGTGCCCATCAGCTTCAGGCAGATCATCTCCGCGCCGAACTCGACCGCCTTCTCGCACCAGCTGGCCAGGTCGCCCATGGCCTCGCCGTAGGCGTCCTTGAGCTGATCCGGCCAGGCCTCGGCCCCGGCGTCCCAGACCTCGACGGCAATGGCCTGCGGATGGCCCCGCTCACCCTCGAATCCCAGCCACGGAAGGCCGATCGCCCCGCCGACCGTCACCGTCTTGCCGCGGGTCCCGCCATCGTCCTTCGTCGCACCGATCGTCACGGTGTTCAGCCCGGCTGCGTATGTCTCGCTGACCTCTGGTACCGCCATAGCTCGTCCTTCCATTCAGTTGAGAACGCCTGTTCAACACGGATGAACAACACGATCCGCTGCCCGTCCTAGGACCTCGCATCTAGGGCCGCGCCCGCTCGACTCCTCACTACGATCGGCTCGCGGTGCTGCCGGCCGCCTCGCGACACTGCTCCAACAACTCGCCGACGGGCTCGGCCACCTCGCTGACGGACTCAGGCGTCACACCCTCGCCGGTCACCGACAGCCGGGCCAGCGGCTCGCTCAACGGGATCTGGATCCTCGCATCGACCGTTACGGACTCCGCCACCTCGACCGCCTTGGGCGCCAGGCCCTCCGGCCCGATCTTGTTGATCACCAACACCCGGCGTCCGATCTTGATTGGCAGGCTGTCGGCCAGTTCGTTGATCCGCAACACCGTCGTCAGCCCCACGTACGTCGGCTCGCTCACCAGAACCAGCAACTGCACGTCGTCCGAGGTCAGCCGCGACAGGTGCTCCATCCCCGCCGCGTTGTCGATCACCACGAACGGGTAGCTCCGCCTCAGCGTCGCCAGATAGCGACGGAGCAGACTGTTCACGTAGCAATAGCAGCCTGGTCCCTCAGGCCGACCCATCGCGATCAGATCGTACCCGCTCGCCTCGACGACGATCTCGTTGAGCCACTGATCGACCAGTCGCTCCTTGGGAATCTCCGTCACCCGCTGCGCTGCCTCGCGGGTCTGGTCGCGGATGTCGCTGATGGTCCCGTCGACGTCCAGTCCCAGCAACAGCCCCAGCGACGCATTGTGGTCGGCGTCGACGGCCAGCACCGGGCCGTCGCCTGCGCTCACCAGGCCGTGGATCAAGGCCGCGCTCAACGTGCTCTTGCCCGTCCCCCCCTTGCCGCTGATGGCGATCACCGCGCCCACTAGCGTTGCACCTCCGCCGCCTGCTTTCGCATCCGCGCCATTACGCGCGGGAACCGCTCGATGTCCGTGTGCGGGAAGAAACACGCCGACGAGAACTGATCCATGAACGTAGGGTCCGTGCCCAGCTCGAAGTACGTCATGCCGCCGGCGATCTGTTGGACCTCGGCGTATTTCGCACGCGACAGGGCCGCCAGCTTCGCACCCGTGATCGACGTGTTGCCCACGAACCGCAGCTTCTCGAGCGGCACGTCCGGCAACAACCCGATCGTGGTCGCGCTGTCCAGATTCAGGTAGTTCCCGAACGCACCGGCCACCAGGATCTCGGTGATGTCGTCAAACGTCATGCCCAGGCTGTTGAGCACGACGCACGCCCCGGCGTAGATGGCCCCCTTGGCTCGCAGCAGGTTCGCGATGTCCTCCTGCGTGATCACTACGTCGCGGTCGCCGCCGGCTTCCATCGCCTGCACCACCACGTACTCCAGGACCTCCCGGTCGTCCGCGCGGATTCGGTCGCAACCGTCCGGCTGTAGCCGGCCCGTCTTGTCGATCAGCCCGACGTTCAACAGCTCGGCCAGCAGGTCGATGTAGCCCGTCCCGCAGATCCCGATCGGCGGGGCCGAACCCACCGTCGAATAGGACGGCGCCCGCCGTCCATCGAACAGCTTGATGTGGTCGATCGCGCCTCGCGTGGCCCGCATCCCCGCCTCGCTCTCGGCCCCCTCGAACGCCGGTCCCGCCGACGTGCTCGCGCAGACCAGGAAATCCTTGTTCCCGATCGCCACCTCGCCGTTCGTGCCGATGTCCAACAACATCATCACGTCGTCGGACTTGTGCATGCCAGTCGCCAACACGCCCGACGAAATGTCCGCCCCCACGAACGCCGCCACCGACGGCAGGCAGTACAGCAGTCCACGCGTGTTGATCTTCAGCCCGATTTCCACCGCGCGGAACGGCGGCGGCGTGTAGGCCGCACCCACGTACGGCTCCTTACGTACCCACTCCGGCGTGATCCCCGTCAGCAGGTGCAGCATCGTCGTATTGCCCGCTACCGTGATCAGCGTCACGTCGCCGAACCCCAGGCGATGCCGCTCCAGCAACTGCCGGATCAGATCGTTCACGTCACCGACGATGGCCTCCTGCAGCTCCTTGAGCCCCCCTTCGGTGTTGGTTGCGTGCATGATCCGACGGATCACGTCGCTCCCGTAGCGGATCTGCGAGTTGTACTTCGCCGCCGCGCCCAGCGTCTGCGCCGTCGTCAGATCGATCAAATGGGCCGCCACCGTCGTCGTGCCGACGTCGACGGGGACGGCCATATTCCGCCGGCCCGTGTCACCCGCCTCGACGTCCAGGATCTCGGTCAGGCCGCCCCGATCCGCCGTCGTCGCCGTTACCTTCCAATCACCCTCGCGGAGGATCTTGGGCAGGCGCTGCGTGACCTTCAGGCCCATCTGGAACTTGCCGTTCCCCAGCCGCTTGGCCAGTACGTACTCGAGCCGCTCCAGATCGGCCGTGTTGTCGTCCAGCGACGGCGGCGGCAGCTCCACGTAGTGCTTGCGGACCAGCGGGCATAGGTCGGCCTCGTAACGCTGCCGTAGCAGCGTCTGGCTGAAGCGGTCTTCTTCCTGGTCGGCCGCCTCGACCGTCTCGCGAATCCGCGACTCGGCGGGCACCTCGATCGCCAGATCCGATTCCACCCGCCCCTGGCACGCCAGGATGTACCCCTTCTGGATCTCCTCCCGCGTCAGGAACTCCGTCGACGCCCCCCGGACCTGCCCCTTCTGAACGATCACCCGGCACTTGCCGCACACGCCCTCCCCACCGCACAGGCTGTTCACGTACACACCCGCCTTGTTGGCCGCCTCGAGGATCGTCACCCCCGCGTCCACCTCGACCGACATCCCATCAGGCGTGAACGTCACCGTGTACTGCTCTGCCAACCGTTGAACTCCTTGGCTTGGCCGGCACCCTCGTGACCGCTACGGCTTCCAGTCGTTCTTCAGGAACGGCACCAGCCCGCTGGCTTCCTTCGGACCGATCAGCACGGACCACCCGCTCTCGTCCTCGATGCCCGCGCTGAGCACGGCCACGTGCCCCGGAATCACCACCTTCTTGTGCTTGACCTTCCCGCTGACCTCGGACTTGTTGATCGCCTCGGTGATCGTCTCGGCGTTGAACTTATCCGCCGCCCAGGCCGTCAACACCGACGTGCCCTCCGTGTCCACCGCGATGATCCGCGCCGGCACCCGCGACGATTCCACCTCGCTCTCGACCGAGTAGTAGCTCAGTGAGAAATTCGTCGTGATCAACACCGGCGACGTGTCGCCCGGCTCCCCGACGTCGTATATCTTCGGCTCGACCTGCACGGGCTTCTGCGGATCGGTGTAGATGTTTTGTCGCGTCGTCAGGATCGGCAGCATCTGCCACGGCTCGAACGCCTCGGTCACCACGATCCCCGCGTACTTCAGCACATACGCGCACGCGTCGATGGTGGCCTGCACCGCGTCCTCGTCGATCGCGCACATCACGACCGGATAGCCCAGCTCGCGGCAGTTCTTCTTCATGGCCGCTCGCCGCGTCTTGGTCAGGAATTCCAGTCCCGCCGCCGGACCGACGTGGCCCGGCGCGATGAACATGTCTTCCAGCCCGGCGGCCTTTATCTTACTCGTCAGTCCGGCCAGCTTCTCCAGGTCCGTCTCCGTGACCATCAGGCTGCCGCCGCAGTCCTTGGCGATCTCGACGAAATCCTCGGGATTGCCGTCACCCGGGCAGATCAGCGGCTTCTTGTCCTTCAGCTTGGCCGCAGCCGCCTTGACCGCATCCGCGCTGTTGCTGCACAGCACCATCGGCCAGCCCAGCGCGGCGTCGATCTTGCCCGCCGCCGCGGCGAACGTGTTGGCGTCGCCGCTGGCGTTGTAAAGCGCGATGACGTCGGGTTCCAGCGTCATGCCCATCCGGACGAACGACAACTTCTTGGCTGCAGCGCACTTGCCGTCGGCGTCCGCGTCGTCGTCGGTGATCCGCAGCGCGATGGCCGTGGGATTGATGAACTTCTCGTCGTGCCGGAACAGCGACGTCTCCTGGCCCACCTTGAACGCCTTATCGCCCGCGCCGACCTCGACCAGTCGCTGTGGCGGGGCGCTGGCGGCCTCCAGGTTCGCCCGCGCCTCGTCGGTTACGTGCGGGCAACTGTCCAGGCCCGCCTGGCCCTGCGCCACCTTCATCGCGAACGCCAGACACGTCGGGATGCCGCAGTCCTTGCAGTTTGTTTTGGGCAGTTGCTTGAAAATCTCCAGTCCCGTCAATGCCATCGCAAGTGCTCCTGAATCAGATACCCCTGGGCTAAGCAGACCTTATGTGTGCAATCAAACAGTATCCGGGCGGCAGACTACGCTGCCAGCCGTACATCTAACAACAAATCCCCAGCCCACGCAATCCAACGAACCCAACAACCGGCTTGTCCAGACCCCCACGTCAGGGTTCGGGGTTCAGAAGTCGGGGATTGGGGTGTGGGCGCTCGCACCCGACCACGTGACCAAGCCGCGACAACACCGAACGGCGACGCGCCGACCTCCAGACCCTGAACCCTGGCCCCTGAACCCCGACCCCCGCCTAAAACATCGGATCCATTGCCAGGGCTGGGTGTTCCTTCTCCGTCAGGTAGTTCACCAGGCCCTCGCTGTCGGTGGCGATCGTCTCGTCGCAGATGCGATCAACGAAATCGTCCGGCAGGCCGAGCTCCTTGGCACGCTTCTCCATTCGCGGCCGCACCGCCTCTTTCAGTTCCTTGGGCATCCAGATGATCCGCGCCATCCCGCCGTCCGCCGTGATGAACTTCGGGCTGGTCAGCCACAACCGCCCGACCCCCAGGAAACCGGGCGTCTGCGACCCGCCTCCCACCGAACCGGCCAGCGTGCTGAATGTCATGCCGATCGGCGTCTCCCCCGAGAACTCGCGGTTGACGGCCAGGATGCCGTTGGCCTCCGGTACGATGGCCAGGATGCACTCGAAGCACCCGCACGACGTCATCGGGTCCTCCATCATCGAGTACGCGCTGAACTTCTCCACAGCGCCCTGCGAGTACCGCTTGACGTACTCGTTGACGTTGTCCCATTGGCCCAACCGCTCGTCGAGCAGCCGGCCCTTCTGGATCGGCTGATTCGGACCGGTCGGGTTGATCTCGTAGGCCGCCTTGCCGTCCAGCCAGT
>Ga0180432_10011081_pt1 | contig 10677 bp, 9 predicted proteins | sample SS_ome_10_FD_132414 | JGI IMG/M metagenome (GOLD analysis project Ga0180432, IMG submission 132414) | Hypersaline lake sediment archaeal communities from the Salton Sea, California, USA - SS_1_MS_2 metaG | ecosystem: Environmental > Aquatic > Non-marine Saline and Alkaline > Hypersaline >...
CCCAAGAACGATGCCGTGGTCGGTATCGAGCCGATGACCGCTCCGACGAATGCCCTGCGCAAGGGCGGCTACAGTGTCGCGGTGCCGGGGCGTCCGGCGAGCGCGAAGTTCACCATCCGGGTCACCTGACGGCCGAGCAGACACAAAAGTCCCCGCACGCTCGGCGTGTCGGGGACTTTTGTGTCTGCTCGCGGTTAGCGGCGGGGTTTCCAGACCACGACAGCCGTACTCTTGGGCACCACGGCAAGATCGCGGCGGGGTTTGGAGCGGGCCAGTTCGGCTGCCAGTTCGGTCAGCCTCCCCTGCAGCGCCTCGACATGGTTGGTGAGTTCGATGATGCGCTTGATCCCGGCGAGGTTCACCCCTTCCTCCTGGGACAACCGCTGGATCTCCCGCAGCAGTTCCACATCGCGCTCCGAGTAGCGCCGACCGCCGCCGGCACTGCGTTCGGGGCTGACCAGACCAAGACGGTCATAGGTACGCAGCGTCTGTGCGTGCATACCAGCCAGCTCGGCGGCCACCGAGATCAGGAACGTCCGGGCGTCCCGGGGCTCGCCGGCTGCGGTCACGGCCGGTTACCCGCCCAGCCCGCCCGGGGGTCGAAACCACTGGCTTTCTCCGCCGCCGCGTAGGCCTCCAGAGCCTCCAGCGCCGCCCCCTCCAGTGCCGGCGGTACCGCCACCTTGACGGTGACCAGCAGATCACCCGCCCCGCCGCTGCGCTTGGGCACACCACGTCCGCGGACCCGCAGGATACGTCCATCAGAGGTGCCCTTGGGCACCTTCACGCCGACCTTGCCGTCCAGCGTGGGCACCGAAAGCGTTGTGCCCAGCGCTAATTCGGTGAAACTGACCGGAGCGGTGACGGTAAGGTCATCGCCATCGCGGCCGAAGACCTTGTCCGGGCGCACATGCACCGTGACATACAGATCGCCCGACGGCGCGCCGCGCAGCCCCGCCTCGCCCTGGCCGGCCAGCCGGATCCGCTGGCCGTCTTCCACGCCGGGGGGAATCCGCACGTTAATGGTGCGGGTGCGGGTGGTCACCCCGGTGCCCCGGCACTCCTCGCACGGATGCTCGATGATGGATCCGCTGCCGCGGCACTCGGTGCACGGTTCAGAGAACCCGAAGGCGCCCTGATTACGGTTGATCATCCCGGAGCCGTTACAACCCGGGCACACCTTGGGGCTGGTGCCCGGGCGGGCGCCGCTGCCGTGGCAGTTGGTGCAGGGAGCCGGACTGGTCAGCCGCAGCGGCATGGCCACGCCCTTGGTGGCCTCCAGGAAATCCAGCTGGGTCTCGGTCTCCAGATCCTTGCCACGCCGCGGACGGCTGGCGCGGGGCGGTGCCCCGCGACCGAAGAGTCCGCCGAACAGGTCGCCGATATTCGCCCCGCCGTCCTGCCCGGCCTGGCCGAACAGGTCGTTGAGGTTGAATCCGCCGGAGCCGTCGTCATAGCCGCTGAAACCGCCGCCGGCATCGCCGCCACCACCGCCGAAGCGTCCCCGGCCGAAACCGCCGGAGGCGAACATCCGCCGCGTCTCGTCGTACTCCTTGCGCTTGGCCGAATCGGTCAGCACATCCCTGGCTTCCCCGACCTCCTTGTATCTTTCCTCGGCGGTCGGGTTGTCCGGGTTGCGGTCGGGATGATTCTCAGCGAGAAGTTTCTTGGCCACTCGCTTGATCTCAGCGTCGTCGGCATCAGAGGAGACGCCGAGCACCTTGTAGAAATCCTTCTCAACCCATTCGCGTTGAACCATGCCGCGTCACCTCCTTCCCCGGATCCTTCCCCGGACCCTTTCCCGGATCGCCCTGACGGATCACTGCTGTGTTTCTGCGGTGTCCGGGCCCGACTGCCCCTCTTCCGGACGAGCGTCGGGGTCGACGGCGGCGTCAACCACCCCGACCAGCGCATGTCGTAACACCTGATCAGCGAGCCGGTAACCCTGTCGCATCACGTGTCCGATCACCGGCCGGGAGCCCTCGCCCTCATGCTGCACGGCCTCGTGCACCGACGGATCGAACTCCTCGCCCGGGACCCCGAAGGCCGCTACGCCGAGGCCGGTCAGCGCGGCGACCAGCTTGTCGGCCACAGACCTGAGCGGACCGGCCTCAAGGTCGCCGTGACTTCGGGCTCGGTCGAGATCGTCGAGCACCGGAAGCAACTGGCTGACCACGACCGCCTTGGCCCGTTCGCCCGCCACCTCCTGATCGCGCAAGGCGCGCTTGCGGTAGTTCGCAAAGTCCGCCTGGACCCGCTGCAGGTCCGCGGTGAGCTCGGCGACCTGGTCGGTATCCGCCGCGCGGGGTGCCTCCCCCGGCCCGGGCCCACTTCGGGCCGGGCCGGAGGCGCCCTCACGCACCTGACCGGTCTGCGGGTCGATACGACGCTTATCGGTGAAGGTCACCGGTTCGTCGCGCTCCCGATCCTGGTCCGGGGACATTCCCCGGGCCGGATCGTTCCTGCCGTCCGGCCGGCTCACTTGGTCTCCTGATCATCTTCGACGACCTCGGCATCGACGACGTCATCGTCAGATGACGCGCCACCGGCCTCGCCGCCGGCGGCCTGCTCGGCCTGTGCCGCCTCATAGATGGCCTGACCGAGAGCCTGCGACTCCACACCCAGCTTCTCCATCGCCGACTTGATCGCGGCGATATCGGAGCCGTTGAGCGCCGTCTTGGCCTCCGAGATCGCGGAGTCCACCTTGGCGAGGGTGTCCTCGGGAACCTTGGAGCCACCCTCCGCCGCCCGCTGCTCGGTGACGAACTTCTCGGTCTGATAGATCAGCGACTCCGCCTGGTTGCGGACATCAGCTTCCTCGCGACGCGTCCGGTCCTCGTCGGCGTGCGCCTCGGCGTCCTTGATCATCCGGTCGATCTCATCCTTGGACAGGCCGGAGCCCTCCTGGATCTTGATCGTGTTCTCCTTACCGGTGCCCTTGTCCTTGGCCGTCACATGCACGATGCCGTTGGCGTCGATATCGAAGATGACCTCGATCTGGGGCACCCCGCGCGGAGCCGGCGGTATACCGGTCAGCTCGAAACTGCCGAGCAGCTTATTGTGCGCCGCGATCTCACGCTCTCCCTGGAAGACCTGGATCTGCACCGACGGCTGATTGTCATCGGCGGTGGTGAACGTCTCCGACCGCTTGGTCGGGATGGTGGTGTTGCGCTCGATCAGCTTGGTCATCACCCCGCCCTTGGTCTCGATTCCGAGCGACAGCGGCGTGACGTCAAGCAGCAGAACGTCTTTGACCTCACCTTTGAGCACACCGGCCTGCAGCGCCGCACCGACCGCGACCACCTCGTCGGGGTTGACACCCTTATTGGGCTCTTGGCCGCCGGTCATCTCCTTGACCAGATCGGAGACCGCGGGCATCCGGGTCGAACCACCCACCAGCACCACATGGTCAATATCGGCCACCGGAATCCCGGCGTCCTTGATGACCTGCTGGAACGGCGCGCGGGTGCGGTCCAGCAGATCCTGGGTGATCTTCTGGAACTCCGAATGGGTCAGCTGCTCGTCCAGGAACAGCGGGTTCTTGTCGGCGTCGACGGTGATGTAGGGCAGGTTGATCGAGGTGGACTGGCTTGAGCTCAGCTCGATCTTGGCCTTCTCGGCGGCCTCCCGCAACCGCTGCATCGCCATCTTGTCCTTGGTCAGGTCGATTCCGGACGAGGCCTTGAACTTGTCGACGAGCCACTCGACGATCCGGTCATCCCAGTCGTCGCCACCGAGGTGGTTGTCACCCGAGGTGGCCCGGACCTCGACGACTCCATCGCCGATCTCCAGCAGCGAGACGTCGAACGTGCCGCCGCCGAGGTCGAACACCAGAATGGTCTGTTCCTTGCTGCCCTTGTCCAAACCGTAGGCGAGCGCCGCCGCGGTCGGCTCGTTGACGATCCGCAGGACGTTCAGCCCGGCGATCTGACCGGCTTCCTTGGTGGCCTGCCGCTGGGCGTCGTTGAAGTACGCCGGCACGGTGATGACCGCGTCGGTGATGTCCTCGCCGAGATAGCTCTCCGCGTCGCGCTTGAGCTTCTGCAGCACCCGGGCGCTGATCTCCTGGGCGGTGTAGTTCTTCCCATCGATATCGACGGCCCAGTCGGTGCCCATATGGCGCTTGACCGATCGAATGGTGCGATCAACGTTGGTGACCGCCTGGTTCTTGGCGGGCTGGCCGACCAGTACTTCGCCGTTGCGCGCAAAGGCGACGACCGACGGGGTCGTGCGAGAGCCCTCGGAGTTGGCGACGACGACAGGGTCGCCACCTTCGAGAACCGCGACGACGGAGTTGGTGGTCCCGAGGTCGATACCGACCGCACGAGCCATAGTGAATTCCTCCTGATAGAGATGTCTTTGATTGGTTGAACAGTTTGGTTGGACACCACTGGATTAACAGTGGTGCAGCTACTGTGAGCCGACCGCACTCAAGCTTGCTGGAAGCGCACCGCGCTGTCAACCAGCAGTTGAGCGAACTCGACTCAAGTTTCCTTCAGTCACAACCGCGGACGTCCAACTTTTGTTCCCGGCCCGCTACCCGGCATCGATCAGCGCCACCGGGGTTGACTCCCGCGGTTAACTAGAAGGGTGATCACTCGACTTCACGCAAGTTCCGGTTCGACTGTCGGCTACCGGTTCTCCGGCGCGATCGACAAGGCCGACTACGCGGTCTTGGTACCGGAGATGGAGAAACTCGTCGCCGAACACGGTGATGTCCAGATTCTCTGCGACCTCAGCGACTTCACCTCGGAGAAACCGAGCGCTTGGCTGGCCGACCTGAAGTTCGGTAAAGAATTCCACACCAGCATCTCGAAAATGGCGATTGCCGGCCCGCACCACTGGGAAGAGTGGATCGCCAAGGCGGCCGCGCCGTTCTACGCCCGGGAGGTCCGCTACTTCCCGGATGTCGAAGCCGCCTGGGCATGGCTGCGCTCGGATTGATCCCTCGACGAACCACGGACGCCCGTTGACGATCCCTTGATGGATCTGATCGGTGCGGCACCGATTCAGCGGCCCGGCATCCCTCGCCACGCGTCGAACCCGACGAACGTCCCGGCGCCCAGCAACAGCAGCGCGATGATCCACCGGCCGTGGACTGCCATGATGCGCTCGTACCCCTCTTTGATGCGGACCGAGGCTCCCGGGTTGACGAACTCGATGACCGCCGGCACCAGGGCGGGCAGCACGGCGATCACCGCGAATACAGCGATGCCCAGGGTCCGCACCGGCCGCTGGTCTATCTGGACGATCTGATGTCCGGCGGCGATCGCGATCGGGAACACCTTCGGATGTAACCCACAGATGGCGAACCCGGCCAGACCGGCGCGGGCCACCCGTTGTGAAACCGGCAGATCGGTATCCGGATCGAGTTGGCGCATCACCGCCGGGAAACGCTTCGTCAACGTGTTGCGGAGCCGACCGGGCTCGCGCTCCGGCTTCGAGATATCGGCGATCGGCGTGTGCCGTAAAGCCTTCACCGCGCGATACAAGCCGATGGCCAGCAGGGCTGCGGCGATGCACACACGGACGATGAAACCCGGCCAGCCGTGATGGGCCGACTCGGTGGCACCGGAATCGGAGACGTGCGCAATCCAGAGCCCGATCCCGGTGGCGAACGCGATACCGAGAACGGCGCCTACAGCGAAGAACCCAGCCGTCAGCCGGGGGACCTTCTTGTCGCCGGCGATGACCAGCCCGAGCACCAGCGTCTCCGGGCTGAGGGAAATCGCCAGCGCCAACGATGCCAGGACGACGAGATGAGAATCCATCGCAGGTCACCCTATCGACTTCCGGGGCGCTCAGGACGGTCCGATACCGGGACTTCGCTAGGTTGCTATTCAGGCCGTAGACAGCAGGCCCCAGGCAGACAGGCAGACAGGGAGACCGCAATGCGCACCAAAACGCGCACCAATCGGATAACAACCGCGTCGGCGGCCCTCACCCTTGCCGCGGCGACCCTGCTCGGCTGCTCGCAGCCAACCCGACCGGCCGGAATCACCGCCGCGCCCGTCACCAAGATGGACGATGCGCCGGCCCCACCCGCCGGTGCCCAACCGCGATTGGCCGCGACCCCCGCCCAGATCGGCGAAGACCTGATCGCCGATGAGTTGGCGCTGCGGGATCCGGCCACACCGGAACCGGCCCTGGTCGCCGCCGCGCGCCGCCAGCAGGCGGCCTACCGGGCCATCGGCCGCAATCCCGACTGGGACAGGACCATCCGGCCGATGATCCCACCGGGCCTGATCGAGACCTATGACCGCAATATCGACGCTCGCCGCCAATTGACCGCGATGGCCCCGGTGCGCGACACCCTGCCCGCGTGGCGCATCATCGCCCCAGCCCCGGCCGAGGAGCTCCTGGGCTACTACCGCGACGCGGAGGCGGCGACCGGAGTGAGCTGGAACTACCTGGCGGCGATCAACCTGATCGAGACCCGGTTCGGCAGTATCGCGGGAGTGAGCACGGCCGGAGCACAAGGTCCGATGCAGTTCATGCCGCAGACGTGGGCAGCCTACGGCCAGGGCGACGTGAACTCCCCCCGCGACGCCATCATGTCGGCCGGTAACTATCTGGCCGCCAGTGGTTTCGCCGAGAACCCCGGTCGGGCCGTCTACGCGTACAACCACGCCAACGAGTACGTGCAGGCGGTCGAGGACTACGCGGCAATCCTGGCCGCCGACCCGGGCTCATTCGCCGGCTACTACCGCTGGGAGGTGTACTACTACACCACCTCCGGCGACGTCCTGCTGCCCATCGGTTACGCAGAGACACAACGGATTCCGGTCAGCGAGTATCTCGCTTCCCACCCACAGTAGACCGGCAGCGCAGGCCGGAGGCGCCGCCGGCTTCAGCCCAGGCCGCTTCCGACGGCCAGACCAAGCAGGTAGGTGATCGCAGCGGCACCGTAACCGATCATCAACTGGCGCAACGCCCGCCGCAACGGTGGGGCGCCGGAGAGCAGTCCGACGATGACCCCGGTGGTCAGTAGCGCGGCGCCGACCAGCGCCGCCGCCGTGAGCGCAGCCGTCATACCGGTGAGGCCGAACAAGTAGGGCAGCACCGGGATCGATGCCCCGGTGGCGAAGAACAGGAAGCTCGACACTGCCGCACCGAGCCCGGTTCCGATGGCTTCATTGCGTTCGGTTCCGCTGACCGCCGATGCAGCGGTGCCCGCGGCCGCCTCCCGCAGCACCTTGTCGGCATAGGCCTTCGCCTCCTCGGAACTCAGGCCCCGTGCCCGGTAGACGAGTTCCAACTCGTTGGTGTTGACATCGAGCTGGGTGAGCGCGGAACCCACGTGGGGGCTCGGCGCGGAGGCCTGCAACAACTCACGCTGCGAGCTGACCGACACGTACTCGCCCGCAGCCATCGACAGCGCGCCGGCCAGCAACCCGGCCAGCCCGGTGACCAGCACGGTGTGATTGGACGCCCCGCTGGCACCGACGCCGAGGATCAGCGCCAGATTGCTCACCAGCCCGTCATTGGCGCCGAACACCGCGGCCCGGAAACTGCCCGACAGCCGGTCCCTGCCGCGGGCGGCCAGCGCCCGGATGACCTCCTCATGAATCTGTTCGTCGGCGGCCATGGTGGCGGTGGCGTCGGCGTCGGCGTCGTAGCTGGCACGGGCTTCGAAGCGCTGGACCAGAGCCAGCACGAAAACCGACCCGAAATGCCGGGCCAGGAAGGCCAGGATCCGGGTGCCGAGGTCAGCGCGGACCGGCTCACCGACACTCTCACCGAGCAGGGTCAGCCAGTGCTGTTCGTGGCGCTCCTCGGCGGCGGCGATGGCGGCCAGGATCTCCCGTTCCTCGCCGTCGTATTTCTCGGCCAGGTCCCGGTACACCGCCGCCTCGGCCCGTTCATTGGCCAAGTGTCGCCGCCAGCGCTGTAGTTCCGCCGGGGCAGCTCGCCGATCATCCCGCTCCGGCGGCTTATCCATGGCCGCACATCTGACTCACCGGGGATCCACCGGCGCCGATCTCAGCGGGCACCGAAGATGCTGTCGACGAACGCCTCATTGCCCTGTTTCCAGGCGACGATGAAGTTTCCGACGTCATCACGGCTGATCGCCAGGGCGGGGCAGAAAAACTCACCGGCTCCGCTGGTGAAGAAGTACGGCGATCCGATGACGCCACGACTCTTACCCTCGTCCAAGTCAGCCTGGATGGCCGCGGCGGTGGCCTCGCGGTCGAGGGCGTCCAGCCCGAACCGGGTGGCGATCTCCGCCACCACGTGCGACTGGCCGATATCGAGGCCTTTTTCGAACACCGCGTCGCGGAGTGCCATCCCGACGGTCTCGATCAACACCGGGTCTCCGGTGCGGTCCGCGGCGGCGCTGAGCGCGAACGCGGTCATCGACGTCTTCGGAAAGGTTTCGACGGAGAACCCGGCGAAGAGGTCGGGCCGGATGGACTCGCGAATGGCCTCGATCTCCGCCGCGACATGATGCGCATCCAGCGGTTTGCCGTTGATCAGTTCCAGCGGCCAGGCCCGGATCCGCAGCCTCGGCTCGTCCAGACCGCGCTCACCGCGCCGGTCGAGCAGTGTGTGCAATCCCACATGGGTGAACGGGCATAGGACGTCCGCGAAGACCTCGACAGTTTCCATGGCCGGAGGGTACCCGCCGAGCCCTTTGGAAACCCGCGCTGCCCGACCTGTTGCGGGACCCGGCGGCAGGCCCCATTTTCCCGATCGAACCCGTTTCGGTGGGCTGATATCGACCTGCGAGAAAATGTTAAAAGTCTGTGAAAGCCCTGAAAAACCGCTAGCGTCGTGCTCACGCCGCGCGGCGGCCCGCGAGTCAGCCCGCGAGTCGGCTTAGAACGGGGAACGAACCATGACGTCGATCAAACAAGTTTGCCTCCAGGTCGCGGTCGCCGGGGTGATGGCCGGCGGCGGATCCGCGGTGGCGGCTGCGGTAGCCAACGCGGAACCGTCCGCACCCGACTCGAACTCGTCGGCCGGCGCCTCGACCGGTGAGTCCGGCCGCGCGGCCGGCCCCACAAGCCGGTCCCGCACCCGCGCCGGCAATCCGGCCGCCGCGGCAACCGCCGGTGCCCGCGGACCGGCAAAGGCCGCCGGAGCCAGCCGCGACACGGCGAAGCAGAACGAGCTCCCGCGGGCGTTCCTGAACACCAAGCCCGCGGATCTCTCCGTGACGATCCCGCCGACGGCCGCACCGCGGGAGGATTTCGCGGCGACTCCGGCGCAGGCGATCCCCACTACCGCCCCGCAGAACTCCGCCCCGGCCGCCGCACCCGCCATCGCCACGGCACCCGCTGCCGCCACCGCGGCGGCGAGGGTGGCCGCCGCGGCACCTCCGGCTGCGAGGCCCGCCCCGGCAGCTCCGTCTCCCGCCCCGGTTCCAGCCTTACCGGCGCTACCGATCCCGGCGCTACCGGTGCCTCCTGCCAGCGCGGTCGCCGTCACCGCCGCCGCCACGAACACTCGCCGCAGCGTGCCGGTCGCCGCCGCCCAGGTCGCCGAGACACCGACCCACGTCCTGCTGATCGGCACCGACGGAACAAACCTGAGCAAGATCCTCGAATACACCTACGACCTGCCCGACAGTGGGTTCAGAGCGCTGATGGACGAGGGCATCACCGGCGCGACGAGCCTGGTGGGCCACACCACCATCTCCGGTCCATCCTGGACGACCATTCTGACCGGAGCGTGGGACGACAAAACCGGCGTCATCAACAACCTGTTCGACCCGGCGCCCTATGACGCCTGGCCGACGGCGTTCAATCTGATCGAGTACAACAAACCCGGTGTGAACACCGCGGTGATCGCCAACTGGCAGTACATCAACGACATGGCCGCAGCTGGCGGCTACCCGGCCGATGTGAACGAGTTCGTCGAGTTCACCAATACCTGGGAAGAGACCGACGATGAGGTCGCCGCCAGGACCATCGACCTCATCAACGGGACGGGCGGCGGCGACTCCGCATTCATTTTCTCCTACCAGGTGGGTGTCGATGAAGCGGGTCATTTACATGGTGGAGCCTCACCGGAGTACAAGGCCGCGGTCATCAACACCAGCGAGAACATCAAGGCCATCCTCGACGCCATCGACTCCTGGGAAACCGCCAACCCCGGGGAGGAGTGGACGGTGATCGTCACCACCGATCATGGCCACCAGCCTTCGGTGGGCTTTGGTCACGGATTCCAATCGCCGGACGAGACATCGTCGTTCGTGATGTTCGACATCGAGGGCGATGACACCAATGACGGCGACCAGAACCTGGCCTACAACACCGCCGACATCACGCCGACCATCGTCGACCTGTTCGGGATCGCCCAGCGGTCAGACTTCGACGGCGTGCCTCTACAGACCCGGGCGACGAGCATCGTCGATCCCGGGCCCAATCTCGAGCAGACCCTCGACGATGCCATCGGGATGTACGGCTACCCCGATATCGGCACCGACATCGCCCTGGGCGCCCGGACGATCTTCGCGTCGATCCCCTATTTCCTCGACGGATTCGTCACCACTGTCACCGACCAGTTGCAGGCGATCGTCGACCAGGACATCTTCCTCATCAGCGCGCTGGCCGGGTTGACCGAGCTGGCGGTCCAGTTCACCGGTGACGTCCTCGTCGGCGTGACCCAGGCCATCGCCCGCGTCGTGGCCACGTTGACCGGCGCGGGTGTCATCGCGCCCACCGATCCGCC
>Ga0180432_10011082_pt1 | contig 10677 bp, 10 predicted proteins | sample SS_ome_10_FD_132414 | JGI IMG/M metagenome (GOLD analysis project Ga0180432, IMG submission 132414) | Hypersaline lake sediment archaeal communities from the Salton Sea, California, USA - SS_1_MS_2 metaG | ecosystem: Environmental > Aquatic > Non-marine Saline and Alkaline > Hypersaline >...
CTGGATTATTTTTTCCAGTGCGGGACGAAGGAGCACCTGGACAGTGCTAAGCAGCTAATCGAAACCGACGCGCGCGCGAGTGAACTTTACGATCAGTTAAAGGGATCACTAGAGCACCTTGGTCATGTCGACCACGGTGAGCATGATGAGTGTCCCGATCATCTTGTTGATCTGACACTCGGTAAGCTCAAGGTCGCATCGTCAGCGGAAAATGCAAATCTGCAAACACTTCTCGCAGCCGAAACCGAAAAGGTCGAAGCGGCAACCGCAGAGGCAACGGGAGGGAACGTTCAGCTTACACGTTTCAGAAACTTCTGGAACAATATCCCGGATGTCGCTACCGTTGCTTGTGTATTGTTGATCGTCGCATCGATTGTTTTGCCGATTTCCAGTAACATGCGAGGAAAGGCCAACCAGGTCGCCTGTGCCAATTCGATGCGGAAAGTTGGTGCTGGTCTGGCTACATACCGTAAAGACAATAACGGTGATCTGCCAGCCGTTGCAACTGTTGCCGGCGCACCATGGTGGAAAGTCGGTTCGCAGGGCCAAAAGAATCAGTCGAATACCCGCCATCCATGGCTGCTCGTAAAGAACGGCTATGTCCAGGCGCAGGATTTTGTATGCGATGGTCGCAAGGATGGCATTAAAATAAATCTCACACAGGAGCAACTCGACAAACTTAACGATTTCCAGTCAAGGCGGCATATCAGTTATAGCTATATGTATATGTGCGACAAGCGTGCAAAACGACAGTGGAACGGCAGGACAGTCATCATGGCCGACCGCAACCCGATTTTCGAGCGGATCGCTCCAAGGGTTAACGATCAGCAGTTCGAGCAGCTTTCGATCGGCGAACAGCTTAGACAGGCTATGAGCAACAACCACAAGAGGGGCCAGGTAATGCTATTCCTCGACGGCAGTGCGTTGTTCAAGACCATGAGAATCATCGACGGCGACGATATCTATACCGCAAAAAACAAAAGTCAATACACAGGAAAAGAGGCCCCAACAGATATGGGCGACATCTTCCTGGTACCATAAAATTTTTCATCACATTCCTTTTTAAAAGAGAACGGCTCGAAGGCAAACCGCCCCGAGCCGTTTTTTTTATTAATTTCAGAGAACTAAATGACTGTCGGTACATTTACCGAAAGATTGGTGATTTAGCTTGTATGGTATTTCCAGATCGTCGCCTTTATCTTTTCCAGACCCGTTCGTTTTAGCGATGAATCTCCGAAAAGTTCGTTGAAACGTTCTTTGTCCATTTCCAGCAGTTCGTTTAGTTTGACGTTGAGTCTTTCCGGCTGGAATTTAAATTCTTTGTTTTTGCGAGCCTTTTGTTTTGCGAATGTCTGGTACGGGCATACCTCGACACACCTGTCGCAACCGAATACTCGGTTACCAGCAACCCTTGCGATGTCGCCTGGTATCTCGCCTTTATTCTCGATCGTCTGATAGCTGATGCACTTTGACGCGTCTAATGTGCCGCCGGACTGTAGTGCTCGCGTCGGGCACGCCCGGATACACTTGTCACAATCGGCACACGGTTTATCCAGCGATTTGTCCGGCGTAAGCTCGGCCGTAGTAATGATCTCGCCAAGCAGCAGATACAATCCAAACTCCTGATTGATAAGCATCCGGTTCTTTCCGATAAACCCGATCCCCGCCCGCTGTGCCAATGCACGCTCAAGCAGCGGCACTGAATCAACGCAAATCTTAAACTTCTCACCACCCTCAACCGTCTCAACAATAAACCCGGCAACTTCGCGAAGCCGGTCTTTCATGAAATCATGATAATCTTCAAACAAAGCAAACCTTGCGATCTCGGCTATCGCAGGATCCTCATCTGCAAGCTCATCTTCCAGCGGCCCATAGTTCAGCCCAACGCACACAACCGACTTCGCCCCTTCAAGCAGTGCCGATGGATTAGTACGCTTATCAAAGTTCCGATGCATATACCCCATGTCCGCAGCATACCCATTGTCGAGCCAACCCTGCAAATGCTCAACATGCTCGCCACCAACCGGTTCAGCTGTAGTGATCCCAACAACATCAAACCCAACCGAAAGAGCCTTATCTTTAACTAATGAGGTAATATCCATGGCTGCATTATACAATAAATACAAAAGAAACAAAAGCCCTAAGCGCCAGCGCCGGGCTAAAATACAACCCAACCTCACAAAAGTTGCAAGCAAAACGTCACAAAACACCCGTAGCCATATTTATTTGTTTTTCCTTCACGCCCTTCATGTTCTTCATGGTTAATAATAACCTGAACAATTTTCAAAAATATCCGAGTAATTTCAACCATCCGCGCATAACTGTTTATAGAATGGCTAATTTCAGCTGTGCACAGGCGAAATGAAACAAACAGGTATGATCTTAAAAAATAACATTGAAAAGCTTATGAGACTGACAATAAAAAATGATCAGCCGCCACGAGCTTTCGTCGAAAGACTGATCGAACAGGCGATTCAAATGCTCAAAACCCAGCAGCAAAACAAAAAACCAAATGAAAGGACAACTGTCATGAAACTCGCCATCAAAAAAACAGCAGCAATAGCAGCCTCAATAGTCATAGCAGCATCGATCATCGCAGTAGTATTATCAGGCTCGACCAAACAAAATCAAGGCCTGGTCACATCCCCCCGGGCTGGTAACCAAAAAGTAACCATTGCACAAACCGGCAACTTGACCCCGCTGGAGCTGGAACTGCCAGGCTTCATTATAGAAGGCACGGCAATAAATCTGCAGGGGGTTGAAAATCTTGAATCTTTCACAGCAGGCCAAAGACCACCGTTCATGGTGCCCAAAGGGACCACCAATGTTGCTGCCGGAAAATCAGTAACTTGTTCCGACCCTGATGACGTTGTGCTTGAGGATTTAACAAAAGTAACAGATGGTGATAAGTCTGGGATGGATGATTCGTGGGTTGAGCTTGGGATTTTCGAGCAGAGCATAACGATTGACCTTGGAGAAAAACATGAGATTTATGCAATCGTGGTATGGCATTATCACAAGGATAACAGGGTTTACTTTGATGTTGTTGCCCAGGTATCCGATGACTCTGATTTTATAGAGAATGTTGTAACCGTTTTTAATAATGACCATGATGCATCCTCAGGTTTCGGCGAAGGCACTGATAAAAACTTCATGGAAACAAACGAAGGCAAAATAATCGACGCAAAAGGCACACAGGCAAGATTCGTTAGACTGCACAGTGCAGGTAACGTTCTAAACGAGCTGAACCACTACGTCGAGGTTGAAGTCTACGGAAAACCGATCAAGCAATAATAAATCTAAAAAAATGAAATAGGCCGGGTAATTCCAGCGTCTTGTACATAAGGTAATGTAGAAGAGCTGGTTTTATCTGGATATGATATTTTGAGCAAAAAACCGACACAACCTGATAATACTCCGGACATGAACCAAGAGGGACTGTGGCGCAGCCTCCTCGCCGAGGTCATCCCGAAAGTTTACGCCATGTTTATACGCAAGGGCACAAACCCCTCGCTAGCTGAAGAACTCACCCAGAAAACAGTCTTCGACGCCGTAAAGGGAAGGGAAACGTTTGACCCGGAAAAAGGCGAAATGGCCCCATGGATAATGACAATCGCCAAGAATAATCTCGCCATGGAAATGCGAAAAAGGGCCAAAGCACCAAAGAATATGACCATCGAACAAGCCCTCGCCGCTGTCGACGATGCGCCTCTGCCCGACGAACTGTTAGAAAAACAGGAAACCGCCGATCTGGTCAATAGGGGTCTGGATGAAATAAACGAAAACGAAAGGGACGTTCTCAAAGCAAAATACGTTGACGACCTTTCAGCAAGGCAGATCGCCGGCAAACTAAAGATAACCGAAAAAGCAGTCCACAGTTTACTGTATCGCGCAAGAATTTCCCTGCGTGACAAACTAAGACGCCTGGCACCTCAAACGGAGGGGCAAAGCTAATGAAAAAAGCTAACGATAATAATTTTGAAAAGAACATTGAAAAGCTTGTCAAGTCAACGGCAAACAGCGAACAGCCCCCACAGGCTTTCGTCGACAGTCTTATCGATGATGCGATGGGCCAGCTAAACCAGCCGCAGCAAACTTCCAGGCCTAATGTTTTTAAGTTGTATTTAAAACCACTGGCAATGGCAGCTGCAATACTGGTCGTATGCGGACTGGGCGTGACGATATTTATCCCCGGTATACAAAAATCCCAAAAACGAACAGACGGTATGGTCGCCATGGTTGACAAACCTGCTATCGCTGAGTTCATCCCGCTGCAAATAGATATTTCCGCTCCGATAGTAGAAGGCACGCCCCCAAACCTTGCCGGGATAGACAACCTTGAAGAATTCGTAAAAGAAAACCGTCCGCCGTTCATGGTTCCTGCCGGCACAACAAATGTTGCTCTGGGCAAACCTGTAACAAGCTCAGACGAAGACATGACCGACCCTCTCGACAAGATCGTCGACGGCGACGCCAGTGGCGTTGATGACTCATGGGTCGAGCTCGGCCTCTTCGAACAGTCGATCACTATCGACCTTCAGACCGCGCAAGAGATTTACGCTATAGTAGTATGGCACTACCACAAGCAGCAGAGGATTTACAACGACGTAGTCATCCAGACAGCCAACGATCAGGACTTCACTGTGAACGTAGTAAATCACTTTAACAACGATACCGATAACACACACGGCCAGGGCGAAGGTAAAGACAAAAAGTACATCGAAAAGAACGAAGGCAGGCTCATTGACACAAAGGGCACAAAGGCCCGTTTCGTCCGCCTGTTCAGCACAGGCAACAACGACAACGAACTAAACCACTACATAGAAGTCGCTGTCTACGGAAAGCCGGTTGGTAAATAAAAGCCCGAATCGCAATTCGATATTCGTTCTTTACTTCTTTTTCTTCCGTCTTCCCGGTTTAGGGTATATCTTCGTCCGCCACGCTTCCTTCTCCCAAAGCTCTTCAAGCTCTTTGGCTTTCTCCGGCATCTTTTCAGCAAGGTCATTCATCTCGCTTCTGTCGTTGACTATGTCGTAAAGCTCCCAATCCCCGGGCTCTCTCGTTTTCCAGTCCTCGAACCTTAGCTTAACCAGCTTCCATTTCCCCTTGCGAACCGCCGTATTGCGATAGTGCTCGAACATCAGCACCCGGTCTTTGTTAATGTTCTTTGTGAACGTAGGCACAAGGCTCATCCCTTCCATCGGCTGGATAGCATTGCCTTTGTACTCTGTCGGATAATCCGCACCGGCTACGTCAACGCAAGTCGCCATAATATCGATTAAGTGCCCCGGCTGATCCCGCAACTCGTTCTTCGCTTTAATACCTTCCGGCCAGTGAGCGATCAAAGGCGTCGCGATCCCGCCTTCATGGTTTTGCGATTTGTATTTTCTAAACGGTGTATTAGAAACATTCGCCCAGCTCTTTCCGTACGCGATATAAGTCGCCGAAGGCCCCGGCATAACATCCGGTCCGGTAAGCACCGGCAGACCCTTACGCGTCCGCAGTGGAACCATTTTCGTTTGCAGTTCATCCTTACCCATCGGTACTATGCCAGTAACCGCGTCTTTGCGAGGGCGTCTTCCCCTGATTTCCGAACAACCGCCGTTGTCCTGCAAGAACAGTATAAGCGTATTGTTGAATTGGCCATTTTCTTTAAGCGATTTAACGATTCGCCCGATCCCCTGATCCATGCTGTCAACCATCGCTGCATAAACTTCCATACACCGAAGCTCCCACGCCCGCTGTTCTTCCGGGAAATCTTCCCAGCGATGCGGAGCCGGGCTAAGCTCCCAATCACCCTTGATAAGCCCCATCTTCTTCATGCGGTCGTATCGGGCTTTGCGAATCGCATGATACCCCGCATCATACTTACCTTTATACTTGGCGATATCCTCATCCAATGCATGCATAGGCCAGTGTGCCGCCGTATACGCAACGTACATAAAGAACGGATTGTCCTTGCCTTCTGCTTTGTGCTCACCGATATACTTAACCGCATTGTCGCTTATCGCGTCGGTATAATAGTATTGCTCCGGCTTGTACTCAACATCGTTGTCCGGAGTGATCGGCTTGTTCCCGCGAGTAAGCGTCCACGGGTCAAACAAACTTCCCGCCCCGATTATCGTCCCGTAAAACTTATCAAACCCACGCTGCAGCGGCCAGTTATATTTCTTGTCTTCGGTCTTTGCCGTGATGTCTCTTGCAACATGCCACTTGCCCGACATATAAGTGCTGTACCCGGCCCCTTTAAGCGCTTCAGCGATCGTTACCGTATCCTTGCGAATCTCTCCCTGGTAACCGGGCTGCCCGCCAAAATTCGTCATCTGCCCCATCCCGGCCTGGTGTGCATAAAGACCTGTAAGCAGCGAAGCACGAGTAGGACAGCAACGCCCTGTATTATAGAATTGCGTATAACGCAAACCGTTCTTAGCAAGCCCGTCAAGTGTCGGCGTAGATATCTCACCGCCATAACAACCGATATCCGAATACCCCATATCGTCCGACATGATAACGATAATATTAGGCCTGGCCCCGCTCTGCGATTTAACCTTCGTGGTAGTATCCTCCTGACAGGAGGTGCACATAAGCATAACGAAAGTTAACAAGATCGCTGCAATAACCTTTTTCATAACGCCCAATCCTTTCAAACTGTATTTCGCACGAGTACTATCACACTACAGCACTTGCCTGATTAAAACTTAACTTCCGGCACTTCCGTTTTAGCTTTTTCGCTCGCTTCGAAGTATTCGGTCTTCTCAACGCCGGCTTTGCCGCAGAAGAACGACCCAAAGAATTTACGTGTATACGTGTTAAGCTGTTTCGCAGCTTCGTTGTATCGGTTACGCGCAACTGCTATCCTGTTCTCTGTCCCTTCAAGCTGGTCCTGCAGCGAAAGGAAATTCTGATTAGCCTTCAGTTGAGGGTACGATTCCTTAAGCACCAGCAACCGTGATAGTAATCCGCTAAGCTCATTAGACGCTTTGATCTTATCCGCTTTGCTGCCGCCCTGGAAATACTTCTCACGAGACTTGGCAAGACTCGTAAACAGTTCCTTTTCGTGCGTAGCATAACCTTTGACGGAATTAACCAGGTTAGGAATCAGGTCAAGCCTCCGCTGTAATGTGGTATCCACGTTAGACCATGCTGTCTTTGCGCCCTCGTCAAGAGCAACAGCTTTATTGTACCCGCCGATATACCACTTAAACACACCAATGCCAACAAACAGCAAAACAACAAGAATAATACCAAGAACAACCAATACATTACCAGAACGTTTCATTTTTAATCTCCATATTTTGTAAGTTAAACAGTTTCGCCCGAAAGGGCGAATCCTTCATTATACATTAGGCAATAATCATTATGCATTTCAAGCTGACCAAAGGCCAGTTTGTTACCAGCTCCCGCCTGCACCGCCGCCGCCGAAACCGCCACCGCCGCCTCCACCAAATCCGCCGCCGAACCCTCCGCCGCCACCGCCGAATCCACCGCCGCCGTAAGAACCGCTCCTGCCATAACCGCCATGGCCGCCCAGCATAGAACTGCCAAGGAACAACCAGAAGAATCCACGCCCGCCAAACAGCATGAATATCAGCAGTATAAGCGGAAAGCCGCAAGGCAAACCTCTCCTGCGAACTCGCGGAGCTCTTTGCTGCAGTTTCGGCATGCCCGTAAGAACCACGCCGGACTGCTTGGCAATTCTATTAGCGATCTGCAGATTGGCCTGGTATATTCCCTCGCTGTAGTTTCCCTGCTTTAGATACGGCACAAGAACATTACGCCCGATCTTTCCGCAGTACGAATCCGTAACAAACCCTTCCAGCCCGTAACCCGTGCTGAACTGGTACTTCCGGTCCGCCGCCGCCATCACAAACAGCATTCCGTTATCCTTGCCTTTTTGGCCAAGCTTCCACTTGTCGGTCAATTCGATGGAATACTGCTGGATCGGAATTCTATTAGTAGTTTTCACTGTCAGAACGATAAACTGAGCGCCCGTCTTCTGCTCAAGCTCTTTCAGTACCGCATTGAGCGAACTTTCCTGCGACGGATTTATCACGTTCGCATAATCTTCAACGTAATTGCGGGGCATAGGCAAACTCGCCTTACCAAAACAAACACCCGCCAGAGCCGAGACTATTATTGTCCCTGCTAATAAGTATAATAAATGTTTTCGCATATGATTAAACCTCTAGTCCGTCAACGATCGAAGCAAGCTGTTCAACGTTCGCATAAACCGTTTCAAAAACGCTCGCAATTTCACTCTTGTCCGCAGATACCTTGCTATGCTTCCATCTTAGTACTTTTATAAGAGAGTCAGCGTTAAACGAAAATTCCGCCGAAGCCTTTGCAAGCACCTTCTCGGCAATCGCATCCCTGTCAATATCTTTCATCCACAGCATCGCCCGCAAAAGCGGAACCAGCCCGACCGCCGCCGAGATGACAATATCGCGAACAAACTTCATGTTACCAGCCGATGCAATATAACCCTGCCGCATCCTGATAAGCGTCGCCTTAAGCTCACGCTCGCACTGAAGACGAACATCCGACTTTAATATACTCAGCCCCTCAAACGGATCATTCCCGTAAACCGTCTTATGATTCAGCTGAAGGTCAAGAAACTCGACCCCGAAAACATCCCTGCTGCTTTCAAGATATTCCGGCGTTATCACAAGCGGAACAGCGATCTTTTTCTTGCTCATAGCCTTTGCCATGCCCGCAAGCGTGTTAAGCGAATCAAGGCTCTCCTTGCCAAGCACAAGAACAGTGTTAATGTCACTTTTTCCGGTTACATAATCATCAGTTAAGCTGCTGCCAAAAACGCTGACGCTCAGAAGGTTGTCTCCGTAAGACGACATAACCTTCTCAGAAAAAAGCTTCACACTGTCAGTAATTTCCGAACGCAAGCCGCCCAGTTCCAGACTCTTTAAATTTTCAGCCATGTTTCAAATCCTAATTTTTACACGATTAGTTTCACACCTTGTTTACTAAAGTATTTTCGCCAGGTCCCACTTAGAGACATAAGGCTCACGGATAATAGTGTCCAGCTCTGGCATACCTTTTACTTTCATATTCTTAGAATCCCAGTAGATACGCTTACCCGCACGGACCGCCACATTACCCAGCAATATGAACTCGGTCAGCTTTGCGGCATAATCAAAATTGCTCACAGTATTGCTGCCCGTCTTGCAGCCGTCCAGCCAGTTGCGGTGATGCCCCTTAGAGCGTTCCAGCGTTCTTTCCGGCTTTTTGTAATCTTTCATCTTCGTTTCCGGTATAAGTCGAGCCCCATGACTCCATCCGCCGCCGAGTATCTTACCCTTATCGCCGATAACCATCACGCCATTACCGCCCCATTTACGTCTTTCGTCAAGCTCTTCCGGGCGCTCCGGCATCAGATCACCGTCATACCACGAAAACTTAACCGCGGGCTGTTTATCAGTTTTGTTATACATCCACGTAACCTGATTATTGTACGAAGTTGTTTCGTTGTCTATAAACGCCGTTGTCCCCTCGATCCACACAGGACTCTTAGACGACGCAAGCTCTGTCCAAGCCGAGTCAAAGTGATGAATCGCGATGTCGGCAAGCTTGCCGCCCCCGAACGCCCACCAATTTCTCCAGGTATACGGAGCATACTCACTGCTGAACGGACGAGGCTCACGCGGCCCAAGCCACATATTCCAGTCCATTCCACTGGGCACTTCCATCTTTTCGGTAGGTCGCCCTTTGTGTTGTATCCTACCTCTGCCGCTGCTCCACGCCTGTACTTCTTTAACCGTACCAACCGCGCCATCGGCGATCATCTCACGCATCAGCGGGTGCCCGCCCGACGAACGACCCTGGTTACCCATCTGCGTAGCCACTTTCATCTGAGCAGCGACCTTAGCCATCTGTCTCGCTTCCCATATATTATGAGCCATCGGCTTTTCGCAGTACACATGCTTGCCAAGCTTCATCGCCGTAACAGTCGCATAAGCATGCCAGTGGTCCGGCGTCGCAACCAATACCGCGTCAATGTCCTTTTCCTTTTCGAACATCACCCTGAAGTCGCTGTAGCCGTTGCATTTGAAATTCGGATTGGATTTGCGATAATGTTTTTCCACCAGCTGCTTAACTGGTTCGCGTCCGGCATAACCTCTGTAATAGAAACCCTTGTAGCTAGCCGCCGCTGTTGGGTCGGCAAGCGCGATGACCTGTGCATCCTTTTCGCTGAACAGTCTTTTGATGTTAGTCCGTCCCTGCCCGCCGCAACCGATAACCGCAATATTAACTTTCTCACTAGGAGCAACATTGCCGCCGCGCCCAAGCACATGACTAGGAACAATACTAAAAGCAGCCGCCCCAGCCGAGGCTGCAATAAACTTACGACGTGATATCTTCTTATCAGAAAAACCCATGATATTTCCTTTCAAAAAATAAGTGATTCGGCATTATACATCATCGCTAGCCGAAAGTCACATATTTTAACAACAAAAAGCAACGGCTAATGCCCGTTTGTAAGCGGAAAACCCACAATAATCACTATTTTATTGACATAGACCGTTGGTATTGATATAGACTAGCTCAAAATCATTTTATTCAATATATAAAGGTAAAATCATGAAACTTCTCACTGCTGCTATTCTGATCTCAATGGCCCTGCTAACCGCTTCGTGCACTAACGCATACCAGTCCGGCAAG
>Ga0180432_10011083_pt1 | contig 10676 bp, 9 predicted proteins | sample SS_ome_10_FD_132414 | JGI IMG/M metagenome (GOLD analysis project Ga0180432, IMG submission 132414) | Hypersaline lake sediment archaeal communities from the Salton Sea, California, USA - SS_1_MS_2 metaG | ecosystem: Environmental > Aquatic > Non-marine Saline and Alkaline > Hypersaline >...
AGGAGAGCGGAGACGATGACATCACCAACTGGGCCGAAGACTAGCGCGGCGGGCGGGTTTACGCTGCTCGAACTCATCGCCGTCCTGGTCCTGATCAGCGCGGTGCTGGCGCTGGCGGCGCCATCGCTGCGGCGGTTCGCCCGCGGACGCGAGACGACCGACGCCGCCACGCACCTCGTGGCCCTGGGGCGGCTCGCCCGGTCGCAGGCGGCGGCCGAGGCTCGCCTCTGGCGCCTCAATATCGACCCCGAAGAGGGCACGTACTGGCTCACCGTCCAGGAGGCCGGCGCCTTCGTCCGGCCCGAGCGGGATTACGGACGGCTGTTTCGGTTCCCGGACGGCGTCGTCGTCACACTGGACGTGTCCGAGACCGTGGATGCGTACGACGCCGGGGACGACGCCGCGCCCTCGATCCAGTTCTACCCGGACGGGCGGAGCGACCCGGCCGTCATCGAACTGCAGGACGCCGAGGGCCGGATCCTCCAGGTCGTAAGCCCCTCGGCCACCGAGCGGCTGCACATCGAGTCCCCGACCGACGAGACGAGGCTATGACCGCGCGACGACCCATACGGCGCGACGCTGAGCGCGGCGGGTCTCCGTACCCGCCGCGCAAGCACCCGGCCGCCGACGTCGGCGCGGTGGGTACGGAGACCCACCGCGCAGGACAAACGGAATCCCTCCGCCGCGGGTTTACCATCGTGGAACTGCTGGCCACCATCGCTCTTGTGGGCATCGTCCTGCCGGTGGTGGTTCACGGCGTGGTGCTCTGCCTGGACACCGCGGGCTTCGCCACCGGTCAGGCCGAGGCGGCCGCGCTGGCCCAGAGCAAGATGGCCGAACTGGTGGCGACCGGCCAGTGGTACGACGCCGAGATGGAGGGCGACTTCGGCGAGGACTACCCCAACTACCGCTGGTTGGCCCTCGTCGGCGACTGGGACGACTCGCGCCTCTCCCAACTCGACGTCGTCGTGACCTGGAGGCGGCGCGAGCAGGAACACGCTGCGGTCCTCAGCACCCTCATCTACACGGGGACGCCCGATGAGTAGCCGCCGGCCCCCCCAACGCGGGTTCACGCTCCTGGAGATGATCGTGGCGACGGCCATCATGGCCGTCCTCGCCGGGTCGCTCTACGCCACCCTGCACGTGGCGTTCCGGGCGCGGCGCAGCGCGACGACGGCCGTCGAGAAAACGCGTGCGGCCGACCTCGCCCTGGCGTTCATGGGGGCGGACCTGGAATCGGCCTGTGTCCCCACGGGCATTCTGGCCGGCGGGTTCCTCGGCGAGCCGAGCACGGGCGCCGAGGGGCAGCCGGTCGACGGCCTGCTGCTCCACACCATCGCCCCAGGCGGCGTGGCCGACGAAGGCGTCGGCGACCTCCGCCAGGTCGAGTTCGTCTGCGAGGAGAACGACGACGGCGACGGCGTCGGCCTCGTCCTCCTGCGCCGTGTCACGACGAATCTGCTGGCCCCGACGACGCCGGAACCCGACGAGGAAGTCCTCTGCCGAAACGTCTTCACGTTGGCGCTGCGGTACTTCGACGGCATCGACTGGCTCGACACGTGGGATTCCACCATGCAGGACAACCAACTGCCCGCCGCCGTCGAGGTGACCCTGGAACTCCAGTACCCCGGGGACGCGGAGCCGGGAAACGGCCGGTACCGCACGACGCGCATCTTCCGGATACCGGCCAGCCACGTCGACCCCGGTCTGACCGTGGAGGTACCCCTGTTTTGACGCACGACTCGCATCAATCCGAATGGGCCGGTGGGCACGGCCGGGCGGGACCGGCCTGCGGCCGGGGCACCGTCCTCATTGTGACCCTGGGCATTCTGATCGTGCTGGCGGCCATGGTGCTGGTGCTGGCCCACTCGATGCGCGTCGAGGGGCTGTGCTCCGCCAACCGCCTGGCCGCCCAGCAGGCGGCGGCTGTTGAACAGGGCGCGGTCCAGTACGTCCTCGCGTCCGTCGACGGGTGCGGCGGGCATCCGCCGGCCGACGCAGACGTTCTCGCCGGCGGCGCGCAGGTCGGCGACGGCGCCTTCTGGCTGCTGCGGCCCGACCGCGAGGACGATCGCCAGTACGCCTTCGGCCTGGCGGACGAGGGCGGCAAGGTCAACCTCAATACCGTCGATGAGGCGACGCTCGCCAAGTTGCCGGATATGACCGTCGGCTTCGCGCCCTCGATCCTCGACTGGCGCGACGCCGACGATGAAGTCACCGGCGGCGGCGCCGAGAGCGAGTACTATCTGCTGCTCGCCGATCCCTACGCCTGCAAGAACGCCCCGATCGAGACGGTGGAGGAACTCTTCCTCGTCCAGCACGCCTCGCGGGACCTCCTCTTCGGCGAAGATGCCAATCGCAACGGGGTGCTCGACGAGAACGAGAACGACGCCGACGGCGCCGACCCGCCCGACAACCGCGACGGGCACCTCGACCGCGGCATCATCGACCTCGTCACCGTCTACAGCCGCACGCCTCAATCCTCCGGCCGCGGCGAGGGCGACCAGCAAGTCAACGTGAACCAGACGAACCCGCCGCAACTCGCCAAGGCCCTGGCCGACGGCGTGGACGAGGAACGCCTCCCCACCGTCGTCACCCGGGCCATGCAGGGCCGGCCGTTCAAGAACGTCTTCGACTTCTACTATCGCACGGGCCTGACGAGCGAGGAGTTCCACGCGGTGGCCGACCGCCTGACCACGCAGAGCGGCAACCAGACCCCGCAGGGGCTCCTGAACGTCAACACCGCCTGTCGGGATGCCCTGGCGTGCCTGCCGGAACTCGACGAGGCGGACGCGGCGGCCCTGGTGGCCAGCCGGCCCTCGACCGACACGGCCACCGACTCCACGGGCGACGAGGAGGAAGCAACGGACGCCGACAGCCTGGCCTGGATCGTCGACGTCCTGTCGCAGGAGAAGGCGGTCGCCATCGGCTCCGCCATTACGACGACGTCGTACCAGTTCTCGGCCGACATCGTCGCGGTCAGTGGGGACGGGCGGGCGTTCCGCCGCTGCCGCATCGTGGTCGATGCGGCCGAGAGCCCGCCCCGCGTCCTCTACCGCCAGGACCTGACGCATCTGGGCTGGCCGCTCTCGACCGACATCATCGACCTGCTGCGGTCGGGCACGCCGGTGGACGAGGTTCTCGATGCCACGTACCAGGAGGTACAGTAGGATGCGCCGACGGGGCCGCATGCTGGGCTTGGCTGTGGCGAAACGCTCGGTCACGGCCGTTGAGGTAACGGCCGGCCGACGCGGCGCCACCGTTCGCCGCGCTGCCGAGTTCACCTTTCCCGAGGGCGCCGGCCTGGACGATCCGCCACGGCTCGGCAAGGCGCTGAAGGCGTTTCTGGCGGAGAAACGGTTCTCGGCGGCGCGGTGCGTGGTGGGGCTCGATGCGGCCCGCCTCGCGGGGCGAGAGAAGACGCTGCCCCCCGGGTCGGAGGCATCGGCCCCGCAGATCCTGTCGGTGGCAGTGGAACGCGAGTTCGCGTCCGACCGCAAGGACCTCCTCGTCGACTACACCACCGGGTCGGCCGCCAACGGGCAGACGCCGGTCCTCCTGGTGGCGGCCCCGCGCGGGCACGTGGACCGCCTCGCGGCCGTCGCCCAGGCCGCCGGCCTCACGGTGGACGCCGTCACCTCCTCGACGATGGCGCTGGCGGAGTCGGCGAACGGCCTGATGCTGACCGACCGGCTCGTGCTGCACGTCTTCGGGGCCGGCGTGGAAGTGGCCGACCGGTCACCCGACGGGCTCCTCGCGGTGTGGCGGTTGTCCGTGCCGACCCCGCCGGACGCGGCCCAAGGGGCCCAGGCGGTGGCCGACTGGCTCGACCACCTTGCCGACGACCTCCGCCGGACCCTGGTGGTGCGGCGGGGCGCGGAGGGCCTCGCCCACCTCCGCGAACTGCTCGTCCGGAACGAGGTGGACCTCGGCGCCGAGGCGTGGAACGGCCTGGCCGACACCCTGGGCGTGCCCGTCCGGCTTTGCACCTCCGAGGAGGCGCGGGGGCCGTCCGACGCGCCGGCGCCCACGGCCGGCGGCCAGTATTCGGCCGCGGCGGCCATGGCGCTCGCGGCCCTCAAGGGCCACCGGTTGCCGGTGGACTTCCTCCACTCGCGGCTGGCGCCGCGCAAAGGGCTCGCCGTCGGTCGAAAAGTAGCCTGGGCCGCGGGCGTGGCGGCGGCCGTCCTTCTGGCGGGAACCCTGCTCGCCGTGGACCTCGTGCAGACCGAGGGCGACGTGGCCAACCTCCAGGCCCATCTCGAGCGCAGCGCGGACGCCGTCGCCGAAGCCGAGACGCTCGTCCAGCGGACGGCGTTCGCCCGCAGCTGGTACGACCGCCGGCCGCCGCTGCTCGATTGCCTACGGGCCGTTACCCTGGCCTTCCCCGCCGAGGGCGGCATCTATGCCACCAACCTCCGGCTCGACGATGCCCTGCAAGGCGTCGTCTCCGGCAAGGCGGCGCGGGAATCCATGGTTCTGGGCGTCCTCGACGGCCTGAAGGCCAGCCCGAGTTTCACGGACGTCAAGCCGTTGTATCTGCGGGAGGCCGGCCGCGGACAGCGGGAAGTCGCCTTCGCGCTGAGTTTCCGGTACGTCGAGGAGGCGGCCCAACCATGACCTTCTCTCGTCGCGAACGGGTCATCCTGCTGGTGACGGCCGCCGTGCTGGCCGCCCTCGTCCTGGACTGGTTCGCCCTGACGCCGCTGCTCGACCGGATCGACGCCGCCGAGGAGCGGCGGGACCTCCTCCTCGGCCGGATGACTCAAGCCGAGAGCGTGCTGCGTCGCCGCCGAGTCCTGGCGCCCCGCTGGCGCCGCATGGCGGCCGAGGGCCTGAAGCCGGACCCGGGCGAGGCCGAGAGCCAGGTCCTGCACGCCATCGGCGCCTGGGCCGACGAGGTCGGGCTGAACCTCACGTCGGTCCGGCCCCAGCGGTCGGCCGAGGAAACCCCGCTGCCGGAGATCGACTTCCGCGCCGCCGGCACCGGCTCGATGGCCGCCGTCTCCCGCTTCCTCTGGTGCATCGAGACGGCCGACATCCCCGTCAAAGTCAAGAATCTCCAACTCTCCAGCCGTAAGGAGGGGACGGACAGCCTGTCCCTTCAGGTGACGTTCTCGACGCTTTACCGGGATATATCGCGGCCGTCGCCGGCCGGCGTCGCTGCCTCGGACGGCCCGGGAGGAGACCAACCATGAGCCCCCGTCTCGGTGCCTGCATCCTGATGGTCGCGCTGGCCACGGCCCTGCTGGTGGAGCCCGTGCCCTCCCTCCTGGCCGCCGAGGGCAAGGAGGCGTGGGACGCGTACCGCATTCTCGTGGACCGCAACATCTTCATGCGGTACCGCCGAGCCCCGCGGCCCGACCGCCCCCTTGACCCGCAGCCGGCCGCGCCCCGCCCGCCGGCCGCGCCGCAGTTCGTCCTCACGGGCACCGCCCGCAGCGGGGATGGCTTCATCGCCTTCTTCGAGGAAAGCCGCACCGGCGACACCGCCCGGGTGGCTGTCGGCCAGACGGTCGGCGAGGCGGTCGTGACGGCCATCACGCTGGACGGCGTGGAAGTCGCAAAGGGCGAAACCACCCGGACCATCCGTATCGGCGATGATCTCGAAGGCCGGGCGGTCGAACGACCGCACCAGGCCACCCCCAGCCCACCGCCTGCGGTCCCGACGCCCCCCGCCGAAGAGGCCAAGGCCGCCGAGCCGGCCGGGGCCGACGACTCGCCCGAGGCCGGCCCCTCTCCCGCCGAGGGCAAACCGGCCGACGATCCGACCGAGGCTGAACCGCCTTCGCAAAGCGGGGACGCCGACATCGCTGAGATTCTCGAACGCATGCGCCAACGGCGCGAGGAGGAGTTGCGACGATGAGCACGATCCGACGTCGAACGGCGGGGCCCGTCACGGCCCTGGCCCTGCTTCTGGCTGTCGCCGCACTGGCGGCTGAGGCGCCGCCGCCTCAGGCACCCGCCGAATCCCCGGCGCCGGAGGCCCCGGCTCCGCAACCGGAGACGCCGGCCCCGCCCGCCGCCGAGGCGCCCGAAGGGGAAGCCCCCGCCCCGCCCGCCGAGGCGCCCGAGGGTGCGGCACCCGCCCAACCCGGCGAGTCGACCGGCACCCAACCGCCTGCCGCCCCCGTTGAGCCGCCGGAAGCCGAGGCGCCCGCGGCCGAACCGCCCGAAGAGGAGATGACCCCCGCCCCGGCGCCCGGCGAGCCGCTTCGCCTCAACTTCAAGGACGCCTCCGTCCACGCGGTGCTCGAGTACCTGTCCGAGGCCACGGGCCTCGTCATCCTCCAGGACGCGCCCATCGACGGCCGCATCACCGTCATCAGCCGCCAGCCCATTGACACCGACGAGGCGGTCGCCCTGCTCGACACCGTCCTGAAGGAGAAGGGCTTCGCGGCCATCCAGACGGGGCGGACCCTGAAGATCGTCCCCCTGACCCGAGCCGCCAAGGAGAACCTCCCCGTCTTCTCCGGCAGCGACCCGGAGACGATCCCGGTCAGCGACCGCATGGTCACCCACGTGATTCCGGTCCGGTACGCCGATGCCACGCGCTTGAAGACGGACCTTGCGCCGCTCATCCCGGAAACCGCCACGCTCTCGTCCAACGCCGCGAGCAACGCCCTGGTGCTGGTGGACACGCAGGCGAACATCCGGCGGGTGGTCCAGATCATCAAGGCCCTCGACGCCCACATGGCCGGCGAGGCCGACGTCAAGGTCTTTCAACTCGAGTATGCCGACGCCTCGAACACAGCCAAACTCATTACGGACCTCTTTGAGGAGAACGAACAGCAGGGCGCCGAGTCGACGCGCCGGTTCGGCCCGTTCGGCATGTTCGGCCGCGGCCCGGGAGACCGCGACCGCGGCCGTGGCGGCGGCGACAGGGAGGGGGGCCGCCAACAGAAGGTCATCGCGGCCGCCGACAGCCGAACCAACACCCTCGTCGTCAGCGCCTCGCCCGACCTCATGCCCGTCATCGAGGGCATCGTCGAGGAACTCGACGCCAACCCCAGTGAAGAGGATTCCTTTTTCATCTACCCCCTGAAGAACGCCGACGCCGTGAATCTCGAGGGGGTGCTGAACCAGATCTTCTGGGGCACCGCCACCACAACCGGTACGACCGGGGGCATGCGCGGCACAGGGACCCAGGCGGGACGCCCCACGTCGCGCTTCGGTCAGACCTCCGCCCTCACCCAGCGGGTCAGCGCCAGCGCGGGCGACCTTGCCGGCGAGGTCTATTGCGTCGCCGACGAGGACACGAACTCCATCATCGTCCGCACCGCCACCAAGCACTTCGAAAGCGTCCGCGAGATACTCGAGGAACTCGACCGGGCCATCCGCCAGGTCCTCATCAAGGTCCTCATCGCCGAGGTGACCCACGAGGACGAACTCGACCTCGGCACCGAGTTCTCCGTTCTCAACCTCCAGTACGGCGCCGACGTGAACGTCACCGCCGACCTGGGCGGCACGGACGAGCGGGCCGGCGGACTCGTCACCGCCACGATGACGGCCAACCTCGCCTCGACCTTCAACGCCCTGCAGCGCGAGGGCCGCATGGACGTGCTCTCGCGCCCGTACGTCCTGACGAGCGACAACCAGGAGGCCACCATCACCGTCGGACAGGAGGTGCCCTTCATCCGCAACTCGCGGCTCACCGAAACCGGCCAGACCATCAACACCATCGAGTACGAGGACGTCGGCATCATCCTGACCGTCACGCCGCACATCAACCCCGAGGGACTCGTCATCATGGACGTGGCCCCGGAGATCTCGACCATTACCGACACCACGGTGCCCATCTCCGAAACCGTCAACGCCACCGTCTACGCCAAGCGGTCCGCCGCCACCCAGGTCGCCATCCATAACGGTCAGACGATCGTCATCGGCGGCCTCATGGAAGACCGCATCGTCGACTCCGAACGCAAGGTGCCCGTTCTCGGCGACATTCCGCTGCTCGGCGAACTCTTCAAGAGCGTCAACAAGGACAAGACGAAGACGGAACTGCTGATCTTCCTGACGCCCCACGTGGCCGAGCAGCCCGAGCAACTCACCGCGATGAGTGAGGACGAGACCCGCAACATCCAGGCCGTCAAGGAGGCGGGCGGCTCCGGCGCCTTCGAGCAGCACCTGGACTCCATGCAGCGCGGCGCCACGCCGGCCCCCGAGGAGCAGCCCGAGGAGACGAGCGATGCCGTCCAGCCGTAACATCCTCGCCCTGACCTGCTGCCTGGGCCTCGTGCTGCCGCTGGCGGGGTGCCGGTCGTCCACGACCGAGCCCGAGGTCCGTCGGCCCAGTGTCCAGGAGGACGCGTGCGCCGCGCGGTTGCACGACCTGTCCGGCCAACTGCTGCTGTACTACTCGCTCCACGGACGCCTGCCCGAGTCGCTGGACGCCCTTCCGCCTCTCGACGCAACCAACCCGACGCCGACGGTGTGCCCCGTCTCGGGCGAGCCGTACGTGTACGACCCCAAGGGGAAGCAACTGGCCGAGCAGCAGGGGCTATTGGTGTTGTACGACCCCGCGCCCACCCACACAGGAATGCGGTGGGGCGTTTTCGTCGAACGCGTGGCAGGGCATCCGCGTTTGACCGCCCGGGTCATTCTCGTGCCGGAGAGGTGTTTCACGCCGGAGGAGTAACCGGCCACCCCCCGGGAGTCATGCAACCGCTTCGAAAAGAAAGCGGGCTCGCCCGATTGCCCGCCCAAGCCCGCGCACGGCCAACAGGGCCGGCGTGGCGGGTTCGGGCGCGAGAGGCCAAGAGCCGATGGAGTCCTTGCCAGCCTCCAGGATCGTGGTAGAATCGTCGAACAGGCCGACGGCGGTCGTCGGCCGAAGACCATCCGGGAGATATCGCTCGACCAGGCCCGAGGCGTTCGAGGGCCGAGCGATCCTCCCAAGCCGCGTTGCGGCCCGCAAAGAGACCCCGAACGGGAGAAACGAATGGTGACGACTTCTCGCAACGGCATGTCCAGAAGGGCGTTCCTGGCCTCCACCGCGGCGGGGGCCGCAGCGTTGCTGGCCAGCCGGCTGAGTCCGGCCAAGGAGGCCGCGCCCTCCGGGCCCAACATTCTCTGGATCACCAGCGAGGACAACGGCATCTCGTGGGTGAGTTGCTACGGCGCGACCAACTGCAAGACGCCGGCGATCGACCGGCTCGCCAGGGAGGGCTTCCGCTACACGCACTGCTTCGACAACGCCGCCGTCTGCGCTCCGACCCGGTCGACTTGGATCACCGGCATGTACGCGATCTCCAACGGCACCCAGCCGATGCGGAGCCGCAACCTGATCCCTCACGACAAGATCAAGTACTACCCCGACCTGCTCAAGGCGGCCGGCTACCACTGCACCAACCCGGGCAAGACCGACTACAACATCGGCGGCCGCAGCGACAAGGCACCGTGGGACAAGGCCCCCGGTGGAAAAGGCCGGTACGGCTGGAAGGCCCGCAAGCCCGGCCAGCCATTCTTCTGCGTGCACAACATCGGCGCCAGCCACGAAAGCCGCGCCCACGGCGACGTTGAGAACACCCGCAACGACCCGGCCAAGATGAGGCTGCACGCGTACCACCCGGACCTGCCGATCATCCGAAAGAACTACGCCAAGTACGCCGACGCCGTCGAGAAGATGGACTCCGAAGTCCAGGCCTGCCTGGACGCCCTCAAGGCCGACGGGCTCGAGGAGGACACGATCGTCATCTATTGCTCCGACCACGGCGGCGTCATGCCGCGGAGCAAACGCTTTATCTATTCGTCCGGCACGCACTGCCCGCTGGTCATTCGGATCCCGAAGAAGTTCAAGGACATCTGGCCGGCCGACAAGCCCGGCTCGACCGTCGATCGGATGGTCAGCTTCGTCGACATGCCCAAGACCTGGGTCAGTCTCGCCGGCGGCGAGATCGTCGACACGCTCCAGGGGACGATCTTCCTCGGCAAGGACACGGAGCCCGAGCCGAAGTATCACCTCAGCTTCCGCGAGCGGGCCGACGAGCGATGCGACTGCGTCCGGATGATCCGGGACCGGCGGTTCGCCTATTACAAGAACTACATGCCCTACACCCCGGCCGGCCAGCACCTCGCGTATCTCTGGCGGGCTCAGGCAGCGCCCGCCTGGGAGCAGCACCATCGCGAGGGCAAGACCAACGACACCACCGGGCGGTTCTTCAGGCCGCGGGTGTCCGAGGAGTTCTACGACACCGTCGCTGACTTCGACAACGTCCACAACCTCATTGACGACCCCAAACACCAGGCGCGGATCGCCGAGATGCGCAAGGCCATGCGCGAGATGCAGCTCAAGCTGTACGACTCCGGGCTGCTGCCGGAAGCCATGCGGGTCCGTCGCGCGGCCGCGAGCAACATGACCATCTACGAGATGGTCCGCGACAAGACGCTCTATCCGCTGGCGGCGTACCTCGACGCGGCGGACAAGGCCCTCGCGCGCGACGAGGGCAATCTGTCCGCGTTCGTGAAAGCGCTGTCGGCCAAGGACGAAGGCCTGCGCTATTGGGCGATCGTTGGGCTGCACCTGCTCGACGGCAAGGCGAAGCCGGCGGCGGCCGCGATCGCCCAGGCCCTCGACGACGAGGCCGAGGAAGTGAAGATGATGGCGGCGTGGACGATGGTGAAACTCGGCCAGGCGGAGCGCGGCCTCGCGACGCTTCGGAAGATGCTCTTCGGCA
>Ga0180432_10011084_pt1 | contig 10676 bp, 4 predicted proteins | sample SS_ome_10_FD_132414 | JGI IMG/M metagenome (GOLD analysis project Ga0180432, IMG submission 132414) | Hypersaline lake sediment archaeal communities from the Salton Sea, California, USA - SS_1_MS_2 metaG | ecosystem: Environmental > Aquatic > Non-marine Saline and Alkaline > Hypersaline >...
GAACTTCGTGTTTACCGATGATTTCAAGGCCCTGCTCCAGAGCTACCAGCTGACCGGCTCGGCGATCGGGCCTGCCGAGAGGACGCACAGCGCATGAACGATCGACGTGTGGTCATCACGGGTCTCGGCGTGGTCTGTCCGGTGGGGATCGGGATCGCCCCGGCCTATGAGGCTATGCTCGCGGGTCGCAGTGGCGTGAGACGGATCGAGGCCTTCGATCCCAGCGGGTTCGACTCACAGGTTGGCGGCGAGGTCCGACAGTTCAAGATGCGCGACTTCGTCCCCAAGAGCTACCGCAAGGCGACCAAGGTGATGGCCCGCGACATCGAGCTGGCCGTCGCCGCCGCCTACGAGGCCGTCAAGGACGCCGGGCTCCGGACCAAGTGCCTCGTCGAGATGGGCCAGGCCGAACACACCCATCCAATCGACCCGACCCGCTTCGGCGCCAACATCGGGGCAGGGCTGATCTGCGCCGACCTGACCGAGCTGGCCGGCGCCCTCGCCACCGCCGCCGACGCTACCGGCGAGTTCGACATCCGACTGTGGGGCAACGAGGGGATGAGCAACCTCACGCCGTTGTGGTTGCTGAAGTTCTTGCCGAACATGCTGGCCTGCCACGTTACCATCGTCCACGACGCCCAGGGCGCCAGCAACACGATCACGTGCGGCGAGGCGAGCAGCCACCTGGCCATCGGCGAGGCGTTTCGGACCATATCGAACGGCGCGGCCGACATCTGCATCTGCGGCGGGGCCGAGAGCAAGCTCAACCTGATGGGGCTGATGCGACAGAGCCTGCTGAAGCGCCTGGCGACCAACCACAACGACAACCCGGCCAATGCCTGCCAGCCCTTCGATGCCGACCGGACCGGCACGGTCATCAGCGAGGGGGCCGGGCTGATCATCCTCGAAGCGCTCGAACACGCCGAAAAACGCGGGGCGCGAATCTACGGCGAACTCGTCGGGTTCGGCGCGGGCGCGAACATCAAGAGCTGGTCCGAGCCGGACGCCGAGGGTCGGGCGATCGCCGTGGCCATCGACAAGGCATTGGCCGATGCCGGCCTCGCCGCCGACCAGGTCGATCTCATCGTGCCGTTCGGGTCGGGCATCCCCGCTTACGATCTGAGCGAGGCCAGGGGCCTGCACGCGTCCCTGGGCCCCCGGGCGGCTGAGGTGCCCACCGTGGCGCTCAAGGGCGCGCTGGGCAACAACGGGGCGGGCAGCGGCGCGATCGACGTAGCCGCCGCGGTGATGGCCGCCCATACCGGCAAGATCCCGCCGTCGCAGAACGTCGCGCAGATTGATCCGGACTGCAATCTGAACGTGGTGACCGGCGGGCCGGTGGATCTAACCCCGGGCGTCGTGTTGAGCACGGCCTACGCCCTGAGCGGCGGCCAGACGGCGGCGCTGGTGTTCAAGCCAACGGTCGCATGACGTGCGCGGCCGCCCGCGGCGGTCGGGGGGTTCGGTCGCGGGTGGGCGGTGGCCGCAGACAAGGGAGAATTCGGGATGTCGCGACGTGTCGTCATAACCGGCGTCGGGTGGATCACACCACTGGGGCAGGAGATCGAGCCGGTCTGGCAGCGGCTGCTGGCGGGTGATAGCGGGATCGCCGAGACGACGATCTTCGACGCCGGTACGTTTCCGTCGACGTTCTCAGCCGAGGTCCGCGATTTCGACCTGGCGCGGTTCTTGGGCGACGACCACGCCGAGCACGCCGACGCCAGCCGCAACGCGGGCTTCGCGCTGGCGGCCGCACGCATCGCCTGGGGCGATTCCGGTCTGGACGCCGACGGCAAGCTGGATCGGACCCGTGTCGGGGTTTACCTGGGCGGCGGCGAGGGGCCGATGGACTTCGACAATTTCGTCGCGGCCGGCGTCAAGGGCATGCAGACCGGCGACGGGAAGGACCTCAACACGGTCACCTGGGCCCAGGTCGCCTACCAACGGCTGTCGCCCGTGCTCGAACTCGAGCAAGACCCCAACATGGGGGCTGCTCACATCGCGCGGCTGTTTCAGCTCGAGGGGCCGAACTTCAACACACTGACGGCTTGTGCGGCCAGTACGCAGGCGATCGGCCAGGCCACCGGCATCATCCGGCGGGGCGACGCCGAGGTGATGGTCTCCGGCGGGACGCATAGCATGATCCACCCGTTCGGCGTGACCGGCTTCAATCGCCTGACGGCCCTGTCGACGCGAAATGACTCGCCCGCCACCTCCAGCCGCCCGTTCGACCGCACCCGCGACGGGTTCGTTCTCGGCGAGGGCGCGGGCATGGTCATCCTCGAGGAGCTCGAACGGGCCCGGGCGCGGGGTGCGAAGATCTACGGCGAGATCGCAGGCTACGGCTCGACGGCCGATGCCTTCCGCATCACAGACATCCACGAGGAGGGCAGGGGGGGCATCGCCGCGATGAACATGACCCTGGCCGACGCGGGCATCACCCCCGCCGATATCGACTACATCAGCGCCCACGGCACGGGTACCCAGGAGAACGACAAGATCGAGACGCTCGCCATCCGTAGGGTCTTCGGCGACCTGGCCCCCAAAGTCCCCATCAGCAGCATCAAGAGCATGATGGGCCACCTGATCGCCGCCGCCGGCGCGGTCGAGGTTATCACCTGCCTGCTGGCCATCCGCGACGGAAAGATCCCACCGACCACCAACTACAGCACGCCCGATCCGAACTGTGACCTGGACTACGTCCCCAACGAGGCCCGCGAGATCCCCGTCAAAATCACCCTCAGCAACTCGTTCGGCTTCGGCGGCCAGAACGATACGCTGATTGTTAGGGGGTTGGAGTAGGGTTCGGGGTTCAGGGGCCAGGGATTGGGGACCCGGGACTTGCGTTCTGTCCCTGTGACCAGACCGCCTTCGTCAGCCTTTGGTCGTGCGTCCATCCCCTTATACGTCTCAGCGGCATCGCCGGATCTGCCCCACCCCGAACCCCGAACTCCGAACCCCGAACCCCGAACCCCGAACCCTAAACCCCAAGCCTGCCGCTCCTGGCGGTCGCGGCTCGGATTGCGCTTGGCGTCCCGGGGCGTCAGTGCGTTGCGCAACCTACGGGGTGCGTCGAATCACCGTGCGCCCTCCGGAGTCTCCACGATTTCGGGCACGCTCAGGAAGACCAACCACCGATGGGCAACCTTCCGGTGCCAGATCTGGCGGACGGCCTCGGCGTAGAGGTCGATCTGGGGTGTGTAGCGGGCGATGCGGTCGGCCAGGTCGTCGCGGGTGATGGTGTCAGTCTTGAAGTCGATGACCTCGTCGGCCCCATCGTCGCGGAGTAGGCAATCCATCATGCCGCGGACGAGCACGATCTCGCCGTCCGTCCGCTCGGACTGCATCTCGGGCACGACGCGATCGGGCGCCACGCCGAGAACGAACGAGACCTCGCGTTGCACACGATCCGGTCGTTGGCGAAGTCGTTGGCCCAGGTCGGTGGTGAAGAACCAGGCGATCGACTCGAACGCCAGAGCCCGTCGTTCCTGCGCCGTCAGCAGCCCGCGTGCGACCATTTCCTCGACCTGCCGCGCGATGTCGGCAACGTCGCAGGGCCGACCCAGGTCGACGTGCTGCAAAACCAAGTGCGTCAGTGTGCCGAGCTCGGACGGCGAGAGCGCTGGCGTGCCGTCGTCAGCGGTCGCGAACCGGGGCAGGCCCAGCGGCCTGGCCGCGAGCCGCAGCGACGGACGCCGCTCATCAGGCTCATGATCGGCTGCGAAGCGGCGTTTCATCTCACTGGCTGCCACCACGGCGGGCACGGCACCGAGCGCGGCGGGCTCGTATGGCTGCGTGACGCGCTGGAGGACCGCCCGGACGTCGGCATCGTCGTGATCGGCGTCGGCCACCGGGGCCAACTTGGCGAAGCGCTTGAGCGCCGCCTCGGCGCCCGTTGCGGCCCGTTCGGGCGTCGGCCATTGGCGCACGGCCTCGGTGTCGTGCTGGTGCACGGTGAACAACGCTTCGTCGTTGTCCTCCGCACGCGGGGCCGACGACCACCGCGCCACGTCATCGGGCATGGATGAAACGGCCGGCAAGAACCAGTCCAGCGTCGTGCTCGCGCCGAGCAGGTCGATTAACGGCACGCTGTCCCGGGCGATTCGCCCGCGCTGCCGCTGCCGTTCGAGCCCGGCCAGCGGCGTGGTGCCGATCAGGATCAGGCGTTCGCGGGCGCGGGTCATGGCGACGTAGCAGATGCGCATCTCCTCGGCCCGAATCCGCCGGGCGACCTCGTCGGCCACGGCCACGCTGCTCAGCGTCGGATAGCGGACGCCCAGTTCCAGATCGACCACCGGCAGGCCGATGTGCCGCTGGCGGTCGAACATCATCGTGCGTCGGGCATCCTCCAGGTTGAACCGCTTGCCCAGGTCCGGCAGGATCACCACGGGGAACTCCAGGCCCTTGCTGCGGTGGATGCTCATGATCCGCACGACGTTGTCGGCCTCGCTGAGCGCGGGCGCGATGCCGGGGTCATAGCCGCGCTGCTCGAGCTGCTCGATGAACCGAAGGAAGCGGTGCAGCCCCTGCCGCGCGAACCGCCCGAACTGGCGTGCCCGTTCGTGCAATCGGATCAGGTTGGCGCGTCGCTGCGGGCCGTTGCGAAGTCCGCCCACGTAGGCCAAATAGCCGGTCTCGGTCAGGATCTGCCACAACACGTCCGCCAACGGCTGACGCCGGAGCCGCCCTCGCCAGTCGTCAACCCGGGCGTACAGCTCGCCGAGGCGCCGGCGGACCTCGGCGTCGGGACCGGCGTCGGCATAGCGGCGAACCGCCTGATGAAATGGGACCTCCGGATCGTTCAGGCGAATCTCCACCATCTGCGATTCGGTCAGCGGTGGGTCCAGGACGGGGCTCCGCAGCACCGCCGCCAGCGGGATGTCCTGTCGCGCGTTGTCGATCACGTGCAGGAGCGACAGCACGTCCTGCACCTCGAGGCTGGCAAAATACCCGGCCGTCAGATCGGCATAGACGTCAATCCCCATAGTGCGGAGGACCCGCTCGAAATGGTTCGCCTTGCCCTTGGTCGCGCGCAACAGGATCACGATGTCACGCAGCTCGATCGGTCTGGCCAGCAGCGGCGGGCCGGTCGGGTCGGGGTTCTTCTGGCAGACGGTCATCGGCTCGTGACCATCTGCGATGCCGGTCAGCTCGAGAATCCGCTGTCCGGCCAACAGGGCCTCGCGTTCAACGGCCTCCCATTCCAGAACTGACTCGCCCGCCTCGGCGTCCTGGGATTCATCCTCGTCATCCAGTGCGTGCTCGACGTGCTTCTCGATCAGATGCAGTTCCGCCGCCGGCCGACCAAACGCGTGGTCCAGCTTATCGGGATAGGGGGCAGCCGGGATCAGCCGCGCGCGTTTGTCGTAGTCCAGATCGCTGAGCTGCCGCCTCATGATCCGCTCGAAGACGGCGTTGACGGCGTCGAGGACCTGTCCGCGGCTGCGGAAATTCTCCTGCAACCAGATCAGCCGGCCGGGTTGCCCCGTTCGCGATCCCCCACCGTCCCCCTCGGCCGACTCGAACGCCTCGGCTCGCCGACGGAAGATCTCCGGCTCGGCCAGGCGGAACCGGTAGATGCTCTGCTTGACGTCGCCGACGGCGAACAGATTGTCGGCGTGGCCGGGATGCGTCTCGCGGCTAACCAGGCGAAGGATCGCCTCCTGCACCGGGTTGACGTCCTGGAACTCGTCGACCAGGACGTGCGCGAATTCGTCCTGCACCCGCAGGGCCACCTCCGACGGCGTCGTGCCCTCGTCGTCAGCGCTCAGCACGTCCATGGCGAACCGCTCCAGGTCGGCGAAATCGACGCGGCCCTCCGACTGCTTGACTGCGTGATAGCGGTGGTCGAACGCCTCGGTCAACTCGGCCAGCGCGGCCACGTGCGGGCCGATCCGGTCGATCCCGTCGACGACGGCCTGGTTCCGCAATACGCCAACGCGCTTTTGCAGATCGTTCTTGAAACGATCGTAGACGTTTCTTGACAGGGCCGCCGCGGCGTCGCGATCTTGTTTCGCCTGTTCGTCCGCGCGTCGCCGCGACGCCATCCGCTCGGGCTTGTGGGCTGCGATGGCGTCCATGACCTGATCGAACGCCCCGTCGTCCTTCGTGTCCCTGACCTGGCGATACCAAGCGCGAAGCTGTTGGGCGAGCTGGTCGAGCCGGTCGGCGTAGTCCTGGTCCGCCGGGTACAGCTCGCGGAGCATGTCGGCCTCGAGCACCGTCGCACCGCCCAGCATCTCGATCCGGTCGAGCAGGAACCTGCGGCGGAGCGCCGCCATGCCGGTGGGCGGCACGGCGGGTGAACCGGTCGGTTGGACGTGCTCGCGTGCAGCGGCCAGCCAGCCGGCGGGGTTCGGCAAGGATCGAACGAACGCGTGCAGGTCCAGCACCATCCGGCTGATCGGCCCGTCGCGGCCCATGCCGTAGGTGTCGACCAGGCGGCGGAATCCCGCGCCCAGCTTGTTCTTGGCACTCGCTTCGTACAGCTCGGCGAACAGCGCCTCGATCGTTTCCTGGCGGATGATCTCCGCCTCGTCGGCGTCCATCACCTCGACGTTGGGGTCCAGGTCGATCCGCGCGAACCACTGACGGACGAGCCGAAGGCAGAACGCGTGGATCGTCGTGATCGCGGCTGTATCGAGCAGGGCGAGCTGACGACGCAGCCCGCCGTCGTTGGGCCGCGCTTCCAGTCGGCGACGAATGGTCTGGCCGATCCGCGACCGCATCTCGGCCGCCGCCGCCTCGGTGAACGTCACCACCAGCAGCCGGTCGACGTCGCACGGCGGGTTGGCGTCGCAGACCAAATGCGCGCAGCGTTCGGCCAGGACGTGCGTCTTGCCCGTGCCGGCCGCGGCCGAGACCAAGATGCTGCGACCGGTGGTCTCGACGGCCCGCTGCTGCGACGATGTCAGCCGGTGCGGGTCAGTCATCATTGACCTCCTCGCCGTGCCGGCAGACCCGGTCAAGGACGTCCGTCCGGCTCATGGCCGGCAGGCGCCTCGGCCGGTGGGCGTCGAACTCGAAACGACAGACGCTCCGGTAAGGGCAGTAAGTGCACGGCGTCTCCTGGCCGAGGCGGTACGGATCAACCGCGATCACCCCGTCGAGCATGCGGTCGCACAACGCGCCGATCTGTTGACGCACGTGGTCGAGCAGGCCGACGAACGCGCGGTGTTCCGCCGCATCGGTCCGGCCCAGGTTCCCGGGCGATCCGTCCCGTTTCTGATACGCCGACAGGACCCCCGAGCTCGACCCCGGGGCCATCTGGGAATCGAACGCGTCGACGACGTCGAAATTGAACACGCCTCGCGGGCGGATCTCCTTGTATCGGTCCGCCTCGTCGGGCGGGGCCTCGGGCGGACCGTCGAGCCGTTGCAGCTTGTCGAGCAGCGTCGCGTAGAAGGCGCCCGCCGGTTCGACGGGCCGGTCGGTGATCGCGGAACCGTGTTCGGCGATCACCAACAGGTACGTCAGCAATTGTAGATCCAATCCGTGGTACACGCGGTCGAGCCCCAGCCGGGGCTGCGGCGATCGCTTGTAGTCCACCACCGTCGCCAGGACGCGCCCGCCGAGTTCAGCCAGGTCCAGGCGATCGATCCTGCCCCGCAGCCGCATCGTTCGTCCCGCCGGCGTCACCAATCGCAATGGCGGGAGGAACGCCTGCCCCGGCGCCGGGTCCTGCGGCGCCGGCATGCCGAAACAGACTTCGACGCCCGCGGGCCGGTATGCACCTGCCGCCGCCACGAAACGCTGCGCCCGCAACGTTCGAACCAGATCGACGTCCCCCTGCTCGACGAGGTAGGCGTTGCGCGCGTCGGCCAGTAGCAGCTCGTCGGTCAGTTCGTCGAGCGCCTGGTGGGACAGGCTGTGGACCGTCATCTCCAGGTCATCGAGCTCCAGGTCCGCCAGTCGCTTGCCGGTCGTCACCATCGGGCCCACGTACGCCTCCAGGACGCGGTGACCGATCAGCCCCAGATCGACCGCGTCGAGTTCCCACTCGGCCCGCGGCTCCAATCGAAGCCCGTAACCGGCGAAGTGCCGAAACGGACAGCTCGCAAACAGCTCAACCCGCGACACGCTCGTCACGAGCATCTGGCCGAACAGTTGCTCTGTCGCCCTGTCGGCCAGCACCGCATCGTTGCGGTAGACCAGCGAGCCCGTTGCCCGACGGAGACGGTCGCGGGCGCGATCGTCTTGACGCGCCCATTCGTACAGCGCGTTCCAGCGCCGGTCGACGTGCGGGTCCGACCTGACCTGTCGGGTCCGCGTGCGGAGGTCGGCTGCGACCGCGCCAGCCAGATCGTCGATCGTCGCGACCGGCCAGGTCTCCCGCGCCGACGTGGGTTCGGGATACTGGGTGATCTTAAGGTGCGGGAAGACCGCTCGGATGGCCTCCACGAAGGGGGACGGATGACACACGCGTCCGTCCTGTTCGGCCGCGGGCCAACTGATCCACAGCCGTTCGCTCGGCCGCGTCAGCGCGATGTAGGCCAGCAGCCTCTCGTCGAACAACTGCTGCCGGCTGGTCGGGGCCAGCTCGACACCCGTCTTGGCCAGCTCGATCCGGTGACGGTCGGAGAAAATCGGGTCCTCGGCCGGCCGTTGCGGGAACTCCCCCTCGGCGAAGCCCAGGATCAACGCCGCCCGGATCGGCGGGTGCCGGCTCCGCTCGATCGATCCGACCAGCACCTGGTCGAGCGTCGGCGGCGCCAACCCCAGCGTCGCGCTGGACAGCGCGGTATCGACCACCTCGGCGAATTCGTCCACCGACAACGAATCGTCTCCGAACGTGCCGGACAAGTCGTCGAGCAGTTCCACCAGGTGGGTCCAGACCTGTCGATGTTCGGCCGCCTCGTCGATCCGCTTGTCGCGATCGGCCTGGTCGGCCCAGGCGGCGATCTGTTCGGGCACGCCGAGACGACCCAACAGATCGAACAGGCCGCGCGCCCACTGATGGGCCGTCAGCGGCTCCGATGCATCGGCCAGTTCCCACCATGGTTCCAGCGCGGCCGTCAATCGTTGCCGGATGTCGTTGAGCCGCGCGAGCTCGACGTCCCCGGCCTCGGGTGGCTCATCTTCGGGCGCGACGCGACTCGGCCGGCGACGGTAGGTCCAGTCGCCCTCCCGCCAACTCGATCGGTCGGCGATCCCGTGGCCCCGCAGGTGGTTCTCGAGCAGCTCGACCTCGTCATCGGCCAGCCCAGCCAGGCCGGTCTTGACGAACGTCGCGATTGGCTCGATGCCCACGTGTCCGCCGTGCCGGGCCAGGTCGATGACCGATCGGACCAGCTCGACCAACGCGTGGTGGGCGACGGGCCTGCGCCGATCGATGAAATGCCCGATGCCCGCCGCCGTCAGTGCCGCCGTCAGCAGGTCGTGGTAAGGCTCGAGATTGCGAACGATGATGGCGATGTCGCGGTATCGCATCGGGCGGTTCGGATCGCGGACCAGGCGTTGGATCTCGGCGACGGCGGCGGCCACCTCGACGCGTCGCGTGGCGGCCTGCACCAGTTGGATCGTTTCTGCGGGATCGACACCACCCGATCGATCCGAACCAGGACGTGACGGCGACGAGAACACGTGCCGCTCGAGCTGCGCCGACGCCCGCGACGCCGCGAAACGCGGGCTGGGCCCACGAAGGATCAACGGGTCCGCCACGTCGACGTCGGCCGCGCGCAGGGCCCGGTTCAGGCTCACGTACGTCCGCTCGGTCCTCGCGAACAGGTGAAACGACTCGACCGGTTCGCCGGACTGCACGACGCGGCTGTCCGGATCGACCAGGAGGCTGATCTCCATCCGTTCCGCCACGCCCGCCAACGCTACCAGAAGCTGGTGCTCCTGCTTGGTCAGCCCGGCGAACCCGTCAACCCAAATCGCCGAGCCGCGCAGCGCCGGATACGCGTCGAGCCGTTCGCGGACGACGGCCAGATGGTGACCCGGGTCGACCAGGTCGTTACCGAGCCGATCGAGATAGGCCCGGTAGATCGCGAGCACGTCGCGAAGCCGACCGGCCAGCACGTCGTCCTGCGGTTCCAGCCGCTGGCAGGCCTCGGCCAAGTCGTCCGGCGAGACGTCCTCGCGGATCAGCTCGTCAATGGCCCGGCCAAGCCGGTCGACCAGCCCTCGTCGCCCACGCACGCCCCCCAGGACCGTCAGTCGGTCGGCCTGCTCGTCGACCAACCGACGGAGCAGCATCAGTCGCCCGGTGGCGCTGATCGTTCGGACGCCACCCCCGCAGGCCGCCAGGACCCGATACGCCAGCCGGCGAAAGCTGAGCACCTCGCATCGCGCGAGCCCTGCCACCCCGGGCCGCTCAAGCAGGGCGCGTTCCATCTGCATGCTGGCCTGTTCCGGGACCAGCAGGAACAGTCGCGGGCCTTCGCTGGCGGCGTCCTCGAGCCGCCGGCCGATCTGCTCCAGGCAGTAGGCTGTCTTGCCCGCACCGGCCCGGCCGAAGACGAAACGAACCGACATCCTGAGCTCCCAGGGACGTCCCGATCATAGACAAGCAAGCGCCATGTTCAAGATGGTGGTGGCATTACGCGCGCGTTGCCACCGAGCGTAGCGTCAAACCGAGCCGCGACCGTCAGGGAGCGCATCCCGGGGACCCACCCTTGTCTCGCGATGGCGGCAATCCTACTCGAAGATGCCGTACTTCCTCATGCGATTACGGA
>Ga0180432_10011085_pt1 | contig 10676 bp, 8 predicted proteins | sample SS_ome_10_FD_132414 | JGI IMG/M metagenome (GOLD analysis project Ga0180432, IMG submission 132414) | Hypersaline lake sediment archaeal communities from the Salton Sea, California, USA - SS_1_MS_2 metaG | ecosystem: Environmental > Aquatic > Non-marine Saline and Alkaline > Hypersaline >...
ACCTCATGTTCCGACGCTCGAGACTCCTTCCGGGAACGCCGAAGGTGCCCTTCACTCCCGGTGAGGACGTAGTCGGGATTGTGGACAAGTTGGGAGAGGGAGTCTCCGAGTTCGAGTCGGGGCAGAGGGTCGCCGGCGGAACATTCTCCCTCGGCGTCGGGACGGCCCCGCTCGAGCTCGGCAAGCTGGCCGGGCTGGAGATGTACGGCACGGCGTCGAAGCACAACCACGACCTTGTTTCCTCGCTTGGGGCGACGCCCTTCGACTACCGAACCGACGACTTCGTCGAGCGGGTACGCAGTCTGACGAAGGATGGGGTGGACGTCGCTTTCGACCCGGTCGGCGGCAGAAGACAGCTCTGGCGCTCCTATCGCGCTCTACGCAAGGGTGGGCGACTGGTCTGGTTCGGCGTCGGCGCGACGAAGAGAGAGAGCATGCGGGTCATCCCGGTCAGCCTGCTCGTGCATTCCGTGCTTCGACTCCTTCCGGATGGCAAGTACGTCGCGACCGCGCCGGATGCGGGCAAGTGCGTCGCGGAAACGCTGGCGGAACTCCTCGCGCTACTGGCAGAAGGCAGGCTCAAACCGGTGGTGGCCGCACGCGTCCCGCTCGTCGATGCGGCCCGTGCGCATGAACTGCTCGAGCGCGGGCGCTACGCCGGACGTCAAGGACCGCGACGTTCTCGTGCGCGTTCACGCGGCCGCACTTCACGCAGGCGACGTCTTCATGATGCGTGGTGTGCCGTACTTCAACGCGCCTCGTGGTCGGCATTCCCAGACCCAGAGCCTACATCCCTGGACACGACCTGGCGGGTCGCGTCGAGACGGTCGGGAAGAGCGTGACGCGATTCCGGCTGGGAGATGAGGTCTACGGCTCGTTCCCGCATACGTGCGCCGACTACGCGGCCGTTCCCGAAGAGAAGGTGGAACGGATTCCGACCAACCTTCCGATCGAGAAGGCGGCGGCCGTGCCGACCTCCGGGATCGCCGCTCTTCACGGGATTCGCGATGCAGGGAAGGTCAGGCCGGGCCAGAAGGTCTTGATCAATGGTGCGTCCGGCGGGGTGGGCACGTTCGCGGTTCAGATCGCGAAGGCGTACGGCGCCGAAGTGACCGGCGTGTGCAGTACGAGGAATCTCGATCTCGTGCGATCGATCGGGGCGGACTACGTCATCGACTACACACGCGAGGACTTCACGCGAGGAGAGCGCCGCTACGATCTCATCTTGGATCAGGTGGCGAATCACTCCCTGTCTGACTGCAGACGGGCGCTCACCCCACGGGGGATTCACGTCCCCAACAGCGGGCACGGCGGGATGTCGTACGTGCTCAGGGCACTTGTGGTGTCCATGTTCGTGCGCCGGCAGGGGGGTGCGTACATGGCGACGCCGAAGCCCGGGGATCTCGTCGAGCTGACGGAATGGATCGAAGCTGGAAAGGTGACGCCGGTCATCGACAGGACGTATCCGCTGGGGGAGATCGGCCACGCCTTCCGGTATCTTGATGAAGGGCACGCCCGCGGGAAGGTCGTCATCGCGGTGCACGAGTAAGTCCGCAAGGAGCGGCCCGGTCCGAGGTGTTCGTCGCCCTCCCGGTGAGCCTCGTCTTCCCTTCTGAAGTGCTCGTTAGGCTGAGCTCAAAGGTGGCGCGACGCCTGCTCGCCCAGAGCGGGTCCGAACGTGATCCGTACGGACGGGGATCGGGCGAGATCGGGTCATTCATCGTGCTTTCTTGACACGGCAGAGGAAGTGGAGTAAAACTGACCGGTCAGTCACATGACTGGTCGGTCAGTTTGGAGGCAGATGTGGAACCCACAGCTCAACGGCGCAATCGAATTTTGGACGCGGCGTTCGAGATCTTCGCCGAGAAGGGATTCCACCAAGCGACCGTCGCCGAGGTTGCAAAGAAGGCGCACGTCGGGAAAGGGACCGTCTACCTCTACTTCGCCGACAAGGAGGCCTTGCTTCTGGCCATTTTCGACAAGCTGATCGATCGGCTTGTCCTCACCCTCGATCACGCCCTGTCGCAGAGCGCCGACCCGCGACAGGCGGTCAAGAGCTGGGTCGCCCGGCAGATCGGGGAAAGCCGAGCTGGACGTCTGCTTGCACAGCTTCTGGCACAGCGTCCCCTCCTCCGCGGCCTCTCCCCTTGCCGGGACCATCTCTCTTGGCTGAACGCAGCCTTGGAGCGGGTCGCCTGCCGGATTCAAGCGGCGATCGACACCGGGACCCTGCGCACCGTCGATCCAACACTGACGGCTTGTCTTCTTCTCTCTCTGCCGGTGGCTTCCCCTCTCTACGGGGCTACCCTTTCCGACGTGAGCTTCGCTGAGGCCATGCCTCGCTTTGCCGAGGGAATGATCGACATCCTGTGGTTCGGTTTGCGAAGGGAGAGCACTACCTGATGCGAATGCGATCGAAGTGGCGAATCTGTGCGACGGTTCTAGCGTTGGCCTGGATGACGGGATCCGCTTGCGTGCCGGCTCGCGGCGCCCCGTCGCTGACCCTCCTCCTCATTGTCGATGGGACCAAGACGTTCGCGTCGACGGCGCGTGTCGACGCATTGGCTGAGGCGATCCGCGCGGCGGGTGCGTTCGAACTCTCCGTCTGCTTCACGGATCAGAAGGAACTCTACAGTGATCCGATGACGGCCGCCGCGGAACGACCGGCGGGAACCTACGACGTGGCCATTATCCTCCCTCACGGTCTCGACGACCAGACTGCTGACAAGGTGTGGATCGTCACTGCCGTCCTTCCGTGGACGTCGCCGGACCACTGGCCGGCGTTGCTCGCCTCGGCCTATCAGACGCAAGGGTGGCTCCGATGAGACGCCTGTTGCGCTTCGCGGTTCGACATCCCTGGCCGGTGATCGCGGTGGTCGCCGTTGTGACGATCGCGCTGCTCATCGCTCTCCCCCGAATCGAAATCAACACGGACTTTCAGAGCTACATCGACCACGACGACCCCGCGTACGTCGCCATGGAACGGGCCGAGGAGCGATTCGGGTCGGGCGACGTCCTGATGATCGCGCTCGTCGCGCCGGAGACGATCTACGACCGGGCCCTCCTCGCGGTCATCGAGGAGATGACAGAGCGCCTCGAGAACCTCCCGGGGATCGACGAGGTCAGAACCCCGCTGAACACGCAGATGATCGAAGCGGCCGGCGACTCGATCGAGGTCGGCCCGCTCGCCCCAGACGAAAAGGCCCCGCGGACGGAGGAGGAGCTCGCTGCCTTCCGGGCGCGGGTCGAGTCGAACGACACCGTCGTTGACATCCTCGTTTCGAGGGATGGGAGCGCCGCCAACCTGCTCGTCAACTACAAGACCTCTGCCGACGTCACGACGCTGACCCGGCAGGTGACCGATTTGGTCGACGAGTACCGCGATCGCTACCCCTTCTACATCAGCGGCATCCACTACCTGTCGCAGTCGTTGAGCGAATCGATGTCCGCAGACCTGATCAAACTCCTGCCGATCGTGGTCTTCGTCATCGTTCTCGTTCTCTACGGGAGCTTCCGCTCGTTCCGCGGGGTCTGGATTCCTCTCCTCGTCGTCGGGCTCTCCGTGATCTGGGTCTTCGGTCTGATGAGCCTCGTCGGGTCGCCGGTCACCGCGGTCTCGTTCCTTCTGCCGGTTCTCCTCCTCGCAATCGGCATCGCGTACGGGATTCACATCCTCAGTCACGTCGACGAATGCACGCAATCCGAGGGCGACAAGCGCGACGCGATCCTCCGCGCCATGGAAGAGATCCACACGCCCGTCTGGATGACCGGTCTGACGACGGTCGCCGGCTTCATGGCACTCGCGACCTCGTTCCTTCCCGTACTGCGCGGCTTCGGCCTCGCCGCGGGAATCGGCGTGGCCATCGCGATGATCCTCTCGATCCTAGTTATTCCCGCCCTCCTATCGGTTCTCCCGGCCCCGAAGCGGCGGAGGATCGAGACCCAAGACGGCGTCATCGCGAGAGGGTTGCGCAGAGTAGGTCGCACCGTCGCCGACCACCGCCGCGCCGTCCTCCTCGTCTCGGGGGGGATTCTCTGTCTGTTCGCTGCGGGAATCCCGTTCATGCCGATGGATTCATCGGTCTCGGCCTTCCTTGGAGCTCGACACCCGGCCGTCCGGGGGATGGACGTGATGCAGGCCCACTTCTCCGGAAGCGAACAGGTCATCATCGAGATCGACACAGGCGTTCGAAACGGGCTGAAAGATCCGGCTGTCTTGAACGAGATGTTGGCCCTGGAGGAGTACCTCAAGACGGTCGGCGTCCGCAAGACGACATCCCTCACGGACGTGGTACGGGAGCTGAATCAGAAGTTCCACCAAGGCGATCCGGCTTACGACGTCATTCCCGAGGACCGCGCGCTCGTCGCGCAGCTCCTCCTTCTCTACTCGTTCCAGGGAGGCGACCTCGGAAGCCTCGCCGTCGGGGACTTCTCGGCCGGGGAGATCGTCGGCCTCTTCCCGAGAGGCAGCCAAGACGAATTGGGTGCCCTGGTGAACGCGACCCGCCACTACTTGGAGACGGAGATCGGCGAGCGGATCGAGGCGTCGATGGTCGGGTCGACGGCGCTGCAGTACCGGATGACGACCCAGCTGCTCACGAGTCAACTGGTGAGCCTGGGAACCTCCGTCGTCATCGCGGCCGCGATCGTCGCACTCTTGATGGGCTCGATGATCGCCGGACTCGTCGCAGTCGCGCCGCTCGTCTTCGCGATCGTGATCACCTTCGGGACGATGGGTTTGGCCGGCATGACGCTCAACATCGCGACGGCGATGATCTCCTCGATCACGATCGGAATCGGCATCGACTACGCGATTCACTTCATCTCCCGATACAAGAAGGAGTATCGGTCTGGTCGCGAGGCTGCAGACGCCGTCGCGCAGACCGCGTCGACCTCCGGCCGAGCGATTCTCTTCAACGCGGCCTCGGTCATCGGCGGGTTCATCGTTCTCCTCTTCTCCGCGTTCTCAGCGTTCAAGACCTTCGGTGGATTGATCTCGCTGTCGATGCTAGTCAGCGCAATCAGCGCGCTCGTCGTCGTCCCGGCGATCTTCGCGTTCTGGTCCCCCCGCTTCCTGACACGTCAAGCAGGCTGGCTGGGACGAGAAGACGGCGCCAAGGCGCTCGGCGGCAAGAAGAACAGAGTGACCTCACAAAGAAGTGACAGGAGGCTCGGATGAGTAAGGCAAAGGCAATCACGGCAGTCCTCTGCGGGATGATGGTCCTCGGGGGCGGCGGCGCACTGGCGCAGACGGCCGACGAGATCCTCGACGAGATGGAGAACGTCTTCTCGATCGACATCGATGACGACCGAGGGATCCTGACGACGATGACGCTCCGCAACGAGTACTCGGGCGGCATCAGTTCCGAGTACTCGTTGGCGGTGTTCGAGCTGACTGCGTTCGACTCGGCCAAGTCCGAGGACGCCGACGAGACGACCTACGCGCTGATGTACTTCCTCGGCGGCGACGAGGATGGCTCGATCTTCCTTCTCAAGACGCCCGAGGACGACGCGCTGGACACGCAGATGTGGCTCTACCTCCCTGCCCTCGGCGTGACCAAGGAGCTGGTCTCTGACGAGGACCAATCGGGAAGCTTCGCCGGCAGCTCGATGTCCTACGGCGATTTCGGGGGGACGAGCGACCTGCGTGACGACTACGACGCGACGATCCTCCGCGAGGAGACCCTCGAGGTGGCGGGCGAGACGTTCGACGTCTGGGTTCTCGAACTCCTCGCCACGTCTGAGGCAGATGCGGACCACGACCGTGTTCTCCTCTGGGTGAGCAAGGGCGACTATCTCTCTCTTCGAATGGAATCCTACAACAGCTCGGGTGTTCTCGAGGACACGATGGAGTTCCGAGAGTTGGGCGAGTTCGAGGGAGACCTCGTCCCCAAGATCATCTACACGGTCAACATGGAAGACGAGACGAGCTCGACGGTCACCATCTCGGGAATGCGAAGACCGGACACGCCCCTCACCCTCGACCTCTTCGACCCCGCCAGGCTTGGCGAGCTGGATCCCGCCACGTACGGCTTCTAGCCCATCGCACTCCGCAGGCGGCGGCTCGCTCTTGCAGCGGCCGCCGCCACCCTCCTCTCGGCCACGCAAGACCGGAGCCCACCGCTCGTGTTGCCGGACGGGACGATCCGGGAGAGAATGTCGCGACTCGGTCGGTCCTGCCGATCGCCATTCCACACGAGGGGAATCGGGATGAGCGTCTTGCCAATCCTCTGCATCGTGTTTGCGGCCCTGGTTCTCGGAGCCGGGGTCGTCGTCGGCCGATTTGCGCTAACTCGAATTCCGAACATGAAGAAGGAGGCACGACGCGCCAACCAGATCATCGCGGAGTCGGATCGGGCTTTCGCGAGGATGCCTGCAGGTGGAGAAGGGTTGTTCACGGTCCTGGTGGAGAACCACGTGGCTGAAGCACAAGGGGCCCTCCAGGCATCCCACGCGGTCTCCATCCTGGTTGAGCGCGGCGGCCTCTCCTTCCTGATGGATCTGGGAGACGGCGATGTGTACGGCACGAACGCGCGTGCCCTCGGCAAGGACCTCGCGTCAGTCAGCTTCGCCTTCATCTCTCACGGTCACGCCGACCACGGAGGGGCGCTCGCGCACTTCCTCAAGTCGAACCCCACGGCCCCGGTCTACGTGAGCGAGCGGGCGATGCTTGAGCGACATTTCGCACGGATCGTCGGCCCCATCCGCAGGGACATCTCCCTCGATGCGACGCTGGTCGACCGGTACCCCGACCGATTCGAGTTCCCGGTGGGGGTGGCCGAGATCGCGACCGACATCTTCATCATCCCAACTGTCGCGCGCCGACACCCGATTCCGGCGGGGAACGCTCGTCTGTTGAAGGAGGCATCTGGAAGAGCGGTTCTCGACAACTTCGACCACGAGCAGATCCTCGTGATTCGAGATCACAACGGTCTGGTCGTCTTCTCCGGCTGCTGCCACAACGGGATTCTCAATGTGCTCGACACGGTTCGGACAGCGTTTCCCGACGAGCGCTTGAAAGGCGTGATCGGCGGCTTCCATTTGTTCAGCGCAACCGCAGTGAAGATGGCCGAGACTCCGGAGTACGTCAGGAGCCTGGGGGAAGCGATGCTCTCCTCCGAGAGTACGCTCTTCGTCACCGGCCACTGCACGGGCACCGAAGCCTACGTGATCCTGAAAGGAATCCTCGCTGATCGACTCGCCTACTTCTCGACCGGAAGGCGGTTCCGGCTCTGAATTAGGCCCACGCCGACATCAGTCGGGGGTAGTCCCCGACGACGAGCCGTTCCGCCGGCGCGTCCTCCTCGAAGGAAGGGAATCGTTCCAGGGGCTCGAGGAAGTCGTTGTCCGAGGCGTCATCGTTGTACGTGGAGACCTCTCCGACAATGACGTCGTCACCTGACGCGTAGAATGCGTGGAAAGTGTCCGGCGGGAACGTGATGCTCTCCCCGGGCGTCAGGATGACCGTTTCCCTCTCTCCCGCGATTACCTTGGCCACGCCATTCACGAGCACGGGCCGACCGACTTGCTCCTCCCGCTCCGCACGGACCTCGATGACGAGCGTGCCTCCTCCGCGGTTGATGATGTCCTCCATCTTCCGGCGGTGGGCGTGCAGTGGTGTCCGCTGATTCGACTTCACGAGCATCACCTTCTCCGCGTAGCCGTCTCCCGCAGCGGACTCGCCCGCGCGCAGCACGTTCCGCAGGGTGAACAGCACGAGGCCGTGCTCGGCGAACTCCCCCGGGCGCCACTCGACGACGTCCCACCCCAGCCCAGCTCTCATCAACTCAAGTGCGGACGTGCGCCGCTCCACCCAGTCTGACGGTTTCCATGACGCGAACGGAGGGAGGTGTATGCATGTCTCAGAGAACGCGGCCGCAGCACTGCGAATCGCTCGGTTGACGTCCGATCGCCTCATGCGGCGTCCCTCGTCCTTCGTCGGGGCGCTCGTCCGTGTCTCGAAAAGGGGACGCCAACCGCATCGCGCGGCTCGCTAGTCTGCTGCGCTGTGGTGCGTCTGTTCCCACGTGCAGAGATCGTGCGACAACTCCTTCAGCACCGGGTAGAGGGCCCGGTAGAGCTCGTAGATCTCATTGTAGCTCCCGTTGGCGACGCGTGCCGGGACGGTCCGGACGGTCGTGTGCACGGCCTCGGCACACGCCTCATCGACGCTCCCCCACAAGCGCGCGCCGACCCCGGCGAGAAGGGCCGCGCCGAGGGCCGCGCCTTCTGTCGCGTCAACTGCGAAGAGCGTGACGCCGAGCACCTCGGCCAGGATCTGGCGCCAGACCCCGCTCGCCATCCCGCCGCCTGACGCCCGCACCTCCTGAATCCCGGACAGCCCCGCCAAGCGGAGGAGTTCGAGTCCGTCCCGAAGGCCGAAGCTTACCCCTTCGAGGACGGCACGTACGACCTGCTGGCGCTGGTGGCGGACCGTCAACCCGACGAACGCACCCCGCGCGAGCGGGTCGGGGTGTGGCGTCCGCTCGCCGGTCAGGTACGGAAGGAAAAGAAGCCCGTCGCATCCGACAGGGACTTCGTCCACGCCGTCTGTCAACGCGTCGAAGGGCACTTCGGGGAAGAACGTGTCGCGAAGCCAACGAAGGCTCCCCCCCGCCGAGAGCATCACGCCCATCATGTGCCATCGGTTGGGAACGGCGTGGCAGTACGCGTGAAGCCGACCCTGCGGCTCCACGATCGGCTCGTCGGTCGAGGCGAAGACGACTCCTGAGGTCCCCAGAGTGAGCGCCGCGATTCCCGGAGAGACCGCGCCCACGCCGACGGCCTGCGCCGCCTGGTCACCTGCCCCCGCCACGACTGGCGTCCCCGCTCTCAACCCGGTCGCCTTCGCAGCATCGGCCGAGACTTCGCCCGTGAATTCCGGGCCTTCGTGCGTCTTGGGCAGCCACTGACGCGGAATCGAGAATGCCGAGAGCACGTCGTCCGACCAGTCGCGGCTCCGGATGTCGAGCATCGACGTCCCCGACGCTCCGGCGCGATCCGTCGCATAGTCCCCGGTCAGTCGGAGACGGACGTAGTCCTTGGGGAGCAGCACGTGTTCGATCTCGGAATAAACGCGCGGTTCATTCTCCTCGACCCAGAGGAGCTTCGGCAGTGTGAAGCCGGTCAGCGCGTCGTTCCCGGTGATCGCGATCAGCTGTTCCAGTCCGAACTCCCGGCGGATCCGATCACACTGACTCCCCGTCCGCTGGTCGTTCCAGAGGATCGCGGGGCGGAGGATGCCGTTGCGCTTCCCGAGGAGAGTGAGCCCGTGCATCTGCCCGGTCAAGCCAACTGCGAGGATCCCCTCCGGGGCGACGTTCGCCTCCCGGAGGACCTCCCGAATGCTAGTACACGTGCCGGACCACCAATCCACGGGACTCTGCTCGCTCCACAGCGGACGAGGCGTCGACAGCTCATGAGGCGTCGTGACGGCGGCCAGCACCGTTCCTCGTTCGTTGATCAGAAGGGCCTTGACCCCCGTAGTCGATACGTCAACACCAAGCAGGCACGGCATCCGATCCCCTTCCGGTCCCTTCACTCCATCTGCCGGCTTCGGCGGGCCCTATCGCGCCCCGAGCAGGAGCTCGATCAGCAACTGGTCTAGTTCCTCGTACGGCTGGCCGGTTGCAGCCAGTTCCTTTCGGTCCAGCGGCAGCTTCTTCAGCTTCTCGGCCTTCTCGCGCGTGTACGTCCCCAGGTACTCTTCCATCGAGTCGTCGTGCTCATGAGTCCGTGCCAGGAGGTCTTGGATCTGCGGGTCGCGACCGAACGCCTCCGCTTTCTCTTTGAGGATCAGGTACGTCCTCATACAGCCGCGGACGAAGGCCCTCACATCCTCCGCGTCTGACGTTCGGTACGCGTGAGCGTCGAAGTGCTTCGGGTTGTCGTAGCCGACGCTCTCGAGGAACCTGACGAGGAAGAATGCCGGCTTGATTGAGTGGCAACCGAAGCGCCAATCCTGATCGAAGCGGGCCATGTTCTGATCGTTCAGGTCGATGTGGAACAGCTTGCCCGCTTCCCAGGCCTGGGCCACTGCGTGCATGAAGTTGAGCCCGGCCATGTGCTCGTGGGCCACTTCCGGATTGACCCCAACCATCTCCGGATGATCGAGCGTTTCGATGAACGCGAGCATCGCACCCGTCGTCGGAAGATACGAGTCGCCACGGGGCTCATTCGGCTTCGCCTCTAGGGCAAACCGCAGCCCGTGACCCTGGTCGAGGTTGTACTCGCAGAGGAAGTCGAGTGCCTCTCGGAATCGCTTCAGAGAGTCCACGGGGCTTTTCGCGACGTCGGTTTCCGTCCCTTCGCGTCCGCCCCAGAACACGTACACCGCGGCGCCAACTTCTGCACCCAGATCCATTGCGTGCATCGTCTTCTGGAGTGCGTACGCCCGTACGCGCGCATCGCTGCTCGTGAACGCACCGTCGCGAAATACCGGATCGGCGAACAGGTTGGTTGTCGCCATCGGCACCGCAAGACCGGTTTCCTGTACGGCTTTCTTGAACGAAGCCACGATCCTCTCACGCTCGCTCGCCGTGGCGTCGATCGGGATGAGGTCGTTGTCGTGGAAGTTGACTCCGTAGGCCCCTTCTTCGGCAAGCAAGTGAACGATCGCAGCGGGTGACATGGGATCGCGGACTGGGTCGCCAAACGGATCGCGCCCGACGTTTCCG
>Ga0180432_10011086_pt1 | contig 10676 bp, 11 predicted proteins | sample SS_ome_10_FD_132414 | JGI IMG/M metagenome (GOLD analysis project Ga0180432, IMG submission 132414) | Hypersaline lake sediment archaeal communities from the Salton Sea, California, USA - SS_1_MS_2 metaG | ecosystem: Environmental > Aquatic > Non-marine Saline and Alkaline > Hypersaline >...
GCGACCCACAGACTGAAGTACGCGGTCTAGCGCGTAGGATGACTAAGGTGATTGGAGTCCAGATGCAGACGGAGCCCGGTGGGCGCCGTCTGCGCCCGGATCATCCCGAATCTTCAATCCACAACCGATGCGATACGGGCTTGGCGCGGACCACGGGATTGCTGGCAAGCGCGTGTACGGACTCCATCTACCGAGACCTTTGATTTCGTTTCCGGCGGGGACGGTTCGTATGCCATACTCATCTACTGCATTTGCATCGGGCAGGAGGCAGTCAGATGTTCGCGTTTCTAGCAAAGCTCTTTCGCCGCAACCCACCGCCAGAAGCAGCACATATGGGGCGGAATGAGCCCTGCTGGTGCGGAAGCGGCAAGAAATACAAGAAATGCCACCGCGAGGCCGACAAGCGGTATTTCGAGCGCACGAGACCGCTCCAGTGTACGTCATCATCGTGAAGTCGGTAGGTGAGGCGGGTTCCGCCTCTGGGGTTGATCGGCTGGGTTTCTCGGTAGCCATGGGTACACGTTGCCACCGGGATTCTCGCCACTCACTTGAAGGAGGAGGAAGCCGCAAAGGTCTTCTCGGAGCGGTGCAAGGGCGGGTGGCTTCCTGCGGCGGCCGACCGGGGGTGGATCGGGCATTGGAGGAAGCAGAGGGAGCGATCCGGGAGCTGTTCGGATGGTGATGGACCCGAAGTCGTTGCGATCGACTCGTCCTCCGTTTCTCCTCCCGCGACCCAAATGCGCCCCACTCGAGGATGAGGGCTCGATCGGAGCGGCGCGGCGGTAGCCCACAGCGGCGGGCGCGGGTGTCGTTCCCTCCGGTTCGGTGGCTACGACGGAGGTGTCGCCGGGGTCACCCTTCAGCCCGCATCTTCTTCGCCACGGTCCGCAGCTGATCGAGGCCGAACTGCGCATCCTCCTTCTGGTCCGGAAACGAAGCCGCGGTGGCCGTGAAGGCATCGACTGCCTGCTGGTACTTCTGCCGACCGCTATCGCTTCCCTGCACCCAGCGAGCCAGACCCAGGTAGCCGGTGCCCAGGATCACCGAGAATTCCCCTCCCGCCTCGCAGGTCTCCCGCTTCCCCTGCTCGCGCGCGGCGCTCACGGCCTGCTGGAGCGAGGTGGCGAAGTCGGTTTCGGCCTCCTCCGGCCGGCCCAGGGAGAGCTTGTGCATCCCGCGCGCCCAGTAGGCCATCGAGAAGGGACCCGGTCCCTTCTTCAACTCCTCGCGCCACGCGATGCAGCGCTCGGCCAGCTCTAGACCCTTCTCGAAGTGCCGGATCTCCCGGGGTGCCTCGTCACCGGGCCAGCACGCCGCCAGGTCGGCCGAGAGGTTGTAGGAGAGGACATTGGCGAAATCGAGGAGCTTCGCCCGCGTCTCAGCATCCTCGGCCGACTTCGCCTGCTTGACGCCCTCCGCCATGCCGGCTTCCACGACCGTGACCAGATGATCGAAGTTCTTGCCCTCCCAGTCGCGATAGCTGAACCCTTGGTGGGCCAGGCCGTAGAGCTGACGGCGCTCCAAGGGATCGCTGAATCCCTGGATGAACGCGATCACCGCATCGGGACCGCCGGAGGTCATCCACTCACGCATCTCGTCCCAGTGTTTCTCGGGAAACTCCTGCTCGGGCATGATCCCTCCTCTCTCCCCGCGTACCGCTTTCCATGAGTTCGGAGGGAAGATATCATCTCCTGTGATTGATTGATCAAGGGACATTGGGGGACATGATATGCGGCGGAGGGAGACGCTTCCCCTCCACACTCACTTCCTGGCGCAACGGGTGGCGGAGCTTCAGATGAAGCAATGGGCGCTGGCCCGTCTGGTCGGGGTGAGTCGTAAGACGGTGAGCCGTTGGCTGACCGGCCGGGTGACTCGGATTGCCCGCCACAATGCCGAGCGGCTGTGCGAGATCCTCGGTTGCCGCATCGAAGAGCTCACCGTCTCGGATGCCCTGCCACTCCATGCGACGATCATCGAGCAGCGAGCGGCGGCCGATCTTCTCGAGGAACACGATCTGGTGGCGCTCCTCTCCCCCTCCGGCAACTGGGAGCTGGCCGAGGGTTTGATCCGTGCCACGCTCCATCCCGATCTTCCGCCGGCACATCAGGGGCGGCTACTCAATCTGCTCTCCATCACCGCTTGGCGTCGGGGCCGGTTCGTGGAGGGCCGCGAACGGGCGGTGCAAGCGCGCCGCGCCGGTGAGGAGGCGCGCGACGGGGGAGTACAAGTGAAAGCTGCGGCGAACCTCGCCACGATCGACTCCCTCACCGGGCGTCACGCGGAGGCCTTGGCCGGATACCAGTTCTGTCTGGAACATGCGGACCAATTCGCCCTGCCCCGTGATCACGCGGGGGTGCTCACCAACATTTCGATGGTCTATCGCGACTTCGCTCGTTTCGAGGAAAGCCTTCACTATCAGGAGGAGGCGATCCGGGTCTTCACGGCGCTGGATCTCCCCTTCAATCTAGCCATCGCCTACCTATGCTTGGGGGTGATCGCCACCGAGTGCGGTCAATGGGACCGGGCCGCCCAGGCGCTGAGATCATCGCGTACCCACGCCGAGGATGCGCGCTATGCACTGCATCTGGCCGTGCTCCCCTTCTACGAGGCCGACGTGGCGGCGTTGCAGGGGGATCTGGAGACGGCGGCCGGGCATCTGGCTACCGGTCTGATGGGCATCGCGGATGAGGTGCATTACGATCCGGCCTGTCATGAGATCGCCGCGCGCATCGCCCGACTGCGCCGGGATTTGGAGGAGGCGGAGGCTCAGCTCGAAGCCGGCATGGCGCGGGCGCGGGATCTCTTGCCTGCCCGCGCGCTTCTACTGCAGGAACGCGCCCGCCTGGCCGACGCCCGTGAAGACCGTGCGGGCGCAAGGCGCGCTTGCGAGGAAGCGAACCGGATCTTCCGCGAGACCGGTCTGGAGGCGCGGATCATGCCCGCGCCTCTGGCCGAGTATGGACATCTTTTTGGGTAGAGCAACAGCGCGGAGGCTTGCGACCCCGACGCGGAGCGGCGGCGCCCTTTTGAGCGTTTCTAGATGGGCTCAAGGCACGCCCCCTAAGATGCGCCGTGGCGCTGGCAGGCACACTAGCGGCGATTCTGCTGATTGTGACTCTGGCTGACTACCGGGATCGAGGAGCTCATCACATCATCTTGCGCGAAGATGCCGGCGAGACCTTGGGCTTCGACCTCGGGCATCCTCTGATTCTCGAGGATGGTCAGGTGCAACTGAGCTGGCAGCCGGTGGCTGGCGCCGAAACCTTTCAGGTCATCTTGTTCGGTCACGAACTGGATGAGTTGGTCCGTCTCGAGGACGGCGACCGGACGACTCTGACCTTCCTGCCTCCCGCGTTTTCCGAACTCCCGGGGTCGGGAGCTCCGATTCTGTGGCGCGTGGCGGCCCTGTGCGCAGGGGATGAGATCGCCCTCTCTCCGGTCCAGATCCTGCGACTTCCCTAGATCGCCGCTGGGAAGCCCTCCGGCTTGCCCCGCGGCCCCATGGCCAATCGCCGACGCCGCAGTTGCACCGACGGGGGATTCCTGCTTTAAGTCCCGCCATGGAAGGGGCCCCAAAGCTGCATCTCCGCTCGCTCTGGCCGGCCGGGGCGGCGATCTTGGTGGCGTGTCTGATTGCCCTGCTCTCTCCGCGCTGGCAATCGACCGGTCGCCTCACCAACCTGAATCTGGCCAACGAGCTCATTCCGGACACCTACATCTTGATGAGCAAGTCGCGCCCGGACCGATGCCATGTCCTCAGCCGCCGGCAGGCGACCACCCGCCGCTACAACGCCAACCAGCCGGGGCGAACCTGGAGCTGCGTGCGGTTCGGCGAGGCGCGGGATCACTGGTTCGTGCACCACAAGGCGAAGGGAGCCGAGTTCTTCATCCCTCTCGAGCGCGTCGAGGACTGGACGTACCCATTCCTTTACACCTACATGCGCGAGCAGTATCCCGAATTCGATCTGCCGTCGCTCTTCTGGACCCAGCTCTTCGTCGATCGCATCTATCGCGGTCTCTACTTGAGCATGGAGCTTCCCTTCGATCTCCGCAAACGAGATGGAGGCAGTGGTATTCTGCGGGAGCTGCTGGTGGTTGACGGCGATCAGCTGACTCGATTCGACACACGCTTCAACCCGGCCGCGCGGCTCTTCATCGACCTCATCGCCGACGGGAAGTTTCCCGAGTTGGCGCCGGTTCCGTCGCCCCTGGCATGGCTGGCGGAGCGCTGCCCGACCGCCGAGCTCACGCTGCTGCTGAGCAATGAACCGCCCCACAGCGTGTCGCTCCTGCCGCTACCGGTTACGCTGACATCGCTGCACGAGACCATGTACACCGTGCCGGCGCCCAAGCTGGTTGATGAGCGCTACTACCGCTGGCGGCAGGCGGTCGATCAGGTCCCGGTATCGATCGATTCGGTGATCGCGCCGGATTCCCGGGAGGGCTTTCGTCAGGAGTTCGAACGCTATACCAACGCGTTCCAGGAGGTCCTGACCGCGCACGGGACCTATTACCAGAACCTCGATTCCCTCGGGACCGAATGGAGCTACCGACAGGGCGCGGTGGCCGGACTGGGGCTGCAGCTAGGGGAGCGGCGGCGATGATACGTCCGTTTCGACAGGAGCTGAAGTTTGTCATCCATCATAGCGTGAAGACGAACTTGATTCAGCGCTGGAGCCGCTATCTGACCAAGGCTCCCTTCACGAACCGGTATGCGGTCTCCCCCGTGTTGAGTCAGTACTACGATTCTCCCACGCTCCAGTTCTACCAGGAGAAGCTCGACGGCATCCCGGTGCGCAACAAGATCCGCCTGCGGACTTACGGCTACACCTATCGCGCCGGGGCCACCGCCTTTCTCGAAATCAAACAGCGGGTGAATCAGAGCATCCGAAAGATCCGCCAGCGGATCCCTGGCTTCCATGAGGGACACCTGGATCCGGCCACCTGGGCATTCGATGACCGGGCGCATCGAGATGCCTTCCAGGTGCTCATGGAGCGCTACCGGCTAAAGCGATCGGCGCAGGTCTTCTACCTGCGGGAGGCATATCAGGGTTTGGTGGAATCGGACGTCCGGATTACGTTTGATACCTCTCTGCTCGGGCTCTATCCTGGCGAGCGCTTCACGCCGGAGCTGATGCGGGACCGATCGCGCTGCTTGATGCCGGACACTCTCGTCATCCTGGAAGCCAAGTCAACCCGTGGCTTTCCCGGCTGGGTGCAGGAAGGCGTGCTGGCGGCCGAGCTGCAGCAGAAGACGGTTCCCAAATACATCACCGCGGTGGAGGTGCTCGGGTTGCCCGAGCTCACCGCATCGGGGGATTACGCGCGATGAATCAAATGACATCCTTCCTGGATCAGCTGTTCCGGCCCTCGGACACGGAACTCTTCAGTGTGGCCGACGTCGTGCTGGCCATGGTAGTTGCCGCGCTCCTCTGCTTCGTGCTGGCCCAAGTATACCGCCACACCCATCGAGGCACGAGCTACTCGCAGTCGTTCTTGGTGACCATGTTCGTCATGGGCGTGACGACCAGCATCGTCATGATGATCATCGGCAGCAATATCGCCCGCGCCTTCAGTCTGGTGGGCGCGTTGTCGATCATCCGCTTCCGAACCGCCGTAAAAGATGCCCGCGATACCGCCTATCTGTTCGCCGCGATGATTGCCGGGATGGGGTGCGGCACGGAATTCTACATGCCGGCCATTGCGATGACGGTATTCATCTCGATTCTCCTTCTTCTGCTCTACCACTTCGATTACGGCATCAAGCAGAAGCTGGAGAGCATCGTGCGGGTAACCTACCGGGGCAGCGGCGATACGTTGAAGGAGATCGAAAGGGAGATCGGGACCTCTTTCAGCGAATTCCGATTGATCAATCGCATCCTGGACTACGGCGAGGATCATGAGACCAACGTCTACGTCGTCAAGCCGGGGAAGGCGTCGGCCGTGAGCGGATTCGAAGAGCGGGTGGCGAAGATCACTGGCATCGTCAGCGTCTCGCTCTACCAGAGCGACCAGCATGCGCCGTTCTAGCCGTGACATCTTCGGCCCCCCAGCCGGTCCGTCGCGGAGTTGGGTAACCTGGGCGCTGATCCCGGCGGTCCTGCTGGTCATCGCCGGTCTCTTTTGGGGAGGGGAATTCTTGGCGCGCCTGGCGGCCTATCGGGTTGCCCGCCCGGCCTCTCCCTTGACCGAGCCGGCCAGAGATATCCTGCGCAACACCTACCATCTGCTCCCCCATGTCGGACGCCGGGCGGAGTTGGCCACCCGGGGCCTTCCGATCTACGACGTGCGGATGTCTCCCCGGAACTTGGCGAAGCTCCGCGCCACGGCGGATGAAGTCTGCGCGAAGGAGTTCTCGACAGACGTCGTTCGCGAGTGGATGCCGGCCGAGTTTCTCCTCGAGGATCGATGGATTCCCATCAAGGCCAAGCTGCGAGGGCTGACCAAGTACCACTATGCGACGATGCTCCCCTCGCTGCGGCTCAAGTTTCCCAAGAAGCAGCTCTTCCACGGCAAGAGGCAGATCAACCTCAGCAATCCCTACGACAAGGGTCTCGCATCCGACATCACCGTGAACTGGGAGCTCCGGCAACGGGGGCTGCTCACCTGGGACGATGCCTTTGTGATCCTGCGTCTCAACGGCGACATCGCCGCGGTCTATCAGGAAACCGAGCAGTTCGGGCGCTCGATCATCGATCGCTCGGGGCGTCCCGAAGGCTATATCTTCTCGGGCCTGGGTCAGCTCTTCGGCGCCGAGGGCGCCGATTACGACAAAGCCCGCCGGGCCATTGATCAAGTGTCTGTTTTCGCCGGTGAGCGATACCATCAGCCGGTGGCCCACTGCACATGGGAGTTCATCGACGAGTACTTCGACACCGACCGTCTGACCTGGGCCGCCGCGATGATCCACGCGCTCGGCTCCTCTCACGGCTGGAACGGCGACAACATCCGCCTCTACTGGAACCCGGCATATGGCCAATTCGAGCCCATTCCTTGGGACTACAATTTCCACGCGATCGACTTCGATGTCTACGCCGAGGGCAAGTACATCAGCGGGTTCGACCTGGCCTTCGGCCGGACGGCCCCCCTCCGCCGGATGCGAAACAAGAGGCTCTGGACGATCCTGACCGAGCGGATCGAGCCGATGATCGAACACGCCGACCAGATCTTCGCCGAGTTGGCTCCATCTCTCGAAGTCGACATCCGCCACCCCACCCTGGGCCTGGATGAGGCCTATCACGCGTCCTTCGCCGCCACCCTGCGGGCCAATCGGGCCGGGCTGATTCGCTTGCTCACAACGCATGACCTGACGGCGTCGGTTTGGCCCCGGGGTGATCATGTGATCATCGCGGCGGAAAATCGTGGTGTGGCCGCTGTGGTGGTCGAGGGCGTCGATGGGATTGCCCTGCGCGAACCAGTTGTCGTCGACGGCATCTGGAACGACGAGCCTGGGCGGGCAGTCTTTGTTCTGGAGAACCTGGTTGACGCGAGCGGATGGGAGCTCGAGCTGCGCAACCAGGCGACAGGCCAGAGGGTCGATCCGGCCGACTGCGTCCTCGTGGCTGGCGCCGGTTCACCACCGGACCTGCCCGCACCGAAGACGCCACCTCCGATTCGGGTCCCGGCGAACGTGCGCATCGAGGATCGACTGATCGTGTGGGGCCCGGGCCGTGTGGTGCTGGATTCCACACTCGATCTGTCCCGGGACTACGAGGTCGTGTTCGCGCCGGGCCTCGAGCTGCAGCTGGCGGAGGGAGCATCCCTCCTGATTCGGGGAGGTCTTCAGGCCATTGGAGCCGCCCAGCATCCGATCCGGATCGGGGGGGCTCCTGGCTGGGGGGCGCTGGCTCTGCAGGGCACCCGCACCCGGCCGGTGGAAGCGGAATTGGAACACGTTCACTTCACCGGCGGCACCGGCGCGCAGAGTGAGCGGACGCGCTTCTCCGGCACGTTGTCGGTCCATGGCGGCGTGGTTGACATGCGCAACTGCCGCGTGCAGAGCAGTGGGGCGGAAGATGCCGTCAACCTGAAGCACTGTGACGTGCAGCTCCACGACAATCATGTGTGGAATAGCCCCGACGATGCAGTGGATCTTGATTTCTGCATCGGCGAGGTGTCGGGCAATCGAATCGAACGGGCGGGAGGGGACGGCCTCGATCTGAGCGGCGCCCGGGTCACGGTGGAGCGGAACGCCATTTCCGACTGCGACGACAAGGGCATCAGCATCGGTGAGGGGACCTACGCCACGGTACACGCGAACGCCATCACCCGCTGTCATACCGGCATTGCCGTGAAGGACCTGTCTCACGCCGAGATTTCCAATTGTGGCCTAGCCCATCTGGAGGTTGGCATCTCGCTCTACATCAAGAAACTCACCTTCGGTCCCAGCGACGCGCGGGTGGAGCACCTGGCATTCTACGAGGTGGCCAGCCCCTTCCTTTGCGATCGCACCTGCACCCTGGCGCAGCAGGGATCGGTCCGCTACCACAGCGCGCCGCTGCTCTCTGCAGCGGGGACGATTCCGCTCGATCGGGACGCCGTGCCGCCGCCTTCCTCGGCCCGTGAGCTGAGGGATCTCCTGACGGCCGACCGCGCGGCGGGTAGGGCATGCGGGATCCCGGAGGGCGTGCTGATTCCCTAGGAGCCCATGAATTCCTCTCCCCGCGAGACACGAAATCGGACTTGCTATGGAAGATACATTGTAATATTGTAATATTCAGAATATAGGATATAATTCCGCATCAGGAGACAGCATGCCTACTCTCGCCAGCGACCCGGAAGACTTCCGCCGGCTCCAGCGAGCGGCCGAGATCCTCAAGTCGGTCGCCCACCCGGTCCGGCTGCAGATCATCGAGTTGCTGCGCGGGGGGGAGAGGACGGTGACCGAGCTCTACCAGGCGCTCGGGCTGCCGCAGTCGACAATGTCGCAGCAGCTCGGCTTGATGCGGTCCCGAGGGGTACTGGCGGCGCGGCGAGAGGGGAATCAGGTCTTCTACAGCATTGGCCGCCCGCAGATCTTGGAGATGATTCGCTGCGTGCGTTCCTGTACCGCGGAGCCAGCTTCGCGGCACCGGCGCCGATAGCGGGGAGGGAGAATGGATGGAACAGCGGTCCAATCGATCCCGGCGTGATTTCCTCAAAGCCCTTGGAGCAGGAGGCGCTGCCCTTGCCGTCTCCGGCTACCGGCCGGCCCAGGCTCGAGAGGAGCACCTCGCGACGTTGCTCGATCTGAGCAAGTGCATCGGGTGCGGTGCCTGCGTTGCAGCTTGCCACGAGACCAACGGGCACAAGTACCCTCGCCCCGAGAAGCCGTTCCCGAAGATGTATCCCAACCGCGTCAAGGTGGCCGATTGGTCGGAGCGGCAAGAAGTCGAGGACCGTCTGACGCCCTACAACTGGCTTTTCATCCAGAGTGTCGAAGTCGAATACCGGGGCAAGACACACGAAGTGCACATCCCGCGCCGGTGCATGCACTGTAGCAACCCTCCCTGCACGAACCTCTGCCCCTTCGGGGCCGCCGGCCAGATGCCGAACGGCATCACGCGGATCAACGATCAGATGTGCCTCGGCGGATCGAAGTGCAAGTCGGTCTGTCCCTGGAGCATCCCCGAGCGGCAAACGGGGGTCGGCATCTATCGCAAGATCCTTCCCAACTTCGCGGGCAACGGTGTGATGTACAAATGCGATCGGTGCTACGACCGGATCGAACAGGGCGAACTGCCCGCCTGCATCGAGGTCTGTCCGATGGAAGTTCAGCAGATCGGTCCCCGCGGAGAGATTCTCAAACGGGCTCACGACTTGGCGCAGGAGATCGATGGCTTCATCTACGGTGAAGAGGAGAATGGCGGGACCAACACCATCTACGTTTCCCCCGTTCCCTTCGCCCTTCTGAATGAGGCGATCCAAAAGGGGCCGGGCCGACCGCATCTCGAGCCGGTCTCCAACACCATGGCCAAGGAAGAGAACCTGACCTGGGCGTTTCTGGCCGCCCCGGTGGCCGGGGTCGCTGCCGGTCTCATGCGGACCCACCAAGCGCTGAGCCAACCGGAATCGGAGAAGGAGGGACGGCATGACTGAGCGGCTGGTTCCCCGGTGGCACATCTGGGCTTACAAACTGTTGGTCATCTTGCTTGCGGTCAGCGGCTTTTCACAGATGCCGATCAGTAAGCGCTACTACTTGGCCGATATTCCCGGCTTGGGGTGGCTGGCCGACTACTACGCAACGCATTTGCTCCACTATGTGACCGCGATCCTCTTGCTCATCTTGCTCATCCAGGCAGCAGTTCGCTACCTGCGGCAGTGGAGAGGAAAGCACCGCCTGACTTCCTTCGGCGTTCTACGCATCGCGGCCATCGTTCTTATCGTGGTTAGCGGCGTCTTCCGCGTGCTCAAGAACCGACCCGACATCTATTTTCCCCCCGGTCAGGTCATTCTGATCGATCTGGTTCATCTCGGCAGTGTTTTCCTCTTGGGAATCTTCGCGCTCGTGGCCGCGTTGAGCCGGCGCCAGGACTACCTGCGACCCGCCGCCAACACCGTCCCACGCTAAACGGGGAAGAGGAGACGTTCTGTATGGACGCGATCGTTCCGCTTCGCATCAAGCATTTCCCGATATCCTTCTTGGCGGTTTCCTTGGGACTCCTCGGCTTCACCCTGGCGTATCAGAAGGCGGAGAC
>Ga0180432_10011087_pt1 | contig 10675 bp, 13 predicted proteins | sample SS_ome_10_FD_132414 | JGI IMG/M metagenome (GOLD analysis project Ga0180432, IMG submission 132414) | Hypersaline lake sediment archaeal communities from the Salton Sea, California, USA - SS_1_MS_2 metaG | ecosystem: Environmental > Aquatic > Non-marine Saline and Alkaline > Hypersaline >...
TCAAGGCTTAGGACTATCTTTCTTACGCCGTTGTCATAGAATTCTTTAAGTCTTTTTTCAGCTTCAAATCCCCAGTATCCGTTTGTGTCGATGCTCACGTTTTTTACATTGCCGTCATCACTTGCGCAATTTATGAATTCTTCTATCCCTTTTGTTCTGACAGGCTCTCCGCCGCTGAAATTGAATTTTTTGATGCCTAATGTTTTCAATGATTTTATTGCTTCAATTATCTTTTCTTTATCAATAGGCTTTGATTTCCTTATTATTCCGCCTCTGCTGCAGTGTATGCAGTTTGCATTGCATTGTGAATAATCTACTATGTCTGCTGCATCTGGCAATACTAGTTTTTTTCCCATGATTTTTAAGAAATTAAGATGGTTTATAAAGTTGCACATCAGACCCGCATGAAATCTGTTTTTATTCCGTAATGTTCCATCAGTTCTTTTCCTGTCCAGTTCTTTACTTTTTCCTTGTCTATGCCTAGTTTTTCAACATATTTCTGTATCAAATCAAGTGTCGGAGCTTCTATCTCCATATAAGCAGGAACTTTTTCATGCTCATCGATCTCAAACAAGACCTTGCCAAGCTGGAATGTTGTTCTTTTCTTGCTGCCAAGATCTTTTGCAGCTTTTAATCCAGCTGCAAGAAGTATGTTTTGCATCTCATCAAAACTATTGACTTCTGTCTCAAGCTCTTTCATGGCTTTTGCATAATCTTGATTTATCTTTTTCTTGTATGTCAGGAATGCTTTGTCTCCTTTTTTCCTTAATCTTATGAATGCATGTTCTTTTGCCAGCCTGTCATCCTCAAAATCATAAGAAACAGCATAAAGATCCCCTTCAAATACTTTCTTTGCACCCAATGCTATCAATTGCTTTATCATCTCTTCTTTGTTTATCTCGATTATCTTTACTTCTATCTCTTCCATATTTAGTTCTAAATCAAGATTTTATTTAAAGATATTGTGTTTATTCTTCTACAACAAATTCTAGCTGTCCATTATAGCTTTTTAATTGCCCTTTGACTGTTATTTTCTCTCCTTTTTTTGCATTCATTTTGCCAAATGAAACTACAGGTATTGTATTGATTGGCTTTATAGATATTATTGTCACTTTTTCTTTAGCAGTGACCCTTTCAACAACGCCTGTAAGCTCAGTAAGAACGCGAGGATCATCTGAAGAGACAAACTGTGATGCAATATATAGTATGGGCAGTCCTAAGATAATACAAATTAGTGCAATTATCAGCAATGCTTTTTCATTCATGCAAATATTCTTGATTTTATTCTTTATATGTTCTTCCCAAGATTTTCCGTAAGATTTTCGATATAACTTTTACATAATCAAAAAGCATATAAACAAGTGCCAAACCCTTTGAAATCATGGCAAAAAGGGTGCAATCTCCAAGTTCTATCAAGCTGTATCAGCAGTGTCCTAGGAGATATTATTATCAGTATATCAGGCAGTTAGAGACGCTTCCTAACATCCATCAGGTGAGGGGTAATGTCGCTCATACAGTTCTTGAGAAATTCTTTGACGCAAACACAGAAACTATGGACATGGATAATTTCAAGCAGAAATTGACAACAATTTTACAAGAATTACTTTTCCAGGAGTGGGCTGCTGCTAAGCCGCAGTTCAATAAGCTTGATCTTTCTCCTGACCAGAACCAGTTTTATTTTGAAGAGACTTTGTTGATGCTTTTGAATTGGCTTGAGCATTTTGCTATAGAGATTGATGCGCAGGAAGGGACATTTCAGGAGCGTTTCAAAGAATTGACGCCTATCAGAGAAAAATTCTATCTTAGTAAAGTATTCAATGTAAGAGGTTATATTGATGCTATAGAGAAATTCAACAATGAAATTAGGGTGATGGATTACAAGACAAGCAGTTCTTTCAATATCCATGACCATAAGCTGCAATTGGCCATCTATGCATTATTATACCAAGAGCTTCACGGTGAATTACCCCACAAAGTTGGCATTTACTTCTTGAAAGATAAACCAAAAGTTATTAAAGTAGACGAGCAATTACTAGAGTTTGCTAAGCAAGAAATAGCGCTAGTGCATCAAAAGACTTGCTCAGAAGACATAAAGGATTATCCTAAGAGACCGTCTGGCCTCTGCAAGTACTCAACTGGGCAATGCGAGTTTTATGATGTGTGCCAAAAAGAGGAGTAGATCATGACTGTTGTTCAGGATGCTGTTGTTTTTTTAGATAAGCTTGGAGTATGGGATGTCATCTTGCCATTTATTTTTGTATTTACAGTTTCTTATGCCACTTTAGAGAAGACAAAAGTATTAGGGGCAGATAAAGGCGAGCCAAGGCACAGGTTCAATGCAATCGTGTCTTTTGTCATAGGCTTGTTTGTCATTGTTGCTGTTGATGTCTTGAATGTAGTGAGCAGATTGTCGCAATATATGGTTGTCTTGATATTGGTTGCAGTCTGCCTTGCTGTGATATTTGGTTTCTTTGGCTTTACAGACGTGCGCAAGACAAGATATGGCAAGTACTTCCTTCCGATAGCTTTCCTTGTTTTTGGTGTTGTTGTTCTTTACGCGCTCGGCTTAGGAGGTTATCTTGATATTTCTGCTTTAAGGAGATATGAAGGCTTGCTTATAGTGTTGATAGTGTTCTTCTTGATAATGTGGTTTGTGTTGAGAGAAGGCAAGGCAAAAACGCCTGCATCGACTCCTGCAAAACCTGCTGAAGAGAGGCCTGCCCCTCCTGGGCCTAAGCCAACTCCAGGATCTGAAGAAGGACCATCTGAAGAGCAGCAGCAGAAATTTTTGCATGATAATATATTGCAGGCACTTAAGCAAAGACCAGATTTAGAGAAACAGTTCAAGGAAGATTATGCAAGCAGGCCTGATGAAGAAAAACTTCCTTTTTTGATAGATGTTGCACAGCAGATAGGTTTGCTCAAGAAGTAACAATAACCTTTATAAACACTCCCCCACTTTTTATTCACGATGAAAAAGCTTAACTTCAAGTCTACTAAGGAAATTAATGTGCCTGCTAATATTGCTGACCAGGTAATAGGTCAGGAAGAGGCTGTTGAGATAATAAAGAAAGCAGCTCAGCAGAGAAGGCATGTTTTATTAATTGGAGAGCCAGGCACTGGAAAATCTATGCTAGGCTTGGCTTTGGCAGAATTATTGCCTAAAGAAAAATTGCAGGATGTTCTTGCTTATCCTAATCCTAATGATGAGAACCAGCCTTTGATAAGGGTTGTTTCAGCTGGCCAGGGAAGAGAGATTGTCTCTCAGTCTAGGATGAAAGGTAATTCTTTTTTCAGGTTCCAGAATATAATCATGTTCGGATTGCTTATCTTAGCTATGATCATGCCTTGGTGGGCTAGGTCTTATTATCAGTCAGATATCATGTTTGCTGCGATGTTCTTAGGTGGCATGATGTTCTTGGCAGCTTTTGTACTCTTCCTAAACCTAGGAAAGAGAGGTCTTGGCATGAAAGTAAGCTTTCCTAAGGTAATTGTTGATAACTTCGGAAAAAAAGTTGCTCCTTTTTGGGATGCTACAGGAGCACACGCAGGAGCATTGCTAGGAGATATCTTGCACGATCCTTTGCAGTCTGGCGGATTAGGAACTCCTGCTCATGAGCGTGTTGTTGCTGGTATGATTCATAAGGCAAATCTTGGAGTATTATTTGTAGATGAGATTGCAACTTTAGCTCCTGCAACCCAACAAGAGCTGTTGACTGCTTTGCAGGAAGGAAAATATTCAATCACAGGACAGTCAGAGCGTTCTTCTGGAGCGATGGTGAGGACAGAGCCTGTTCCTTGTAATTTTGTTTTGGTTGCTGCAGGTAATGTTGAGACTGTTCAGCACATGCATCCTGCTTTGAGGTCCAGGATAAGAGGTTATGGTTATGAAGTTTATATGAAAGACACCATGGCTGATACAGAAGAGAATAGGGTTAAGGTTGCTAGGTTTGTTGCGCAGGAAGTAAAGAAAGACAAGAAGATTCCTGATTTCAGTAAAGATGCTGTTCTTGCTATTATTGAGGAAGCTAGGCGTATGGCTAACAGGAAATCACATTTGACGTTAAGATTTAGAGAGCTGGGCGGGCTTATTAGGGCTGCAGGTGATTTAGCTCAAGAGAAAAAAGCTAAGTTAGTGACAAAAGAGCATGTAGAATCTGCAAAGAAGATTGCAAGGCCTTTAGAAAAACAGATGGCTGACAAGTTTATTGAGAGAAAGAAAGAATATGATGTCATAATTACAGAAGGGAAGCAGGTTGGAAGAGTGAATGGTCTGGCTGTTATCGGGGGTGCAAGCACTTATTCTGGAATTGTTCTTCCTATTGAGGCTGAAGTCACTCCAGGCGGCAAGGAAAAAGAGGTTGTTGCTACAGGTAAGCTTGGTGTCATCGCTAAGGAAGCTGTCAAGAATGTAACTGCTATTGTCAGGAAGTTCTTTGGTGATGAGCTGAAAGAGTATGATATTTATGTACAGTTTTTGCAGACTTATGAGGGTGTTGAGGGGGATTCTGCATCTATTGCAGTAGCAACCGCGATCTTGTCTGCTTTGAAGAAGCTTCCAGTGAGGCAGGATACTGCAATGACTGGTTCGTTGTCAGTCAGGGGAGAGGTTCTTCCTATCGGAGGAGTCTCTGCAAAAGTTGAGGCAGCTATCGAGGCTGGAATAAAGAAAGTATTGGTTCCTAAATCTAATATGAAGGACATCATTGTTGACAAGAAAAAACTAACTAAAATCAAGATTGTTTCTGTCGATAATATTGTAGAGGTCCTTAAAGAAGCCTTGGATTGGAAAGGTAAGGAAGACCTGCTCAAGCAGATCAGTTTAGGCTGAAATTCTTACTTGCCTTCTGTAACCTTGTCGCGCCGTTCATCAGGAATGTCTTTTACAGGCCCGGGCATTGATTTTTGAAAATTATCAAGATAATCTTCTGCTTCATCGCAGGATATTCTTTTATCTTTGTTTGCATCCATTGCTTCAGCTATCTTGAGGCGCAGCCCTCTTAGTTCTTCTCCTTGGAATTTCTTCCCTTGCTTATATTCTTCAAATCTCTGAAGCATCAATACCTGCTGGATGGCACCTATTTCCAGTTCATATTGATTATAAAGAATGTCAACTTCTCCAGAAGGTCTTATCTCTCTTCTGCACCATTCATACTGGTTATTTTGCGGTATGTCTTTAGGTTTTGGACTATTATCGCTTCCGCATCCTGCAATCATGCCTAATCCTATCATGCCCAAGACTTTCAGTGTTTGATATGTTTCTTTGATTTTCATTTTCATCTCAGGCCGTCTTCTGGCCTTATGTGGCCTAATCCAAGCTTCTTCAATCTCTCCTTTTCTTCACGTCTGGTCTGTTCATATTCTTTTTCAGCCTGTTCTGCTTCATAATCTAATCTTGCTATTTTGCCTTCAAATTCACACATCTTCAAGGTGTATTCTATGTCTTTCTTTTCATATTCTATCATCAAATCAGTCACTTCAGCATCTATTCTTCTGATTCTGTTCATCTCTCTGCAGTGTGATATATAGTTTCTTGCTATTCCTGCGCCAATCGCACCTAGCAATGCTATTGTTACAGCAGTTCCTGCTATTGCTGCCTTGTTCTTGCTGCAGAAGTTTTGCATTGAGGAATACATTTTTTGGGTTAGTGTTTCTTTCATTTTTATTCGCCTTTTTCTTTTGCAGATTTGTATACTTGGACATATTGTCTTGGCTCTTTTGGAAGACAGTCTTCTGCTCTTTTTGTTTTATTTGACTTGAATCCAGTATTTACATCCAGCAAGTCTGCCTCTAATTGTCCCATTGCATCAAGCCTTCTTATGCTTCTCAAGAAAGGGCATGTGTTGTCATGTAGAGAACAATATACTTTGCCTTCAGCATTTCTTAGGATGGCAGGGTCATGATCCAGATACTTGCTTAAGAACTTTCCACAGGTTTTACAAACCGTTAATACACCTTCTTTGCTGTCAAGCGGTCTTGGTATCCTTTTTTCAGTTGTTTGATAAAACTGGTTCACTTTTTTTAGTTCTTTTTCTTTCATTTTAATTCACCTTTTTCTTTCTCTTCAGTCGGTTTATATCTTAAAGGCACGCAGTCAAATCCTTCGAACATTTTTTGGCCGTTTTGGATGTTCCTGTATAGTTTCTGCAGGATTACTTCGTTATGTGCGTTTTCATTTTCGCGTCTTAATCCTGGCTCGAACATCTCTGGGCATGCTGTTGCGCTGAGTGCCTTGATTGTCTCTTTGATGTCTATCTCTAATCCTTGGTCTTTGAGTGCTAATACCCTGTGGCCGTGGCCTATCTCTTCGTCATATTGCCATCCAGGTATTCTTTGTATTGCGTAATCTGAGCTTGGTGTTGTGTCTATCATTGTGCCTGGCCTGCTGACCCCGCATATTTCTGCTATTCTTTTGCCCATGCCTGGTTTTTCATTTAAATACATCTGGCGCCTGAGCGGGCTGCTTCTTAGGCGATTCCACATATCGCCTTTATTATCTACAACATAGTCTTTCATCAAGTCGAGGTCGCCGTCATTGATTGCTTCTTCGATTGTTCTGTCTTTTTTGTGCGTCATTTTTCACTTCTCTTCTTCTGAAAATGGATTATATAGCAGAGGCACTGTCATGCTGAATTCTGAGAACATTGAAAGGCCTTCTTGTATATTTCTGTGCATTTTGTCAAGTATGACTTGGTTATTCAGGTTTGCATTCTCGCGTATGAGTCCAGAAATGTACATCTTTCTCACTTCTGGTGCTGTTGCGCTGAGGCTCTTGAGTGTCTCTTCTAAGTGTATTTCCAGTCCTTGGTCTTTCTCGACAAATACTCTGGGTCCGAATCCTATTTCATCATCATACTGCCATGCTCTTGTTTCTGTCCATCTGATTGGCGTGATCACTACATAGTCTGGTATCTTTGAAGTAGGATTTATCAATTTTGAAGGGTGTCTTTCTTTTTCTATCTCTGACAGCCTGAAACCGTTTATTGAACGGTCAGGATTATAGAAAGTGCTGTTTTTGGGAGGCTGCCTGTCAAAATAGACATCCATCCTTTGCGGGTCTCTCAATATGTCAGTCACCATATCACTGCCGCTTATGGGGTAGGGCATGAAATCTGCTAATTGTGCATCGCCGTCTGAGATCATATCGTCCATGCTTCTGAATTCGTCTTTGTTTCCTTCTGTCTTGTGTTTTGATTTTGCCATTTTTCTCCTCGTTTTAATAAGCTAGGATGCTGCATATGCAGCACACCTAGTTTTTGGGGTCTCATCAAAAGAACTTCTTTTGACTCAACATAGGGTACGGTAATGTTAAAATATTCACCGAAGAGTAGTAAGAAAAGTATCTTAATAAAGATTATGTGTAAACTGTATACATATTTGATATGTTTACATTTTTCCAATAACTTTAAATATTATCAGATATTTACACATATCATGAGAAGGAAACTTGTTAGGCATGGAGAGAAGACGTTGATGGTCAGCCTGCCTGCTAAATGGATAAAAGGCCAGGGATTAAAAAAGGGCGACGAAGTGATGATATTGCCTGAGAACAATTCTTTGACCATTAGCAAGGATGCTCCTTTGGATATTGTCCAGAAGATAAATATCACTGTAAAGCTGGAGTCTTCTTTGCACGTGCACGCAGTGCTATCAAATGCTTACAAGCTAGGCTATGACGAGATTTCTATTGATTATGAGGGAAAGAACCAGTTGAAATTGATAAAGCAGGAAGTTGAACGTATGATCGGCTTTGAGATAGTTAATCTCACTGCAGATAATTGCAAGATAAAATCTGTGATAAAATCAACAATAGAAGAGTATGACAACATAAAGAAGAGATCCTGGTTTGCAATAAAATCTGCTTTTGATGTAATGATAACTGACTTGAAGAGAAACAGATTGGAAAATTATCCAATTATTCTTGAGTTGTATGACAATAACCTGAAATTTACTGATTTTTGCAGGAGATTGATCAATAAGCATATGTTCCTGGATGTCAAGAGTTCCTGTCTTGAGTACAGTGTCTTGCTTAAGCTGGTCTACACGCTTCCATTGATGAGAGAGTCCTACCTGTATTGTAAGGAGAAAAAAGTAAGGCCAGGAAAGGATTTTATTGCTTTTGTTCAGAACTGCAAGGAATATTTCAATCTTTGCTATGATGCATATCATAAGAAGGATCCTTTGCTTGCTTCAAAGGTCATCTCAAGATATGATGTGCTTGATGTGCAGGGAAATAAGATATTGAAGAAATACGGTGTTCCTGTGAGCAAGTTCCTTGAAGTTATACGTCTTTGCAGGGGTTTTGGAGGCCATATAATTGCACAGCATTATATCTCTGTCTTCAAAGAATGATTATTTTGATATTGAGCAGGCAATAATATGGTTTTTGGTCAATGATTCTTCAGATTTTTCTAGCTTTGATATGCCTGCTGTGTATTCTGGATGGTCGCTAAGATAGTTCATTGCTTTGTTTCCTAATGCTAATGCTGCAAGCAATGCAAGTCCTGCTGCTCCTGCTTTGACAGGCGTTAGGTTCCTGAATAATGCTCTTTTCTTGTCATCCAGCCATATTCTTGCGCTTGATTGGTTTTTTCTTCTCCATTTGTTTGCTGAGCAGAGCATCTCTCTTGAGTATTTGTTGTCATTGTTTTGCAGCACACCCATTAACATGCTTCTTTGCTTGTCATTCATCTCGTCAAATGCGCTGTGCACAAAAGTGTCTAGTCTTCTTGGCGCAATCTCTTTCCTGTTTAAGTCATCCATGCAGTCGACATATATTGGTGCCCAGGACAATCCCATCAATATTTTTGCTGTCTTGTATTCTTTGTCAAACTGCGCTCTTGTCTTGCTTATCTTGGTTCCTATATGGCTGTTCAATTCACTGTAGTATGCATCAATAAATTTTTTTTCATCAAATGCTCCTTCAGATTTAAGGCATAAAGCAAGTTTTGCAGCATCAGATGCAAAGTATGATTTTCCAAGCCATCTGAAGTCTATGAAATTAACATTTTCTCCGTCTGTTATACTGTTCTCTCCTGTCTGGTCCCTGTGCACAACACACTCTCCATCAGGAACTTGTGATAGTAGTTTTTTCAGCTCTTTTTCAAAAGAGTATCTTGTTGCTTCGCTTGTGAATCCAGACCAAAGCGCTCTTGCTGTCCTGTATAGCTTGTCTTCTTTTGTGATCCTGCTGAATTTGTCTTTTGTCCTCTCTTTCTCTGTTCTCTTGTCTATTATCTTCTCTTCCAGGCTTCCTTTGTTTTCATATAATTTTGCGTGGAATGTTGCCAGGCTTTTAGCGATTTTTTCTGGATGTATCTTTCCTGTGTAGTCTGTGAGGTTCTTCATGTCTCTGTATTCAAGTATGATATAGTCTTTTGTTGCTTCTAGAACATAAGGTGTGTCAATTCCTGCATCTGACACTGCGCCGATCAATCTTGCTTCATCGCCTGCATCTTCAGTGTATTTAAGAATGACTTTCTGCCCTTTGTGATTGCCATCTACATAGGTGCCTTTATAGACCTTATTGATGCAGCCTTCTATTCTGCAGTCATCGTATTCTATTGTTCCAAGAGCTGTTCTTTTTTGCATTATGAAAACCCCAAATATAGTGTAATAAACGCGTTCATAGTATATAAACCTTTCGCTTTTTAACCACTTAATAGTGACATCAAATATAAATAATATTTTTAATATAGAAAATAAGTATAAACGGTCATAACATTTATATACCAGTAATATCAGGAATCCGACCATGGATATCAATGAAATAACGTCATGCCCTGATTGTGGAAGCACAAATATAATACATGGCACTTTGAGAGAGCAGATAATCTGCAGGGATTGCGGGCTTATCTTTGAGCCTTTAGCACCGGGATTAGAAGAGAAGATGCCTTTGACAACGCCGAAGACAAGCAAAAAAGAGGCAAAGCCAAAAGCTGCTAAGAAAAAGGCTAAAAAGAAGAAAGCAAAGAAAAAGAAGAAGCCTAAGAAAAAAGCCAAAAAGGCAAAAAAGAAAACAAAGAAAGCAAAGAAAAATCCTAAGAAAAAAGCAGTGAAAAAGAAACCTAAAAAAAAAGCTAAAAAGAAAGCAAAGAAAAAGTCTTCCCGCCTCAAGAAACTTTTAAAAGGGTTCAAAAAAAAGAAGAAATAAGAAATTATTTCTTTGTCTTGTTCTTATAAGGGATACCCTGTTCTACCTATACTGTCAAGTTTAATGTATTATGGCCAATGACGCCTGGCGAAGTTCTCGTCTGAATATGCAATAAAGCATAAATCTGAAGAACAGGCGAGTCCTGAATTATGACGAAGCGCGTTATTGGCCGGGCTCATGCTTAACTTGACAGTGCTTGTTCTACCATAATTTTATATATTGAAACCACAATAAAACTGTCATGGAGCCAGAAGATGTTCTTAAGCAAGCGCAGGAGATTGACAAAGAGCCAGTTGAAGAGCTTAGATCAAGAAAGTTCTGGTGGCTTTTTGTCGGTTTGTTTCTTGTTTTCATAATAATATTCTATCTTTTTCCTTATCAATGGATCAAAGAGAATCCAGAGCCAAGAAGATTGATTACAGTAGGTCAGGCTTTGGCTCCTGCAATTGATGAGGAGCTTAAAGAACCAAGAAAATTCATTGATTTCAAAGAAATAAAATCCTTGATCGACCCGAATGACCA
>Ga0180432_10011089_pt1 | contig 10673 bp, 5 predicted proteins | sample SS_ome_10_FD_132414 | JGI IMG/M metagenome (GOLD analysis project Ga0180432, IMG submission 132414) | Hypersaline lake sediment archaeal communities from the Salton Sea, California, USA - SS_1_MS_2 metaG | ecosystem: Environmental > Aquatic > Non-marine Saline and Alkaline > Hypersaline >...
GCAAAGCCGATCGCGGTGACGAGGCTTGTCAGGCCGCAGGCGGTGCCGACCCGGCGGACCGCGCCGGTGGAGGCGGCGAGCGAATCGAGACCCCGCCGTGCGCTTCGCCGCATGTCCTCGATAAAGTGAATCGAGTCGCAGGTGCCGACCACCAGCGCCAGCGACGGCACGACGCTGGTCAGAATGTTGATCGGAGCACCGCAGAGGCCAAGGATGCCCATCGCCCAGACCGCGCCAACCGCGGGCGGCACGCAGGCGACGAGGGTCGACCGCAGGCTGCGGGCGATCACCGCCGAGAGGATCACGGCCAGGATCAGCCCGAGGGAATTGAACAACAGCATGTCGCGGCGAAGGGCGGTGGCTGCCTGCTGCCGCAGCGCCGGCAGTCCCGTCAGCTGAATCTCCATGCCGGCGATGGGAAAGCTGCGGAGCGTGCGGTCGATCGCAGCGACGGCCGGCCCGAGTCGGGGCGGGCGGTCAGCGCCAGGTTTGAGGCGGAGAATCACCAGGGCGGTCGCGGCGTCGGTTGACAACAGCTGGCCGCTGACGAGGGGATGGTCGGTCGCCCGGCGCTCGGCCTGCCGCAGGCTCTCGGCATCAAGCTGCCCAGCGGTGCGGGGAATGACCGGCAGGACCGCGCCGATGACGCCCTGCCGCCGGACATCGAACATCGAGCGGACCCGCTCGACCTCGGGCAATTCCGCCAGCCGGCTCACCAACGCCCGGATGGCCGCCAGCCCCGGCTCGTGGAAGAGACTGCCCTGGAGCCGGCTGATGCGAACGACGCAGTCACGGTCGCGGTTGCCGAACCGTTCGCCGACAGCATCGATAATCGCAAACTCCGCGTCGATCGCCGCGGTCTCGGCGGCTGCCTGCGAGCCGGTCGGCCGCACGCTCCGCAGCAGCGAACGCAGGTCGTCGTCAATATGGATCTGGCTGATTCCGTATCCAGACACCACCGAAATGACGACGGCGGCTATGAGGCTCAGCCGCCGCCAGCGTTGCTGTCCTCCACCAGGTGGAGTTCGTCCGGATCGACGATCCAGCCCCGGCAGGTGGCCGCCCCGCACCGGCAGGGAATCGCCGCGTCGGCCGGCCAGCAGTAGTCGATCAGCAGCTGTTCGCCGGCGGCGATCGGTCGAATGGTCTGCAGCCACAGGCGGTCTTCCTGCTGGTTCGTCTCCTCGTCCTCCCAATAGAAGATTTCGCAGTTGGGATCGCAACTGTGATTAAGAAACCGCAGCGGGGCGGCCGGTTCAAGCAGCCGGCCGCTCGGCAGGGCCATGCAATAGCTCGGGTCATCGGGATAGTCGTCCATCACAACGCCGGCGATTTCACTGATGACGAGGTCGGCCTTGAGCCGCCGGCGGGCGAAAAGACCGTTGCCGACGGCGGTTTCGCCCACTCGCAGCAGGCTGGCGAGCCGGTCGCCCCGGCCCCTCCGAGCCGCCGATTTCCGCCGCGGACGGTCGGCGGGAGGTGTTGGTTCGACGGCAGACGAGGCGGGGGCAGTTGGCATGGGCGAGCCGGCTTTCTCTATGCTGCTAGCGCAGCGGATGGTGGCAGGGCATCGAGCGGAGCGGCGACTGGGGCCGCCGGATTCAGCACCTTCTTCGGAGGACAATACTGATGATCGCGGCAAATCGTCAACGCGCCGGCCTGACGCTGCTTGTGGTTTTCGCGACGCTGCTCCTCCGGTGGGCGGCAGCCGGCTGCGCGGCCGCCCCGCCGCCGAATGAAGATTCGCGGCCGCCAAAAACGCGACTGCGGATTGCCTGCTTCAACACCGAGGCCTTGGCGGTGCCGGGCGAGCGGAGCCGATTCGCCCGCGAACGCTTCGAGCCCGGCCGCCGCCGCCGTATTGAACTCGTCGCGGCGGTGATCGAGGCCGTCGATCCCGACATCCTCGTGCTCTCGGAGGTCGCCTCGGCCGAAACGGTCGCCGCTCTGGCGACGATCCTCCGCGACAAGGGACTGGGTGATTTCCGCGGTCATCATGTCGACGGCAGGGATCGGTTCACCGGCTTTGACGTCGCCTTTCTCGCTCGGCTGCCGGCTGACAGCATCGACGGCGAGACGGTGCGGCTGTTTGCTCCGGAGAAGACCCCGCGGCGGTCGGCGGTGCTCGACGGCGAGGCGGAAGTTCCCTGGAACGCCGAGCGGTACACCGAGCCCCAGGACGACGGCAGCAACCGCGAGGAGATCGCCGTCCTGAAGCGGCATGCGGTCTGCTGCTTCACGGTTGCCGGACATCGACTCGGCCTCGTCGGGCTGCACCTCAAGAGCAATCCCAGCGACCCGGCGGCCAACGCCCAGCGAACCGCCGAGGTCGCAATTGTCCGGCGGATTGTCTGCCGAGAATTGCTGCCCCGGGGCTACCTGCCGATCGTGCTCGGTGACATCAACGATTATGACCCCGACATCCCGATGGCCGACGCCGAGCGGAAAACTGGCACGGCCGTCCTGCGGAACCTGCGGGACATCGACCCGGCGACGCCGGGCGAGGAACTCATCAACGCGGCAGCGCGGATTCCCCGGGTGGCCGACCGCTACTCGTCCCACTGGGACTACAACGAGAACGGCGCGGCCGATCCCGAGGATGTCTTCACGCTGATCGACCACATCCTGCTCGACCGCCGCCTCGCGGTAGGTCTCCGCCGGGCCTTCATCTGCCATGCGAGCGGGCTGGAGGTCTCCGATCACTTTCCTGTCGTCGTCGACCTCGATCTATCTGCGGTGCCGACAGCTACGTCGAAAGTTCCGCCCGCACCCGTTCCAGCAGAGTCTTCGTCGCCTTGATGCCCTCGGGCTCCGCCAGGTTCTTCCCTTCATATTCGATGCCGACGTTGCCCCGATAGCCGGCGGCGACGACGAGTTTGAGCATCCGCCGGTAGTCGGTCCGGGTTTCATTCCCCGCGGCGTCGAAGGCGTGGCTTTTGGCGCTGACACCCTTGGCGAAGGGCAGCAGTTCCTCCACACCCTGGTAACGGTCGTAGTCTTGGAAGTTGCCAAAGTCGGGCAGGGTGCCGACGTTTTCCCGGTCGACCAGTCGCATGACGCCGGCGAGCCAGCCGCCGTTGCTCGACAGCCCGCCGTGGTTTTCGACGATCACGTTGAGTTTGAGCTGGCCGGCATACTCCGCCAGCCGAGACAGCCCGTCGGCGGCGAGCTTCTGCTGCTCGGCGAAGCTGCCGCCGCTGGCGGCGTTGACCCGGATCGAGTGGCAGCCGAGCCGTTTGGCCGCCTCGACCCAGGGAAAGTGGTTTTCGATCGCCTTGGTGCGGGCCGCCGCGTCGGGGTCGCCGAGCTTGCCCAGGCCGTCGCACATGATCAGCAGGCTGGTCACGCCCTCGTCAGCCGCCCGCTGGGCCAGATCGGCGAGGTAGTCGAGGTCCTTCGCCTTGTCGATGAAAAATTTGTTGACGTACTCGACCGCTTCAATTCCGTAGGTCCGCCGGGCCTCGCGGGGAAAGTCGAGGTTGTCGATCTTGCCGTCGAACAATGCCCGGTGCAGCGACCACTGGGCCAGCGAAATGCCAAACAGCGGCGGGGCTTCGCCACCGACCGATTCTGCGGCCGGCAGCGGGACCGCACCGGCGGCGAGACCGGCGGTGGCGAGCAGGCCGAAACGTCGACGGGTCAGGGCTGTTGGGGACATCACATCTGTCGGGGACGGCTGCGGCATGGGAAGGCTCCGAAGGTCAGCTGACCTGAGGGGGGAAACTGCGGCCGCGATACCTGACCGCGACACCGATGAAGGCGATCGCGGCGAGCAGCATCACGGCGGTGAAAAACCAGTAGTAGTTGGCTCCGGCCAGCCAGCGGTCGAGGGGCTGGCGGCTGATCAGGGCGTTGACGACGGCGGTGAATTCATTGCCCAGGGCGATGCTCGCCAGATAGAGACTCATCACGATCGACTTGATGCTCGGTGGAGATTGGGTGTAGCTGAACTCGAGGCAGGTGATGCTGACCATCACCTCGGCGGCGGTCAGCAACGCGTAGGCGAACACCTGCCAGCCGACCGACGGGGCGGCCCCGCCGTCGATCCAATGTTGAATCAGCCCGCTGAGGCCGAAGGCGGGCACGGTCAAGAACATGCCCAGGCCGATTTTGCGCAGCGGGGTAAGCGGAAAGATGCGGTCGATCGCCGGATAGACCAGGTAGGAAAACAGCGGCACGAAGATCAGGATGAACAACGGATTGACCGCCTGCAGCTGGCTCGGCAGCCAGGTGGTGCCGAAAAGCTCCATGTTCATGGACTTTGCCTGCAGCACCCAGGCGCTGGCGGTCTGGTCAAAGAGGCACCAGAACGCGGCGACGCAGGCGTAGATCGGCAGCAGTCCGGCGAGCGCCCGTCGCCCATCACCGCTGAGAGCCTCTTGGAAAAACCGCTCTCCCCGGGGCGGCACATGAATGAAGCTGTGCCGGCCGAGCCAGAAGACGAGCGTCGCCAGGGCCATCAACAGGCCCGGCACCCCGAAGGCGAGCGCGGGGCCCGGTCGGATGCCGACGGCGGCCAGCGGGTCGGCGAGTCGACCGAAGACGGCGGTGAAACTGTCGTGGTCGAGCAGGATCGGAGTCAGCAGCGTGCTGGCCAGTGCGCCAAGATTGATCGCGAGGTAGAACCAGCCGAAGACCCGGCTGAGCAGGTGCCGGTTCGCGGCCCCGAACTGGTCACCGACGTGGGCCGACACGCAGGGCTTGATCGCCCCGGTACCGATGGCGATCAGCGACAACCCCAGGCCGAGGCCGAGGCGGGTCTCGTCGAGGGCCAGCGCGAGGTGGCCGAGGCAGTAGATGATCGAGAGCCAGAGAATCGTTCGGTACTTCCCGAAGAGCCAGTCGGCAAGCACAGCGCCGATCAGTGGGAAGAGGTAGCTGGCGACGACAAAAGAGTGGACGTAAAACTTCGCATCGGCATCACTCATCACGGCGAGGCTGCCGCCGCGGTCGAGCAGGTGCTCGGTCATGAAGACCGTGAGGATTGCCTTCATCCCGTAGAACGAAAACCGTTCCGCCGCCTCGTTGCCGACGATGTAGGGGATCCCCGGCGGCATCCGGGCGGTGTCGGTCGGGGCGGTACGGTAGGATGCTGACATTGGCGAAACGGCCGGAAACCCGGCGGCAAGCGGCCCGCCGAGCGGGCTGTCCTCAGGCCCAAGAGCATGGACCAAACCCCCGCCACCTGGCAAGCAGAGCATCCCGACGGCTGGCTGATCGTCTCGGTCGATCGGCTTCCCGCCTGGATGCTCGGTCCCTGGGGAGCGACCTGGGTGCCGACGCCGACCCTCTGTCGGCTGGCGGCTGCCGGGCTCGTCTGCGACCGGCTGTTGGTCCGCTCGACCGATCCGGCCGACACGCTCCGAGAACTCCGCGACGGCCGGCTGCCTGGCTTTGAGGCGGCTGCAGAGGGTCGGCGCGGCCCGCTGGTTGCCGCCGCGGCCCGGGGCTGGCAACTCGCCGTCGTCACCGATGTCCCCGACCAATGCGAACCGCTGCTGGAACCGTCGCCGGGCTCGGAGGTCGTCGTCGTGCCGCCGGGTCGGCCGCGGCGGACCGCCGCCGGGGGAGAGACCAGCCGCTGCGGCCGGGTGTTCGCCGCCGTCGAGGCGGTCCTCGCCCGCGGGTCGGCCGATCTGCTCTGGTGTCATCTGGGCCATCTCGGGGAAGCCTGGGATGCTCCGCAGGCCTGCCGCGAGGCCTGCTTCGACCCCGATGATCCGCCCCCCGACGATGCCGCCGTGATTCCCGATTTCGGTGTCACGGCGGCGACCGACCCCGACCGGGTGATGGCGGCCCGCCAGGTCTTCGCTGGTGAACTTGCCCACTTCGACGACTTGCTCGGCCGACTGCTGGCGGCGGCCGAGCGGCGGTGGCGGCGGTTCGGTTTGCTGCTGGTCGGCGTCCGCGGCCTGCCGCTGGGACTCCACGGCCGGGTCGGGGTTGGCCAGCCCGAACCGGCCCCCTTTGCCGAACTGATGCAGGTGCCGGCGGTCATCATCGATCCGGCAGGCCGGCAGGCGGCGCAACGGTTCGGCGGCCTCACGCTGCCGGCCGACCTCGGGGCGACCGTCGCCGACCTGATCGGCGGGGTTGCCCGGCCCCGCAGCCCCGCCGTTGACCCCGGCGCCGGGCGGAGTTTGGAAAAGATCCTCGCGGGGAATCCCTCCGCCTGGCGGGCCGGCGGCCGCGACCGGATTTTCTGCCGCTCTGCCGGCGGCCGGGCGATCGCGGTCGCCGACTGGAGCCTGGTCGAATCGGTCGGCGGACCACCGCGGCTGTTTGCACAGCCTGACGACGCCTTTGAACTGGCCGACGTTGCCGACCGCTGCCGCGAGGTCGCCGCGGCGCTTACTGCTTGCCTCGACGACGCAGCTTCCCCCGCCTCGGGCTGGGAAAAACCGCTGCCGCCGCCGCTGACGTCGGCCCCGGTCGCTGACCGATAACCCTGACAGAAAACCGATCTGCAGGCGGCTGATCTGGTTTTGCTCCGTCATGGCCCGGCCGATATCATCCCGCCCCGATCGGCCCGTGTTTTCAGATCGCATTCCCCATGCTTCCTGCTCTTTCTGTCCATCTCAGATGGTGGCGTATCCTCGCTGTCGTGGGGGCTGTCGTGCTGGCGCGGTCGGTCCGGGCGGAGTTGCCGGTGGAGCCGCCGCCAATCAGGCTGCGGGTCGAGTGGGGCGGGGGCGATCCCCGAGCCTGGCGTGGCCGGCTTGAAGTGGTGCGTCCGGCTGCAACATGGCGGCAGGGTTCTCCCGCCGTCGGCGACCTCGACTGGAGGCTGCTCGCCAGCAGTCCGGCGGCCGGCCGGGGGATGCGGCGCGAGGGCAACAGCCTGTTCATTGCCGCTGACCAGCCCCAGGCCGAGGGCGGGGTCGAGCTTTTGATCGCCGATTGGCAGTCGGCCCGATTGCGGGTCTCACTGCAGCCGGCGGCCGCCGGTGACCTCGAACCTGGGATTGAGATCGATCAGCCGGTCGCGACGCTGCTCGGCGATCAGTCGCTGCATCAACTCGACACCCGCGGCAACCGGCTGACGATCGGCCCCGCCCCCGGAGAACTGTTGCGGCTGCAACTTGTGCCGCGGCTGGCGACCGAACCGGCCGCTGCGGGCGACGGCTGGCGTCCGGGCCAGCCGGTTCGGCTGCTCGTCCATCCGTTGATGCCGGCCCGGGCGAGCGGCTTCGGCAGAGTCGACCTCAGGCTCGTGCTCGCCGACCAGCGGACCGGCGAGCAGCTGCTAAGCCATACGCTGCCGCTCGCCCCTCCTGCCGACGACGCCGAAGAGGCCGCCGCGGCGGCCGTTGTCAGAGCCTGGCCGCCGGCCTACTTCGACTTTGCAATCCCGGACGACCCCGGTGTTTATCGGCTGTCGCTCGAGGCGATCGAACGGGGGCGGCTCCGCTGGTCTCGGAAGCTCTCGACGAGCAGCCTCGAATTCCCGGTCGTCCCTGCCGGGCAGTCGGCGGCTGTGGAGGACCGGCCCTGGAGACTCGTCTATCGGCTTGACCCCGGCAGTCCCCGGCTGCATGAGCGGCTGCGACGACTGCCCGGTCAGGCGGTTGAGTCGGTCTCGGCGATGCGAAGGCTCTCCCTGCCTGCCATGCCGATGCCCTCGCTGACACGGGCGGCCGGCAGCCTGCCGACGCTAAGCCTGCCAAAGGTGCCGCTCCCCGAACTGCCGGCGTTCCCGAAGGTGCCGGCGATCGATTCGCTCGTGCCGACGATTGGCGGCCTGCTGGCGACGGGAGACTCGACGGTCGAGCCGCACGCCCTCGGCGCGATGCTACGGCTGCCCCCCGGCGGCGGTCCCGACGCGCCGACGTGGGAGGGAATTGTGGTGGCCGAGGCGGTGCCCGGCCTCCCCCACGCCGTCGAAATCGATTATCCGAGCGATCAGCGAGCGACTGTCGCCGTCACGGTCTTGGAACGCGATCCGGCAGGCGGGCCGATCGTGGTCCGCTACGACGGTGGCTTCCACGTCCCCCGTCCTCCGGCGGCCGCCCCGCCGACCTTGCGGCGACACCGGTTCGTCTTCTGGCCGCGGACGGCCGCGCCGGTCATCGTGCTGAGCAATCCAGCGGCAGGGCTGCCGGCGACGGTCGGCGAGGTTCGGGTGCTTGCCGGTCCAAAACGGCTCGTTCGCAGCCCCGACACCGCGGGCACACCGGCAAAAAAAATCTTCGGCGTCCTGCCGCGGCGACAGCTTGCGGCTGCCGGGACCGTCCCGAGCGGACCCGCGGCCGGTTGGGTCGACTGGTATGACGAGGTCACGGAAGCGACGTCCTGGCTCGCCAGCGAGGGGGCCAACGGTGTTGCCGCCGAGGTCTATGCCGGCGGTGCCGGTCTCTGGCGGTCCCGGGCGACAGTTGCCGGTCCACCCTGGGATGGCGGGGGGCACGCCCCGTCGCTCGCCTGGAATGGCGGCGACCGTCTCGACCTGCTGCGGCAGGTCTGTCGCGGGGCCGGCCTCGACCTGCTGCCGACGCTGAAATTCGACGGGTTGCTGCCGCGACTGGAAAGCCGGCTCGGCGACCCGGCTGCTGCGACCGGGCTGGTCTGTATCGGCCGAGATGGCCGACCCCGCGATCCGGCCGCCACCACGGGCGGTCGTCACTACAACATCCTCGACCCCCGGGTCCAGGATGCTGTCGCCGACACCGTCGCCGAACTGGTCGGGCGGCTGCCTCCCGGTCCGGATATCGCCGGAATCGCCGTCGTCATGCCCGCCGACGGCTGGATGCATCTGCCCGGCATCGCCTGGGGCCTCGACGACCGCACCTTCGCTCGTTTCCTCCGCGAGACCGGGCAGGACGATGAACCCTCCGCCGCCGGGCCCGGCCGCTTCGCCGCTCGGGCTGCCGCCGTCGAGGGCCGGCTGCGAGAAGCGTGGCTTCGTTGGCGGGCCGCGGAGGTGGCGGGGCTGCACACCCGTCTGGCAGAAATTGTTGCGGCAGCCGATCCCGGCTGGAACTACGCAATCATGCCGACAACGCTCCTCTTTGCCGGCGAGGCAGCCGAAAGGTTCGCTGTTTCCGGGCCTGCCCGCCCACCCGCCGCTGACGTGCTGTGGGAACTCGGACTCGATCCGGGCCGGCTGACGCAGGCCGAAAACGCAATCTACGTTTCCGCCCGGCTCCATGCCGCAGCGGATGAACTTGCCGTTGCGGCCGCCGCTGCGGCAGCCAACCGCGCGCCGGGCGTCGCTGCCTGGGCCCGGCGAGCCCGCCGTCGCGGGCTGGTGCTCCTGGAGCGGCCGCAGCCGCTCAGCCTCGACACGGTGATATCGCATGGCCCGCTCGGAGGCGGCGAGTTGGCCACGCCGGGGCGATTCCACGCGGTCGCCGGCGATCCGGCCCGGCAGCGGTCGCTCGTCTCCGGGCTGGCCGCCGGTGCGGTTGAGTTCGTCGTGGATCATGCCCTGCGCTGGGCGGCGGTCGACGAAAAGGCTCGGCGGGCTCGGCTGGCACTCCTGACAACTCCGGCCGGCTCGCTTCACCGCGTGGCCGACCTTCCGGCGGAATTTCCGGTGTGGCTGCAGCAGCAGGGAAACCACTGCTGGCTGCTTGCCGGCAACGCCAGCGGGATGCCGGCTCGGATCGAACTACGAGCCGAAACACCGTTGCCGGCTGCCCGCGACCTGGTGACGGGCGAGCCGGTTGCCACCAGTGGCGGACGGCTCGCGTTCGAGCTGTCGCCGGGTGAACTGCGGGCCTTGCGTGTTGCTGGCCGGGCCGTCGCGCAGGAGCTTCGGGCGGTCGTTCGATTTGACGAACAGGTGGTCCGAACGCTTGCCGAGCAGGTGGCTGACCTCCGGCAACGGGAGGCGGTGCTGCGGTCGCCGCCAGCGATTCCGGTGCTCGACAACCCCGGCTTCGACCTGCCGAGCATCGGCCATGGCATCACTGGCTGGGAGCTTGTCGCACCGGCAGCCGGGGCGGCCGAACTGGTCGAAACCCCGTCGCCGACGGCCGCTCCTGGCGTTGAAAATCTCGCGGTTCGGTTTTCTTCAACCAGCGATCTGGCAACGATTCGCAGTAATCCCTTTCCACCGCCGGCGACCGGGCGGGCAAGCGTCGCGGTCTGGCTGCGGCTGCCAAAAGATACCCCCCAGCCACCGCTGCGGGTAGCGGTCGAGGGGCTTTCTGACGGTGAAGACTATTACCGGTTCGCCCCGGTCGGTGGTGCGGCCGGGGGGAGACCGCTGGCGACAGAGTGGACCCGCTTCGTGCTTCAGGTAGGCGATCTGCCGACCGATCCGACCGAGTCGCTCCGGCTGCGTTTCGACATGCTCGGGCCGGGCGTTGTGGAGATCGACGAGATCAGCGTGTTCGATCTTGTCTTTGCAGATTCCCGACGGGCGGAGGTGGCTGAGTTGCTCGACCAGCTTGAGCACGATCTTGCCACCGGGGCGACCGCTGACCTGCTCGCCGCGTTGGATAGCTACTGGCCGAGATTTCTGCGGGAAGCGGTGAGCGATCAGCAGGCATCTGCAGCAGCGGAACGGCGTGCCCGTCAAGCCGCCCGCCGGGAGGCCACGAAGGCTGAAGAGCAGACGGCAGAGCAGCCGGCGAGCATCATCGACAGGGTCCGCAGTTGGTGGCGGTAGGCGGGCGAAGCCAAGGTTTGCCAGCTGCCGCTGGTGCTGATTGGCGGCCTCCTGCCGC
>Ga0180432_10011090_pt1 | contig 10672 bp, 8 predicted proteins | sample SS_ome_10_FD_132414 | JGI IMG/M metagenome (GOLD analysis project Ga0180432, IMG submission 132414) | Hypersaline lake sediment archaeal communities from the Salton Sea, California, USA - SS_1_MS_2 metaG | ecosystem: Environmental > Aquatic > Non-marine Saline and Alkaline > Hypersaline >...
TGGTGGCGCCAGCCTCGTGCATCGCCAATATCCCCTCGGCGCCGTCGGCTCCCATGCCGGTCAGGATCACACCCACCCCGGCGGTTCCGACGACCCTGGCCATCGACTCGAACAGGACCTCCACGCTGGGTCGGTGCCGGCACACGAGAGGTCCGGCACAGCTGCGTGCGACCCAGCCGGCGGGTCGCTTCTCGACCGACAGGTGGTAGTCCCCGCGGGCCAGGATGGCCAGACCGGGCTTGAGCGGCATGTTGTCTATCGCCTCCATGACCCTCATGCCCGAGCTCTTGTTCAAACGCTCGGCGAAGGCTGCGGTGAACCCCTCCGGCATGTGCTGGACGATCAACACCGGCGGCATGTCGGCCGGCAAGTGGTATAGGATGGACCGAAGGGCCTCGGTCCCCCCGGTGCTGGCGCCGATGGCGACGACGTGACGGTTCGGGTCCAGGCCACGCGATCGCACCTGGCTGATCCTCGCCGGCGGGCTCAGCTTCGGTGTGGGCCGACGGATCGCGCCGTGGACGGCCTTGATCTTGTCGATGAGCTGCTCCATCACCTCCCGAAGGGCGGCGGACGTGTGGTCGGGCTTGTGCATGACGTCGACGGCGCCCTTCTCGAGCGCCTCCAGTCCCGCCGTCGTGCCCGAGGCCGTCAGCGTGCTGAACATGATGACCGGGACCGGGTAGTTCCGCATCAGCCGCTCGAGGAACTCCAACCCGCTCATCCGCGGCATCTCGACGTCGAGCGTGATCACGTCGGGCTTCTGTTTCAGAATGATGTCCCGGGCTTCGTACGCGTCAGAGGCTACGGCGATCACCTCGATCTCCGGATCGCGACTGAGCTCACGACGCAGGAGGGTTCGTACCAGCGCCGAGTCATCTACAACCAGGACGTGGATCTTCCTGCTAGACCGGGTCATGGCCGGGCCCTCCCGTGCGTAGCCTGCCACAACACCGCATTCCGTTCGTAGTGCTGCTTGAATGACCTGAACCGGAACTGGCGTAGCCGTTTGCCCAGACGTGTCCGCACCAGGTGCTGCTTCTTTGGTCCCAGGTTGATGCCGCTGTGGGTATAGACGCGCTTGCGGAACAGCTGATAACCGCGGCCAGTCAGCTCTGCGAATGCGGTGAGGCCGCACACGGCAGGGGGCCTCCTCAACTAGGGGCGTCTTCCCGGAGGAGTGGCGGTCCCCGCGGGAAAGGCCCAAACCCTTTGGTGTATCGGGTTTGCTCGGGGGGCGGTTTCATAGCTTCTTGGCAGGCCTTGCCGGGAAGGCGTCGGCTCCGCGTCGGCTATCGGACCCAAACCGCGGTCGTGGCGAGCCGTCCGGCTTTTCAGCACGATGCCTCGCGTCTTATGGGTCTTGCTGGCGGCGGCAGGCGGCCAGGATCGCGTCGGCGCCGGCATCGCGGAGGTGTCCGACGAGCTGGTGGGCCACGGCCTCCGGGTCGGTAGGGGGGCCGTCCGCCAGGGCCCGGACCTGCGGGTGACCGTGAGGACCTGCGACCAGGGCCCGGCAGAGGAGCCGGCCCGCCTCGATCCAGGCGGTGACCCCGAGGGGGGCCTGACACCCGCCCTCCAGTGCCGACACGACCTGTCGTTCGCAGGTGAGGGCCAGGTGCGACGGCGGATGGTGGATCGGGGCCAGGAGCGCCGCCACGCGATCGTCGTCTGCGCGGGCCTGAAGGGCCAGGGCGCCTTGGCCGGCCGCGGGCAGTACCACGTCGAACCCCAACACCTCGGCGACGTGGTCGGTCAACCCAACCCGACGCAGACCCGCCATCGCCAACACGGTGGCGTCGCACTGTCCGTCGTCCAGGACCTTCCGGATCCGCGTATCCACGTTCCCACGGAGGACCGTGAACCGCAGATCCGGGCGGTGGATTCGGAGCTGCGCCTGCCTGCGAAGGCTGCTCGTGCCCACGACCGCGCCGTCCGGCAGGTCGCTGAGCCCCACCCGGTCGCGGCTGATCAAGGCGTCGCGTGGGTCTTCGCGAACGGGCACGGCCGCCAGGGTCAACCCGTCCGGCATCGTGGTCGGCAGGTCCTTGGCGGAGTGGACAGCCAGGTCGATCGACCCGTCGAGCAGGGCCGTCTCCAGCTCCGCGGTGAACAGGCCCTTGCCGCCGATCTCAGGCAGCGCGACGTTCCGGTGTCGGTCACCGCGCGTGACAATCCTCCTGAGATCGACCGTTAGCTCCGGATGGGCGTCCCGCAACAGGCCCGCAACCAGTTCGGTCTGGGCAAGGGCCAGGGCGGATCCACGGGTCCCAATCGTGAGGGTGGCTTCGGTCATGTCAATACACTGGACTCACAGATCAGCGGCGACCTATTGGCACGGGCCACGGTGGGTACCTGCGTGGCTCGTGCGAGCGGCGTGGATAGGTCATACCATCAGGCGCTCGTGGCGTCGAGGGGCCGTGTCGGACGCCGACTGGATGCGGTCTCGGCGCTCGCGTAAAATCAGCGATCTGATCATGGGAACCGCCGCTTCCGAAACGTGTCAGACGGAGGACGTGCCCGGTCGCGTCCTGATCGACCTGTTGCGGTCGGACAGCGTCCGTGCGTTGGCGGATTCGCACAAGACGATCAAGGCCGTCGGGTTGGCCCGTGTGATCGAGAAAGGGCTGCTGGGCGACACCGACATCGAGCGGCTCGTCGCGGCGGGGCTTCTCGAGCAGACCGCAGATGTTCCTGTGTTGACGCCAACGGGACGCACGGTCATCTATGCCCTGTCGGCCTGGTTCCGTCAGCGGGAACGGTCGTTCGATTTCATTCGGGACAACCTGCCTTGCCTGAAGGGCCGACGGCTGCTCGATCTGGGATGCGGGGAAGGGTATCTGGTGGCGCACGCGCTCGAGCAGGGAGCTGCGTTGGCCGCCGGCATTGACCTGCTTCCGGTGATGGTCCGGTTCGCTCAGGCCGTTCTGGCGTCGGAGTTGGTGGGCGAGCGTGGTGCCGATTTGGTCCTCCGGGCGGCCGCTGAACAACTGCCGTTCGATCGGGCGAGCTTCGAGGTCATCACGAGCCGACTGGCCTTCGGCTTCTTCGATCTGTCGCGGGCCGTCCCGGAGATCGCGCGGGTGCTGGCGCCGGGCGGGTACGTCTACATCACGGTCAATGACCCATGGTACTACGCGTCGAGGCTGCTGCGGACGTTTCCGCCGCGGGGCATGGGCGAGAGCGTCGTGGCTTTGCTCAACGCGGTTCCCGCGTTCTTTGGCTTGCCGGCATGGCGGTTTGAGATGTTGGGCAGGACCAGCCGCTCCGCCGCGTTGACGCCGACGACCGTCCGCCGATGGTTCGGCCGACACGGGATCCGTGCAGTCTCGGGTGTCGACGGGGTGCGGCTGGACCATGGACCGCGACACCAGAGGGAGGCGGAACCCGGGACGTTCCATATCGTGCTGAGGCGGCCTGGGGTCCGGCACGTGTGTGTGTGATCTTGTCAGTGGGATTCGGCGATCTTAACATATGCCCGACGCAGGCCAGCTGAGATCGAACCTGCTGGCACGTTCGATGACGCGTGTCGCGCGGAGGTGTTCCTTGAAGACCAAAGCGATCGTTTTGGGGCCGCTGGTGGTTCTGTGCTTGCTTGGGTGTCAGGCCGGGCGGTCGCAGGGGCGGGCAAACCGACCGTCCGCGGCGGCACGGGAACTGCCGAACGAGGAGCTAGCGGCCGGGCGCCCCGTGCCCAAACGGACCGACGCCACGCGCGAACGGATCATCCCGCGACCCGCGGCGCCCGCCAAGGCAGCCTCGAGACCTGCCCGGCCCGCCAAGGGGGCCGCGGGATCGCCCGCGCCCGTCAGGCCGACCCCGAAACCTGTTCTGCTGCCCGCACCCCCGTCCAGGGCGAAGCCGGCACCGGCCTCGGCCCCGTCAACCGCGCCGGCCCGGCCGTCGGTAACACCCCGGGCGGCTCCAGCGCCGGCGTCGCGTGAGGCCACCGCGCAACCCGCGCCACGCGAGGAACAGGCCGGCGCGCTGGTCATCGTGCCCTCCCAGGGCCGACCCGCCATGCTCGGATCGGGCGAGACCTTCTACTTCGTGATGCGCCTGCGCAAGGCCCTGGGCCAGCGGATCCTGGTCTGGCTGGTTCACAGCCGCGTGCCTGAGCTGCGTTTCGGGCTGCGCCCGGACGTGCCGTTGGGTATCGTGGACGGCCGATACGGCCAGATGATCCTTAAGGTGCCCGAGAATGTCCCGCCAGGGCTGTACGACCTCCAAGTCCAAGGCGAGGGCCGATCCTACTACTGCCGACACAGTGTCAAAGTGATCGATCGCTGGCGCGACCGATTCCGCATCGTGCATCTGTCGAATATGAACATCGACGATCCGGCCGCGCCCGAGTTCGACGAGCTGCTGATCGATGAGATCAATTTGCTGAGCCCGGCCTTTGTCGTGTGTACAGGCGACTTCACGCAGTGGGGGCGGGCACTGGGCAACCCGAACGACTGGGCTCGTACGCTGACGTTCCTGTCCCGCATCCACGCGCCGGCCTACATCGTATGCGGCGACCACGACGACGAGGAGAGCTTCGGCCTGTACGTGGCCGACAATCCCATCGGCACGTTCGACTACGGCAACTACCACGGCATCTTGATGCTGGACCACTCCGCACGACGGCTCGACAACGAGCAGCTTAAGTGGCTCAAGACCGACCTGGCCAATCACCGGAACCTCCGGGGGTTCAACTTCATCGTGATGCACAACGACGAGTTGGACGTGCTCGACATGCTGCGGCGAGAGGTGCCCGACCTGCCCAAGTTCATCAAGGACCACAGGCTGCGGATGATCATCACCGGCGGGCACGTCGATTGGGACCTCCGTGAGTTTGCCGCGAAGCTTAAAGGCCTGCAAGGCAAGGATGGGCTGATCTACATCCGAACGCATCAATCGAGCACCTGCATGCACGACCGGGCAACCGGGATCAGCCACTACCGGGTCATCGACGTCGACGGGCAGAAGGTCAGCTACGTTTACCCGGACGACGTCGCCTCGTCGTCGGGTCAACACTCGATACCGGTCGGCCGGCTGAGGGTGTTCTACGCGCAGCCCAACGACGGATCGCAGGACCATGTCGTGGCGACGGTTCAGAACGCCCTCAACCAGGCGTTTGAGGACTGTCGCGTGTGGCTGCGCGTGGTCAAGGCCCCCGGCAAGGACCCCGCGGTGGCGGGGGGCAGGCTGGTCCGGGTCGTTGACGGCAAGACGTACTGGATGTGCGAGGTCCGCGTCGACCTGCCCGACAAGGGCGGCGTGAAGGTCATGGCCGCTAACACCGCCTCGCTGCTGCCGCCACCGCTGCCCCTCAAGGTGGCGTTGGCCGAGACCCGAACGGCCGCGAGCCGGCCTACCACGAAACCGTCGTCGTGGACATTGGCGTTCACGCCGGAGCAGGGCGACGTCGGACTGCGTTACTATCGGTGCGAACGGAACTTGTCCCTGGTGCTTACGAACGGGTCGCACGTCGCGCAGGCGGTCTGGCCGGTGGTGAGACTCAACGGCCAGATCCTCTCGCTGGACTGGGAATCCGCATCCGGTGAGCGCAAACCCGTCACCCTCTCGCCGGGTCAGCGGGTCGCGCTGCGACTGCACCTGGTGTTGGGCCGATTGAGTCCGGGCCCGCACCAGTTGCAGGTGTTCTTCCGGTCGGACCCGCTTAAGCGGATCACGGCGTTTCCGGTGGTCCTGCGCCAGGCCGGCCGCTGACTGACCCCGCGCGGCACGCCGCATCGGTGATCGTGCCTGGAACCGGCAGCGCGGGATCGGGCACGCGCGTCGACGGCGCTTGGGGGCACCGTGGGTCGTCCCGCCATGAAGACGCGGTCCAGCCCATCCAAGTCCTCGAAAGGGCGGCGGAGGGTCGGCCGTGCCCTCGTCGGCACCTCCGGCTGGTCGTATGACCATTGGAAGGGCGTGTTCTATCCCCAGCGGTTGGCCAAGGCGAGATGGTTCGCGTTTCTGGCCGAACGGTTTCCGACCGTCGAGGTCAACGCGACGTACTACCGGCTGTTTCCGGAACGAACGTTCCAGTCGTGGGCGGCCAAGGCGCCGAGGGGTTTCGTATACGCCGTCAAGATGTGGAAGCGGGTGACGCATGAACGTCGGCTGCGTGACGTCGAGGAGCCCACGGCCGAGGCGCTGACGCATGCGGCCTTGCTCGGTGATCACCTGGGACCGATCCTTGTGCAGCTCCCACCGGGACTCCGCCGCGACGACGGGTTGCTGGCCGGGTTCCTGGAGTTGTTGGACCGACTCGGCGAGCGGGCCGACACGCGGTTCTGCGCGACGGTCGAGTTTCGGCACGCGAGCTGGTTCGACGACGCGGTCTACGAACTGCTGCGGCGAGCAGGGGTCGCGCTGTGCCTGTTCGACAGCCCGCGGCTGACGTGTCCGCGGGTGGTGACGGCCGGGTTCGTTTACGTCCGCTTCCACGGCCGACCGAAGCTTTTTGCGAGTCTGTATCCCGAGTCCGCGCTTCGTTCGTGGGCCCGGTGGCTCGGCGAACAGCGTGACGCAGGGCGTGATGTGTTCGTGTACTTCAACAACGACGTCGAGGGCCACGCGATTACCAACGCCGGACAGCTGACAGAGATGTTGAATCGTCCGTGAGGTGGGCATGACGTTGCGATCCAAGCCCTGCATCCGATTGACGTGGGCGGTAGCGGCGGCGATGGGCGTATCGCTGGCGGCGGCGGCGCGCGCCGGCGTCGCGGCCGCACCGGAGCCGCAAGACGGGTTCTGGCCGACGCCGCGGATGGTCGAGCTGGTGGTCGAGCGGCTGATCGACGATACCGCCCTGCGGTTTGGTCTGGACGGGCGTCAGCGGGCGCTGTTCCGCAAGCGGTTCGAGGCGCTCGTGCCATCGCTGCTGGCCAAGCACCGGGCCGTCCTGGAACCCCTGTTCGCCGACATCCTCCTCCAACATCTTAGCGGCGAGGCACCGACGTCCCAGAAGGTGGCCGGCTGGGCGAAGACAGGGCTGCCGATCCTACGCGAGGCCATGGGCCGATGGGATAAGGTGTACCAGGGCATGCGTCCGGAGCTTCGCCCGGAACAGCGCGCCAAGTGGGCGCGGGAGCACTTCGTCTTCAAGCTCGGCTACGGCCTGGCGGAGGCGAAGCTGCGAAGCTTCGCAGCCGGGCGGTTCGATCCCCGCGAGTGGCACACGCCGCTGCCCGGACCCTACCAGCCCAAGGACGAGATCCTTACCCAGGCCGAGCGGGCAGGAATGAACACACGCCAGCCGCTCGACCCGTTCAACCGCGTGATCGGCGGGATGGGACGTCGCATAGTCCCACCCGGTCCGGGCGCATCTTGGTCCCGGCGGCGGTTTGATCGTGCGAGCGAAGCTTACCTTCCGCTGGACAGGTGGGAGGCCTACACGCACCAGTTCATCCAGCGATTCGAGTTGGACCAGGGCCAGCGGACCTCGGCCATGGCGATTCTCAAAGAGATGCGACAGCGGGCCAGGGACTATCGGAAACGCCACGCCCGCGAACTGTCGCGGGTGCGGTCCTCGCTGCGTAGGGCCAAGGGCGATGAGCGGGCACGACTGCGTGACGAGTTCGACGAACTGGAGCGGCCGTGCCGGGAGCTGTTCGACGAGTTTCGTGGGCGGCTCGATCGGCTCCTGAGCGAATCGCAGCGGGCATTGCGCGGATCGGGACGGTGAGCCCTTCGTCGGGCTTGCCATGCCGGACGGCATGGATTATGAACTGGGTCTTGGGAGACCGTGAGACCGTCGGTCGTCATCGGTGAGGCCGACACGCCAAGGAGGTGATGTGGTCGTGGCGGGCAAGAAGCCCAAGAAGAGAGAGGCCCGGACCGAGCTGAACGACCAGTGCCTGCGGTGCGGCGCAAAGTGCTGCCAATACTTCGCGCTGCCCATTGACGACCCTGCGGACCGGAAGGACTTCGACGACATTCGGTGGTATTTATTACACGAAGGCGTGTCGATTTTCGTCGAGGACGGCGACTGGTACATCCAGATCGACAACCGATGCAAGGCGCTGACGGCTGAGGGTTTGTGCAGCGTCTACGAGAACCGCCCGCGGATCTGCCGCAAGTACAAGGACGGGGAGTGCGAGTTCGCCGTCCCTGACGGCGAGCATGAGGTGCTCCTGCGAACGCCGGAAGAGTGCACGGCCTACGCGGACAAGGTCCTGGCTGAGAAGAAGGCTCGCAAGAAGCGCAAGCGGAGCCGCAAGAAGGGATCTAAGAAGGGCTAGGACGCAGGTGCGGCGCCGCGCGCAAAGGCATGCCCGGTCGGCCACGCGGGTCGTTCGGCGGGTGTCGGCCAGGCGACCCAGCGGGGAAGTCTGATGAAGATCCAGCGTGTTCGCGGGACCCGCGACCTCTATCCAGCCGATGCGGCCGTTCGCAATTGGCTCACGGACGCGTGGCGCCGGGTGTCCGTCCGCAACGGGTTCGCCGAATACGAGGGACCGTTGCTCGAGCCGCTGGACCTGTACCGGGCCAAGAGCGGCGACGAGCTCGTGGGGCAGCTCTTCACGATCGAGAGTAGAGCGGGGGAGGAGCTGGGGCTGCGACCAGAGATGACGCCGACGCTGGCCCGGATGGTCAACGCGCGGGTCCAGTCTCTGCCACGTCCCATCAAGTGGTTCAGCGTCGGTCCGTTCTACCGCGCAGAGCGCCCGCAACGGGGCCGCCTGCGCGAGTTCCTCCAGTGGAACGTCGATGTGATCGGCTCGGACGAGCTGCTGGCCGACGCCGAGTGCATCTTCGTGGCGGTGGACCTGCTGCGCGAGGTGGGGTTGACCGCCGAGGACGTGATCGTGTGGATCAACGACCGGCGTCTGCTGGGGTCGATTTTCGAGGCGTTGGGGATCCCGGCCGAGCGACACGCCGGCGCATGCGCTGTGGTGGACCGCGCGGAGAAGCTCGAGCGGTCGGAGCTGACGAAGGCGTGGGACAAGGCGGTAGGGGGGTCGGTACCGTTCGCACGGTTCGAGCCATTGCTGTCGATCGACACGTTGTCGGGGTTGCGGTCGTGCGACGAGCCGGTGGTTCGGTGCGGTCCGGTGGTGGAGCGCCTCGAGGCGCTCGATGCGCTTTTTATGTTATTACAGGATTTTGGGATAACAGAATTCTGTGATTTTAACATGAAGGTCGTTCGCGGGCTGGCCTACTACACGGGCTGCGTGTTCGAGGCCTTCGACCGCGCCGGACAACTCCGCTCGCTGCTGGGGGGAGGGCGATACGACAACCTGCTGAAGGTCCTAGGCGGGCCGCAGCTCGCGGGCGTGGGGTTCGGGATGGGCGACGCCGTCCTGTACGAGCTGCTGGGCGAGCTGGGGCGGCTGCCGTGCACTGACCCGAGGCTGGACGTCTTTGTGGTCGTCGCGGACGAGCGGGCCAGGTCGACGGCGATTCAACTGACGGCGGCACTGCGCGGCAGGGGGGTCAGCGCCGATCTGTGTTACCGCAAGCAGGGGGTCGGCAAGCAGTTCAAGGCCGCGGACATCCGCGGCGCCGCCCGCTGCGTCATCGTCGGCGCTGAGACCCGCGAACGAGAAACCGTGGGGGTAAAGGACATGGCCAGCGGGGAGCAGGTGGAAATGGCGCTGGCCACGTTCCTGGCGGACCCGACCGGGGGGGCAGGGCAGTAGGGGGGCAGCGGCGGATGACGACACCCGAGGATGTGGTACAATGGCGCGCGGGATCGGGAGCAATGGCGGATAAGCCATGGCGCGGCGACGTATCCATTACGAGTCGGCGTTCGAGGACCTGCTCCGGGCGGAGGGCGTGCCGTATGTGGGCGTGGACGAGGCCCGCAAGGCCATCTTCGCGGGCGCGAAGGTGAAGTCCTTCGATTTCCTGGTCTATGGGGCCGGCCAGACCACCTGGCTGGCCGACGTCAAGGGCCGGCGGTTCCCGTACGAGCTGCCCGGCGGCAGGCGATACTGGGAAAACTGGGTCACGGGGGACGACCTGGCTTCGTTGGCGTGCTGGGAGGGGACCTTCGGCGAGCCGTTCAGGGCCGCCTTCGTGTTTGCGTACTGGCTGGACGGACCGCGAGGGGCGTGGCCCCCGGGGGCCGTCCACCCGCACCGCGGCCGTGACTATGGCTTCTTGGCGGTGAGCTTGGCCGACTACCGATCTCATTGCCGGCGGCGCTCGCCACGATGGGACACTTACACAGTGCCGACCGGCGCGTTCCGCCGGATGGCCCGGCCGGTGCAGACGTGGTGGCGGCCCGGGCCGTGCCGGGCGGGTTTACCCGTGGCCGATGCGCGCTATAATCAGGACAGAGAAGGGCTGACGGCCTGCCTGGCAGGGGGCGAACGATGAGGATTTGGGTGGTGGGGCGGATCACGCTTGTGATTATGGTGGTGACGGCCGGGTTGCTTGGGCCGCCGGCCTTCGGGGCCCGCGGACGCCGTTCCGCCGGTGGCTCCGGGCAGTATGAGCGTGGCGGCGAGGCTTATCAGGAGGGTGAGCGGGGCGAGCAAGAGGATCGTCGGAAGCGGACCGTCGGCGCCCAATTCGCGCTCGAGGAGGAGCTGTCGACCGACAGGACGATCGACACCTGGATCTACGTCTTCAGCGCCGTGATGCTGCTCTGCGTCGGCTGGTTGTGCTTCAAGCCGACCCGCACGGGACTGGACAAGTCGCGGAAGTCCGCCGCCAGGACCGGCTCCAA
>Ga0180432_10011092_pt1 | contig 10670 bp, 4 predicted proteins | sample SS_ome_10_FD_132414 | JGI IMG/M metagenome (GOLD analysis project Ga0180432, IMG submission 132414) | Hypersaline lake sediment archaeal communities from the Salton Sea, California, USA - SS_1_MS_2 metaG | ecosystem: Environmental > Aquatic > Non-marine Saline and Alkaline > Hypersaline >...
GCAGGGCCAGTGCACTCGGGCCGTGCCTTCCCTTTGCGCTCTCGGTGTACCCGAGCCGCGGTCGGACAAGCCGTCTCCTTGGCACTGTCGGTCGTGGCAGCGTAGGGAATGGTTGGGATCGAACGCCGAACCGGGCATCGGACAGCGTTTGCTGGAAGTGGGTGCAACCGGTGGTGGAACACCCCCCATTTCCGTCGGGGTCGGTTATTGTCTCACAGCTGGTTAGGACCGCAGCGCCCCTCGAGCCTTGCCCGAACCGCGACATTCACGTCGCGCGGACGAGGATGCCCAGAACGGTGCTTTCTTGGAATTGTCGTGACCCGCAGAAACGTGAGGGACCCGCGCGGGATGAATCCCGCGGCTCGGGATAGGGCGATCCCGGAGCACGGTCGGTCGCCTCGTCGACCCTCAGCAGGACTGATGCGTATCCACACAAACGCAGCACACTGCGCGCCAAGGACTTGCAGTTTGCCTGCGCACCATGTGGCGCTGTAGTGTTGGGGTAGGTGTATCGCCTGGCCCTTCGTCGCTTGCCGCTTTTCTGGGACGATGGTCCTGGATTTCGTGAATCTTGGGGTTATGTCTTCTTATTTATAGCAAGGACAGCCGCGGCACGCGAGCTCCGCGCGACCTTGTAATCTCAAAGGGCACAGGCATAAGATACCAATGGGGGCGAGCCGTGATCCGGTGGGAAGGGACCGGGCGGTGTGGCGACGTCACCCGACCTCGGGCCGACGCGGATCTCGAGACGACCATGGCCGGGTCCGTGCGGGAGGTTGCGGGTACGCAGGGGGCTCCCCGCACGCGGTGCCGGGCCGCTGGCGATACCGCGTCTGAGGAGGGGTCCGTCTGGAACCGCCCGCTTTCAAGGCACGTCGAGGCGAGTCGCAATGGGTCCCGGCAGGACGAGTACTGGCTGAGGCAGGGATGGCAACGGCTGTTGGGTCTTGGAGGTCGACGATGAAGCGCGACGGGCACGTCTCGCGGGCGGCACGGATTGTCGCGACGTTCTTGGTAACGTGCGTGGCGGTCCCGGCGATAGCCCAGGACGAGCAGGGACCTGGTGGTATCCGTTGGCGGGTCGCGGACGTTGGCGTGGCGGCGGCGGCCAACGCGGACCCCAGCGTGGTCCTGGCAACCAAGGGGGATCGACGCACCGTCGTTCAGTTGGACCGGATACCGACGGCGATCGAACGGCAGGATCTGGAAGCCAGCGGCGTCAAGCTGCTGAGGTACTTGGGGAATGCCGCGTATTTCGCGAGGGTGACGGGCGGCGAGGGGGCGCCAGCGGCGGCGCAGGCGGTGGGCGTGGTGTCGGCTTTCGAGATCCAGCCGGCCTGGAAGCTGCACCCGATGCTGGCTCGCGGCGAGTTTCCGGCCTATTCGCGCTTTGCAGCCCCGGGCGCGGGGGGGAGGCTCATCGACGCGTCCACCGAGGGCAAGGCACCCGAGCAGGACAAGGGTGATGTCGAGACGCTCGCGCTCTACGTGATATTCCATCCGGACGTGGATTTGGACACGAACGGGTCGGCTGCTATCACCCGGCACGGCGGCGTGATCCGCAGCACGATACGGAGCATCAACGGCGCGGTGGTCTGGGTCCCGTTGGGCAATCTGGACGCGCTGGCCGGCGAGGACGTCGTGCAGTGGCTCGAGCCGCCGCTGCCGCCGATGGACGTCGTCAACAACGCCAACCGGGCCCTCACGCAGGCCGACATCGTCCAGGCCGCGCCCTACGGCCTGGACGGCACGGGCATCAACGTCATGGTGTACGACGGGGGCGAGGCCGACGCGAGTCACGGTGACTTCGGCGGTCGCCTGACCGTGCGCGACAGTTCGGGCCTGTCCGATCACGCCACCCACGTCTCTGGAACGATCGGCGGGGACGGCGCCGCCAGCAGCGGGCTGTACCGTGGCATGGCCCCGGGCGTGACCATCCAGTCCTACGGGTTCGAGGTGGACGGCGGGCTCCAACCGGGGTTCCTCTACACCGACCCGGGCGACCTCGAGGCCGACTACGACGATGCCATCAACACCCACGGCGCGGTGATCGCGAACAACTCGATCGGCAGCAATGTTGCCATCAACGGGTTTCCCTGCGAATGGGAGGGCGACTACGGCGCGACGTCGATGCTGATCGACGCCATCGTCCGCGGCAGCCTGGGTGGGCCGATGCGGATCATCTGGGCGAACGGCAACGAACGCGGGTTTCCGTCCCGGTGCGGGGCGGGCTACAGCACGACGGCCCCGCCGGCCTGCGCCAAGAACCACATCGCCGTGGGCGCGGTCAACGCCAACGACGACAGCATGACCAGTTTTTCCAGTTGGGGACCGACCGACGACGGACGGCTCAAACCCGACGTCAGCGCGCCGGGCTGCGAGGTCGGCGGCGACGGCGGCGTGACCTCGACGGTGCCCGGCGGCGGGTATGACGACTACTGCGGCACGTCCATGGCGTGCCCCACGGTTTCCGGGCTGTCGGCCCTGATCCTGCAGGACTACCAGGCCCTGCATCCCGGCGAGCCGTTGCCGCGCAACTCGACGCTCAAAGTCCTGCTCGCGCACAACGCCGTGGACCGCGGCGCCGCCGGGCCCGACTACATGTACGGCTACGGATCGGTCCGCGTTCAGAACACGATCGACTTCATGCGCGGCGGCAGCTTCCTGGAGGACACCGTCGACCAGGGAAACTTCAAGCTGTTCATAATGGACGTCCCGTCCGGCACGTCGAGCTTGAAGGCGACGCTGGCGTGGGACGATCCCCCCGGCGCGGTCAACACGATTCCCGAGTTGGTCAATGACCTCGACATCGTGGCCATCAGTCCGAGCGGCGCGGTGACCCATTACCCCTGGGCGCTCAACCCCGCCAGCCCCGACGCACCGGCCGTTCGCACCGGGCCCGATCGCGTCAACAATATCGAGCAGGTCGTGGTCGACAGTCCCGAGACGGGCAGCTGGACCATTCAGGTCAGCGGTTATTCGGTACCGTCCGGGCCGCAGGTCTTCTCCCTCGCGGTCACGCCGGACATGCAAACCTGTTCACCCACCGGCGTGATCTTCCTCGACGCCGACGCCTACGGCTGCACGTCGACGCTCATACCCACGGTCGTCGACTGTGATCTCAACGCCGACCCCGACACGGCCGAAACCGTCACCATCAACGTCAGCTCCGTGACCGAACCGGCGGGCGAGAACGTGTTGTTGACCGAGACCGCCGCGAACTCGGCCAAGTTCGTCGGGATGTTGACGCTTTCCGAAACGGACGCAGCCGGCGTCCTGCAAGTCGCGCACGGCGACACGGTGACGGCCGTCTACAACGACGCCGACGACGGCACGGGTAATCCCGCGGTCGTGCAGGACACCGCGACCGTGGATTGTATTGGTCCGGTCATCACCAACGTTGCCGCCAGCGTCGATGGGCTGACGGCCATCGTAACCTTCAATACCGACGAGCCCGCCACCGGTACGGTCCGCTACGGGCTGTCCTGCGGCGATCTGACGGAGGCGGCCTCCGGATACCCCGATCTGACATCGCATTCCGTAGACTTCTCCGGCCTCGAGCCCAATACCACGTACTTCTACGCCGTTGACGCCGAGGACCCGGCCGGCAACCTCTCGACGGACGACAACGGAGGCAGTTGCTACACCGTCACCACGCCTGACGTGCCGACCGACTTCTTCACGGAGCAGTTCGTCGGCGACATGGATCTCAACAACCTCTCGGTTACGTTGACGCCGAGCAGCACGGCCAACGCGTATGAAGCGTGCGCCGAAGCGATCAGCGCGCTGCCGACGGATCCCGCGGGGGGCACGCCGATCAGCCTGAGCGACGACGACTACCGGGCGGTGACCCCTTCGGGGGGGTTGGTGTCGTTGTACGGCCAGAACTACCTCGACATCTATGTGGGAAGCAACGGGTACGTCACCTTCGTCAGCGGCGACACGGAGTACCGGGAATTGCTGGCCAATCACTTCGATCTGCCTCGGATTTCGGGGCTGCTGACGGACCTGAACCCCTCGGTCGGCGGGACGGTGAGTTGGCGGGAGCTGGGCGACCGCGTGGCCGTCACCTGGCAGAACGTTCCGGAATTCGGCACGAGCAACACGAACACCTTCCAGATCGAGATGTTCTTCGACGGTCGGATCCGGATTTCGTGGCTCGCGATGGCGACCACGAGCGGCGTGGCAGGGCTGTCGGAGGGCCTGGGCACCCCGGCGGACTTCCAGGAAAGCGACCTGAGTGCGTACGTTTCGTGCGGCCCCAGGCCCCCGAGGGCCTCGCCGGTCACCGCGACGGTTCATACCGAAACGCCGACCCAGATCACATTGCCGGCCTCCGACGACGGCCTGCCGGATCCTCCCGGCGCGTTGACCTACATCGTCACCTCGTTGCCCGGCAACGGCAGCTTGACCGATCCGAACGATCCGAACGCGCCGATCGCGACCGTGCCCTATACGCTGCCCGAGGGCGTCAACGTGGTGACCTACACCTCGGACGTGGATTATGCGGGCACGGACGGCTTTACCTTCAAGGCCAACGACGGGGGCACGCCGCCCGAAGGCGGCGATTCCGACGAGGCGGCCGTCTCGGTCAACGTCATCGACTGCAGGCCGCCAGCCCCGACGAATCCCGACCCGCCCGACGACGTCAATGACGTGCCGATCGATACCCAGTTGTCCTGGGACCCCGGTGCGGTGACCGGCTACAACGACGGGCTCGTCGAGGGCGGGTTGTCGATCGCCCTGCCGGGCGTGTCGGGAGGGGCATCACGAACCGGCCCGGCGATGGTGGCCCAGGGATGGACGTCTCCCGGGCGCGACCCCTCGACCTACACCGTGCCCCCCGGATACACCGCGCTGAGCGACCCGGTGGACATCCTGATGTTGACGACGGGCGGCGACCCGACGCTCCTTCGGACGGCCTTGACGGCGTTCCCCGATATCGCCGCGGCCGACTACTTCGACGCCACAACGGCGACACCGACACTGGCCGACCTGTCTCCCTATGCCGTCGTCGTCGTCATGACCAACGACTATTTGGCCAATCCGACCGCAACCGGCAACGTGCTGGCGGACTACGTCGACGCCGGCGGAACGGTCATCCAATCCTGGGCGAGTTTCGGCACCGAAGGCGACTGGGAGCTCGCCGGCCGGTTCGTCACCGCGGGCGTGTATGAGCCGTTCGTGCACGGCCCGGTCGACTTCCTCTGGAACCCCTTGAGCCTGGGTAATTTCGATGCGGACCATCCCATCATGGATGGGGTGACCGCACTGAGCGACTATTTCACGGCATGGGTCAGCTTGCGGCCCGGCGCGGGGTGGGTGGCCGATTGGAACAACGGCACGCCGGTGGTGGCCACCCGGGGTGACCGTGTCGTGGGCATCAACATCGCCGCGTTCGATGAGGGGGCTTATGGCGGCGATGTCGCACTGTTGTTTCACAATGCCGTCGTTTGGCTCGTGGAAGGCGCCTGCCCCACGACCTACGACGTCTATTTCGGCACGGACTATCCGCCGACGACGCTTCTGGGCCCGAACCTGCCCGAGCCGAACTGCGATCCGGGGCTGCTCGACACCGGCAAGGTCTACTACTGGCAGGTGGTCGCCAAGAACTGCTGCGGCCAGCGGTCCGGACCCGTCTGGTCGTTCGATACGGGCTCCCTCCCTTACTACCTGCTGACGCTGACCGAAACAAACGACGACAGGGGAGAGGTCGAGATCGACCCGGAACCCGGTCCCAACATGCTGTTCCAGGCCGGGACGTGGGTCACGCTGACGGCCTGGCCGTACGGAGAAAAGGAGCTCAGGTGCTGGAAGATCTACGATCCCAACTTCCCCAACGATCAGAGCCACGCCACCTATGATTACAACAACGCAACGACCATCATCATGAACAGCGACATGCACGTCCACGCCACGTGGAAGTGTGCGGACGGTACGGCAACACCGCTTCTTCCCGCGATCGCCGTTGGTCTGGCGCTCTGCGGTCTGGTCTCCCGCCGGAAGCGGCGAAGGGCGTAGGTGGCACGTCTCGATCTTGTGGGTAGCGCCGTTTTCGATTGGACGGTCTCGCGCGCGAACGCGTGCCCCGGGCAGGCGAGCTTGCCGACGGCACCCGTCCGTCCTGCCCTCGCGTCGCATTTCCGTGTCGGGTTGCATCGGTTGTCGGAAGTTCTATCATAGGGACTTCGCGGGTGTGGACGGGCCTGCCTGTTGGTGTTTTCCCTGTTGAGGGCGATGAATGGACTCGTCGGAGATGATCCTGGCGGCGGCGGACGTGCACAAGAGCTACCGCAGCGGGTCGGTGGTGACGCCCGTGTTGCACGGGTTGGGCCTCGAGCTGCGGCGGGGCGAGTTCGTCGTGATCATGGGGCCCAGCGGGTGCGGCAAGAGCACGTTCCTGAACATCATCGGGCTGATGATGACCCCGACGCGGGCGCGGTCGCTGGTGATCGACGGGGTGGAGGCGCTCAACCTGTCGGACGAGCGTCGGACGCGGCTGCGGCGGGCCAGGATCGGGTTCGTGTTCCAGCGGTTTAACCTGCTGCCGGTGATATCGGCCGGCGACAACGTCCGCCTGGCGATGGAACTGCGGGGGCAGCGCCCGGACGGTCGGGTCGACGCGCTGTTCGAGCGGTTCGGGCTGGCCGACAAGATCGACCGCAAGCCGGGCGCGCTGTCCATGGGCGAGCAGCAGCGGGTCGCGATCGCGCGCGCGGTGGCGGGCGAGCCGGCAATCCTGCTGGCCGACGAGCCCACCGGGAACCTCGACTCGGGTAACGCCCAACAGGTGCTCGCGTTGCTGGGCGAGCTGAACCGCCGCGACGGGCAAACCGTGGTCATGATCACGCACAACGAGCAGTGCATCGGTTCCGCCGACCGTGTCGTTCAGATGAAGGACGGGCGATTCCTTGATACGTAGAGTTGGACGGGTCCTGTTCGTTCCGCCCGGGGGCGACGACGGGCTGAAGCTGCGGTTGTGGTTCATCGGCTTCGTGGCCTGGGTGGTCGCGCTCGCGGTCCTCGCGCGCTTCGGCTTCATCAGCTATGAAGCCGGCAGCCGGGTGGGCATGGCCGTCTGGCTGTTGGCGTTGTACACCTTCTACCTGTCGCTGTGCTGCACGTTCTTCCCGCTTCCCACGACGTGGATCGTGATGCTGATGGCCAGCAACTACGTTGCCGGCGAGCTCGGCGTCGGACAGTTCCTTCTGGGCCGGATGGTCGTCGTGGCCAGCATGGGCGCGTTGGGCACGGCCATGGCGAACCTGAACGAATACCACATCTTCACGTTCCTGCTCCGACACGGTCCGGTGGCCGGCGTCCGCAAGACGCGGCTGTACGAGGTGGCGGCGCGATGGTTCGGGCTTCGCCCGTTCTGGGTGATCATGGTGATCAGCTTTATCCCGATCCCCGTGGACATCGTGCGGTGGCTGGCGATCACGTACCGGTATCCGAGGCTGCCGTACTTCGTGGCGTACTACCTCGGTCGGTGGGTTCGGTATGCGGGTTTGGCCGCCGTGACGATCTGGGGGCAGTTGAACATCGTCCATATTATCATCGTTCAGTCCGCGATCGCGGCGATCGCACTGGCGAAGATCGTTCAGCAGTTGGTGCGTCAACATCGGGCCGAAGCGGCTCAGACCGGGCCGGCTGAGCCGGCGCGCGTGGGGACGGGGCCCGAATGTGACATAATGTCCACCCCAACGCCGCCGCCGGCGGAGCTGTCTAATGCGATAGAGCCCTAGGGCCCGATCTGTTATCAGGGAGGTCCGGTCTATGCTGGGTATGTGGATTCTGGTGTCCGGGCTGGTGGCGGTGTCGGCCTCGACCCGACCGGCCAGCCGCCCGGCAACGTTGCTGGTGGCGCCAACGACGGCCCCGGCGAAGTCGGCAGCGACAACGTCCGCGGCCACAGAGCCGGGGGCGACGCAGATGAGCGGCGATCCGGCCGTCGATCGCATCCTGGAGCGGCTCGAGCGACGCGGCGACGAGGTCCACTCGCTGACGAGTGAGTTGCAGGCCGATTTCCTCGACGTCGTCGTCGACGACAAACAGAGCAGGCTCGGCTCGATCTGGTTCCGGCGGGACAAACCCAACCCCAAGTTCAAGGTCGTGTACCGCAAGTCGATCTTCGGTGACGTCGAGACGGACGACAAGCACGAGTACCTGTTCGACGGTGAGTACCTGATCGAGAAGCACTACAGGTCGACCAACTGGCAGAAGCGTCAAATCGTCGCGAAGGGCGAGAAGATCGAGCCGTTCCGCATCGGCAAGGGGCCGTTCCCGCTGCCGTTCGGGCAGAAGAAGGCCGAGATCCTCGAGCACTTCGTGGTGACGCGGATCAGACGGTCGGCCAAGGACCCGCGCCGAACCGACCACCTCAAGCTCGTCCCGTGCGAAGACAGTTCAATGGCGGAGCAGTACGCCGAGCTGCACTTCTACATCGACAAGAAGCTCCAGCTGCCCGTTCGTGTCGTCGCCCACCAGTTCCGGCCCGGCTCGAAGGACGTCGACGAGATCGTCACCGTCACGTTCACCGACCTGAAAATCAACCCGGGTGTGTCGGACGATGTGTTGATGATTCCCAAGCCCAAAGGTAAGGACTGGCACTGCACCGAAGAGAGGCTCCCGGACACCGCCGCGCCGCCAACGAAGCGCTAGCCAAAAAAAGGGGACGGGAGTCTTTTTGGGATCCGCAGAAAAGACTCCCGTCCCCTTTTTTGCGCTGGGCGGCGATCCGCCGATTGTCAAGGGGATCGGCGTGCGGATATGCTATGCGCGGTGAGAGGAGGTCCTGAATGCATCTCGCGCTGGACGTGTTTGCTGCGGTATTGACGTGCGGGCTTGGCGTCGCGCCTGAACACCGCAACGTCGAGAAGGGGCTGACGCGGCCGAACCTGGCGCGGTCCGACCGGGGGGTCACGTGGACGGCTAGCGACGGGGTGCCACCTGGACACGACGCGGCCGTTGCCCTCGACGGTAAGGTCTGCGACAACGGCGGGCGCGACGGGTACTGGGCGGGCAGCCGATCCCAGATGCCCGTGACGATGGAACTGACGTTCCCCGGCCCGACGAAGATCGATACGAACGTCATCATCTGGTACACCCCCGAGATCAGGGGGGTGGACTACACGCTGGCGGGGCAGACGGCCGACGGGAAGTGGGTCGAGCTGTACCGGGTCCGTGGCAGCCGATACCGCGACGTCGTGGGGCGGTTCGAGGCGCGGACGGTGACGAAGGTGCGTTTTACGCTGACCAAGGCGGCCGGGCAGAACCGCGTGGTCATGCGCGAGTTCCTGCTGTTCTGCGGGCTGACGGACGACGAGGAGAAGACGTTGATGGGCAACGCCGCCAAGTGCCTCGGCCCGAACGAGGCGAGTCGGATCGTCGACCTGGGTGTGGCCGTCAAGGCGGTGACCTACAGCAATACGCAGGGCGTGGTCGGGCCGAGCCCCGACGGCGGGCACCCGATCTTCTACATGAGCTACTACAACACCGGCGGGACCGAGCTGTTGGCCTGCGACCACCGGTCGAAAAAGGTCTATCGCTACCCGTTGCCCGGGGGGACCGGCGGCTACGGGATGACGCTGGGTCTGGACAATAAGATCTACGTCGGCACGGTGGGCGAGGGGCATCTGGTCCAGTTCGATGCGAAGACGCAGCAGGTCAGGGATCTGGGCGACGCGGACCAGCCGACGTCCTACATCTGGGGTTGCGCGACCTCGCCGGACGGGAAGATCTTCGGCGCGGGCTACCCCAAGTGCATCCCGCTGATCTACGACCCCAAGACCGACCGGGTGACCAGCCCGGGCAGCATCAGCCCCAGGCCCGGCGCAGACTATCTGCGGTACGTCGTCGCCGATGCGAAGGGGCGGGCGTGGTTCGGCGTGGGGAACAAGGCCTCGCTGGTCGTGTACGATCTCGCCGACGGGTCGCACCGCGACGTCCTACCGAAGAAATACGCCGATCAGTCGACGGTGTATCAGATCGTCCGCACGGGCGACCGGGTCTACGCGTCGATCCTGTACCACGGCGGCGTGCTCGTGTTCGACGCGAAGACGTGCGCGTTCATACGCGAGATCCCGCGCCCGCCGGACGAAGCGATGCTGCTGGTATCGGTGGCGGATTCGAAGGGCAACGTGTACGGCAACACGTCGCCGAGCGGGCATCTGTACGTGATCCGGCCCGGCGCGGCCCGGGCCGAACTGGTTCGCAAGTACCTGGGGATGCCCAAGGCGCTGATGGATGACCGCTATCTGCTGGCGTTTTTCGACAACAACGGGCGGATCCTCGATCTGAAGGCCGATCAGATCATCGACGATCGCAAGTGGATCGAGCCGTTGCAGGGCATGGCGATCTTCACGCTAACGCAGGGGCCGGGAGGCAAGATCTACGGCTCGACGTACATCAACCAGCATTTCTTCAGATACGACCCGGAGGCGGGCAAGATGGAGGATATGGGCCGAATCATCCGCGGGGGCGGCCAGTGCGATTCGATCGCGTGTTCGCGGGACGGCAAGCGTGTGTGGCTGGGGTGCTACGCGCATGGGTACCTGGCCGTGTACGATCCCGCGCGGCCATATAAGATTGGCACGGCGCCGGACTGTAATCCGCGGGACTACGGCCGGTTGGGTGGAGGCCAGTACCGGACCAAAGCCACCGTCGAGGGA
>Ga0180432_10011093_pt1 | contig 10670 bp, 8 predicted proteins | sample SS_ome_10_FD_132414 | JGI IMG/M metagenome (GOLD analysis project Ga0180432, IMG submission 132414) | Hypersaline lake sediment archaeal communities from the Salton Sea, California, USA - SS_1_MS_2 metaG | ecosystem: Environmental > Aquatic > Non-marine Saline and Alkaline > Hypersaline >...
GCTATGGTGGTATTGGTAATTATCGGGAGCACTCCGGCAATTGCCAGCCAATGGGGTTTCCCAGTGGATCGGGATTCCTACTTCAACTGGTACCAACACAACGGGAGAGATCGGACATTCTACTACGACGGCATCCACCTTGGAGAGGACGTTGATTTACCCGAAGATACTCCGAGTCGGGTTATCGGTGATGGTACTATTACTATTTATCAACGGGATGGTAGCTATCCCGCTGGTTTCGGAGAACTCTACGCTGTGATTGAGCATAATCTCGGTCAGGAATACGAATTTACTAACGGCTTTGGTCAGATGGTGAGGACCAGCTACATACGTTCTATCTACGGTCATATCCGTAAGAATCAACAGAGAGGCGGCCAAAAGCTGTCCTGGCAAGTTAATAATACTGTCAGGAAAGGTGATGTTATCGGGTATATCAACGATGATGCACATAATGGTGACGGTTCTGAGCACCTCCATATGGGCATTATCCTTGACAGGAATTCAACTTCTACTCCATTTGGTTATGATTGGAGTGGTACTCAGGGAGGACACTTTGCGGCACCATCAGAGGTTATCTCCCTCCTGATGGTCGGTCTCTTCCCCGACGGTCAAGATCATGGAGAGACTGATCTTTTCCGCCAGGCTTATAGCGACCACGGTGGTTATCAGATGTTCGGTGCACCTTGGGATAATGGTCGTGGTCTCTTGGTCCACTGTTGGCCTGATGAGTGTGATCATCCTGACGTCCTGCTCGTTCAAGACTTCCTGCGCTCTGATGGCTATTGGAGCCAGCTGGTTTACAGCACCTACATCAACGAAGTTGTGCCGGTTCATGGAGCAATCCTGGAATATTGGAATAGCCACTGGGGTTATTCCTCCTACGGCGCACCTTTGGTCAGTGAGTATGCCAAGACTATCAATGGTGAAGTTTGGCATGTTCAGGACTTCCAGCGAGATCAGGATGCATTAGTGCGGACAATTGGTTACAACCCAGAGACCCTTGAAGTAGGTGAGGTAATCCCCGATGGCCGAGGTGGTTTTTGGATTGCTCTAGGCGACGATGATGACGATGACCTCCCCCTCCCCAGTATTCCCTGCCTTGATCCCATCTCCGCTAGCCAGCAAGGCTTAGAGAACTTCTACTCCGGGATGATCTTGAATGGTCAGGCGGACATCTGTGCGGCTTATGGTTGGCAGGCCTTTTACGCTAATGGTGAGGCTTTTCTGTCTCACTGTTGCAGCCAAGGGGAATTGACTATCAATAACGGTAACTGTGTCATTGCAGCAGTCACCCGCCAGGCGGGTAATCGCTACCATGCCCAGTTGACCAACAGTCAATGGCCCGCTCTGTCCCTGGAAGCCGGGCAGACCTACTGCTTCTCCGCCTGGGTGCGCAATGATAGCCCCCTGGCTCAGCGGACAATCACTGTGGTCCTGACACCCCGGAGCAGCTATGATCACTTCAATCCCATCGCCTCCCTGACTGAGGTTCTGGCTCCGCCGGCTCAGTTCCTAATCACTGATTCCTGGCAGGAGATCAGCCACTACTTTTCAGTCAGCCAGAGTGAGGATAATGCTGCTTTGCGTTTCTTCTTTGGCGATCAACTTGGGGCGATCCGGTTGGATGATATCTACCTGGAGGTGGTGGATTTCAACAACCATGATCCCACCCTTGATTTCCAGCCTGATCAAGGTGACGACCAGGTGGCAGTCACTTACGGCTATAATAGCCAAAAGCAGATCTTGGGTCTGATTGGTGAGGCTTTACCTTATCAAGAGGCCGAGACCATCACCCTGTTGATCAATGACTACCCCAACAACGGTGTTCATTCCACTCAGGCCTTTGATCCCACTGGCAACACCTTTGATCTGCCAGATCAGACCTATGGTCTTTGCACCTTCCTGATCACTGATTACTCTGGCTTGGACCATTGGTTCAATGTCTGGGCCTGGTATCTTAACCAGGCAACAGTCAGTGGTATCAAGTTCCGTTGGGCCGAGGTTCCCTTACCCGTGGCCTCGTGTCAGAACCAGGGGGGTGATATCACTGCTGAGCTGAGCTACGAATATGCCGCGGGTAATCTGCGCGGCCTGATCTTCGACACTCTCTACTGGCAGGATATCACCACGGTCAGTGTCTGGGTTGATGGCTATGGTATCTATGATACCCAGCCTTTCAATTCTCTGGGCAATGTCCTGGACTTGCCGGACCAGACCTACCAGCAGGCCAACTTCTTCCTGACTGATACCAGCGGTCAAGACCACTGGTTGGATCTTTGGGCTTGGCAGTGGTCCGGAGCCAGTCTCAACTTCAGTTGGTTGAACTGGTCGCAGTTGCTCAACTAGGATCGGCATTCAATTGAGAAAAGAGTAGAAGCGGGTAGGAGGATAGTAATCAATGGCCATTTACTCGGGTAACTGATAATCAGTTTTCTCAACCCGTTTGTTCTTTTCTGTCAAGGAGGGTTTTCCCAGCGGAAGATGGATTGACACCCCATTTTCCGCTTTTTTTATTTGTTTTTAGTTAAAAAAATATTTTAAAGAGATAAAAAAATAATTGTGGATAAATTTCTGTAAGATTGAGTAAATTATAAATAATTTTTATATTTAAAACCTCTAATAAGTATGTAGAGAGAATAAGGGACGTTAGTTCCCTTAAAGAATTATACATACCAATTCACGAAAAGGAGGAAGTCATGCAAGGGAGGGATAGAAGATGAAAGATATAAATGACGATTCGTTGGGAACGATGATGAAAGGAAAGGTTGTGGTTCTAACTGGAGCCACAGGGTTTATTGGTAGCGCGCTGGTGGCAAAGTTACTTCGAGAGTCGGCCACGGTTGTTGCCGTGTTTCGACCTGGTCGTAACGGCGATGGCGCCAGGCGTGTGCGCGATTCTTTAACAGCCATGCGTCCATTTCTCACCGAACGCGGTACACTTCACGTAGTTCCTGGAGACGTGACTCGTGAAGGAGTTTTTTACAATCGTGAGGATGTGGAGCGCTGGAAGGGTCAGGTTGATTTCCTCTGTAGCGTGGCCGGGTCGATTCAGTTCTTCAATGAACAGTCAAATCAGGCAGTCAACGTGGTTGGTGCTCGGAACATGGCCGGGTTGGCCATTGATTTAGCAGTGAGACGTTTCATTCATTTTTCGACGGCTTACGTTTGCGGAAGGCGTACCGGTTTAATCACCGAGAGTGATGGGCCTTCGGATAGTTACAGTAACTCGTATGAGGAGAGTAAGGCTCGAGGAGAAGCCGAAGTCCTTAATACTATCCGAAAAATCACCACTATCGTTCGGCCATCGATCGTGGTTGGGCCCCTAAGTGATTCGTGGGTCAGAAGCCAACCTCCTACATGGGAAGGTTACTACGGATTTTTCCGCGGCTTCTACTTGCTTCGTCGCAAGTTTCTCCGGGAGTTTGGAGATCTCCCTGGCGGAAAGCTCGACCTCATGAGTACGAGGATTCCGGGGGATCCAATGGCCGAAATAAACTTAATACCGGTGGATAGTCTCGTTCGCATGTGTCTGTGTTTGATGATGAACGATTCGACGGTCGGCGGGAAGATATTCCACCTAGCTCATCCCAAGGGACCTATCTACAGAAGTCTGGTTGAGAAGACGTTATCGCTCATGCACATCGAAAATGCTACCGTAGGCGTTGACCTCGACGGCGAGAAGACTCCCTTGGAGGTGAAGATCGAAGAAGCCGTTACTCCGTTCTTGCCCTACGTTGGAGTGGCACGGCGGTTCTCTATGAAAAAGACCCTCGCCCTTTGCCCTGGTGAGAAAATTCCCCCAATCGATGATTACCTTACGATCGAAAGGCTTATTCAGCCAGCGTTAAGTGCTCGATTTAGGGGCATCGAATTCCAGGGTCCCCCTACATGATAGTGAGGGCATCATGAAGATTACGTAAATCCACTTGGGGTTGGTGGGTTTACATCTGTATGACAACGCATCTGACGGGGGCAAATTCCTTGTAAACTGTCGTCCGCGGGCTGATATTGCCGGCCATGGCTTGTAGATTCCGTCCGCTGGATTACAAAGGGCAATCTCCGACATTACCAAAATGCATGGTTCTGGATAAATGGCGGGTTCACCGCCAATACTCTAGAACTTCTTGAAATTACCGGCGGACAATCAGTCCGTCGGTAAATCCTTTCTAACCGTTCCAGCAAGAAAGAGAGGTCAAATCATGAAAGCATATATCGTATCCAGAGAAGTCGAGGTTGAACCTTTTGGCGATTGTGCTCGGGATTGCTTAATAGGCAATAAGCCACTGGGACAATTACAGAAGGAGACGCTTCGTGTTTTGGGTTTAGAGCCTGTTTTCGTTACGGATCGATCTCAAGTAATTGATTCCGGAGAACACCTCGTGTTGAATGACAATTTGTACTTTAGCACGGAGTTATTGAAGGAATTTATTACTCGATCGCGTCAGCAAGGAGATGCGACCGTTTGTGCTTTGAAGAGAGGAGAAATTACCAACAGGACGGGGGTCACTGTTCAGGACGTCGCGATTCATCCAGATCATGTCGAATATAATCTGTGTTACTTGCCAGGAATAAAAGGCCGTAACGACCACAGAGCAGTGGTCATTGATCCGGATGAGTTTCACGCCACCATTCCGATGCCCAGCCATATGTACGGTTCTGGTAAGTATGAGATTCCGATGGCAAGTAAGTTTGTTATTCAGATTGATCACTGGGTTAATCTATGGATAGCAAACATCGTTGCTACATTGGTGATGGGCGCCAATTTGCAGAAAAGCTCCATATTAAGGAAATTATTCATGGCTTTAAAGGCACGTTCTTTCAATCAGTGGGAGATACTGTGCTGCATGAATACAGTCGGAAAAAATTGCGATATCCATCCCACCGCTTACATCGAAGGTAGCGTCGTAGGGGACGACGTTTCTTTGGGAGCTGGAGCTGTCGTTAGGCATTCGCTCATTGGCGACAACGTTTCCATCGGAAACGGAGTTGTTATTGAAGAATCCGTTGTCGGCGATGGTTGCGTCATCCTGAATGGACGTTTAATATTTTCGATCTTTTACCCTCGCACCTTCTCAGTCGCAGAGATGGTAACTGCCAGCTTCGTGGGAAAAAATTCGTTCATTGGCCTAAATTCCACTATGACTGACTTCCGTTTGGACGGACAAAACGTCACCGTCATGAAGGGGGGTAAATTAGTGGATAGCAGTCAGCGGTTTTTAGGTGCATGTCTCGGGCACGAAGTTTACCTGGGTGCCGGATGCATCGTCGCTCCAGGTCGCTCCATTCCCCGCGGCTTTCGTTTGGCCCCTACTAAAGATAAGGTCGTGAGAAGGTGTCAGGGCGATGATCATATCATTCAAGGCTACCGGCTGATTCAAAAAGCCGATCGTAGATAACCTCGAAGGCTACCGGCTGATTCAAAAAGCCGATCGTAGATAGCCTTACGCCGTTCCGATCAGAATATTGGGGCGGCTTTTTGTATTAATAAAAAATATTGTTTTTAAGTTGATTTGTTAGTATAATATAAATGTATTTATGAATGGCTTTGCTCTCGTAGGATTATTATGTTTTATTTCCTCTTTTATTGTAGGATGTTTTGTATTATTTAGGGGAAAAAACCTGACCAGTAGACTTTGGTCAGTTTTTATATTTGCTGTTGCTTTATGGAGTTTCGGAATGTATAAAATCGGCACAGCAACAAATCCTATAAGCTCAATTTTTTGGTGGCGTATTGCAGAAATTGGTGTAATTTTTATCCCAGTATTATTAACTCATTTCGTAATTAGTGTACTTAAATTAAAAAGAAAGTTACTTTTAATTATATTCTATTTAGCCACCTTATCATTCCTCTACTGTAATATTTTTACAAATTATTTCATTAATGAATTATATTTTGCTTTTAATCAATTTTATTATATTTTGGCGACGCCTCTTTACAGTATTTTTATTGGCGTGTTTGTTTTGTCGGTTATTTATATTTTGTTTGAGTTAGGTAAATCATATAGGAATACTAGTGGTATAATAAAATCTCAGGTTAAATATTTATTTTTAGCTTTTTTAATTGGTTTTAGTGGTGGAGTGAGTTCTTATTTCCCAGTATATAGAATAGAAATTTATCCTATATGGAATGCGACTATTTTTATTGCTGTTTCATTGGTTTCATATGCTGTCATCCGTTACCGTTTCATGGACATCCGTCTAGTAATCAAGCGCTCTACAATCTTCACCCTCCTGGTTCTTATTCTGACCGCGGTCTATTCCTTCCTCATCATCTTCCTCACCCGCACCTTTGGCGATGCCTTTGGCGCACATTCCCAGCTCATCACTACCTTGATTATTTCTATTTTAATTGTAGCAGGATTTCAGCCCTTAAAGACATTTATTCAGAAAGTTACCAGCAAGTTTTTATTTAAAGGTGATTATGATCCCCAGGAAGTTGTTGAAAATTTATCTAAGGCATTAAGTAGTTCACTAGAATTAGAACATTTATTTGATTCAGTTAAGGTAATTGTTAATAAGACTTTTTATCCTGCCAAGGATGCAATCGTGCTTTTAGATAAAAACCAGGAATTCTATGAATTAGCCCGGGCTGATGGTTTTAGCAAGAGCGAGGAAAAAGAATTGATTTTTACTTCCTCAGATCCGCTGGTTAATTATTTTAAAAAAAGTAAGGAATTGATTGTTTTGCAGGAGTTGAAGCGGAAATTGGAAGTAGGTTATTTACCTGAGGGAGAAATTCCCAAAAAGTTAGTTGAGCGTTTAGAAAAAACCAGTGGTGAAATTTTTTCTCCTCTTTTTTCCAAAGAAAAATTAATCGGCATCTATATCCTGGGTGCTAAAAAGTCTGGTGATATTTATACGTCCGAAGATATTCGGTTGATAGAAATTGGTAGTGCCCAGGCGGCCGTGGCTATTGAAAATGCTTTACTCTATGAAAAAGAAAAGAATTTTACCATTACCTTGAAGGAGGAGGTGGCTAAGGCTACCCAAGAGCTCCGGGCCGCTAATCGGAGATTAAAGAGGTTAGATGAAGCTAAATCAGAATTTATTTCTATTGCCTCTCACCAGCTGCGAACACCCTTAACGGTGATCAAAGGCTATATTTCCATGATGCTTGAGGGCTCCTTCGGCCAGTTGACTGAGCCGGAAATTGAATCACTCTATAAAGTTTATGAAAGTAATCAGCGGTTGATTAATCTGGTTGATGATTTACTTAATATCTCCCGGATGGAATCAGGCCGGATGCAATTTAAATGGCAGAATTATAATATTGAGGACGTGGTGAGCAGTGTGGTGGCTGAAATTCGCCCCAATGCTAAAAAGAAAAAGCTTTATTTAGAATTTAATAAACCGGAAAAAAGACTGCCTAAAATTAAGATGGATCGTGAAAAGATTCGGCAGGTTTTTATGAATTTAGTTGATAACGCCGTAAAATATACTAAGCAAGGTGGTGTCCGGGTGACTGTCAGCCAGAAGGGTAAAAGTATTATTCTTAAAATTGCTGATACTGGAATGGGTATTGATGCCAATGAAATGCCTCATCTTTTTCAAAAGTTTTCCCGAGGCAAGGGAACTTCCCAAGTTTATACTGAGGGAACTGGTCTAGGTTTATATGTGGCTAGAGAGATTATCAAAGCCCATGGGGGCAAGATTACGGCGGAAAGCGAAGGCAAAGGTAAGGGCAGCACTTTCTATATTAAATTGCCGGTAGTTTAAATATTAAACCCGGCGGAGCCGGGTCCCTGCCTAGCGCCCCGCTTCGACTTAGCGAGGCGAGCAAGGCTGGCGGCTTCGCCGGATAACAAATAATCTATGCCTAAAAAAATTCTTTTGATTGAAGATGAAGAAGCACTACTTGATATGTATCAGTTACGTTTTGAAAAAGAAGGTTATAATATTCTGTTGGCTAACCAGGGTCAGCAGGGAATTAAATTAGCCAAAAAAGAGCAACCAGATTTAATTCTTCTAGACGTGGTGATGCCGGAAATGGATGGTTATGAAGTTTTAAAGAAATTAAAAGCAGATCCCAAAACTAAGAATTTGAAAGTAGTTTTTTTAAGCAATTTAGGCCAGGATGAAGAAGTGAAGCAGGGTCTAGAATTAGGAGCGGAAGATTATATAATTAAATCCAGCCTGACTCCTAGTTCTTTAGTTAAAAAAATAGGAGAAAAATTAGGTAAAGCAACAGCCGGGAAAAAAATTTCTAATTCCCGTTCAGTCCCCGATGGCGTTATCGGCCAGCAGAGCTGTAAAGGATTTAAAGTTTTATTAATTGAAGATAATGAAGTGATTATTGATATGTATAAGTTGCGTTTGGAAAAAGAGGGAGCCAAGGTAGAAGTCGCTAAAAATGGGGCTTGGGGATTAAAACTCGCCCGGAGTAAAAAATTTGATATTATTTTGATGGATATGATTATGCCGGCGCTTAACGGCCTCGAGGCGATTAAGACCTTGCAGGAAAATTCTCAGACTGCTAAAATTCCGATAATTGTTTTTTCCAATTCAGCTCAACAGAAAGAAATGGAGGCGGCTAAAAAGGCAGGGGCTAAAAAATATTTCATTAAGTCAGAGATTACCCCGGCGACTTTAGTCCGGGAGATTAAAAAATATTGTCAATAAAATTTTTATGAAGGTTTCAATTAATAAGGAAAAATGTATGGGCTGCGGGTCATGTGTTAGTATCTGTCCTGAGGTTTTTGAGCTGGGTGCTGATGGCAAGGCCCAAGTTAAGGCGGAGGCCGATTTAGAAAAATTTAGTGAGAAGATTGCTGAGGCGGTAGCTAGTTGCCCGACAGGAGCTATAACCCAAGAATAAGTCAGGATGAGGGAATTGGTAGACCCCGCATTAGTCGTCGCTTCGCTCCTCCTCTGCGGGGCAGGCATGCAGGTTTTTATTTTTGGGGACATGGTGGAATTTGGTAGACACGCAAGCTTGAGGGGCTTGTGCCCGCTTTTGGGTGTGGGAGTTCAAATCTCCCTGTCCCCACCAATTTAAAAATTAACAGCTAGCATTAAAAATTAACAGTTAGCAATTATTATTAGTTTTATGTTAATTATTATTAGGGACGATTAGCTCAGCTGGTTAGAGCGTCTCGTTTACACCGAGAAGGTCGGAGGTTCGAATCCTCCATCGTCCACCATCCTTCGCCCTTCCGGGCTACGGATGGTAAGCCATCGCCTTGTAAGCCCTACCAGAAAGAAAATTTTTAAAAATAAAAATTTTTAAAACTATGTTAAAAATCATTATTGGCTTAATTGGAATAGCGGCGGGATTTATGTTAGTTTGGAAATCCGAGTGGATTTATCAAAATTTTGGTGGTATTGCTTGGGCGGAAAAACATTTTGGCACGGAAGGTGGTTCCCGCATTTTTTATAAATTAATAGGTATTTTTGTTATTTTAGTTTCTATTTTAATTATGACTGGATTAATCGGTGGAATTATCAAAGCTATTTTTAGCCGATTATTTATGGTACAATAAAAATGTATGGCAGTTAGTGGCGGCAATCAACTTTTAGACGCCCTGAGTGTATTAAAAGAGGTTGGTATTAAGCAGGGTTATAAAGTGGCTGATTTAGGCTGTGGCGCAGTTGGTCATTTTACTTTTCCGGCGGCGGAGATGGTTGGCAAGGATGGTTTAGTTTACGCCGTTGATATCAGAAAGATTGTTTTAGCTGGAATTAAAAATCGAGCCCGGATTGATGGTCTGACTAATATTGAGGTAGTTTGGTCAAATTTAGAAGTACCTAAAAGTACCGGGATTTTAAATAGCAGCTTGGATATTGCCATGCTTTTTAATACCTTGTTTCAAAGTAAGAAAAGAGAAGGGGTTTTAAAAGAGTCTATTCGAATGATCAAACCCCAGGGTTATCTAGCGGTTGTTGATTGGCAGTTAACTGATACTTTATTTGGACCAGTTAAAGAAGATCGGGTTGATCCCGAGGCAGTGATTCAATTCTGTCGTAATAACGGAATGGAATTAGAAAAGGAGTTCGTAGCGGGAAAATTTCATTTTGGTTTGTTATTTAAAAAAATAAAATAAATCGCGAATTTAAGCTAATTTAATGCGAATATAAACGAATAGGATAAAGATAATAATTATGAATTATGTCGGTTTGTAGGAAATTTATTATTCGCTTAAATTCGTTTTTAATTCGCTTAAATTAGTATTTATGGATTGGCAGGTTTTATTTTCTTTTAATTTTTGGTTTTCCTCGCAGCCCGGAGTGATGACCAATATTTTGGCAAAATTTTTATTAATTATTTTTGTCATTTGTTTAATAATAGCAGTTATTTTTTATTTGGTTGCTCGAGCCAAGAAAGATGATCGGGTATCTTTTAAATTAATCAAGAAATTACAAAATTTATTTACGACTTTAGGGATCGTTGGTTTTATTATTCTGTTTTTCTTTTGGCAGCAAATTCCTTATTTATCTTCCCGTTATTGGTTAATTATCTGGTTGATCGTTGCTTTAATTTGGGCCGGGTTTATTGGGAGGTTTGGTTTTTTTGAGGCCCCTAAACGCCGGGCTGAGATTTCGCAGAAACAGAAATTTGAGCAATATTTACCAAAAAAGAAGAAAAAATAGTTTAGAAAAATTTTAGGAAAAATTTAGAAAAATTTAATCTTTAATATGTTAGAGTCCCATTGGAAGATGGGATTTTTGAGTAA
>Ga0180432_10011095_pt1 | contig 10669 bp, 3 predicted proteins | sample SS_ome_10_FD_132414 | JGI IMG/M metagenome (GOLD analysis project Ga0180432, IMG submission 132414) | Hypersaline lake sediment archaeal communities from the Salton Sea, California, USA - SS_1_MS_2 metaG | ecosystem: Environmental > Aquatic > Non-marine Saline and Alkaline > Hypersaline >...
CATTGAGAACATAAGTTTTACCCGGCGTCCACCTCTGTTTTCTCACTGACTTCATGTAGCTAACGATGTGAAGACTATCATCGTAGCTTCCATCACCCTTTGCACCATACTGTTCTGGCCTTACATAATCATCTTTTTTTACTACTGCAACAAACAAGTTGCCGAGAGTGTGGTCGCCGTGCTCATCTGGTGCGCCGGGGAAATCAACCTGATTAACGATTGAATACAAAGCTTCACCGCCATCATCTACTTCATAATAACCCCTTGTTGCAACTATGGACGATGAACTCAATATTTCTGGGTTATCCTTCATTTCTTGAACTGTGTCAAAAAGAGTAACAGAGTCAGAAAGCCACTCAGAAAGCTTTTTCCCCTCAGTCGCACCATCAGCAACAACAACCTGATCGTTTATATTGATAGAGTTTTCGCCAACTATTGAAACACAAGCCCCAGTAATACCAGTTAAAACAACGGCATCCCTTACTGTAACAACGGTTTCACCACCAGCAAAAACAGAGCTTTCAATAATAGAGTATGAGTATTCAGTTGTGTTGTTATCAATTCTGCAAGATCTGTTTTTATCAAAAACATCAGTTAAGTTACCAAATACTTTAAATGATGTTGGAGATATATATTCAGCGGTATTGCAGTTAACCCATTCGTCAGGCTGAGCCGAAGATACTGGATCTGAAGACCAAATCTCATTGTCCTTATCATCCTTCAGAACCATCTTGTAAGAGCCATCCAAATAAACATTGGCATAACCCTCGCCGTTCAGGATGACCGGGTTTGTATTTTCAACAACCTGATCCTCTGACTGGTAAGTTGGCTTTGGTGTGTTTGTGCGAGCCTGATAGGTGTATAACTTACCGAAGGCCAGCGGTTTGCCGTTTCTGTCCCAAGCGTAAAACTTAGGGCCGATCATTGCGACTGCCATATTATTTCTCCTGTTTTGCTTCTCTTTTGGCCTTCTGTAAAGCCTGATTAGCTTGTTGATAGTATTGCATAAATGCTTTGTTTCGACTAAGCCATAACTGATCAAGCTGATTGCGCTTCTCTGCGCCGCTTAAATTTGGGTCGTACTTAATCTTGAGCTCAGCCGTTTTAATTCCTTCCTTCCCATACATCAGCTTAATTAGCTGATTCATGGAATCGTTTAAGGCAAATAGAACCTCCTTCTCCTTAGCCGATAAGCCAAAGAAGCGATCATCCTTGAACTTGCCCGGCTGTTCTCCACGCTGAGCAAGCTGGCGGCGAACATCCACCGTCTGCCTAAATGTTGATACAACCCGATCAGACTGCTCTTTAATGTCAAAGAACTTTTCCATTGAGGCGGTTGCCGGACGAACATCAGGAGTCAAGAAGCGGCGAAGGAAAATGTTGTCTGAAGCCTTGCGGTCAGGCTTCTCACCAAACTTCTCTTCATCCCAAAGCATGTGATCTGTTCCCCAAAGCAGATAGCCGCCTAAGTACCCGGTGTAAGCCTTGAACATGTGCTCAGCTTTAACCGGGCTGACACCAAGGGCTTCACCCATTCTCACAAAGGTTTCACTGGTGTTTGAGGTGTACTGCTCTGGCGCTTCCACGTTTGAAAGTGACTGAGGAACAACAGGCGCACCAGTCCACTTCTCGTTACGCACCAAATCCCACCAACCTGTCATCATGGCCGGGGTTCCATCAACGCCATACATCTGAGTAAGCGTCCAAAGCATTCCATCAGCAAACTCTTTACCCTTGTCATCTTCTACATACTTGGCAAATAGCTCAGGCATAGTTGCATAAACAAAACCAACATCATAAGGGCGAGGTATTTTAATGAACTGCCCACCACCAACCTTAATATGCCAGTTAGTTCGCTTTTCGTAATCCGGGATCTGTTGATAGTCTTCATCATCTTTATTCACTAAATAAAGGATCAGAGTCGGAACCGTTATCCCAAGAAACGCCTTCATTGCTAAAGCCGTTGGGTTCCCGTCATATCGCTTGCTTACTACCGCTTCCCTGAAAACTCGATCCTGAGATTGAATCATTGCGTTTAGGAACGGGACTGTACGGATATAACCAGTCAGGAACCTGTTTGCACCAAGTACACTAAAGTCCGTTGAAATCTCCCTTGCATCAAAGCCAGCGTCCATATCTGACTTCATGTTTTTCTTGGCAAGCCTAAACTCACCAATTCGAGTGCCATACTCAAAGGCGCTGGCAATATTGTCGATAGAGCTGAGCAGGCGCTCAGGAATAGTCATAATTCCAAACTCATCAACCGCAACCCTGCGCCTCGCTGTACCTTCTTTAGTTGTGGCCTCAAGTCGGCTTGAGTAACCACCACCAGAACGAAGGAAGTCTTGATAATACTGATCCTTGGTAATGAAGGAGTACATGCCCTTGAATGAGTCAACAAACGGCTTGAAGTTGTTCTTGCTCAAGAATGCCGCCCCGGTGGTATCCCTTACCAAGTTAGCCCCGGTGAACTCAACGCCCAAGGTGATCATGCGAGTAAAGAAGTTCTTAACCCCGAACATCACATTCATGAATGAGCTGTAGCTTTCCGGGTTCATGGATAGAAGCATTTCCTGAAGAAGCGGATCTTGCACTTCGTAATACTTCGGCTTTCCGTTGATAATCACTGAGTCAACGATATTGCCCGACTCATTAACCTTCGGCGTAACGCCATGTTGCCAGAACTCAAGCAAGCCCTTGGTAGCCAAATCAAGATCACCTTCAAGCTCAATGCCGTTCATTTCCAGAACCTTGCCGATCTTCGCCTGCATTTCATCGGCGTAAACCTGAACCTTGCGCGAGTCAGGCGCGATCTTGGTTGCGAAGATAGCACCATCCTTGTGACCAGAAATGTACTGATAAAGACGTTGTTTAGCTCGGTTGTTAAGCGCGGCACGGACGTTGGCCGTCACGCCGTCCTGAATATTAACCAGAATATCATTGAGGTTTGCTGTTCCACCCTTGAGCTTTTTAAAGCCAGTGGTAGCCGTGCTACCGCCAGCCAACTGATCGCGAATACGGTTGAAAGGCACATAGTCTTTATTCATCGACTGCATGGCCTTGCGACCTTCGGGCGTAATCATTCCGGCTTCTTGATAGAAGTCCATCATGCGGTCATTGAACGCTTGATACTCTTTGTGGATAGACTCAAACACCGGGTAAGTGCTGCCAAGTCTCGCCCACTCTTTAGCGGTTTCTTTCGGGATCAGGTTCTCACGCTTCTGGCGGTGAAGCTCAAGCGCCCGGCGACCAGCGAAGTAACGCATAAGCAGATCAACCTTTGCTTCACCCTCATGCTCTGGCTGAAGCTTGATTGTTTTGACCGGGGCCAGCACCTCATAAAGACTTGCGCCGTTACGCTTCAGATCGCCTTTCTCATCAAACTGAACTGTTCCATAGTTCATGATGTAATCAGAGATACCTTCAGCGCCACCATTGGCAAGCCTGAACTGCTTCCAAGCTGACTCTTGAACCGTACCAACCTTACGGGTTAGCTCTTGCTCAACCTTCCGGGCAGCATGGAAACGGTCAATTACCTGCTGGCGAATACGCGAATCACGGCGATACTTCCACTCATCAAACGCCTGAATGAAAGAGGTGTCTTTACCAATCAGAGCTTGGCCCAACTTATCCGGGCCTTGGAAGTAGAACTTGTGCATCAGGTCTTGCATATCGCGCATAGGATTCAGAAGCTTACGATCTCTTGCCAAAGTGTTGGTGAAAGCCTCATAGAACTTAGGCGCTCTGTTCTGAGCTTCGTTGGCATTGGTCAGCCATAGGCGCACAAACTCAGCAAAGCCTTCAATCTTCTGAATCTTCGGATCAGCATCGGTATAACTTAGAGCCTCAACCTCACTGACAAACTTCGGATCTTTATAAAGCTTCTGGAAGTTAGGTAGCGTGATATTTGAGTAAACATCAAGGTAATGGGCCAGCTCATGAGCAAGAACCTCAACATCGTTCTTGCGGCGCGTTCTAATCTCGCCAACATTCGGGCGATAGAAACCCTCTTGTGACTTGCCTTTAATCTTGCCGAAGTAAATGCGGCGACCAGCAATCTGAACCAACTTCCGCATGATAGGCTCAATGCGCTGAGGCTTCTCAGGGATCTTAACCTTGCGGCCTTCAATGGTTACAAATTCTCGGCGCTCTGGTATCCCGGTTGAACGGAACAAGCCAATAAAGTTATGGCCCGGCGCATGAAACACACGCTCACCACTTTTCGGCTCAGTACCTTTCTTGTTGTCACTCTTCTTGTAGTTGAGTGTGTTGGTGTCGTTCTTCTCGATTGTCACCATAACGGTTTCAACACCAGTCGGACGATCAGAGCTCTTGAAGCTGCCAGAAGGCAGGTCTTCAATATATGAGCCCATATCATCAAGCCACTCACGGAACTCAACAGACTTCTTGCGCGAGTTCTTAACACCTGCCCCCATGATAGCCACAAGCTTTCCACCGGGTTTCAACAGGTCATAAGCATGGCGAACATGCTCAATGTCTTGGAAGTTTTCAAACGGTGGATTCATCACAATGCGGTCATACTGCTTACCCTTGTAGTCAAGGAAGTCATCAGCAACCACGTTGTAACCTTTGGCTTCAAGAATCGCCTGAAGGCCAGAGTTAACCTCAATAACATCAAGCTCAGCATCAGGAGCCGCCGCCTTAACCTGATCAGCAATATTTCCTTTGCCAGCGGAAGGCTCAAGAACTTGGTGGCCGGGCTCAATGTCGGCATAGTCAATCATCTGATCAACAAGTGGCTTAGGTGTCGGGAAGTATCCGGCAATCTTTTTGCCTACAAGATCACGCTCCATCTTCTTCAATGGATCTTCTTTCTGCTTCTCAACGCGAAGAGAATCAAGCTCACGAATTGCGGCGCGTAACTGCTCATCAGTGGTGATACCGATACGGTTTAAGCGACCAATAGACTTTTGAGCGTCAGGAATAAAACCAAGCGTGTAGCTGTCAATATAGCCCTTCTTAACTGCCTCTTGGATTTTGCTCGCTTGCTCTTCACTGAGAATGCGGTTTTCACCTTTCTCGGCAGGCAGGCGGCGAAGCTCAGCAGCCAAGCGCATAAAGCCGCGCTTACCTTCAAGGTCACGCGAGAAGCGCATAGCTCTATCTTGATTGATAGTGATCTCAGGCATAGTGACATTAGCAATATAGTCGTCAATGGTCACATCAGGCTTGAGCTCATAATTCATTGAGTAGCCGTCATAGCTACTCTCAAACAGTTCATTAGGGATTGCCCGGCGCTGAATACTCATGAGCTCTTCAAGCTGAGTAACCTGATTGATTTTGCCAAGGTGAACAAGATCGCCATCCTGCAAGGCGTTACCGATATTGCGAACAGTCTTAGCAAGCGCCAACTGCTTATAAGCTCGTTCAGTGGCATTAGCCGCCATTGAAGCGCGTCTTGCTGTGTTTGTTTCGCGTGGTCGATTTATCTCAGCGTCAGCCTTGGCCTCAAGCTTGTCAGCCATTTCAAGCAGGCGATCAGCGTTCTTACTCTGCTTAACTTCAGCCTTAGCTTCTTCAAAGTCGCTCTTGCTTACGTCCTTGCCTTTTAGCAACTGGTCGAACTGATCAGCGGCATCCTTAGACTTGAACTGAAAACCGGGAATAGCACCCTGCTTGGCATAGGTTGAGTAATACCCACCAAACTGCTTAGCCTTTCCGCGAAGGTCGTTAAACTGCTCACGGCCAACACGGTCAACCAGTTTGACCACAAACAGATCTTCACCTGTCTTACTGTGCTTTGTTTCTGCTCGCTCTGTTTTAATGGCCTCAGCTTCACCCTCAACCACCTTTGGCTTATCTTCAGGGCGAAGAGACTCAGCAACCAGCTCATCATATTTAGCCAGTTGCTCAGGGCTCATCTTGTCTTTACCGCGAACACGAATGAACTCTTTAAACTCTGGCAGGGTTTCAGGGCTGGTCAGCGCCTTAACAAACTGCTCTTTGCGCTGCTCCATTTCAGCCCGGTACTCTCGCTGCTTCTCGTAAGCGGCATCAACATCGGCCTGAGTCTGCTTATTCACCTTCTCAATAATCTGCTCTTCAAATGACTTGGAGCCGCCAAAGATAGTGAAAGTAGCATCACCCATAACGTGAGCTGAAAGCATTTGCTCATAAGCCTGCTTTACCATTTGCGGCTTCTTCAGATCAGAGCGTGGGCTTCTGATAATCTCCTGAAGCATTGCCTTGGTGAATTTGCGGTCACTAAGCTGAGCAATGACCTTATCTTTGTTGGCAACAAGGCTTTCAGCATCAGCCTTGATCTGATCTACCGTTGCTGTTTGGTTGGCTACCGACTCACGGAAACTAGCAAAAGACTTGGCCGCGCTGGTTCCATAATCGCTTACAGCGGCTTCAGGCTGTTCAGTCTTAACCTCTGGCTTCTTCTCTGGCTGCGCTGGTGCTGCTTTCTCTTCTGGCTTGGCTTGCGGTTGCTCATCGGTTTTAACCTCTGGCTCTCTTGATAGCTCAAAGTAAAGCTTGCCAAGCTTGGAACGTGGGCCAACAACTTTAACAAAGCCACCCAAGTCAGAAAGCTTCTCATCCATCTTCTTCAGGAACTCGATAGTCCCGGCGCGATCAGAATCAAGCGAAGCCTCAACCGCTTTCAGGGCTTTAGGTATAGCCCACTTTCGATTGTCTTTAGCGACTGCCGGCTTACCTTCCTGAAGGTATGTTGAAACCTGACCAACATAGTCAGCAATATCCTTCATGCTCTTAGCTTGCTGCTGCTTCTGCTTAACCTCAGCCGGGCGCATCTCGTAGAGCTTGCGCTTAATGGCCTTGCGATCACGCTCAAGAGCATCAACGCGCTTGGTGTACTCTTTCATGGTTCGCTCAGCTTTGGCGTTAGCCTTAGCCACATTGCGACCACTGCGACCAGTAACCAACCAAGAAGGGTTGTTGATTGCCTGCTGAGCGTTCCAGCGGTTAAAGTCAGCAACCTTCGCCATGTGCTGATCAATCAATGCCGCCGCTTCTGTTTTTTGCTCTGGCGTATCAAGCACAAACTTTGAGCCTTCAAGATCATCAATGATGGCCTTGGCTGTATCCTTTTGCTCTTGGTTAAGGTCACGGCCTTTACCAAGGTGGGTTGAGCGGTTATAACCATCAACAACTTCTTGACTGAGCTCAGGCACGTTAACCTTTATGCCTTTGTGCTCTAATGTAGGTGCTGGCTCGGTGACGGCAGTTCCCACAGGTGCAGCCTGCTCGCCGCTTCGTGCAGGCTCGGCGGTAGCATCAACTCGCTCTGGTTCAACCTCTCGGCCTGCTCGCTGAGCTTCGTCAATTGCAATGCCTCGCTCTTGCTGATCACGTTGTTCAGGTACGCTATCTTCAACCACTCTGGCATCTTGCTCACCCTCCATAGGAACATCAAAGGCTACTGGCTCAGGTTGCTGAGGCTCTGCCTTGTCAATTTCAAACTCTTCTTGAACCACCTGATCAGGTTTAACTTCTTGTTTTGGTTCAGTTTTTTGCTCTGACTCCTTCGGCGTAACCTGTTGTTTTTCTTCAGGTTTTACCTCTTGCTGAACTTGTGCGCGTTCAGGCTTGAGTGAGTCAATAACCTGCTGCTCAACGGCTGTTGGTTGAGCCTTCGCAAGCTCTTCTTCCATTGCTTGAGCAATAACCTTTTCAGGTGAATAGTTAATCTCGTTTACAGCAGCCGTAGAAGTACCACCAACACCGCCAAAGACTCCACCAGCAACAGCACCAGCAGCCGCCCGATCAAGAGCTTCTTTCCAGTCCATAGCGACATCAGTACCATAACGCTCACCAACATATTCAATCATCCCTTCTTGAATGGCTTCAGTAGCGGCCTCTTTTGAAAGTGCTTTACCACCTGCTTTAGCTGAACGCTTGGCAGACTCACGAAGCCCGGCTTTCAGGATCTCTTTGCCTAGCTCTTCCTTGCCAGCCTGCGTGATACCTTTCGCGCCGATACGTTCAAGCAGTGAAGCAGCAACAGCAAAAGGAGCGGCCTCAAGCACATCTTCAAGCTCTGCCTCTTGTTTGCCTTTGTTCTGAGCTCGTTGCTCACCAATCTCACCAGAGCGAGCAAATACATAAGCAGGAAGGGCATAGATAGCGGAAACCATATCAGGAACCGACTTGATACCTTGCTCAAGGCCATACTCCAAAACATCGGCGTAAGCACTGGCGCTAAGTGGGCCACCTTCAGAGAATGACTTTTTCACATCCTCCCAGCCAACTTGCTCTTGGTATCCAAGGTCAATACCTTTCAGAACGTCAGCGCCCTTATTTAGAATCTGAGGCGCGTCACGCTTGGCCCACTCTTCAGGCCCAAGCACTGAAGGAAGAATGTCACCATCTTCCCAAACTAAGCCGCCCATAGGGAACTTCTTCTCAAGCCCCTCACCAACAGTCACGATGGTATCAAGAAGAGCACCGCCAACGTCACCAGCTCGCTCACCTGCACCTTTACCCCAATTAGCCAGTTTGCCGCTAACAAGCTCCATCATGCTTTGTTGCTCTGGCGGCTTTTGCTCTTCAAGCATACGGCGCTCAAAGGCAATATCATCAGGTGTCTTACCTTGCTGAACCGCTTCATAGATCTGATCATCAGTCCAAGCAGGGTTAGTTTGCTTGAGCTCCTGAACCTGTTGATTGAATGCGGCCTTGCGTTGCTCTTTCTGATCCCACGCTGACTCAATAACACCGGGCTGCTCTGGCTCGACCTTGCGAGCCGCCCCGGTGAAACCGTCAACTTCTACATCTTGGAGATCAACTGGCTGCTGCTGAATAGGCTGAGGCGCTGGCGCTTGGTAGCCAATGCGCTGATTGAACTGCTCGATAGGAATATCAGAGTAGTATTTAGTGTGGAGGGCAGACACTAACTGATCGTCTGCCACATCTTGATACTGAGGGTATTTAGCCCGGAAGTCTTGAATGAACTGTGACACGCACGTTCTCCTTCTTATTGTTTAGCGAATGCCTAGCGGATCGTTTCCTTCAGGGTCAGAAGCATCAGGAATATTCAGGCCAAACTTACGGCCAGCCAATTGAACCGCTTCGGTTCTGCTAATGTTACCTCGTTCACGGTAAAGCTTCACTGCTTCAGTAGCGATAGCCTGAACACGGTTACGGGTATCAGGGTCAAGGTTGGTAATATTGCCCTGCTGATCGAAGATGCCACCAAGCAGCTCACCAGCTTGGCGATACATCAAGCTTTCATCTGCACTCTTCAGATCACCTGAGCCAGTACCAGAGCCGGAAGTTTTAACCGGGCGCGTTGCTCGCTCAACTTCTCGGCCACCCTTATAAACCACATCTTCACCACCGACCTGAATGGCTTTAGGGTTCTCAAGGATCTTGTCCATTGCCATAGCTTTAGAAAGCGACAGCTCCATAAATTGAGGGTCGTATTGCTCAGGAAGCTTTGCCTGCACTTCAGGTGAAACACCTTGATACATGAGCTGATAGCGGCGCTGTTGCTCTTCTGGTGTCTTACCCTGAAGAACATAAGCCGATAGTTGGCCCATTTCGTCAACGCTTCTCTGAGCGGCTTCACGCTTGCGGTCATCCATCTTGCCAACGGCATCAATGAAAGTCGCACCACCTTCAGGATCAAGGGCAAGCAACTGTTGCGCGGCATTCTGATCACCAGCAACAGCCTGTTGGCGTAACCCGGTAAGCATGTTTTGACGATCCTGCGCTTTTCGCTCACGCTCTGGCCGCTCTGCAATCTCTCGCTCAGTCTCTTGAAGCTGAAGATCCGAAAGGCGGTTGCGAGTTCGAGCGCCCTTAACCGCCGCCGTAGTCCGATAAAGATCGGCTAAGTCGATACCATATTGATTAGCTGCCATTATGCTGCTCCTGCTCCTAAGTTCTTATATAGCAGCCAGTTTTGAGCTGCTTGATTTGTAGCCTGAGCCGCACCCTGATAAGCGCCTGCACGGGCTTGTCCTTGAGCATAAGCAGACTGAGCCTGAGCTTGCCCTAAGTTTGAAAGGATGTTTCCAGACTGTTGAGCAAGCTGACCAGTGGCCCCGGCTTGCCTTGCTGCTGAAGCCTGCCCCATTCCAGATAGGCCAGAAAGGATATTGTAGCGGCGAGCTTTCTCATTCGCTTCACGGGCGTAAGCATTGGCATACTCTTGGCTTGCAAGGTTCTGAGCATAGTCAGTAACACCTTTCTGCTGAGCTCCACTCAACAAGCGGCCACGGGCAGCGGCAGACTTATCAAGCGCCTCAACGCCCTGATCCATACGGAATTGATAGCCGGGGTCTTTCGTAACATCAACACGCCCAACCTCAAACTCACCAGATTCAACACCAGACCACAATTGCTGAAGGGCTTGCTCACCAACATCACGCCAAGGTGCGAAGTCTTCACGCTGCTGCTCTGCAAGCTCGCGCTGAAGAATAAGGTTTTCATCTGAGATACGCTCTTGTGACTCAGCGGCAGTCTTAGCCGCCTTTTCCTGAGCTTTGCCTGATTGGTAGGCAGATACGCCACCAACAACAGCAGATCCAATAACAGCCGCCGCAACTACTGACATAATTCCCCCTTAGAGCCATCGGCCAAAGCTTGAGCGTGTTCAGTTAAAACCTGCTCATCATGCTCAATCTGCTTCATTGCCTGCTCAAGTAGATAGTTAAATTCTTCCAGCTCTTCAAAGGAG
>Ga0180432_10011096_pt1 | contig 10669 bp, 10 predicted proteins | sample SS_ome_10_FD_132414 | JGI IMG/M metagenome (GOLD analysis project Ga0180432, IMG submission 132414) | Hypersaline lake sediment archaeal communities from the Salton Sea, California, USA - SS_1_MS_2 metaG | ecosystem: Environmental > Aquatic > Non-marine Saline and Alkaline > Hypersaline >...
CAAGGATCAGGCTCTGGCAGACGAAACGCCGAGGCCTTCAGCGGACCCAATCCGGTGAAGTATCGTTGGCCACATCGGTGGTAAGGCGTTCAAGGCCGGTGCCATCAACACGCATGACGTAGATGTCCCAGTGGGCATGGGGATTGGCCTGGAAGGCGATCTTCGTGCCATCGGGCGACCATACAGGCGCGAACTCGTCGTGCTCTGGCGTATAGGTGAGTTGCTCCAGCCGAGTCCCGTCCGCCTGAACCACGTATAGATCGCGATGGCCTTCAACCAGGGCGCTGAAGACGATCCGCGCCCCGTCCGGCGACCAGGCCGGCCTGTCGTTCACGTCCTCACCTGGTCGCGGCAGTTCCCTCAGATCAGCGACGCCAGCTCCCCCTTTGCGCAGAGCCTCTTCCACATCGAAGACGCAGATCGTGGACTCTTCCTCCAAGGGCTCGGCACTGGTGCTGAGAACACATGCCATCTGCGTGCCATCCGGCGACCAGGCTGGACTGTAGACTCGCTCTGCCCCAGTGACCGTCAACTGTTGGGAGTTGCTGCCGTCGTGGTTCATCACGTAGAGTTCGGAACTCCGGTCGCTGTTGTGGCGTGAGAAGGCAATCCGCCTGCCGTCCGGCGACCACGCTGGGCTGCCCGAGTTTCCATCGGTGGTCAACTGCCGCAGATCGGAGCCATCCGCGTTCATCACGTAGATATCACAACTGCCGGAATAAGTGTCAATGTTGAAGGCGATCTTGGCACCATCAGCTGACCAGGCCGTCTCCTCGTCCTCGAAGCGATTGCGGGTCAGCCGTCGCTTGTCGGTGCCATCGGCGTTCATCACGTAGACGGCATAGTCACCCTGGCCGCGCCGGCTGGAGAAGACGATCTTCCCTCCACCGCTACCGGAGAGGGGCGGAAGCGGAGCGGTCGGGGTCGGCGGGGCAGAAGTCACGGTTTGAGCCGGCGTGGGCATCGATACCCGACAACCGGCGACCAGGATCTGAGCAACAAGCGCTGCGGCGAGCATGTATCGGATTCGCATCCCGGTGCTCCTTGTTGGAGTCGGTGGAACCGGTAGCCCTGACGCTCCAGACACTCGCATCCTCGAGGTCGAGTGATCGGACAATGACGTCTCTTTGATGATACCGATACCGGCGTCCGATGGTTCAACGAGAACCGCCCCCAAACTGCAAGCCGGCGCGAAACCGGACGCCGCGGGACAGGCGATCCAGGTGGCGACTCATCGCGAGATTCTCTCGTGGCCTCGCTCTGTCAATCAGTGTGAATTCTCAGCAAGGCCGTGATACGACGCCGCAGCGGCCCGGAAGCTTCTGGATCAATCAGCTCGAAAGCGACACCATAGCCGACCTCCCCGTGGGAATTGGAAGCCCGCAGGGTAGTCTCCCATGGCCTGCGAGTGCACGCTCCGGTGAGAGCGGGCTATCACGGAGGGCCTGGGATCCCTTCGTACGTGTTGGCCTCGCCAACGAGCGCCTACGGCGGGCCCTACTGCTTGACACCAACTAGGCCGTCTGCTATGATTCCAGGTGAACCAAGGGCCGTCAGCTCAGTTGGCAGAGTATCTGCCCTCTGGGCAGGGTATTGCGCTCGACTCCCATGAGTCTCATTCGGTGGTCCACCACAGCCTCCCTATCGCAGCCAGACCCACCGCGGCGCCAAGGGAGGTGTTTGTTTGCCACGCTCAGGCGCAAGCTTGCTTCGACTTTTGCCGATCACTGGGTCGTGGGGAGATTCACCGCCTGCATAGAGACAATGATAGGATAGCGTGTGAGTCGCTCCCGTGAGAGCGAGACTTCCTGGCATGAACCGCGACTATCCCAAGATACAGATTCGTACCGCCGAGCAACTGCTGGCCAGTGAGCGCTTCGACATGCCGCCGACGAACACCACGCAGGCTCAGGCAGAACGCGTGAGGACCGGGGGCGACCAGAAGAAGACGTTCTAGTTGCCGTGGTGCGGGCTTCGCACAGACGTGGAGCGCGCCGGACGCGACTATGAGTGGCGCGCACGGCCTACTCAGGGCTGGAGATGGAGAACTGCCGACAGGGACGTATGCAGGCGAGGAAGGAAGGGACGAGGTGCGAGCTTCGTTCTGGAGGCCTTTGGACTGGCGCTAGAAGGGGAGGAAGAGAGGCCACCGGTGGTGGATCGGGCGATAGGCGAGGCGATCGCAGCTGCCAGCAAACTGCTGAACGAAGTGAAGGCTGAGGAAAAGAAGCACTGGAAGTCCTTCACGTCCGGGAAGAACAGCCCCCTCATTCTTGCTGTGAGAGACAACCAGGCGATTCTCCGATGGATGCTCGCCTGGGGCGCGACGAAACCGGTGGACACTGCGAGCCCCGGCAGAAGGGCTGTGGCGGCTCTGGCGGGGGGTGCGTGGCGGTTGGCCAGAGCTGCCTATGTGCTGATCGCCTCGGGCTATCCCTTTCAGGCATTCGTGTGCCTGCGCGGCGCATATGAGCGATTGGCGTGCACCCTGGCAGTGCGGAAGGACGCCAGCCTTGCCCAGAAGTGGCTGGACCTGTTGGTGAAGGACGCCGATTTGCCGAAGTATGCTACTGTGCTTAAGGAGGGGACGACCTCTCTACTGGATGAATATGTGGAGCAGGTTCGTGGCGTTCAGGACTGGTCACGCCTGCCGCTTGAGTTGGTGGCCACTATCTCTCGGTGGTATGGAATGCTAAGTGACTATGCACATCCGAAGATGGACGCCGCACCCGTGCAGTTCTTCCCCGCAGCCACGGCTCAAATGGATCTCTTCTTCATTGGGCCAGATGCATGGCGCACACCGGCCGAGGCGATGGCTCTCCAGTTCCTGGGAGGCGTGCAACTTGTCCTCGGCCTAGTTCTGCTCGTAGAGTTTGAGGGCCCTGACAGCTCGCTGCGGAGCCCCGTTGCCGAGGTGTGGGAGTCGTCCATAGTTCGACTGGGCGGGGAGATGAAGCGAGTGCAGGAGGAGGATCTGCAGGTACAGCTGGGGTTCGGTCAGGAGCAGAGCTCGGCCGGGAGGAACCAGCGATCGGAAAGATAGGAAGCCTCGAAGGGGAAACGCGGTGCACCTCTCCAAACGCAGCATCTGGGCCTCAGTTGCGCTCCTCGCAGTGGCAATCGTCGCTCTCGCACCGCAGCTCATCGTCGGCGCCGGACCCGGCCCACTCGCTGCCCACTTCATCGACGTCGGCCAGGGCGACTCGTGCTGGCCACACCTTCCCAACGGGGACGACGCACTGATAGATGGCCCACCATCATTGGCGCCGACCCCTGCAACTAGGGCCTGTCGAGTGCGCAGTGGTAGGCAGCAGAATTCAAGAAAACCTTGAATCTTGCGTGGATCTGTGTTATAATATGCCTAGACTTGATCCCCAGCGAGAGGAGAGGAGGATTCCCAATGACTGAGACGCGGCTAGCGGTCGGTCGGAACATTCGCGCGGCCAGGAAGAGGCTTGGTCTGCGGCAAAAGGATCTCGCCGACTCGATAGGCGCTGCATCCAGCGAGACGATATCGCAGATAGAGAAGGGCATCCGCGAGGTGAAAGCTTGGGAACTGAGCATAATCGCAAAGACACTAAGTGTGGAGTTCGAGGATCTGTTGAGCGAGCAAGGGCCCCAGGTCGGTCCCGCTCCGCTCTGGCGAGAGAGTGGAATCGCCAACAAGGAGGAAACGGAGGGTCTGCTCCGCTTGAGAAGTCAGCGATACCGCCGCGTGATGGAGCTGACGGACTCCCACCCCACGTTTGAACTTCCGAGCCTAGATACGTTCGATGTCATGGGGGCCAGTCGCGCTCAGGTGCGCGAGTTCGCAGAAAGCATTGGCCGGCAGATGCAGCTCGGTGATCGCCCTGCTGATCGCCTGTTCGCCGCTCTGGAGAACGACTACTGCGTTATGGTATTCTACCGGGCCCTGGACGAGGATGGCTCGGCAGTCTGCGTTCTCGGGCCCCATGGGCCTGCAATGCTGCTCAATAGCGGAGAGCCGCCGTGGCGCAGGAACTTCAGCTGCGCCCATGAGTTGTTTCATCTGTTGACCTGGAAGGCACTGCCCAGGGAGGAATTGGACGCCAAGCCGCAGCGATTCGGCGCAATGGAGAAGAAGGCCAATGCCTTCGCTAGCGCGCTGCTGCTCCCGCGAGAACCCTTGACTCAAGCCCTGCGAGAGCGAACCGCTAGCAGCCTAGTCGAGATGCCCGACCTCATAGGTATCGCGCGTGAGTTCGGTGTCTCGACCTCCGCTCTGCTCTGGGCAATGGTTAACTATGGGCTGATTCCTAGAGAAGTTCCGGAGAAGGTTCTGACCAGTCCGTCGTTCAGAAGAAAGGATCGACGGACAATGGCAGAGAGATGGTGGACTCCCTCGGAGCTGCCTGAGCGAATGGTCCAGCTGGCGTACATCGCTCATCTGCAGGGCAAGCTGTCCAGGGCAAGGCTGGCTACTATCTTGGAGACCAGCCCAACTGAGCTTCCCACCTTATTGGCAGAGTACGGGTTGGATCTGGAGTTCAACTTTGCTTACGAAGCCCAGTTCGCTCATGCCTGATGCGATGACGGTGATCCATCTATATGAGCTGGGACTTTGGGAGAAGCTACGCTCTCGAATACGGCTAGTTGTTCCATCCATCATAGCCCGTCTGGAAGCATACTACTACATCGATCCCAACACCGGAGAGCACGTCAATATCGACTTGATTGGCCAGATAGCCAAGGGCCACGTTGATGAGGCAGCCGCGAGCCTCGCGGATATGCACGATCTGCTTGCCCAGTTCAACAGCGTCATACAGCGGGACCTGCACGAGGGTGAAGTCGAGGCACTGACGCTTTTGTACACGGATCAGGTAAGTGACTGCTGCTTCTGCTCTGCTGACCGAGCCGCCGTCAAAGCTCTTGTCCGACTTGGCTTGAAGGACAAGAGCATTTCCCTCGAGATGGCATTGAAGTGCACTGGCCTCAGCACGCCACGAATCGCCCACAGACACTCTGAGAAGTGGTCCGGACATGGGCGGAGGAAGCGCAGAGGGAACGGATCCAGGGAACGGGCCTTGCTCAGGATCCTCTATCTGAATGATTCGCACAACCCTGTGGCACCAAACAAGCGCACTGTCACGTATCGGCTTCTGTGACGGTACGTCTAGAAGGTTCCCTTGCAGTCTACTTACGCTGCCAGGCGGTGGAGAGCTTCAACCGCGCCGGGACGAGGCATGCTTGAGGGACCAGTGCATCTCCGGGGTTCGCCAGAAGAAGGCAGCCAGCGCAGTCCTACGACCGACAGTGAGCACCCGCTGTTGTGAAGCGACAGACTACAGCGGGTAGTAGTTCGGGCGAATTGAGGCGCTACAGGCAGTAGTTCCAATGATCACCGGGGCGCACCTGCCTTTTTGACCAGCGTGCCACGCATTCGAATCGCGCACGACGCATTCGGTGGACCCATCACAGCCTCCCTACCGCAGCCAGACCCACCGCGGCGCGAAGGGACGCATTTCTTTGTCGTGGCCGACAGGTCCATTCCCTTCCCCTACCCTCCTGCCCATTGCATCCTCGACTCCCCTCGTGTATACTGCTACCGACCTTGACTGACACCGTCTTCTGCCCTTGCCGTCCTGACGTAGGGAGAGAAGCCCTGAGCCACGGAGGTAGCCCACATGTCGACGCAGAGGAATCTACGACTTGCGCAGCGCTGGTTCCACGAGTTGTGGTCCAAGCCGGACCTGGATGTGGCCGATGAGATCGTCGATCCCGACTACGCGCCAGACTGGATAGGGATCGAAGCCCAGGGGCCGGATCAGGTCAAGCACGAAATACGGTACTTCAGGTCGATCTTCCCCGACCTGCGCTACGACATCATCGACATGATCGCAGCAGATGACCGGGTGTGGGTCAGATACAGGGGCACCGGGACACAGCATGGAGAGGCGTGGGGCTTTGAAGCCACGGGGCGGGAAGTGGAGTTCGAGGGCGCGACGATCCTGTACATCAGCCCGGAAGGTCGTATCGTCGATCGCTGGGGCGCGTTCTCATTCTACGATATCCTTGCCGACCTGGGTCTGGTCCCCCCGCTCTCGGTATTGAGCGAGAGTCTTCGCAGGCCCGACCGCGAGTAGGTCTTGGGTTCCTGAGCAAACACGCCCACCGATCACATTGCGCTTGGCCTCCCGGCGGAGCAAGCGTCAACCCCTACCGAACTCGCCGGCCGTGCAATCGTTCACGGTGAACGAGTAGCCCTCGGCGATGCAGTGCGCCATCACTTCGTAGCTCATGCGCCGGCTTCCATAGAGGAAGAACTTCTTCGCCGACAGGACCCCGCTCTGGTAGCCCTCACCCGAGAGCCGCTGCACGTTGGACGACGTGACCCACAGCTCCTGCAGATTAAGCTGGTCTATCCCTATGCGATCGAGCTCGCCGAGGCACGCCATCAAGGCAGGCTTCTGAGGCGGGTAGCACGGCACTTCGACCGCCACGTGTTCGATCATCTTCCGAGCCAGAGCCAGCTTCTCCAGCGTGCTCTCACTGTACTCGGTCGCCGCCAGGTTGAAGCGAACCTCCTGGATCCCCAGGTCCCGAAGGGCTCGCAGATGCTCTTCGTCGGCCAGAATACCGTTCGTGTAGACCCAGAAGTGCAGCGTGGGCTTCGCGGCGCGCATCTCCCTCACGCAGGTTTCCAGCTCCGGAAGGTACAGCAGCGGTTCCCCACCCGTGAGAGCAACGCCCTCCAGCTCCTCCACGTGGCGATGGAAGCGCTTCAGCAGAGCCCTACGATGGTAGACCTCGTCCTCGTCGGGCTCGTCCGCGGGGTGAGTATCCAGAAAGCAGAACGGGCACCGCGCGTTGCAGGCAAACCCGACCTGAAACGAGAGGTATCCCTTGCGCACGCAGATCTCGCACCCCGGGATGAGATCCCCTGTGCTCACCGCCTGATGCGGCTTGTGGAAACGCAAACCCACGAGGCGAGACTGGAGACGCCCTATCTCTTCGTCGACCTCGGCTTGCTTGTGTGAGAACTCCATTGACCGTCTCTCCGGCTGGGTGTGACGTGTGGCACATGATACCCACGGTGGCCAGGGAACGCAAATCGGCGCGCAGCACGGGCTTCCCGCCATCCTGTGCCACAGCTATCGCCAACTCCTTGGGCCTCTGTCCCATCCGATCGGGGCAGCACAAGAGCCCCGATCTCTCATCGAGACCGGGGCTCGGAATCACGAGCTTACTGCTACATCGTGGCTCCTGGCGCACGTGCCGTTCACGCTTCGACTACGTTGTGAAGACAGTGTTCGGCGCCCATTGCCTACGCGGGCCGCTCCCAGCGTCCGGACAGCTTCCACGAGTTCGCTATGGCCACCTCTGCCGCGTTCACCAACTGGTAGGCGATCGGGGAAGCGGTCAGACCGGGATGAGTACCCGTCTGGAAGGTAGCGATATCATCGGCCGTCATACGCTGGTGGATGCAGGCGCTGATCCCGTTGATCAACTCCCCGGCGCTCTTGGCCCCGGTAGCCTGACCCCCAAGCAGCACACGAGTTCCGGCCTCGAAGATCAGCTTGACCTTCAGGGGCGTTCCTCCCGCCATGCACCCAGGATGCCGGTTGACGGCTTCGGCCTCGCCCACCACGACGTTGTAGCCCTTCTCCCTGGCGCCACGCTCCGTAAGGCCTGCCGCACAGAACGCGGTGTCACCCAGGATCGTGGAGTAGACACCGATGGCGCCCATGTTGGCACGTCGCGGCCCAAACAGGTTGGCCCCGGCTATCCGGGCCTCCATGGTGGCTATCGAGGCCAACTTGAGCGGCGAAGGCTTGCCGTCGAAGAAGGAGACCTTCTCCGCGCAATCGCCACAGGCGAAGATGCTAGGATCACTGGTCTGCATGTAGCGATTGACCAGTATGCCCCTCATCGGGCCGGTTTCCAGCTCCGCGTTCGTCGCTAGTGTGGTGTTGGCTCTGGCTCCGATGCCCATGATCACCATGTCCACTTCGGGCACCTTGCCACTGGCCAGCTTGACCTTCTCGACCACGTCCTCGCCCAGGAAGCCCTCCACCTTGTCATCGGTCAGGATCTCGATGCCCTGGGCTTTCAGATTCCCCTCCGCCTTGATCGAGAACTCCTCATCGTAGGTCAACTGCAGGCAGTGCCTCAGCATCTCCACGATCTTGATATCGATATCCCCGATCTTCCTGCACTCCTCAGCAAGCTCGACGCCGATGAATCCGCACCCCACGATCAATACACTCGAGGCCTTGGCCAGAGCTTCCTGCATCTTCCCAAGGTAGGGAACGTCTTTCTTGATGGCGAAGATGTTCCCCTTCTCGACACCGGGAAGCGGCGGCACGACTGGCTCCGAACCGGTCGCGATCACCAGTCGCCGATAGCCCACTTCCTCGCCGCCAGCCGTGGTGACGGTCGACTTATCGCGATTGATGCTAACCGCCTCATCGACCAGCAATTCGCACTTGTTCTTCTCGAGCGCCGCGTCCGGGATCAGGTTCTTCTGACAGGTGCCCAGGGTCCCGAAGATATACGGGATGCCACACGGTATGAGCACCTGATCCTCTTTCCTGATCACCAGGATGCTCTTCTCAGGGTAGTGTCGTCGAGCGGTGATTGCCGCAGTCAGACCCGCAGCACTACCGCCGATCACTACGACGTCGAATTTCTTCATCTGCAATCGCTCCTTTAGCAAAAGCGCATCTCAACAGCCTGACAATCCCAGAAGACTCGTGGCCTTTCACTTCCTTCCGAGCAATCTCGCGATGCTCTGCAGCAGATCGTCCGGCTCGACCGGCTTCGTGATCCACGCGTCCATCGGCACGTACTCATCGGTAGGGAACATCGAGGCGTGCGGACTGCTAATGATGGACGAGATCATGATGATGGGAATGCCCTTCAGCGCGGAATCCTTCTGCATTTCGTGGGCCACGCTGACCCCATCCAACACGCTGGCCATCATGATGTCCAACAAGATCAGGTCGACGCTATCTTCCCGCATGACCTGCAAGGCCTCGTTTCCGTCCTTTGCACTGACGACGTCATAACCCTCCGACGCCAAGATCGTACGCATGATCTGCACGAAATCGGGGTCATCGTCAGCGATCAGTATCTTTGTCACAGAGTATCCCCTTTCGCACTAGGCTATGTCATCACTTCGGCTCGGATCCGTGCACAAGCAGGGAGGGGGCGGTCGACAGCATCCGCCGCGGCAGTTGCACACCGGCTGGTGTGCGCTGAACGAAGAGAACGTGCACTTGCACATGAGTCACTGCCTTGATCAACATCAGAAGAAGCTGATGGAGGCTAGCGGCTTCGTCGAGACGGGTGCACTAGGGTGTCTTACTTGGAGAATCCATCAGTATTGTACTGTTCCAGAGCCTTTGCGTCAAACTGCACAATCGACTACCCGGCACCACGCCTCACGACGGGCCACGAACCGGGGATCACGCAGGCTTTCCCAGGACGTAGTACACGTGCGTGTATCGAAACTCGTTGGCCCTCCCCGAGTACCTTGCCTCCCAGGCCTCCCGCGTGTACTTGGTGGGTGCCTCCGGATAGTACCTCCCCATCCACTCCTGGGACGACACCTTCTCGCCCTCATCCCTGTGGCATATGACTCGCTTCTCCTTCGAGAGGATCTCCCATTCTGACAGCAGGCCGTCTGCCTCATCATCGCCGAAGACACTGTGCAAGGACAGTTCGTCTCCACCCTCCCTGCCCCAGAACTCGCCCGGCTCTCGCTCCTCCCCGAACATAGACTGCGGCCACGAGTCATCAGAAATGACACCCAGAAAGCACAAGCCATTCTTCTTCAAGACCCGAAACATCTCTTGTACAGCGATCTGCGTGTCCACCTTGCTCAGATGGCACATCGAGTAGTGCTCATACACGTAGTCGAAGCTCTCGTCTTCGAACGGAATGTCGCGCATGTCGCCCTTGCGCAGATGCACTTCCATGTCATGTTGATGGCAGAATCCCCTCGCTCGCTCCAGTTGCTCGTCAGACCTATCGATACCCCAGGTATCGAACCCATGCTGGTGGAACAGAGCCAGAGGAGGAAGCGCCCCGCCGGCCCCACAGTCCAGGATCCTCTTGCCGCGCAAGGTCTCTCCTTGGGGCAACCTGGCATTGATGAAGCTCAAGAAGTAATACACGGGCACTGCATTGGACCGCAGAATGATGTTCTTCATGGACTATCTCCCGGTTCCGCTTCAGTTCAGTAGTGAAGGCACGAATCATCGCACAAGAGGGGCAAGCCCTTGACCTGCTCCTCCGCCATCCGCCTGGCACCCCAGCGGCAGGCCCAGAATCACGTCGCGCCGTGGACCGCCTGCATCTGTGGGAAGTGTGGGCCGAGACCCCTCTATCCTAGCACATCCCGGCGCCTCCCGCAACACGATCGGCAGTCAGGGTGCACGCAGAGGTTGTCACTGAGTTCGACCTTGATGGAGTCTTGCCTACCGGAAGAGTTTTGGAGGGCTGCTTTCCATTCAGACGGTCGGGGGGCTTGATATGCGCCTAGAGGGGGCTCGCTGGTTGTGCTTCGGAGTTCAACCTTAGGAAGGCGGTTCGCTGGTCTTGAACCTCGCCTGCTGTAGGCGCGGATCACTCGCCTGGCTCCTGCCGGCTGCTGAAGCAACCGGCTGAAAGGGCAAAGCCCTACGGGCTGGAGCATAGCCCCGAA
>Ga0180432_10011097_pt1 | contig 10668 bp, 4 predicted proteins | sample SS_ome_10_FD_132414 | JGI IMG/M metagenome (GOLD analysis project Ga0180432, IMG submission 132414) | Hypersaline lake sediment archaeal communities from the Salton Sea, California, USA - SS_1_MS_2 metaG | ecosystem: Environmental > Aquatic > Non-marine Saline and Alkaline > Hypersaline >...
CTTCCAGCCTTCGATTTCGTACGTCTTCACCGGCTTGTCGTCCAAGGTCTTGAGAAAGGTTCCGTCGACCATCTCGGTCGCGCGCCGTGTTGTGGCCCAACTGATGCCCACGTGTTCGCCCAGCCAGTAGAGATCCTCTCGGGTGACGCATTCCAGCAGAGGGCAATCACCTTCGGCCCGGCTCACGGAGCCCGAGTACGGCTGAACGGTCAGATCGAGGTTCAGGGCCCGGCGGAGTGCCTGGAAATCCTCGGGCCGGGGCCGGTGTACCAGCAGGTTGCCGCCTTGACGGACGAACTGGTCAAGCTTTGCGAGCAAGCCGCCGCCGGCAAGCTTCCCGCGGCAGACGATTAGTGAATAGGCCGCCAGATCGACGTCGGCCGGGTTGCTCCCGAGGTTGTCGAACCGGAGACCCAGCCCGTCGAGGTACGCCCGATACGCTTCCGAACCGCCCACGAGCGCGGTTTTTCGCGTCCTCGGGCGGTAGGCGGCCAGATAGTCGAGCAGGCCGGCCAGGATCCGAGCGGCGGTCGGTTCGACCTGGTACTTCTCGACCAGCTTCAACTGCGAGTGAATAATGCAGCCTCGGCCGACGGGTCGCTCCAGCAGGGGCGCGTTATCCAGGCCGGTAGCCGAGCCGGAGGCCACGATTGCCAGGCCCCCGCCCGAGGTGGGCCGCGGCGGCTCGTCGGCAGCCACCACGTGATCGGTCTGCCAGAACTTGAGATCGTCGGGCTCGACATTCTTGAGCACCGGGTGGCTGCGTCGCAGGGGGAACGTCATTGTCGACCGGTGTTTGCTGAGTCCGAAAGCAAAAAGTCCCTCCGGATACGCCGGCTGTTCGAGGACCAGGATTCGACCACCCCGGGCGGCGAAATTGACCAGTGCCGCCCGCTCCGGCGGCACTTGTCCGATGATCGGCTGTCCGGCCGCTTTGGCCGACAACGCGCCGGCCCCAATCACCAGCAAATCGAGCGATTCCTCGAGATCGTCCAATTGGGTGACGGGAGTGGTACGAAGACTATCGAACTCGAAGAGCTTCGCGGTCGTACCTTTTGGGTCGTACAGCCCGATGCGTACGGAGAGGTTGGGCAGGCCCGCCCGCGGGAAAACGGAAAGCTCGTGGGTATCACCGAACACGAATTGTCCGTTGCGTTCGAGCCTCAGCAGCCATCGGACCGAGGTCCGCCGCTCGACTTTGGGCATCTCGATGGGCACTTCGCACATTTGGTGCCCGGCCGGATCGAGCTGCACGACCTTACTTCCCTGGCACTGAACCCGGCCGTCAAGCATCAGCTTCCAACTCAGCGAGAGGTCCGACGGCTCCATCACGTCGTTGAAGATTTCCAGCCGCCGCTTGATTCGCTCGCCGGAGAAGAACCGGTTGTAGTAGTCGTGCGAGTAGGCCGCGACGGGTTGATACGCGTATTGGTGGGCCTGGTAGAGCGGGTTGGTATCGTCGAGCGGCCCGCCTCCCACGACGGTCCAGGGAGAAATCCCGCCGACTTCCAAATGTCGATAGCCGAGAATCTGCATCTTCCAGCTTTCGGCCTTTGCCAGCAGCCGGTAGCGACGGTAGTCGAGGTAGGCCTCGTCGCCGAAGAAAACGGTGTGCCAAGAAGGATCGCGAGACGGAATCCACAGAAACTCGCCGATATACAGCGGCTTTTTCTTCCGCCAGAGAAACTCCTCTTGGCCGTTGCTGAACATGTGGCCGATCTTCTGCGGCTTGGTCAGCCAATAGGCCTCGTTGGGCCAGCAGGTGTAGCCGGGATACTCGTGCGGGTAGTGGATGCCGATCACGTCGGCGACGCTGCCCGGATCACCGTCTGACTCGTAGAACATGGGCCGGGTGGGGTCCCACTCTTTGACGAGGCGTCCCATGCGGACCAAGTCGGCCTTGGCCGGCGAACGGTCGTTCATCCGCCCGCCGTAAAACTCGTTTTCCAGGCTCCACATGACCACCGAGGGGCGGTTCTTGTCGCGGTCGACCATCGCCTTGAGATGGGCGGCGTAGTTCTCCCAGAACACGGGATCGTCGATTCGCAACACATAATCGTCGTTCCAGACCGCGCCCTCGATGACCATCAGCAGCCCAACCTCGTCGGCCACTTCGTAGTGCACGCTTCGCCAGGGCTGGGTGTGCGTGCGAAAGGCCACACAGCCGCACCGCTTGACGGCCTCCCACCGCTTGCGAATTTCGTCGCGGTCCATCGGCCCGTGCGGAGGCCACCAGGAAGTGGCCAGCAAGTTGATCTTCACGCCGTTGAGATAGAAGTTGTGGCCCTCGACCCAAAACTCGCGAAAGCCGAACCGCGTGTGGAGCACGTCGCCCGTGGAAAGCTTGGTGCGAAGTTGATAGAGGTGTGGGTCGACGTGCGACCAGAGGTGCGGCCGGGGCCAGGGCTGCCGGAGGGTGGTCGTGGCCATCTTGCCCGCCGCAATACGGAGCGGGGCCGACGGAAGCGCCAGCACGTCGCGGCCGGCTTCCTCGACGGCCGCTTGCAGCTCGACTTCGGCATCGGCCGCCGATTCGTTTGCCACGGTGACCTCCACCACCAACTCGTGCCGGCGGACGGAAGGCTTGATGAACAGGTCCTTGACGTACACGGCCGGATGGGCCCGGAGGGTGACGTCGTCCCAAATGCCGTAAAGGCTGAACAGCCCGCCAATGGGGGCGAGAATCTTGTCGCGCGGTACGCCCCGAACTTCGTGCCGGCTGCGTTTCTCGCCGAAATCAACCTTGCCGGGCGTGAACACGCCGGTCCAGTCGTGGCAGCCGACCAGCAACTCGTTCGGCCCGTCAAAACGCACGGCGCCGGTCACGTCGATCTCAAACGGGCGGTAGCCGCCGAAGCAGCCGCCCACCTGCTTGCCGTTGAGGTAGACCCGGCTGTTGTATTTCACGCCGCCGAAGTGGAGCTTGATCCGCCGGCCGCGCACCGCTTCCGGCACGTTGAACGATCGCCGCAGCCACGCCCTCTGGTAGTCGATGCCGCGAAGATAACCCGGCACCGTGCAGGGAGTCCACTTGCCCGCGGCAGGCGGCTTTTCGAGTTCCGCCACAACCTGGCACTGCCACGGTCCGTTCAAACTGAGTTCCCACCTGGGGGCATCGGCCGCGACCATGGTTGTGGCCGTCAGTATCAAAGTTCCCAACGTGTGACTAATCATCTGGTGCTCCTTTCTTGGCGATCCTGTGAGCGTTTATGTTAACACTTGTGGCGTTGAGCCGGAACAAGAGCACTTGCATTGACCAGGAAAGGCGGCCCGGCTGCCAAAACCGGACGTTTGCACCCCACCCGGTTTCCGGCTAGAATCAACCGAGAACGTGTTTTGAAATTAGTACGATGGCTCTCCGAAGCCGTCGACGCATTTGTTTCTCGGTGTAAAGCGACTGGCTCGGAGGCCCATCGTACAAGATTCCCTTGGTCCGGGAAGGATTTCAGAACACGTTCTGAGGATGTTGCCTGCTCCACTGTGTCTGCCCTGCCGTTGACCGATTCATGTCCGCGTGGACCCGGCCCCGAAAGGAAGATCGCCATGATACGAGTTCTGACTGCATTGGCGTTTGTCGTTGCTTCGTGTTGCCCCGTGATTGGCCAGGAGCCTGGTCCGCAGCTATGCGAGCCTTGGGAGACGGAATACTCGGGCGAGGACGCCACCGGCGAGCAAGTCGTCGGGCTGTGGTCCTTCAACGAGGGCGGCCCGACCAAGGACGTTTCGGGCCACGGCCACGACGGCGCACTCGAAGAAGCGAAGATCTGTCCAAAGGGTCTTTTCGGCGGTTGCCTCGAGTCGTTTCGCGGCTGGCCCGTTGAAGACAAACGGCATCGCATGGCCGTGAAGAGCCATCCCGCCTTGAGCCCCAAAGGTGCCTTTACCATCGAAATGTGGATCCGACCCAAGCCGGAGCTCAACGCCGAATACCCCGCTTCGTTCCTGCTCGACAAGAAGTACGTGTCGCACAACGACTACCAGCTCATCCTCGGCCGGGCCGATCGCTACGGATCGCGGACCCTGCAGGCGTGCCTGGGCTTCGGGGCCGATTCGGAGACCTACTACTCGAAGCCGGCCAAGTACGAGCCGGGCAAGTGGTACCACGTGGCGTTCACTTACGACGGGGCGGGCGACGGCCGCTTCTACCTGGGCGGCAAACCCTGGGGCGGTAAACTCGCACCGGGGCGCGAAGGCGTGATCCCGGGCAAACGCCCCCTGTACGTCGGCGATCGGGTCGGTAGCCTCTACCACGGCTTTCCCGGCTACATCGACCAAGTGCGGCTTTGCCAGGGCGTCCGCGAGTTTCGCCGCGTGAAGTTCGAGCCGATCTCCGACCGCTTCTGCTTCGTGAGGATGGAGCCCGGCGCGTCGGTCCGCTTCTCGATGACAAACCTCCAGCGCGTGCCGCTTGCGGGTGCAGTTGTCACCATTTCGGCCGACGGCATGGCCGAGAAGAAGACAAACGTCCCCGAGCTGGCGCCCGGCAAGTCGCTCACCGTCGACTATCCCCTGGACACGAGCCTCAGGCCGGATGCCTACCGGGTTATCGCCGGCGCGAGCGTGCCGGGGGCGAAGCCGCGGGAGTCGGAAGAGACGTTCACGGTGCGGATCGTGCCGCGGCGGCCGCCACACCGCTTTCCGGTCGTCATGTGGGGCGGGGCGTCGGGAGAACCCGACCGACTCAAGCGGATCGGCTTCACGCACTCGCTCGGCCTGGGGGCGGATTTCGGCAAGATCTTCGAGGCGGGCAAGCCGACCGAAGCCGCCAAGCCGGAAGCCGTGGCGGAGGCCAAGCGCCGCCTCGACGAAGCCCTGGCCAACGACATCACCATCGTGGCCTCCCTCTCACCCGGCTCGGCAATGCGCGGCAAGGAGGAATTCCAGCGGATCGACCGCAAGGGCAAGCACCGCGAGAAACGGGAGGACATCTGCGGTCTGTTCCCCGAGCTGCAAAAATTCTGCTACAACGTCGGGGCCTCCGTCGCCCAGACCTACGGCCGCTTTCCGGCGTTCGGTGCGGCCATGATCCACACCGAAGTCCGCGGCCACGCCCAGCCCTGCTTCCACCCGCACGACCGCGAGGCATTCAAAAAACACGCCGGCTTCGACATCCCGCCCGAGGTCGCCAGCAGCCGCGGCGTCGACTACACCAAGCTGCCCGACTTCCCCGCGTCCCGCGTCATCCCCGACAACCACCCGATCTACGTCTACTACAAGTGGTACTGGAAAACGGGCGACGGCTGGAACGAATTGAACACACAGGTGCACCGGGGCTTGAAATCAACGGGCCGCAAAGACCTTTGGACATATCACGATCCGGCGGTGCGGGTGGCCAGCGTATACGGGAGCGGGGGCGGGGTCGATTTCCTATCCCAGTGGACCTACTCGTATCCCGATCCGATCCGCATCGCCACGGCCACCGACGAGTTGTTTGCCATGGCCCGCGGCGCGAAGTCTCCGCAGCAGGTAATGAAGATGACGCAGATCATCTGGTATCGCAGCCAGACCGCGCCGGAGCCAAAAAAGCCGGCCGACCGGTTGCCGTACCTGGCCCGCTGGGAACGGCAGCAACCCGACGCCCCGTTCATCACTATTGCTCCGATGCATCTTCGCGAGGCGTTTTGGACGAAGATCGCTCGGCCGATCAAGGGCATCATGTACCACGGCTGGAATTCGCTGGTGCCTTGCGAGGTGCTGCGGGGTTATCGGTTCACGCACCCGCAAACGCAGCACGAGCTGGCCCGGCTCACCCGGCAGGTCGTCCGGCCGCTGGGGCCGACGCTTTTGCAGGTGCCGGGCGTCAAGAGCGACGTGGCCTTCCTGGAAAGCTTCGCCTCGCAGATGTTTGCCCGACGCGGCACGTACGGCTGGTGCGGCGGCTGGGGCGGCGACGCCTACCTGGCGATGCTCTACGCGCATCTCCAGCCGGAAATCGTCTACGACGAGACGATCACCGAGCGGGGGCTCGACGGCTTCCGCGTGCTGGTGATGCCCCATTGCGACGTGATCACCCAAACCATGGCCGACCGGATCAAGGCATTTCAGGCCGCCGGAGGGTTGATCGTGGGCGACGAAAACCTGGCTCCCGCCATCAAGTCCGATATCCTCATCAACTCGTACAAGCGGACCGGTAAGGCCTCGGACGACAAGGCGGCCCTCTTGGCACTGGCCGCCGAATTTCGCAAAAAGTTCGACGCCCACAAGATCGCCTACACCCGCTATGCCGACTCTTCCAACCCCGAGATCATCCCTTACCGCCGCCGCTACAAAGAGACCGACTACGTCTTCGTGGTGAACGATCGCCGCGAGTACGGCAATTACGTGGGCCAGCACGGCATCGTGATGGAAAACGGCTTGCCCTCCGACGGCGTGCTCTCGGTTAATCGCAAGGCCGGCTTCGTCTATGACCTGGTCGAGGGCCGCAGCGTGGCTGCTCGCCAGGCCGGCGGCAAGCTGGCGATGGACGTCCGGCTCGGTCCGTGCGACGGCCGGCTCTACATGATCTCGCCCCGCCCGATCGACAGGGTGAAAATCCAGGCGCCCGAGGCGATCGACCGGGGCGGTCGAGCCACTTGCCTGATCGAGGTCCTCGGTCCGGACGGCAAGCCGCTCGGGGCCGTCGTGCCGCTGGAGGTGAACATCCTGGACGCCGAAGGCCACCCGGCCGAGTTCAGCGGCTACTACGGCGCGGCCGACGGCAAGGCGTCGATCACGCTCGACATCGCCTCGAACGATCCGCCGGGCGTCTGGCAGATAGCAGTCCGCGAGCTGGCCTCCGGCCGCACGGCCTGTCGATACCTGCGCGTCCGCGGTTCGAAAGTCTGGCCGCCCGCCCCGAAACCGATCCCCAAAGACGCGGCCAACCCGGTGCAGCCGAAAGGATGAATTACAAGGGGTGGGAAGTCAGGGCAGCATGGCAAGAAGTCGTGTTGTCGCACTTCGCCCTCACCAAAACCCTTTCCCAAAGGGAGAGGAGACCAAGTATTTGAATTCTCAAAACGCGTTCTCAGCGAGATGCCCGCCACAGCCGGCCCGGCGGGATGAGTCCGAGGATGGTCGCAACCGTATGTCCGCCGACAAGCGGTCAGCCCGGTGGTTGACTATCGCTTCTCGGCAGCCCGGCAGCGGTCGAGCAAGCCGAGCAGTTGGGCTTTCATTTTCGGACCGCCCATCTCGGGGTGGAGCACTTCGAGCAGCGTGATGATCCGGGCGGCCTGCTGGTGGTCGCCCAAACGATAGTGCAACGAGGCCACGGCGTACTTGGCGCGGAACCATCGGGCCGAGCCGGGGGCCGATTTTTTTTCGAGTTCGCGCCACCTGGCCAAAGCGACCCCGAGCGACGTCCGGTCCGTCCGGCCCGACAGCAATTGGGCGTAGGCCTCCTGGATCTGTGGATCGCGTGGAGACGCCTTGGCCAGCACCTCGTATTGGCGGAGTGCTTCGTCGGACCGGCCAGCGTCGGCCAGGGCCTGCGCTTGAATGCGGCCGAGGCTTTGTCCGGCCGCCGGGGACAGCCGGTCTTGGTGCGGCCGCAGGAGTTCGAGGGCGTGCAATTGCAGCGCGGCCAGCTCGGCGCGGACTTCGGGCCGGGCCGCGGCCGCCACGCGCTGGAGACCTTCGAGCATATCGAGCAACTGTTCGGGCGGTCCGGCGGAGATGCTCTTGAGCACCTCGGCTGCCTCGCCTCGCCGACCTTGCCCGGCCAGCGAGAAGACCAGCAGTGCCCGGGCGGCCGACGTCCAGTCGGGCGGTGCGTCTGTTGCTCCTTGAAGTGCGGCGGCCAGAAGCCGTTCGGCCGGGGCATAGCCGGACGGAGTGTAGTCGAGTCGGAGCCGGGCCGCTGTCAAGGCGGCCTGCCGGGCCAGGGGGCTCCATCGCTCGGGCAGACGTCCCTCGGGTCCGAGGACCAGCGACTCGAACCAGCCGGCCGCCTCCGCGGCGATCTTCTCGGTCGGCTGGCCGGCCGCCTTGCGTTGGTCGAGCCACGCCCGGTAGCACTCGCCTGCCGCCTCGACCGCCCGGACATACTCCGGATCGTTGGGCGAAACGGCCCGATAGGCCGCGATTGCGTTCTGCCAGTCACCAAGATGTTGGCGCAGACGCCCGAGACGCCAGCGGACCTTATTGGCACTGGGCGTGTCGGGCCATGTTTGCAGGTGCTCTTGCAGCAGCGCCGTATACTGATCCAGGTGCCCGGAGCTTTGCTTCCTGGCGAGCTGCGCCGCGTGGTGAATGGCCAAGAGATGGGCCTCGGGAGCCTTCGGGTTGTTTGGTGCGGCCAGGGCCGACTGGCGGTATCGGGCAAGTGCCTGCTGGTGCCGGTTGCGGTGGTGCTCGATAGTGGCGGCGACGTAGCCGAGTTGAAACGCCCGATCCGCCTCCCCATTTTTTTCGGCCAGGCCGCGGGCCCGATCGTAGGCGGCCAGTGCGTCGTCGGGCCGGCCACTGCGGAAGGAGCTTTCGGCCGCCCGAATGAGCATCGCCAGGTCGCCCCGGTCGGGCGAGCCGCGCACATACCCGGCCAGCAGCATCTCGGCCCGACGCGTCCAGTACAGGCCGTGCCGCCGCTCGATCAGCCGGACCATCTCAGTCGCCTTGGTCTGCCACTGGGTGGCCTGTTGGGCGTCGTCGGCCGAGGCGGCACGCCAGGCGGCCAGGTAGGTCTCCAACCAGGCATAGTCCAGGTCAGCAGACGTGATCCCATCGATTTGGCGGCCCGACGAAAGGATTGCAATCGCCTCGGGCAATTGCCCGGTCGCCAGGGCCAGCCGGATCTTTTCCGCCCTGGCACGCAACGCGATCGCGGGCGGCGGCTTCTGCTGGAGCAAGGCTTCGAGCTTCTGCCGGGCGGTGGGGTAGTCGGCCAGCAAACGATAGCAGATCACCTGGTCGATGCGGCTCTTCCAGGCCAGCGGGTCGATCGAGTCGAGCTTCGAGAGCGGGTCGAGAATCTCGACCGCCTGGTTCAACGAATTGGCCCGATCCGGACTGTCGCTGCCGTAGCACTCCCCTTGATTGCGGAGTGCCCTGGCGAGTTGATACTGGAGGTTCTTTTCCAGCGAAGCCAGCTCGTAGGCCGCAAGCTGGTCGGGTTGGTCGCGGACGGTTTTGGGCCCGCCCGGCCGGCTCCGCTCGCGGAGTTGCTCGCTTACGTCGTCGGCCAGTTTTCTCAGCTCTTGGATGGCAGCCCGCAGATGCGTTCGGGCCGTTTCGGTCAATTGCCGGTTGTCGGCCACTAGCTGGGCTTCCTGCCGGGCCAGTTCACCCCGGGCCAACACCCCCAATGCATCCTGGAAACGGACCAACAGCAACCGCGGATCGCCCGGGTATTGGCGGACGAACTGGTCGGTAACCTGCCGGGCCTGCTCCCAAAGCGGCGGGCGCTCTTCGGGCGCGGAGTTGACCGCCTGCTCGGCCAGGGTCCGCGACAACTCGATCACCAGCTCGGCCCGACGCCGCCGGGGCAGATCCGCCCGGTCGAGCCGATCGCGGCAGTACCGCCCGGCCAGCTCGAACAGCCCCCGCCGGCGAAGTCCGGCCAGGAATCGCTGGTCGGTCGAACCATCATTTGCGTACGTCGCAACAATCGTCGCCGGCCAGACCGATACCAGGCCGACGACGAGCAGGCAACGCAAGGATGAGCGAATGTTCATCACGGTTCCACCGACGCCGCAAATTGGACCCTCTCCAGGCCGATCCGGCGGCAGAGGTCGTATACGTCGATCAAGTTCTCCAGCGGCACGTTCGGCTCGACGTCGAGGATCACCGGCAGGTCGATCCTCACCCGGGCCGCCGCCGACAACACCGCGCGGACCTCGGCCAGGCGGTTGTAGTCGCGCTGGTTGATCTGCCAGTGCGGGCGGCCGTCAGCGTAGAGGATCTTCACCACGATCTCTTCGAGGTCTTCCAGTTCCAGGTCGATTTCCACGTTACTGGATACCGAGCCGGGCAGGGAGAGATTGGTCGGCAGGATTTCCTCGGCCGCCTGGAAGCCGGCCGTGCAGACGAAAAAGATCAAGAGCAGGAAGATCACGTCGATCATGGGCGTCATCTTCACTTCCATGCGGCCGCGCTGCTGGCGATGGTAAAACGAAGGGTGTCGCATGATTTCGGTTCAACCTCCCGCTACCACGGCGAAGGTTACGTTCCACACGCCCGCCCGGGCACAGGCAAGCAAGATCGGCTCGATCACCCGGTAGGGAACCCTGCGGTCGCTGCGGATGCGGACTTCCAACGGGCGGTCGCTCTTTTGGCTTTCGTAGCGAATCATTCGGGCCAACTCGGGGCCGTCGAGCAGGGTGCCGCCGACCATGATTTGGCGGTCGAGCTGCGCGTCGGGCAAGACGTTGACCACTACGCGGCGGACGTCCTCTTCTTCGATGCGCCGGCCGCTGCTCGCGTCGGGCAAGTCGAGCTCCAGTTGGATTTCCTGCCGGGCCAGGTGACTGGAGACGAGGAAAAAGATGATCAGCAGGAACACGACGTCGATCATGGGCGTCATGTTGAAGCCCACGCTCCCGCGCGTCAGATGGGTTGCCACGCGCATCAGGAACGTCCTCCCAACGGCGGTGGTGTCGGCGCCCCGGACCGTCCGATCACCTGGTTGCGCTTTATCGGGGTAAAGACGTGCTGGGCCACGTAGGCCGCTTCGGCCACCAGTTGATCGAC
>Ga0180432_10011098_pt1 | contig 10668 bp, 10 predicted proteins | sample SS_ome_10_FD_132414 | JGI IMG/M metagenome (GOLD analysis project Ga0180432, IMG submission 132414) | Hypersaline lake sediment archaeal communities from the Salton Sea, California, USA - SS_1_MS_2 metaG | ecosystem: Environmental > Aquatic > Non-marine Saline and Alkaline > Hypersaline >...
ACATTCAGATAAACAAATCCATGCCCATAATAGCATTCCAAGTTTCCATGAGACTTAACTAGGCCCTTTTTGAAACCCGCTCGGGGAACAGATGATACAAATAATTCCAAGTTCTTCTTAAGAGGGATATTCCATTCGATTCCTCTATGAATTTCGGCAATATCTCCCAGTCTGGGATTATCGCTGAGAAACTCCCAAATCTCCCATAAGGATGTATTCCTAAATGCAGTCACCCCATTATTCATCTACTTTCCCCTTTCCGCTTTTGTGATAAGGGTTAATTAGTTGCATGGTAAACTGCTCGCGATGGAGGGAGGAACTTGCTGTCCCGCAGTAATTCTGTGATCTCCGCTCCAATCTGTTCGGTATCGAACCGGAAATACTGCTGCTTCGTGATCGCGCTGAAATATTTCCCTTTCTCAACCACGATCATGTCCACACCGTCGGTATAGATAATCAATCGCGACAGGGGTTCATCGTCCGGAAGCATTTCCGAGAGACGGTTGATCCCCAAACGAACCTTCTGAAGACTTAAACCGTTTTTCCGAAGCGAAACAAGAACTCGCAGTTTGACAATATCCTTAAATGAGTAAAGGGCACGTCTTCCGTTTATTTCGCGAGTGGTGAGACCTATTCGAGCCCAATACTTCAATTGGTTCGACGTTGCACTTGTCAATTTCATCACCAAATCTGTTGTGTATGCATGCGCCATATTCTTTAAGGTTGAAAAACCTCCACTTTTTGACTAATTTTCAACCAAAGTGACAAAAAAACCGCTTTGTGTCAAGAAAAAAGAATAATCCAAGACAAATTCTCTATGGCCTTCCCTATTAGGCAACCGTGTGATATATGCCACTGGTCACAGCAGCACCCAACCCTTTGATAAGAGAGCAATGGTGGAAAATCCATTCACAAACTGATGTCTGGAATTGGCGGAGGTCAGATTGTTCTCATCCACCCCCCCTTTATTATCTGAAGTTCTGTGTTATGTTTTTCAAATAGGCGTGTTAACTTGAAGCAACGCGAAAAACAGAAAAAAAGGACAGAGAACCCAAATTGAATAGGATATCAACAGCGCCATACCGCTCGCCATTTTCCATCCCCAACATCCGGTTGTTTATTGCTTTTAAGGTGTTGTTCAATTCAAGATTTTACTATCCGGTCTTTACCATCCTGTTCCTTGATTTCGGTCTGACCGTGGCACAGTTTTCAATCCTCAATGCAGTCTGGGCAGCCACCATTGTCCTCACCGAAGTCCCATCAGGCGCCCTGGCCGATATTATCGGGAGAAAACGGCTCCTTGTCTTTGCGACATTCGTCATGATTTTTGAGATCGGCATCATCAGTTTTATCCCAAAAACAAACCCTTCCATTATTTTCATTGTTTTCCTGATCAACCGTGTTTTAAGTGGCCTTGCAGAAGCAGCTGCAAGCGGGGCAGATGAAGCCATCGCCTATGATTCCCTGGCAGCAAAAGGAGATGCTGACCAGTGGGGAAGGGTGCTGGAAGTATTGATGCGGTTTCAATCCATAGGGTTTATTCTTGCCATGAGTATTGGCGCAGCCATTTATGATCCGGTCCTGCTCGGAAAAATGTGTCAGTTTTTGGGCCTTGCAGTCACTCTTTCCCAGGAAACCACCATGCGGTTTCCGTTATACCTTACCTTTATCCTGGCAGTTTTTGCAAGTATCACCACCCTCAGAATGGAAGAACCGGGTTCCGGGTCTTCCGCATCCGGTTTTGAAACAAAACAGATCCGGCAGGCATTCGGTCTGACACTCAAGGCAGGCCTCTGGATTTTAAAGACCCCTTTTGCCCTCTCTGTCATACTTTTTGGGATGCTGTTTGACGGCATTATCAGAATGATCATCACCCTGTCCAGCCAGTACTACAGGATGATCGAACTGCCCGAATCCACCTTCGGTATTATTGGATCATTTGTCGCAATGCTGGGGCTTATTATTCCTAAAATGGCAAAAAAAATTGCAGAAAACCGCCCCCCTTCAGATGCCCTATGGATAACAGCCGGATTAACCACTGCAGGGCTGGTCGCAATGAGTTTTTTCTGGTCTTATGCCGGGCTGATACCTGCTTTGATTACCTTCAGCGCCATGTATTTCACCGGTTTCTTTGTGAGTTTCCATATCAACCAGATCACATCATCTGATCAAAGAGCGACGGTCCTGAGTTTTAAAGGGTTATCCTATAATATTTCTTATGGTGTATTAGGCATTCTTTATGCCCTTCTTCTAAGAATCAAAAAACAAGGCATTGATTCAGAACATGTTGAAAACGCCGTTTTTGTGGACACGTTTTCCTGGTTCCCGATCACCTTTCTTATCTGGTTTTTCATTTTATTGATCATCTGTTTGTTATGGCTCAATAGGCCATCATCACTATCTCAGGAAGAATGACCGGTTCTAACTTGATCATTAGATATAGCGCCTATATTTTAAACCACACCCTCATATAGGGAGTGACACTTCAAAACCGATGAAGATTCGGTGAATTCAGGCTGTAACTTTACCCCAAAATGCTGGGTGTTGGACTTCATGGGGTGTCGAGAGTCAAGACAACTGAAAATGGGTCAAGAGGGGGACTCTCCTTGACTCAACTTGCTGAATGTGCTAAAAAATATCCCATACCTCAGCTATTAAGCAAAAGGAGAAAGCAATGAATTTGTACGATATTAAGACCGAAGAGGAATGGCAAAAAATTCTGGATGATCTCAGAGAATCACTCAGTATGCCCACAGCCCTTGTGGATCCGCAGAGCTTCGTCCTACAGGAAAGCGGGGAGCGACACGAACTTTGTAAGGCGATTAGAGCGAACAAGGAATCATTGATCTCAATATGTGCAAGGACACAAAAATTTATGTCAAGAGAGGCAAAGGAGACACGTAAACCCGTGATTGTCTCTTGCGAAGCAAACATGTCCAAGTGCCTGATACCCGTATTTTCAGACGATGAGTTTATGGGCTCTGTTGTCGTGTGCGGTACCGCTATTCCGGAAGAAGAAATTACACCCACAATGATTGCGGAGAGCATCAATAGGAGCGAAGCGGAAGTCAATCGAATGATAGAGCAAGTGCCGGTAATGGACACAAAAGAAGTGGCAGATGTCGCTAATCGTATCTTTGGTGAAATTCATTCATAAGTGAATAGGGGCCATATCTATGTTATCCGCCATAGGCTGACACGTATTATTTCCCGTAAGATTGCTGCGAAATGGCTCATTTTTTATAGAAAGGAAGGTGAAGTTATGAATATTTGCGTCATTGGACCCGGCTATGTGGGATTGGTCACAGCGGCCTGTTTTGCTGAGATGGGTAATGAGGTCATTTGTGTAAGTCGCAATGAAGAAAAAGTCAAAAATTTAAACAATGGCATCATTCCCATATATGAACCGGGTCTGGATAAACTGGTTGAGAAGAGCCTAAAAGAGGGTCGTCTTCAATTCACAACCCGTTTAGAAGAAGGTGTTAAGAACTCGCTCTTTATCTTTATCGCCGTGGCAACGCCACCTGATGAAGATGGTTCTGCGGATCTGGCCCATGTGATCGAAGTGTCTAAACGGATCGGGCAGTGCCTGGATGAATTCAGGGTGATCGTCAATAAGTCAACTGTTCCCGTGGGAACAGCAGAAAAGGTAAGGGCCGCTATTCAGTCAGAGCTCGACAGGAGGGGAATCGACAGGGGATTTGACGTGATATCCAATCCCGAATTTCTAAAAGAGGGAGACGCGATCAACGACTTCATGAAACCGGACCGGATCGTTGTAGGAACGGATAACGTCAGGACAGCGGAGCTCATCAAGGAGCTATATGCCCCCTTTGCCAGAGAAAGGGAAAAACTGATTGTCATGGATGTCCGAAGTGCTGAGATGACCAAATACGCGGCAAATGCCATGCTGGCGACCAAGATATCTTTTATGAATGAAATGGCAGCTATCTGTGAGAGAGTGGGCGCCGATGTCACAATGGTCCGAAAAGGGATTGGTTCAGACCACCGGATCGGCTATCATTTTATTTATCCGGGTGTTGGATATGGGGGGTCCTGCTTCCCAAAGGACGTAAAGGCCCTTATATCCACTGCCAAGGAGGCTGGCTATGAGAGCAAGATTATGACGACTGTGGAAGAAGTCAACATCACTCAAAAAAAGGTTTTGGGGCAAAAAATCATTGATTACTTCCTGGACAAGGACGGGCTTAAAGGGAAGACGGTGGCCGTATGGGGCCTCGCTTTCAAACCAAATACTGACGATATGCGTGAAGCGCCATCCATCGATATCATCAGGATTTTAATCAGCGAAGGCGCAAGGATTCAAGCCCATGATCCCGAGGCCATCAATGAAGCCATGAGAGTGTTTGGAGAGAACCCGAACATTGCGTATTTTGAAAAGCCCTATGATGCCTTAAAAGATGCTGACTGCATGGCGCTGATCACAGAATGGTTTCTTTATCGAAATCCGGATTTCGACCGTGTGAAACAGACGTTAAAATCCCCGGTTGTCTTTGATGGACGCAATCAATACAATCCAAAAGAGATGAAGCGCAGGGGTTTTGAATACTTCAGTATCGGAAGATTGGGCTGAAAGGGTAAAGAATTAGCCCCAGATGCTTCAGTAGCCTCGACCTTCACAATCTGGGTTAAAAAAAGAGGCTGATTCGAAATCTTTATCGGTTTCGGCCCATAGACTATAGACCGCCGTATTCCCTTAGGTGTTTATCCCAGAATTCTTTTTCTTTCTCTCTCCAGTTGGGGCCTGTAAACCGTTCATCGTAAAAACTCCCTAATCTATCGTACCATCTGGCCCAGACATTTTTCTTTTTTTCTTTGGCCTCGATGATATCTGCAACAAAGACCTCAATATTTTTCATCTCGTCTTTGGGCGCATAATAGGACGCTCCCGCTTCAGCGGATTTTTTTAAGTTCTCCTCGGACAGGGCATGCGCTGTAAGCATTAAGGCCGGTGTCCCCTTCTTTTTCGCAACTTCAAGGAGTTCGAATCCCTTGACCCCCATGATATCAAGGATCGCCACGTCATACTGTTCTTCTTCCAGAAGCCGTTTGCCTTCCTCGAAAGACTGAGCCGTGTCAATCTTACAAATATCCAGGAGTTCGATGAGCATTTCAAGGATATCCTGTTCGTCGTCCACAATAAGAATCTTTTTTCCTCGAATAATTTTCTTTGCATCCATATTCAATTCTCCCTCCCTAAAAAGCCCTATGCTACGGCACCTGTGTTGAAACTTTCAATAAAAAGGCGCATAAAACTAACATCAATGGATTGTATTTCAGGAAGAAGTTAACAATTTTTTAACCGTTGTCAATCTTGTCTTTATCGGTGACATATTTAGGGTTTGGAACGTCCACAGCCCTGTCATTTGCTGATCGTTCTTTCAAAGCGCTAAATTGTTATGAATTATTTTTTGCAAATCGGATGGTTATATGATTCAATTTGGGGAAATTGACTTTTAGCTTTTGAAAAGGACGTGGCTGTTAATATGGATAAGGGAAGGGACTTACATAAAGTCTAAAGAGAGACACAATCCAGAGGAACGTGAAATTATGGGAATCTTAAAAAACATTTTTATCCAACCCCCTGAAAAACACGAACAAAAGGGAGATACGTTTTTCAATAATTCCGATTGGGGGAGGGCCAAAATTGAATATGAAAAGGCCTTAAGTAAATTAAAAAAACCGTCATCCGGCTATGATGAATCAGAGGGAAGGCTTCAGGGAAAGCTTTGTCAAGCAAAAGAGGCCCTGGCACTCGAGCACAGCCAAACGGGCGAAACCCTAATGGAAGAGGGATATTATGATGACGCCCGGGACTTGCTTGAATTAGCCATAGACTTGACGCAAGACCCCAAGTTGATATCTTCGATCGAGAACCGTATGCTGAAAATGGAACGTCTAACACCGAGAGACATCCAAACGGACGATTCCGGCCCCCAGGTAAATGTCGAAGGGGTCTCCGGTGAACAGGAAGATGAAACCTTTATGGCACTATGCGGTACGTTGCCCGAAGATGTGAGGGGGATTTACCATTCCTACGGAGAGCCATTCAAGTCCGGTTATCTGGCATTGAACCGGGGAGAATTTGCACTTGCAGCTGAATACTTTGCCCGTGCCATAAAGGAAAATCCCTCCCCAGATTCATTTATACCCCTTGAACTGGCCACAGCCTACGTGAACCTGGAAAAATTTGATGAAGCCCACCAGCTGTTGAGGACATTTCTCCAATATCACCCGGATGCATTGCCGGGCTATCAGCTGCTTTGCGAGGTCTTTTGGGAGACTGGGGCCGTTGATCAAGTCGAGGCCCTTCTTGATGGCTGCCCGGATGACCTTAAAAATTCCGCAGCATATTATTTGCTACGTGGCGAAGCCATGTTTCAATCTGGAAACTATTTTAAAGCAAGGTCCTATTATCAGAGGTTTTTGAAAGAATACGGTTGGAATGAACTTATTGCAAGGGCCCTTGCCAGAACATTCGAGGCGTTGGGAGAGGTCGAAAACGCCAGGGATATATATGCTGAAATCATGGATCAATGCCGTGGCTGTCATGCCCGCATTGATCCTTTTGTCAAGCGAAAGTTTGCGGATATAAGTTTTGAGTTAGGTCAGGGTTCTTCAGCCATATTGGAAATTTATCTTTCCTTGACCCAGGAAGATCCGGAAAACAACCCGTTTTATTTCCAGAGAGTAAGCCGGATCTATGCCTTGTTAGGAAATGAGGAGGAAGCCCGTCGGTTTCAATTGTTTGCCCAACAGGCACAAAAAGGAACAGGGTAGGCCAGGGCATATGACGCTTGTGTAGAAAGCATAGTGGATGGAAAATTGGGTGAACGGAACATTTTTCGAAAAGAATTGTCTGAGTAGATGAACAAAGAGATCCGAAATCCTCCCTGTTCTTCCAAAGAAGATAGCGAATTGGTTAAGGCCTTTCAGGCAGGGGATAAAGCGGCATTTGATACCTTGGTCCTCAGGCACAAGGACAAGCTTTATAACCTTTGCTACTGGTTTCTGGGTGACGGGCAGGAAGCCAATGATTCTGCCCAGGAGGTATTCATAAAGGTTTTCCGATCGTTAAGGAAATTCAGGTTTGAATCGGCATTTTCCACATGGCTTTACCGTATTGCAGCCAACACCTGCAAAAACAGGCTCAAATCATCAGAATTCAGGCAGAAGGCCAAACGGGTACGGTTTGACAATCCGGGAAAAATAGAAGATGGCCAATATGCCGAGGAGATTCAAGATAAAACGTCTTCCCCTATGATTGAGCTTGAAAAGAAAGAAAGAATGATGCTGATTCACAAGGCTATAGCCTCATTGCCCACAGATCAGAGCACAGTCGTTGTCCTTCGTGATATTGAAGGCCTTTCTTACGAGGAGGTGGCAAATATAACCGGAATTAATTCTGGAACAGTAAAGTCCAGGCTATCAAGGGCAAGACAACAACTCAGAAAAAAATTGAGGGGAACGCTATAAAATGGAATGTGCAAAAATCAGGGATCTTTTATCTGAATATATTGACGACGCCTTAGATGCACAGACCAAAGCCTTAATTGATGCGCATCTGCGGGCCTGCCCAAAATGCCATGAAGAACTTGCCTCATTGAAGACATTGATTAGAGAATTAGGATCGCTGGAATCGTTAAAGGCCCCGGATGATTTTCTTGAAAAACTTCATGAGCGTTTAGAGCCAAGGTTTACTTTTAGAAAAATAGTGCGGCTATTGTTTGTTCCAGGGAAAGTAAAGATTCCACTGGAGTTCGCCGCTGCTACGGCGATGGCTGTCCTCATTTTTTCTATTCTGTATATTCAAGGTCCAGAAAAAATGATTCCGGGTGTTCCCGAAAGCACAACACCTGGCAAAATGACGGAAAAAACCGCCACGGACAAGGTTAGTCCATCGGGAAAAGGGGCCGAATTTAAATCCAAACCTGTTCTTGGGAAGACGACGGCGGAGCGGTCTGCAAAAAAACAGGAAATCATTGAATTAACCCTTTTATTAGAGAAAGAGAGATCAGGGGATGCCCAACCCTCCGGTGAATCTCTAAAGGTGGCATCCCCCCGACAAAGGGATGCAGAAAGACCGAGGACAGCCAGACATGAAGCCCCAAAGGCTGAGATTGAAAAAGATACGCTCAAAAGAGAAAGACAGGCCATGGGATTTCCCGAAGAAGAAAAACCTGTGATCGAAGGTGAATCTCAGACGCCATTTTCCATCTCAAATGAACTACTTATCAAAGTGAAGGAACTGATAAGGCTTAACGAGGGAAGAATCCTATCCATAGAATATGGGCCGCACACTGAGCGGCCAAAATCTATCCATGCAAAGATACCTGCCATAAATTATAAATCCTTTTGTGACAAATTAAACCGTTTGGCTATTCTTTATACTTTACCTCCAAGCATACCTGAGAATACTCAGGGGACTATCCAGATTCGAATCCGTTTCAAATCCTCATAAAATCCCCCAATAAATTGATTGATAATTCATAATTCAAGAGCCTGAAGTTCTGCAGAATATTCGTCGCTGCCTGAAGAGTTACACCCAAATGGGTTGGTTGGAGGCGGTCATATTTCCAACGGGAGCTTTTTTCCAAAGGACCTCCAGGAAAGAACCGTTCCATATGTCCGTGCCTGATCCATCAGACCGGCGTATACAAGAACCATCTCCCTGGTGTCGGCCCCGGAGATTCTGGACCAGAACCTGAGCCCTTTGAAAAAATCCTCAGACACCGTTTTGCCAGACTTGATTTCGAGGGCGAGTAGACGATCACCCTGATCTGCGATGCAGTCAATTTCATGGCCTGAGTTGTCTCTCCAGAAATAGAGATTGTCCTTCAGTCCCCTGTTCCACCTCCCCTTGATAAGTTCAGCGACTACCCATGTCTCAAATACATGTCCCCGGGATGCGTGGATGCGTATCGTATCTGGATCCGAGATCCCGATCAGGTAGGAGAGGAGCCCTGAATCAAAGAAATAGATCTTAGGGCTCTTGATCAGGCGCTTGTTAAAGTTCTGATAATGCGGCTTCAGCAGATAAACAATATAACTGGCTTCGAGGATGGAGAGCCAAGATTTCGCCGTATTGTGGGTGATGCCGCAGTCATCCCCGAGAGAGGACAGATTGAGGATCTGGCCTGAGCGGGCTGCGCACATCTTCAAAAACCGCTGAAATACTGAGAGATCGCTGACATTCTTGACCTTTCTGACGTCACTTTCCAGATAGGTGGTCACATAATTTGCATACCACTGTTGCGGCGTCAGCCCCCGGTCATAGATCCTCGGGTAGCTGCCGGCGACCATCAACTCCTCGATGCTGTCCGGCACAACGCCCGCCCGATCCATTTCTGAAAAGGCCAGGGGAAGGAGTTCCAGGACCGCGACCCGGCCGGCAAGGGACTGGCTGATCCCTTCCATCAGACCGAAATTAAATGAACCGGTCAGCACATAAACGCTCTCTCTTCCCAGATCGTCCACGTGGGTTTGAATATAGGAAAACAGATCAGGCGCACGCTGGACCTCGTCGAGGATGACCCGTTCCGGATAGGCGCCTATAAATCCCCTCGGATCACTCAGTGCATATTCCCGAATATCCGGTGTCTCCAAAGACACATACGTCCATTCAGGAAACACGGCCTTCACCAAGGTGGTTTTTCCCGATTGCCTGGGACCAGTAACGGTCACGACCGGGTACTGCCGGGAGAGGTGGTCCAGTTGTGAAGCGATATCTCGTTGAATCATCCAGAAATGATATATTGTCTTTTACAATTTGTCAATATAATTTACAAATTGTAAAAAGGACTGATAAGACCTTGCTTTTCCAGAGATAAAGTATAGAGAAAGTGCCCTTGTGAACCAAGGAAAAAAGCGACACAATACATGGCGGTCCCTAATTTTTTGGGGGCTTTTAGGCCGGGAAGTCTTGTGTCGAATAGCAGGGTGTGGGAGGGGATAGGCTTTCGGAAAGCGATCTTTTTGGATCTTGCCTCTATTTGGCCCATTTCGAATATACGTCCCCATCGAATCTTATGGCCTTTTTTTTGACTCGACCTCTGCTTAGGCCGAAGCACGAGTCTCGATGGGATAATCCGCCAGAGGCGGACAAGTCCGGATCGCAGAAGAGATAATCCTCGCATTCAGGAATTGAAGGAAATCTATTTTGTTATTTAGGGAACTTTTTTGCCTTCGCCTTGTCTAATAACCTAAACAGAAAACAAAACGGCACGAGGAGGCAAGGCAAATGAAATACAAAATCAGGATATTAGGACCAATGATCGTTGCTGCGTATATGCTTATAGGAAATCCTGTTTTCGCGCAGCCAGAGAGGAATAACGACAAAACGTTATCCCCTTATTTCTTTGTTAAAAGCGATGACCCGGAAGTGGACCAACTGCCCCTTAAATCAACATCGGTAAAGGTGAATATTTCCGGGGTCATTGCGGATGTCAGTGTTACACAAGTGTATAAGAATGAAGGAACGCGACCCTTGGAGGCCATATACCTCTTTCCGGCCTCAACAAGGGCAGCCATTTATGGGATGAAAATGACCATAGGAGAGAGAACGATTATTGCGAAGATTCAAAAGCGGGAAGACGCCCGACGCGAATACGAGCAGGCAAAGCAGGCGGGCAAAAGCGCGTCTCTTCT
>Ga0180432_10011099_pt1 | contig 10668 bp, 12 predicted proteins | sample SS_ome_10_FD_132414 | JGI IMG/M metagenome (GOLD analysis project Ga0180432, IMG submission 132414) | Hypersaline lake sediment archaeal communities from the Salton Sea, California, USA - SS_1_MS_2 metaG | ecosystem: Environmental > Aquatic > Non-marine Saline and Alkaline > Hypersaline >...
TGTAGAGTACTGGGGGTTCAATCTGTATCACTGGCACGGCATTAAAATTCCGGAAAGAATGGGTAAAGTAAATTGCGAGCATTGGAGGCCAGAATGGATTCTGGATGAAGATAATGCCGAAGTACGCCGCATTCTGATCAGAGAGATCGGATACGAGCGAATGGTTTTACAGCTTGGCTGTAAAATCTTGGATACTTGGCGAGAGTACGAATTACTCAACGTTCCAATGTCCAACATGCCGGTCAAGTACAACGTACTGAAAATGACCTGCCCGTCGACAGGCGATATTCATATGCTTAGGGTTCCGCCTGACGTCAAAACGGCGGAGCAAGCGATAACGTGGTGCAATCACGGACATCATCCAGATGAGTTTGTGGTGCAGCAGTAACAGCACTTTTTACAAAGGAGAATTATTATGCGACAAGATTTGACAGAAATTATCCTGATCGTGGATCGGTCGGGATCGATGAGTGCCTGCCAAGAAGATGCCGAAGGCGGGATCAACACGTTTATCGAAGAGCAAAAGAAAGGCGTCGGCGAAGCCAACTTGACACTGGTACAATTCGATACGAGGTATGACTTCGTCTACAAAGGTACGCCGATCGGAGATGTAACACCATATCGGTTGCGACCAGCCGGCATGACAGCGCTGCTGGATGCCGTCGGGCGCGCCATCTCCGAGACAGGCGAGCGACTGGCAGCGATGACCGAGGCCGACAGACCCGCAACCGTAATCTGCGTCATTGTTACGGACGGCAAGGAAAACGCTTCCAGGGAATACACGCTGCAGCAGGTTAAGGCGATGATCGAAGAACAGCGGGACAAGTATTCCTGGCACTTCAACTTCCTCGGTGCGAATGCCGATGTGTTCGACCAGGCCACCAATATTGGTATTCGGGCTCCGTGTGTTGTGCAATATAATCTGTGTAAGCCCGGTGCCGCCTACCGAAAGATGTCGGAAAAGGTTACCAGCGCACGGAAATGTACATCGACTTCTGAGCCTGTAGATACGACGTACACGGACGAGGATCGCAAGGATCTGGAATAATGCCGAAGATCGCCCATTTCATCTTTACTCGCTACAACGTTGGCCTGTACGACGATTGGCGGAAAGCCTCAGATAGGCGGCGGGCAAATGTGAAAAGGCGGCATCGGCGCATTGGGTCGCCGGAACGATGGATGAAACAGCGGTTTGTCCTCTTCCGGCGATTCTGTGCGCCCAGCATACAGTATCAGCTCAACAAGGATTTCTTTTGGGTGCTCGCTATGGACAGCCGTACGCCGGCGGCAGACATCAAAGCGATAGTTGCGGCCGCCAAATGTCCGGTACGACTGGTCATGACAGCGTTCCGGGCAGCGCGCGGCGGCCACGGGGTCGACTACAAAGCGGCAATCAAGACGATTGTTGCCGAGACGGCTACGAAGTATTCGCACTTACTCACATCCAGGGTGGACAACGACGACGCTGTGCGTGAAGATTTCGTACAGCTGCTGCAGGATGCTTGCTATCGAAACACAAAACCGCGGACATTGGATTTCAGGACGTTTTTCCGCATGGAGGCGAATAGTGGCGTAACAAAGCAATTGTCGGCAAGGCAAGCATCGCCGTTCGTATCCTATTTGGAGCCCTGGCGCGATAAACTTACTACGGTAATGTGTCGAAGCCATAATATATGGACTGTAGATGAATTCGTCGGCGATCAATGCTGCATAGCTGTGTGCCACGAGCGCAACGTCACTAATGCAATGCCGAGCCGCGGCGTATTGGCATCGTTACCGAAAGGATTCCATTTCCATGATTGATGTGCCCGAAAGCTTGCGAAAAATACGGACCAGATGCTGGGCCTATCCGTTTCCTGGACCGAAGCTGGAAGACTATTTCTATGCGAGGTGGAAACAGGAGCAGCCAAAAGGATTGAGCCGACAGTACCTGCCCATATTCTGGACGCATCTGTACACAGCAAAGAAGTCGCGCACAGCGCAGATACAGGCGGCGCTGGATCGCGTCAAGGCGCCGGCATTCACGATCGTACAGCATGACAGCGGCGCCTTTCGCAATGAAGTGCCGGCCAATCTGTTGACGTTCGCGGCCGGCGGCGTCGGCGATATTGCGGTTCCGCTGGTATACGATTTTCTGCCTGCTGTTGCTGGAGTAGAAAGAAAGCATTTTGCCTATTTTTCCGGCAGAATTACCAGTAAGAGTTGCAACCCTCACCGCGTACGCACCAGGATGCGGAATCGGCTGGCCAAAGAGCCAGGATTCGTAATCCATGACACTTATAGGCAAAGCAGACTATGGCGACCCGCTGCAGGGGGGTTATCCCGCTGTATATTCGCGTTATGTCCCCGCGGATATGGTAAGACGTCCTTTCGGCTGTACGAGGCTATGACCTACGGGGCAATCCCGGTCTACATCTATGACGAATTATGGCTCCCGTACGCCGATAGGCTGCGTTGGGAGGAATTTAGTGTCCTTTGCCACGTAGACGATTTGGACGGCTTGGCGGGCTGCCTGCGGACGCTGGAGGCATCTGGGGCGGTTCCTGCCATGCAAGCAAGGCTCCGGGAGGTCGTTCCGGCCTATTTTACACTGGACGCGGTTTTCCGGCAGGTATGCAACATATTGCAATGATGGGGCGGTTACGCTACCCTAGATAGGGTAAGGAATAATGCGATGATCGAACAGTACGAACATCACGGGCACACTGTGAGCGTGCAGACGGATCTGCGAGGTCGGCATCGGGACCACTGTCTATGCTGCCGGTGCGATCATTTTCATCCAGGTCAGATAGACAACTGCCGAATTGCAGCGGCACTGTATGAGATCTGCTGCGGGAAGATCGACGATATGATGGTAGTTACGCCGGTCTGGGAGTGTGAGGCTTTTCGTCCAATACAAGTACAGGGAGAGAAAGATGTCAGCGAAGATTGTGTTTGAGCCAATCGGCACCCGAATTGTCGTAGAACGAGATTCAGCAGAAGAAATGTCGCCGGGCGGCGTAGTCATTCCCGATGCGTCGCAAGATCGTCCGCGGCTTGGCACTGTTATTGCGGTAGGGCCAGGAAGGCTGCAGCCCGACGGCACATACGTTTCCGGCCAGCTCGGCGAAGGCGATCGTGTAGTCTTGTCCAATTTTGCCGGCGATGTATTTAGGTTCGACGGCCAGGAATATGTTATGGCCCGCGAGGAAGATATCCTGGCAATCCTGCGAACACGCGACTGAAACCAGCGAACGCGATTTACTGATATGTGAGACATTCAAAGGGTAGATGTCCTGCATTCTTTGCAATTACCCTGAACGATGATGGAGAGCGAGATGTTACGCGGTACCATTAAAAAAGTGATTGTTGATCGTGGATTTGGCTTTATTATGCCAGACAGCGGGAAGACCGATGTGTTTTTTCACTGCACGGCATTGCCGAATAAAAGCGACATCGACGGATTGACTGAAGGCACGGCAGTAGAGTACGAGACGATCACGACCGATGAAGGTAAAACTAGGGCCAGCAAGGTCGTGCCACAATAACTTGTTTCGATCGTCGATTTGGTAGCAATTGTGATTAGCGTGAGAACTGCGGAAATTCAGCCGGCAATATGGGAGCGGGGCCATGGAAGCGGCATTCGCCTGGCTCGGCCAGTTGATGACTACGCTGGGGAGTTTCTTCCCGGCGTGGAAACACGTGGAATGTACCGATGTTGCTGTGCTGATCAAGCGCGGGAATCGCGTCCGGGAGCTAAAACCCGGAATCTATTTCTATTGGCCTTTCTGGTCGAGCATCTATACTCTGGCGCGCAAACGGCAGACAAAGAGTTTGCCGTCGCAGTCGCTGATAACCAAAGACGGCCAACGAGTAGTTGTTGGCGGTATGGTCAGGTATACAGTGACAAACGCAATCCAGGCGTTAGTCGAGACGCACGACGTAGAGACAGCCGTGATAGACGAATCATTGGCAGTTCTGTGCCAGTATGTCACCAGGAAGCGGCTCGAAGACATTCAACTGGATCGCTCCAAAGTGAACAACGATATCACACGCAAGATAGGTTCGGCGCTAAAAGCGTACGGCGTCGAGGCGGCGAAAGCCCAACTCACCGACTTTGCTCCTTCCATAGTCCTGAATCATGTCGGGAATTTCCCGCAATCATACGGCGAAGAATAATCCAAGCCGGGCGAAGCCCAGCGCAGTCCCGCAATGCGGGCGGTGTGTAGCAGGGCATACTTTAATCTCTTTAGCGCAGGGAAAATATACGGGCATTTTTATGTCCGGTAAAATATAATCGTTGTAGCGCTGCCTTACTGAACGTTGTTCTGTAAGGCACAGCGTGTCGCAGTATTTTCACTCCTAGTTGTAGAAAGGGAGCCATGTACGCTGCAAAACCATGGAATGTTACGCTACGAAAAAAGGATTTGGATTGTCCGTTTTACCTTGTACCGCTAGGCGATATTCATCTCTTGAATGAAGCTTGTGCAAAGGACCGAGCGCAAGAGACTATCGACTGGATCAAGAAGCAAGAACGGTGCCTATGGATCGGGATGGGCGACTACTGTGATTTCATCGGCTACAAAGACAGTCGGTTTGACCCGACTGTGGTCGATAAGATGCTCCGGGTCTCCGATCTCGGTGCAATGGGACAAAAAGGAAATGACACTATTGCCGAATGGTTTGCACCAATTGCAGACAAGTGCATGGGGCTGCTTTACGGCAATCACGAAGATGCTTATCAGCTCCATCAAGAGCAGCAGCATTTACATCGGGAACTCTGTGATCGTTTGAAAGTGCAAAACCTGGGCTATTCGTGTTTTGCCTCAATCGTATTCAAGCGCGGAAAAAAGACTGATACGTTTACTATCAGGGCGCACCACGGCAGCGGATATGCTCAGACCCGCGGCGGTAAGATGCAGCGACTGAAAAAGTTCGTCGATCAGACCAATGCAGATATTACGCTGATGGGACATTTACACGACAAGCTCGTGTATCCCGACATTCAGTTGGTCCCGCAGGACGGCAAGATAGTGGAGAGAGAACGGCTGGGCGTGATGACCGGCAGCTATTTGGCCGCTTACGCCGAAGGTACTACGACCTATGCGGAAAAGCGGGGATACGATCCCGTTCCGCTGGGCTCGCCCAGAATACCGTTACAGCCGTTCAACCGGCAGCGGTTTGGCGTGGTAGAGACCAGGTAAAGCCGAGATCATCCGGGCAATGCACGGCCTAGCTGCGCAGGGCGCAGCCCTGCAGTGCAAAGCACACTTTACTACTAAGACCAACAGAACATAATCGGGGCTTGGCAAAGCGCTGCTAAGTTCAGCACAGCACTGCGAAGCGGCGCCCTGCGATGCAAAGCAAAGCACACTTTACTGCCAAAATCAAGAGGATATAATCCGGGCCAGGCAAGGCGCTGTATAGCTCAGCGATGCTCAGCAATGCAATGCGAAGCAAAGCACACTTACTCCCAAGATCAATAGTGGAAGTTGTTGGGCATGGCATCCTTCCCCATAAAACTTCACAAGTTCGAGGACAAATAATGTGGTACAGATTTAGGTCAAATGATGCTGCTATGCATGGTAGCTGGCAATTCATTAAAATTCCTAAAGACATTATTACTGAAGAGTATAATGTTGGTGATTATCTGATAGATTTAGGCTGTGGCGTGCCGTGATCAGACCTTTGGCGAGGATTTGATTGGGAGCCTATTGAGAAACCCCCCAAAGGAATTTATTGAAAAGGAGTTGAAAGAGGTAAAGCTAAGGCGAAAAGGTCTGGACGAATACGTTGCAGAACTAGAGGGGATGCTGGAATGAACGTGTGTCAAGACGCGATCCGCTACGGTCCCCTATGTCCAAGGACCGAAGTGCTACGTTAGTAGCGCCAATACGATCTGCGTTGTCTGCATAACCACAGACTTCGCACCGAAACACTAATCCGTTTCGGTTGGATTTGGAAACATGGCCACATTTAGGACAGCCTTTTGTGCTTCAATTCTTTTCCAGACCAACAGAGCATAATCGGAGCGCGGCAACGCAAGGCACAGCACTGCATAGCCCAGCTGGGCCCAGCAAAGCACAGCAAAGCACACTTTACTGCCGAGGCCAATAGAACATAATCCTAGCGGGGCCAAGCAAAGTCCAGCGGAGCCCGGTGTAGCGGCGCTTAGCCCAGCAAAGCAAAGCACACTTTACACTAAGACCAACAGAACATAATCGCGGCGTGGCCGTGCTCAGCGATGCGGAGCACTGCACAGCCCGGCGCAGCACCGCAAAGCAAAGCACACTTTACTACCAAGAACAGCAGAACAAAATCGTGACAGGGCGAGGCTCGGCCGCGATCATCCAAGAGGCAGTGTCCTCGTCGTTATCAAGAAGGAGAGTAGTGATGTCGAATCGTAGAGGTTTCATGGGCAGTTGTGCTGCCACTGTCGCCGGTATGTTCGCTTGGTTCTTAGCCGCCAAGGGTGTTGCCAAGACCAAGGGGATTGAAGCAACGTGTGGCATGCACGCCGAGATCGGCAAGTGCTTCCCGCGAGGAACTTGGGTCAGACCGAGGAAGGACTCTCGCGACCCGGCCTTCCAGCCGAACGAATATGGCTTTGTGCTTGACACGGGCATACATGGCAACCTGTTTATCTGGAACGAATTGAAACAAAAGATCATCGAGGTTCGTCCGGAGTGCGTTGAACTCGATGACCCGGGAGTCGCGCGTACTCGCGTAGTCAAAACGAATAAGCCTGTCAAAGAAGCAGAAAAGCTCTACTGTATTGTGATGGCCGGCGTGATACCGACCATGCCCAATGAGGATTTCTACCCGCTCAATGTCAGGCCGGCGAGCGATCCTCCGGATAAGAACGACCGCCACCGTTGCATGTGGCTCGAACAAGTGCCGACAATCGAGAATGAAACAACCAAAGGTTACGAGAAGAACAAGGAAGAGGGCAAGATCCCCAAGGATGCTCCACTTTGGCCGCGTACCAGGCAGTTCTGCTTGGTCCCCGAGATCCAGATCGGCACCAAGAGCGAGCTGATCCAGTTGATGGCCGAGAGAATGGCACGAGCATTCGATTGCCACAGTAAGGGTCCGCACTCGGACGAACAGATCGACAAAGCCCAAGAGATCCTCCGCGAGGCAAGAAGAGATAATCACGTTGTAGTGAGGGATAATGGTGTTGCTCACGCTCCGTTGATGTGTCTCAATCATCCAATCGGCAAAGCGTATGATAAGCAACTGGCCAAGATGCGAGCTAAGCAGGTCGAGATCGACAAGCAGACCGACCCTTGCGCATAGTGTCCAGTTAAGCGGCAGCAAAAGCAGGACAAAGCAAATCACACTTACTACCAAGACCAACAGAACATAATCGCTGCATGGCTCAGCTGAGCGCGGCGGAGCGTAGCCGTGCGTAGCGCCGCAAAGCAAAGCATACTTTACTACCAAGACCAATAGAACATAATCGGGGCCCGGCATAGCTAAGCAGGGCAATGCTCAGCTCAGCGCAGCGAAGCAAAGCACACTTTATTACCAAGACCAACAGAACATAATCAGTGCCAGGCAGAGCGCCGCTCAGCGCAGCAAAGCCATACAGAGCGCTGCGAACCAAGACCAATAGAATATAATCGCAGCTTGGCCCCGCGCAGCAACGCCCGGCTCAGCGTAGCGTTGCCTGGCTCAGCGCAGCAAAGCACACTTACTATCAAGACCAACAGAACATAATCGCTGCCATGCTGCGCGAGGCGCAGCACTGCGTAGTCCAGCTGGGCCCAGCGAAGCAAAGCATAACAAAGCACACTTTATTACCAAGACCAGCAGAACATAATCGCTGCCAGGCTTTGCCGGGCCCAGCAGAGCACAGCATAGCCGAGCGATGCCCAGCGCAGCAAAGCACACTTACTACCAAGACCAACAGAACATAATCGGGGCGCGGCTCGGCTAAGCCGAGCTTAGCGTAGTCTAGCTAGGCATAGCCCAGCAAAGCAAAGCACACTTTACTACCAAGACCAACAGAATATAATCGGGGCGAGGCTTGGCTAAGCCGAGCTTAGCGTAGTCTAGCGTGGCGCAGCGTAGCAAAGCATACTTACTACCAAGACCAGCAGAACATAATCAGGGCTAGGCACAGTGCGGCCAGGCCCAGCGCAGCGCTGCAAAGCAGAGCACACTCTACTGCCAAAACAACAGAACATAATCCGGGCTAGGCGCAGCAGAGCCCCGCGTAGCTCGGCGTGGCAGAGCAGAGCGCTGCAAAGCAAAGCAAAGCACACTTACTATCAAGACCAACAGAACATAATCGCTGCCAGGCCGTGCGAGGCACAGCACTGCATAGTCCAGCTGGGCCCAGCGAAGCAAAGCATAGCAAAGCATACTCTATTACCAAGACCAGCAGAACATAATTGCAGCGAGGCTTTGCCCGGCCTAGCAAAGCGCAGCGTAGCGCAGCATTGCCGTGTATAGCTTAGCCATGCTCAGCAAAGCAAAGCACACTTACTACCAAGACCAACAGAACATAATCGGGGCCAGGCTCAGCATGGCAGAGCCCGGCGGAGCCCAACTCGGCTCGGCGCAGCGAAGCATATTTTACTGCCGAGACCAACAGAACATAATCGGGGCTGGGCTTAGCGAAGCAAAGTACTGCCCTGCTCAGCACAGCACAGCAAAGCGCAGCAAAGCACACTTTACTGCCAAGACCAACAGAACATAATCGGCGCCCGGCACGGCTAGGCTCTGTTCAGCCCAGCAAAGCGCTGCACAGCGAAGCAAAGCATACTTACTACCAAGACCAACAGAACATAATCGTGGCTTAGTAGAGCATAGCATAGCATAGCAAAGCGGCGCCGGATCGATCCATATCGTACAATAGTCTGCATAGCGGGATACTTTCTGTCCCTTTGTGCAGACTACATGGAGACGGTGAAATGGCAGCTGCAACCCTGGAAAAGTGGATCGACGACCGACAATCTAGTGGTCGCTACACGTTTCTCCGTAGCGAAGCCGTCGAGGAAAGTGGTCTATCGGCCGAGGCTGTCAAGAAGGCGATTGGACGACTCGTGAATCACGCGACCAGCCTCGATCAATTAGTTCGGCGAATCTCAGACACCTAAGCGACTTCTCCCCACCTGCCGCGGTGTGAGCGCGGCAGAGAGTCCGGCTAAGCAAAGCAATGCAAAGCGCAGCATACTCCATTGCAAAATCAACAGAACATAATCGCGGCTTAGTCTGGCTCAGCATAGCATAGCAGTGCATTGCCTAGCGATGCTCAGCGAAGCAAGGCACACTTTACTGCCAAGACCAACAGAACATAATCGGGGCCCGGCAGGGCATCGCAGAGCTATGCGCTGCGATGCAGAGCAAAGCAAAGCACACTCTATATCAAGACCAACAGAACAAGAGCTGGGCCTAGCTCAGCCCAGCTAGGCGCAGCCGAGCTCGGCGCAGCAAAGCGAAGCGCACTTTACTACCAAGACCAGCAGAACATAATCAATGCCAGGCTGCGCTCTGCATAGCATCGATGCGCAAAGCAGGGCTCAGCAAAGCTAAGCCCAGCGAAGCATACTTTACTACCGAGACCAACAGGACATAATCGTTGCCGGGCAAGGCTTAGCCCAGCAGAGTACTGCTTTGCTCAGCACAGCGATGCATAGCAAAGCACACTTACTACCAAGACCAACAGAATATAATCGAGGCTCGGCGGGGCTCAGCCTAGCTCAGCCGTGCGAAGCTCAGCAATGCAAAGCACACTTTACTACCAAGACCGACAGAACATAATCAACGCTCTGCGCGGCGCGGCGCGGCAAAGCATAGCGCTGCGATGCAATGCAAAGCAAAGCGTACTTTACTATCGCGACCAACAGAATTATAGTTCAATGCAACTCAGCGAGATGAAGCACTGCTTGGTCCAGCGGTGCAATGTAAAGCATGGTAAAGCGCATTTTATTGGCAGGAGACCAATAGCATAGAGTTCGGATACAACCAAACAGATCGCAACATTGCGCGGCCCAGTTCAGCGAGGCGATGCAGCGCAATGCAAAGCACACTTTTACTATATTTTCTCGAACGCGCTTGCATTAACAAAAGGAGAAAAGATAGTGGCAAAGAGATGCCAACGGGGTCGTACAATAAAACCTATCAATGCGAATTACCCGGTATTTCACCGATCATGTACGACAGGTTTGCTGAATGGGAATACCTTTGGGAATTGGATCGTCTGAAGCACCTGGGGCGCCTTCTGGCCGACAACAATGCCAACGATGCTGGCGGTATCGGCAAAAAGCTGCTTACATTCAGTACTAACGTTTTGTCGTTTTTGGCAAAGTTGCTGCCAAGACGTCAATAGAGTAGAATTCAGTTGAATCAGCTGCTGAGCTGTGCTGTGCATAGCCTTGTGCAGCTCTGCAACGCCGTGCAAAGCATAGCGATGCAAAGCAAAGCACACTTTACCGCCAAAACCATAGAATGAAATCGTAGCCGGGCTAGGCAGAGCCGTGCGCAGCGCTGCAATGCAATGCAGTGCAATGCAAAGCATACTTTACCGCCAAAACCATAGAATAAAATCGAAGCTAGGCCTAGCATAGTTCAGCGCAGCGGCGCGTAGCAGCGCTCAGCACTGTGCAGCACAGCAAAAACACAGCAAAGTAAAGCAAGTTTTTTCTGAGCGAGTTTTTCACTAACAGGAAAAAGGAGAAA
>Ga0180432_10011102_pt1 | contig 10667 bp, 5 predicted proteins | sample SS_ome_10_FD_132414 | JGI IMG/M metagenome (GOLD analysis project Ga0180432, IMG submission 132414) | Hypersaline lake sediment archaeal communities from the Salton Sea, California, USA - SS_1_MS_2 metaG | ecosystem: Environmental > Aquatic > Non-marine Saline and Alkaline > Hypersaline >...
CATCTTGCCCGCGTTCTTCTCGTGTCGCGAACATCTTGCCCGCGTTCTTCTCGTGTCGCGGGCATCTTGCCCGCGTTCTTCTCGTGGCATGGGCATCTTGCCCATGATCAACAATTCGTCGCCGCAGGCGACACCTCAATTCTTGCACTTTCAGTTTGTCATGTCTTCACCGCTGCACCGTCTCGCCCACCGCCCGACGCAGCTCCTCCAGACTCCGCCCCCGCAACCGCTCCGCAGGCCACAACTGCTCCCGCGCGAGCACCTCTGCCCGCTGCTCACGAAACCGCACCACCTGGCTCACCCCCGCGTCCACCGCCCCGGAGCCCTCATAACCACTCGCCGCCACCCATCGGCCCATCGCCTCCTCATACTCGGCCGGGTACACCAACGCCAACACCACCTGGTCGTCCCCGCTCCGCACCAGTTGCAGCTTCGCCCGGCAAGGTGCCGCCGTCTGCTCAGCCCACGCCCGCAGCCGGTCAAAATCCACCCGCCCGCTCGTCTCCGACCGACAGTGAAAGAACATCCCGCTCTCCAGCTGAAACCGCTCACAAGGCACCCCCGCCAGCTCCAGCCGCCCATCCGCATACGCCCGATGAATCCGATACACCTTCACCTCCGCGTACGCCTGCGACTCCAGCAGCGTCGCCACCTCATCGGCCGTGTAACCCGTCGCACTGTGATCGCCAAAATCAATCACGTAAAGCCCCACGTACCCGTCCGCATTTTCCAGTTGTGGCAAATCCATAACTCTCACTGTCAACTTTCGCAGTCTTGTCGTTAAAATTTACACTCCAAAGGGCCTTTTTCTGTGATATTCATTCTTGTCCATCTTCGACTAACGTCACGAAAGCGAACAAAATTGTCGTAGGTGACCTAAAAGGCCCTTTACGCCCGAACACAGCAGGCACTCTAGCAAGAAAAAGTGCGATACCGCACTCACTCGAATTTCAACAAATGGTACTTCTTCTTACCCGTCCGCAACACCGCGATACTCTCCGACGCCAGCGACTCGCCCGTCACCGTCTCCTCCAGCGACCCCACCCGCACATTATTCACATACGCCCCGCCGCTCTTGATCAGCTTCTTCGCCTCGCCCCGCGAGCCGCACAGCCCCGTCTCCACCAGCACGTCCAGCACCGCCAGGCCCCCGTCGAGCCGCTCCCGCCCCACCGTCGTCCGCGGCGCCTCCGCGAAAATCGTATCCAGCTCCGCGTCCGAAAGTCCACTGATCGCCTTGCCGAACAACGCCCCCGCCGCCGCCTGCACCCGCCGCGTCTGCTCCTCACCGTGCACCAGCGTCGTCATCTGGGCCGCCAGCACCTGCTGGGCCTGCCGCTTCTCCGGCGCCTGCTCCACCTCCCGTTCCAGCTCCGCAATCTCCGCCAGCGGCAAAAACGTGAAATACTTCAACAGCCGTATCACGTCCCGATCGTCCGCCCGCACCCAATACTGATAAAACTCATACGGACTCGTCCGCTCCCCGTCCAGCCAAATCGTCCCCGCCTCGGTCTTGCCAAACTTCTGACCGCTCGCCGTCGTAATCAAAGGCGACGTCAGCCCATACACCTTGCGACCCTCCAGCTTGCGGTTCAGCTCGATCCCCGCCGTAATGTTGCCCCACTGGTCGTCCCCGCCCACCTGCAACAAACACCCCTCCTGCCGCGCCAGATGCACAAAATCATACGACTGCAACATCTGGTAGCTGAACTCCGTAAAACTCATCCCCGCCTCGCTCTCCAGCCGCTTCCGTACCGACTCCTTCGCCATCATCTCCCCCACCCGAAAATACTTGCCCACGTCCCGCAGAAACTCCACGAACGAAAACGCCCCGATCCAGTCCGCGTTGTTCACCAGCTTCGCCCCCGACGCCCCCTCGCCAAAATCCAGAAACTGCCCCAACTGCTTCCGAATACCCGCCAGATTGCCCTCAATCGTCGCCTCGTCCAGCAGCACCCGCTCCTCACTCTTGCCGCTCGGGTCCCCGATCATCGCCGTCGCCCCACCCACCAGCGCGATCGGCCGATGCCCGTCCCGCTGAAACCGCATCAACAGCACGATCTGCAGCAAATTACCTATATGCAGACTCGAAGCCGTCGGATCAAACCCCGCGTAAAGCACCATCGGCTCAGCCAGCCGCTCCGCCAACTCCCCCTCCGATACCTGGCTCACCAAGCCCCGCTGTGCCAATGTCCTCATCGTATTCGCCAACTGCTCACCTCGTCATACAACCTCGCAACACCCTTGCCGCCACCAAACCGCCAGACACCCAGCCCCTCAGGCCCAGCCAATCCTTCAGTATAACGCATCCCCAGCCCAAAACAACCGCCTGTCACCAAACGCCAAAATCCCGCCCAACCGCAACCTCAGCTCGACCACCACCGCCCCAGCCAGCCAAAAAATCGCCAGCAAACAAAGCTGTCAAATAGGCGTCGGTCAGATCCACACCTCATCGGCCAGACGCCCCCAAAACACACAAGCCTTTACGCAAAAAGCATTTACAGAAAAACAAAAAAAAACGGGCCGAGACAGCTGCTATTGCCTTGACAACCCGCCACACCTTGCCCAGACTAGCCGAGCACACTCATGGCCATAGAAACAACCACCCTCCCTACGGGTGCCCCTGGCTAGACAATCGTCAATGTATGAAAGGAAACGATCATGAACCTCAGCCGCAAACACACCCTCGTCCTCCTGGCCCTATCCGCCGCCCTTGCCTTGGCCGCCACCGGCTGTGGCTCCTCCTGCCCCTTCCGTAAAGCCTGTACCGCCTCAGCCGCACAACCCGCCCTAGAACAAGACACCAGACCCCATGCCGTCGTCGTCATCGGCGAAGACCACTTCTACGGCGCTATCGACTCCCTCTGGGAACTCGCCCAGGCCCTCCAGACCCATTACGGCTTCCGCACCACCGTCCTCCAGGCCACCAGCCGCACCAGCATCCCAGGCCTCCAAGCACTCGACGACGCCGACATCGCCATCTTCTTCATCCGACGACGCGTCCTCTCCAAAGCCTCCTTGGCACACGTCCGCGACTACCTCGCCGCCGGCAAACCCCTCGTCGCCTTCCGCACCACCTCCCACGCCTTCGCCACCATGAAACAAGCCTTCGCCGTCTCCGCCGACACCACTGGCCACAAGGCCGACAAAAAGGCCGAACAGGCCCAGGCAGCCTCCGACCGCGACCCCTGGCCCCTCTTCGACCGCCAGGTCCTCGGGGGCTTCTACCAGGGCTACTACCTCGGCGAAACCCTCACCAGCATTCCTGACCAACAACAAAACCACCCCATCCTCAAAGGCGTCGGGGGGCCCCACCAGAGCCGCGAAACCCTCTACATCAACCTGCCACTCGCCGCCACCGCAAAGGTCCTCATGATGGGCAAAGCCGTCGACGGCACCGGCGACGACAAACGCTACCGACTCCAAACCGACAAAGAACACATCGACCAACCCGTCGCCTGGACCAACGAATACCACGGCGGAAAAATCTTCTACACCTCCATGGGCAACGGCCAAGCCGCCTTCAAACAACCCTGGTTCCGACGCATGGTCATCAACGCCATCTACTGGGGACTCGAAAAAACCGCACCCGACGTCCCCGACCAAGCATACGTCGCACCCGAAGCCGCCCACTGAACCGACCCCAACCTCTAAGTTCCAACAACAACCCAAAAGGATATGCTCATGCAAGAAAAACCGATCAACAGACGTCAGTTTATCAACACCTCCGCCAAGGGACTCACCACCGCGGCCCTCGGCTGGACCGCCCTCGCCGCCGTCCCCCGAAAGGCCCGCGCCGCCAATGACAAAATCGTCCTCGGACTCATCGGTTGCGGCGGACGTGGCTCCGGCATCACCACCGCCATGGCCCAACTCGACGGCGTCGAGGTCAAATACGCCTGCGAAGTCGACGCCAGCCGCGGCGGAGGCTTCATCAAAAAAATTAACGAAATACAAGGCTACGCCCCCAAACGCGTCCTCGACATGCGAGAGGTCTTCGACGACAAAGACGTCGACGCCGTCGTCATCGCCACGCCCGAACACTGGCACGCTCTCGCCACCGTCTGGGCCTGTCAGGCCGGCAAAGACGTCTACGTCGAAAAAAATATCTCCCTCACCATGTGGGAAAGCCGAAAAATGATCGAGGCCGCCAAAAAATACAACCGCGTCGTGCAGTGCGGCACCCAGAACCGTTCCGGAAAGTACGCCTTCTCCGCACGAGACTACATCAAAAGCGGCAAGCTCGGCAAAGTCGTCCTGGTCAAAAACTACTGCCTCCTGCCCGGCTCACCAGGCGGCAAACCCGCCCCCGACAGCCCCACCCCAGAAGGACTCGACTGGGACCGCTGGCTCGGACCCGCTCCCAAAGTCCCCTACAACACCGGCCGACATCGCTCCTGCTATAACTGGTTCGACTACACCGGCGGAAGCCACCTCGCCGGCGACGCCTCCCACGTCATGGACCTCGCACGAATGGCCATCGGCGACCCCCACCACCCCCAGTCCGTCTACTGCGCCGGCGGCAACCACGCCTACGGGGGCAACAAACAAGTCCCAGACATCCAGGCCATCACCTACGACTACGGCGACTTCGTCATGACCTGCGAAAGCGCCAACTTCGGCCCCTACATGAAAAAATCACCCGGCGGCGTCCGCTACGGCAAAAAATTCCCTGACTGGCGACAAAACGCCACCCGAATCGAAATCTACGGCACCAATCGCATGATGTACCTCGGCCGTCACGGCGGCGGCTGGCAGGTCCTCGAAGCCAACGGCAAGGTCGTCGACTTCGACTATGGCTACTTCCCCGATAAGTTCCACCAGGCCAACTTCATCGACTGCATCCGCTCCCGAAAAACCCCCAACGGCAACCTCGAACAAGGCCACCTCAGCGCCTCCCTCGTCCACCTCGGCAACCTCTCCTACCGCGCCGGACGCATGCAACTCCTCTTTGACGGCCAAACCGAAACCATCACCAACTGCCCCGAAGCTAACGCACTCGGCAGACTCAAATACCGCGATCCCTATCGCATACCCGAAAACGTCTAGCCCCCATATGTCATCGCCACCCCGGGGCCTTGCCAGCGAACACTGTTCGTCAACGGCAAGGCCCCTTGCTCCCGCTGAAAAAGACACTATCGCCCCAGAGACGCGGGGGCAAGATAAACAAGACCATGTCCACAGGCAATATCAAACGCCGTTCTTCGCTTTCCAGGCAACCAGCAGGACACCAACGTCTATGAGCGACCAGTGTGTCCGGGCTCTAACTGGTGCGCCAGTGCCCGTCTAAACCTGTTTGGCTTCGGCTATGCCGCGTTAGATCTGCGCCCGAAATCGCGAATGAGCATAAAAAAAAGGCGAAGTAGGACAGGAGGGGTTGCCCTACTTCGCTACAAAGGAGGAGAAAAGAAAATCATCTGCAGCGCTCTCTCGCCGCCTGTAGCGGCTCAACGCCCGTCCTCTGTTAGCTTTCTATAATCAAATTATACTGCGGACAGCCCAATAAATCAGCAAAAAAAACACCGGAACATGCCTTTTTTCCCGGCTTGCACCATCAGCAACGCACATGGACCGCCCATACAGCACCACAGGACCACCCTTCCGGTAATCCCCCACCCCCGTCAGCTGGCCGCCCCCAGCCATTTACTGTCCCCAATAGCCACCACCCGCCGGCTCAGTCACCCGCAACCTTTACCACACCCGCACGCTGCGGCTGACCCACAAAATACAAAAATCGGCTCAAATTGAACGTGGGCACATCCAACGCATTCGCACTCTCGATCGTCTGCTTGTACGCCTCACGACGCTTCTGTGCCTCCTCGTACTCCTGGCCCTCGCCTACTCCACCCTGCAAGTCCAAAAACGCGTCCCCTTGACGCTCCGGCAGCTTCGGTGCCGACCCCACCACCAGAAAGTCCGTATCCACCGAAAGAACATCGCTCGCCTGGCCGCCCCACTGATCAATCATCTTGACCACCTCGGCCCGACCGTCCCCGTCTACCTTCCCGTCACCATTCAAATCAAACTCACCCACCACGCAAAACTGATAACGCTTCTCCTTGCTCCATACCAGATTCGCTATGTTGTCACGGTCCATTATCGGATTGGCCGTGTCCATCTCCGTAATGCGACACTTGGCAATGTTGTCCATGATCTCAATCACTTCCAGAGCCCCCTTGCCCTGACCCGCCTTGGGCACCGGCTCATAACGATCGTACACCGCAAACGTCAAACCACGATATATATGGTCGCCCCGATGCAGGTTGATATACGCCAGCTTCTCCCGCGCCACGACCTGAACAATGTAGCCGTCCGTCTCCAACGCCGCCATCTCCGTCTCCGGACGCGCCTTGAAATCCTGCAACTGCTTACGCAGCTCTTCGATCATCCCCTGCGCCTTCGCCAGCTCCTGCGCCTGCTTGTCGTGCGTCTTCTGCAATTGGTCCAGGTTCTGCTGCAACGCCTCGTTGCGGTCACGAACATCCGTGTTAATGCTCTTGAACCGCTCGCTCTGCTCCGACGCCAACTCGTCATACTGCTTCTTGAATTGAGCCGCCCGCGACGTCTCCTCCGCCAGCTGTTTCTCCAGCGAAGCTACTCCCTCCGTCTTCGCCGCCACCTGCTGCTCCAGCGAGTCGATACTCGCCTGCATCGTGTTCGCCTGCCGGTTCGTCTGCTCCGCCAACCGCACGTTCAAGGCCATCAATTTCTGCACCACCCCGGTCAGCCCCACCTCCGAAGCGTCCTGCGGAACCTCTTTGCCCAAGAGAATCCCCACATCCCCCATCACCTCGCCCGAACGGCTCTCCACCATCGACCGCACACCCGCCACGTCAAACTCGCCCACGTCAGGCCCGGCCACACACGCCGCCAGGTACTTCATGTCCTCCGCCACCCGAGACATCGCCGTCTGAGAGATCCGACCGCCGCTGCGCTGGACCAAAGGCTTCAACGCACGCACCTGGGCCGTATTGGCCATCTCGGCCAGCTCCTGATCCGCCGTGGAGGCACTCTGCTTGAGTTCCTCCGTGTTCATGAACAACACCACGGCAAACACCGTCGCACCCAGGAAGAGAACGACAAAAATGATCAACGCTACAAAGAGGCCTTTGGATTCACCGGTACTTCTAGCGGCGGGCATGGCAGTCTCCCTGTGGGATTTCCAGTCTCAGGTTTGCTCCCCAACCGGCGGCCCGGTTGAAGCTCGTGTTGGCGGGGGCCAAATTATCGTCGTCTACTATGCCAACTGCTGGCACTTACGTCAACCAAAAAAGCCAACACCTCTCATACAACCTGCCGGACCCGACCCGGCCAATCGACGACAACAGCCCTCCGCCGCCTGCCCCGTCACGTGCCCCCTTTCACCCGCCGCCCCGGCCGTCACCGGCACCTAGAGGCTCGGTGCCTCGGACCCTGCGTGCCTGCTTTTTTCCTCTGTTAAAATAGGCGCTTTGGGCAATATAGGCTGATCGCACTTGTGAAAATCACCCTGTTTTTTTGCCCCAAAAACGCCCGAAAGTGACCCAAAACGGCCCAACTTTTGCCCAAAACCGCCCAACTTCTTTCAACTTTTGCCCACTTTTTGGCACTCGTTGCTCGAACTGCGCACAGTATAATCGCTACATCTTACCCATCTTACCAGATTTCTTCCTGTTCCCGCCGACACATTCGCGCTCAAATCGCCCGTTTGGGGCCCATCAGCACGCCCCCCCGTGTGCGTACTTTCGCCATGGCCCCCCCCGTTCTTCTTATGGCCCCGAGCGAGCGCGGCGCGGCGCCTTGTCCCGTACCGGCAAAACACTTGACCAGCCCCGTGGCCTCTCCTACATTCACAGTGGCCAGACCGCCTTTCCAACTCACGCAGCGGCGGCTCCAGGATCCTATAGCTCGCTTGGGCAAGCCACCTTTAATAACTAACCAATCCAGGTAACATGAGCAACAGCAACACCTTATACATCATTGACGGCCACGCCCTGATCTACGCGGCCTTTTATGCCCCCATCGGCTCGAACCTGACCAGCCCCACTGGCGAGCCAACCAAGGCCACCTACATCTTCACCACCATGATCCTCAAGCTCCTCCGTGAGCGCAAACCTGACCTGCTCACCGTCACCATGGACAGCAAAGGCCCCTGCTTCCGCCACCAGCTCTACAAAGACTACAAGGCCAACCGGCCCCCCATGCCCGACGAACTCGCCAGCCAAATCAGACGCATCGACGAGATTCTCGCCGCCATGAAGATCCCCGTGCTCCGCGAGGACGGCTACGAGGCCGACGATCTCATCGCCGCGGTCACGGGCCAGGCACGCTCCCAAGGCTATAACGTCTGTATCTGCTCCAAAGACAAAGACTTAGAACAACTTCTCGCCGACGCCGTCGTCATGTACGACCCCGCCAGTGGCAGCGAACGGGACGTCGCCGGGCTTATGCAGAAAAAGGGGATCACCCCGGAACAGGTCGTCGACGTGCTCGCCCTGGTGGGCGATACGTCCGATAATGTCCCCGGCGTCCCCGACGTCGGCCCCAAAACCGCCCTCCAGTGGATTCAGAAATACGGCAGCCTCGACCGCGTGCTCGCCCACCGCGACGACATCAAAGGCAAACGAGGCCAGAGCCTCCGCGACAACACGGACCAACTCAAACTCGCCAAGAAACTTGTCACCCTCAAAAGCGACGTGCCGCTCCAGCTGGATTGGCAAGCCATGGCCCTCAAAGGCCTCGACCGCGGCGTGCTGGAGCAGCTTTTCAGGCAGCTGGGCTTCACCAGGCTGGTCAAACAGCTCGACGACATCTGCCAGGAATTGGGGGACACGACTGCCCAAGCTCCATCGTCGCCGGGCACGTCGGCGGCGGACTCTGCTGACAGCGCAACGGTGGGTGCAGCGGCCGACAAAACACCGGCCGAGCCGCCCGCCAAGGCCCATTACCATCTGATCGACACCGAGGCCGACTTCAAGACGTTCCTCAAGGCCCTCGAGCAGCAGGGCGTCTTTGCTTTGGATACCGAAACGACGAGCACCAACCCGGTGGCGGCGGACCTGGTGGGCATGAGCTTCGCCTGGGAGGTGGGCGAGGCCTACTATTTGCCGCTTCGAGTGCCGCTGGGCCAGGCCTGCCTGGACCGTGCAACCACCCTCGAAAGACTTCGGCCGATCCTGGAAGATCCCGACATCGGCAAGGTGGGCCAGAATATCAAGTACGACATGGTCGTCCTGCGTCGCGCGGGCCTCAATGTCGCCGGCGTCAGCTTTGACACCATGGTGGCCAGCTACCTCCTGAGCAGCCACCGCACGCGTCACAACCTCGACAGCATGGCCCTGGACTACCTGGGGCACGAGACCATTAAGTTGGAAAGCCTTATCGGGCGCGGCAAGAACCAGTTGACTTTCGACATGGTCGACACCCATCTGGCGGCGGACTATGCCGCTGAGGATGCCGACATTACGTGGCGACTCAAGAACTACCTCGACCAGATGTTCCAGGACGAGAGCCTGCGGCGTCTGTTCGACGAGGTGGAGATGCCCCTGGTCAACGTGCTGGCCGGCATGGAGTACGAGGGCATCGCGTTGGATGTGCACTGCCTCAACAAGCTCAGCGGTCAACTGGCGGATCGCATGGGCGAACTGGTGGAGCAGATACACCGGGAGGCTGGTCACGATTTCAACGTCGATTCGCCCAAGCAGTTGTCGGTGGTGCTGTTCGAGGAGTTGGGCCTTGAAGCGGTCAAGAAGACGAAGTCTGGCCTATCGACCGACCAGGAAGTGCTCGAAGCGCTTCAGTGGGTCCATCCGGTGCCGCGGCTGATGCTGGAATACCGCCAGTTGAGCAAGCTCAAGAACACGTACGTGGACAAGCTGCCCTCGATGATTCAACCGGACACCGGCCGAGTGCACGGCTCGTTCAACCAGACGGTGGCAGCGACCGGGCGTCTGAGCAGCAGCGAGCCGAACCTGCAGAATATTCCCATCCGCACGCCGCTGGGTCAGGAGATTCGTCGTGCCTTTGTGGCCGGCGGTGCCGATAAGGTGCTGCTGGCGGCGGACTATTCGCAAATCGAGTTGAGGCTCCTGGCGCACTTCAGTCGTGACGAGGCCCTGCTGGCCGCGTTTGCCAGTGGCCAGGACATTCACCGCTTTGTGGCGTCGCAGGTGTACGGTGTCGCTCCAGAGGAGGTTGACGCCAGCCAGCGTGGCAAAGCCAAGGGCGTCAATTTCGGGATTATTTACGGGCAGAGCGCCTTTGGTCTGAGTCGATCCATTGGTATCTCGGTGGGGGAGGCGCAGCAGTTTATCGACGATTACTTCGCCCGCTATCCTCGGATTCGCGAGTTCATGGACGGGGTGATCGAGCAGGCCAAGAAGGAGTCTCTGGTTCGCACCATTCTGGGTCGGCGACGGTCGATTACGGATCTCAACAGCCGAAACGTTTCGCGACGGCGGCTGGCGGAGCGTATGGCGGTCAATACGGTGGTGCAAGGGTCGGCGGCGGATCTGATCAAGGTGGCCATGATCAACCTGCATCGGCGGATTCAGCGGGAGCATCTGGACCTGAAGCTGCTTTTGCAGGTGCATGACGAGCTGGTGCTTGAAGCGCCGCGGGCCCAGGTTGAGGCCTGTAGCGAGGTGGTTCGGGAGGAGATGACCACGGCGATGGATCTGGCGGTGCCG
>Ga0180432_10011104_pt1 | contig 10667 bp, 12 predicted proteins | sample SS_ome_10_FD_132414 | JGI IMG/M metagenome (GOLD analysis project Ga0180432, IMG submission 132414) | Hypersaline lake sediment archaeal communities from the Salton Sea, California, USA - SS_1_MS_2 metaG | ecosystem: Environmental > Aquatic > Non-marine Saline and Alkaline > Hypersaline >...
CTGCCGGCCCTGGCGCGCGCCTTCGCCGCCCGACCCTGAGGGGGAAGGAAAATGGCCCGGCGCCGGGCCCCCTGTCAGTGCACGACCGCGTCGTCGGGTTTCGGCCGGTTCGTGGCCGCCACCCTTTCGCCCACGATCAGCCCGTCGGCCCCGGCGGTGACGGCCAGCACCTCGCCGTCCTTCACGTCGCCGGCAAGGATCATCTCGGCCAGCGGATCCTGCAGGCTGCGCTGGATCACCCGCTTCAGCGGCCGGGCGCCGAACACCGGGTCATAGCCCTCGTCGGCCAGCCACTTGCGCGCGCCCTCGTCCAGCTCCAGCGTGATGTTGCGCGACGCCAGCCGCCGTTCCAGCCGGCGCATCTGGATCGTCACGATCCCGTCCATGTCGGCCCGCGTCAGCCGGCCGAAGATGATCGTCTCGTCCAGCCGGTTCAGGAACTCGGGCCGGAAATGCGCCCGCACCGCGTCCATCACGTCGCGCCGCGCCGCCGAACTGTCGGACCCTTCCGGCAACTGGCTCAGCGCCTGGCTGCCAAGGTTCGAGGTCAGCACGATCAGCGTCTGCTTGAAGTCGACCGTGCGGCCGTGCCCGTCGGTCAGCACCCCGTCGTCCAGCACCTGCAACAGAACGTTGAAGACATCCGGATGCGCCTTCTCGACCTCGTCGAACAGCACCACCTGGTAGGGCCGGCGCCGCACCGCCTCGGTCAGCACCCCGCCCTCGTCATAGCCGACATAGCCGGGCGGCGCGCCGATCAGCCGGGCGACCGAATGCTTTTCCATGAACTCCGACATGTCGATGCGGACCATCGCGCTGTCGTCGTCGAAGAGATACTCGGCCAGGGCCTTCGTCAGCTCGGTCTTGCCCACCCCGGTCGGGCCGAGGAACAGGAACGAGCCCAAGGGCCGGTTCTCGTCGTTCAGCCCGGCGCGCGCCCGCCGCACCGCGTTCGACACCGCGACAACCGCCTGCCGCTGGCCGATCACGCGCTTGCCCAGCTCCTCTTCCATCTTCAGAAGCTTCTCGCGCTCGCCCTCCAGCATCTTCGAGGTCGGGATGCCGGTCCAGCGTTCCACCACCTCGGCGATCTGCTCGGGCCGCACGGTTTCCTCGACCATCATGGAATCCTCGCGGGTCTCGGCCTCCGACAACTGCCGCTCAAGCTGCGGGATCACGCCGTAGGACAGCTCGCCCGCCCGCGCCAGGTTGCCCTCGCGCTTGACCTGCTCAAGCTCGGCCCGCGCCCGGTCAAGCTGTTCCTTCAGCCCGCGCGCGCTTTCCAGCGTGTCGCGTTCGGCCTGCCAGCGCGCGGTCATCTCCGCCGACTGCTGGGTCAGGTCCGACAATTCCCGTTCCAGCTTCTCCAGCCGGTCGCGGGACGCCGCGTCATCCTCCTTCTTCAGCGCCTCGGCCTCGATCTGCTTTTGCAGGATCTCGCGGTCCAGCGCGTCAAGCTCCTCGGGCTTGCTGTCCACTTCCATCCGCAGCCGGCTCGCGGCCTCGTCGACAAGGTCGATCGCCTTGTCGGGCAGGAACCGGTCGGTGATGTAGCGATGGCTGAGCGTCGAGGCCGCCACCAGCGCCGAGTCGGAGATCCGCACGCCGTGGTGCAGCTCGTATTTCTCCTTGATCCCGCGCAGGATCGAGACGGTATCCTCGACCGTCGGTTCCTCCACCAGCACCGGCTGGAACCGGCGGGCCAGCGCCGCGTCCTTTTCCACGTACTTGCGGTATTCATCCAGCGTGGTCGCGCCCACGCAGTGCAACTCGCCCCGCGCCAGCGCCGGCTTGATCAGGTTGGCGGCATCCATCGCGCCGTCGGTCTTGCCGGCGCCGACAAGCACGTGCATCTCGTCGATGAACAGGATGATCTCGCCCGCCGCGGTCTCGATCTCCTTCAGGACCGCCTTCAGCCGTTCCTCGAACTCGCCGCGGTATTTCGCGCCGGCAATCAGCGCGCCCATGTCCAGCGCCAGAAGCCGCTTGTTGCGCAGGCTTTCGGGCACGTCGCCCGAGATGATCCGCAGCGCCAGGCCCTCGGCGATCGCGGTCTTGCCGACGCCGGGTTCGCCGATCAGCACCGGGTTGTTCTTGGTCCGCCGGCTCAGCACCTGCATCGTGCGCCGGATTTCCTCGTCGCGGCCGATGATCGGGTCGATCTTGCCCTGTTCGGCGGCCTCGGTCAGGTCGCGCGCGTATTTCTTCAGCGCGTCGTAGCCTTCCTCGGCGCTTGCCGTGTCGGCGGTGCGGCCCTTGCGAATGTCGTCGATCGCGGCGTTCAGCCTCGAGGCCGTCACCGCGCCGGCATCCAGCGCCTCCTTGGCCTTCGAGGGCACCATCGCCAGCGCCATCAGCATCCGCTCCACCGGAACGAAGCTGTCGCCGGCCTTCCTGGCGATCTTCTCGGCCTCGTCCAGCACCCGCACGGTCGCCCCGTCGGCATAGACCTGGCCCGCGTCGCCCGACACTTTCGGCAGCTTGCCCACGGCAAGCTCCACCGCCTCGATCACCCGTTCCGGCGCGCCGCCCGCGCGGCGGATCAGGTTGGCGGACAGGCCCTGGTCGTCATCCATGAGAGCCTTCAGAAGATGTTCGGGCATCAGCCGCTGGTTGCCGTCCCGCATCGCGATCGTCTGCGCGGCCTGAAGGAACCCGCGCGACCGTTCCGTGAACTTCTCGACGTTCATCGGTCTTCTCCTCTTTTCAAGCCCCCGGCCGTCGCGGCGCCCGCCTCGCGGCACGCCCCTCCCCGGGTCTCGATAGATCAGGTGGCGAGTCTCCGCCGGCATTTCAAGCGTCGGGCAGCGGAATCGCCGCGGGCAACGGTTTGGTAACCCTGGCCGTAGCTTGATGCGCGTATCGCCACCGTTCGGGACAGACCGATGCTTCGCACCCTGCTTGACCGCGCCGCGCGCCTCCCGGCCCTGCCGGGCCCGGCCCCGCAGCCGGTTGCCGTGCGCGCCGGCCCGGCCCGACCCTCGCAGAAGTGAGATTGACCATGCGAATCCTCTCCGCCCGGATCACCCGCGCCCGCCGCGACCGCGCCTTCGGCGAGGTCGAGGCGCTGGTGACGCTGATCGTGCTGCCCTCGGAAACCGCCGGCATCGAACGCGTCGATGTCACCGTGTCGTCGCCGGCCCGCGCGCCGGGCGCCGCGGCACTGCGCGACCGGCTGCTGGCGCAGGCGAAACTCGGCTACGCCACCGGCCGGATCGGCCGCCGCGCCCGCTACGCCGCCTGATCCCCCGGGCTTGACCCCGCCGGCGCTTGCGCCGATGACGGCGGGACGGCAGCAGGGGGAAGGCCATGACACCAACCGACGACCGCCTGATCGTCGCCATCGACACCGGGGACGCCGTGTCGGGGCTTTCGCTCGTCGACCGGATCGGCCCGGCGGTCGGGTTCTACAAGATCGGGCTGGGGATGCTGACCACCGGCGGCCTCGCGCTGGCCCGCGAACTCAAGGACGACCGCGGCAAGCGCGTCTTCCTCGACATGAAGCTTTTCGACATCGGTGCGACGGTGGAGGCGGCGGTGCGCGGCCTCGCCCGGTTCGATCTCGATTTCCTCACCGTGCACGGCGATCCGCAGGTGGTGCGCGCCGCCGCCGAGGGCGCCGCCGGATCGGGCATGAAAATCCTCGCGGTCACGGTGCTGACCTCGCTCGACCGCGCCGATCTCGACGCCAACATGATCGTGCCGGGCGACGTGGCCGAAATCACCCGCGAACGCGCCGCCCGCGCCCTTGCCGCCGGGGCCGACGGGGTCATCGCCTCGCCGCGCGAGGCCGCCGCGATCCGCGCCCTGCCCGAGGCGGCGGGCCGGCTGATCGTCACCCCCGGCGTCCGCCCCGCCGGCGCGGCGGCGGCTGATCAGAAACGCATCGCCACCCCGGCGGCGGCGATCCGGGCCGGGGCCGATCACATCGTCGTCGGCCGCCCGGTCTGGGCCGCGCCGGACCCGGCGGCGGCGGCTCGGGCGATCCTGGACGACCTCGCCGCGGCCTGACGGCGCCGGACACGGCAGGCGGAATTTTGGCCTTCAAATATCCCGCGCGGGTGCGGGGGCGCGAAGCCCCCGCCGCACCGGCCGCCGCGCGCCCACCGGCCTCAGTTCTCGTTGATGTCCCGGTCCCAGACCTTCACCTGGCCCTTGCGGATCCCGGCCCAGCGCCGCAACCCGATCCAGGCGCCGAGAGAGCCCAGCGCGAAGACAAGGATCATCACCGCGAGGTTGTCCCCCAGCACACCGAAGCCGACAAGCACGCCGACGAGCGCCGCGCCGAGACCGAAGCCCAGCGCCATGAAACTCGGCAGGATCAGTTCAAGGATCGCCAGCGCGGCCGCGGCGACCAGCCAGACCCACCAGATCGCCCAGACCTCCATCATCCCTGCCCCTTGAGCATCTTGAACGCGTCGCCGAAGGCGTCGAGCGCCTGCGCCGGCACAACGACGACCTGCTTGCCCTGGCCCTGGCCCACCGCGGTCAGCGCCTCGACCTGTTTCAGCGCGACCTGGTATTGCGCGGCCTCCAGCCCGTTGTCGCGGATCGCCTCGGCGATCACGCCGGTCGCATAGGCCTCGGCATCAGCCAGCACGCGCCGCGCCTTGGCCTCCTGCTCGGCCGCGTAGAGCTCGGCATCGGCATTGAGTTCCACCGCCCGCTTCTGGCCCTCCGCCTCGGTCACCTGGGCGCGGCGGGCGCGTTCGGCATTGAGCTGCTGCAACATCGCCGCCCGCGTCGCCTCGTCGAGATTGACATCGAGGATCTCGGCCCGCGTCACCTCCACGCCCCAGTCGTCGACCATCAGCGCCACCGCCTCGCGCACCAGCTGGATCAGCTCGGCCCGGTTCGATTGCACCTGGTCAAGCTCCAGCTTGCCGATCTCGGAGCGCACGATGCCGGCCACCGTCGTGGCTATCGCGCCGTCGATGTCGCGGATCCGGTAGACCGTGCGTTCGGGCTCGGTCACGCGGTAGAAGACGCTGGTTTCCACCTTCACCAGAACGTTGTCCGAGGTGATCGCGTCCTGCTCGGCATTCGGCAACTGGCGTTCCAGAACGCTGACCTTGTGCGCCACGCGATCCAGGAACGGCACGATCAGGTTGATCCCCGGCCCCAGCACCGCGCGCAGCCGCCCGAACCGTTCGACCACGTGCTTTTCGGATTGCGGAACGATCCTGACACCCAGAAGGATGCACAGGATGACGAAGATGGCGAGCGCCAGCAGAACGGCATTGCCGCCCGTCAGAAACGATGGATCCAAGACCCGACCTCCGGAAAACCAAGACCGCGGGCACAGTGCCAGCCCCCGGCACGGCTGAAAAGCCCTGTTGACACGGCAGGGAAAACGAATGGTGACCGTCGCCGCCGCCGCGCGCCGGTGCTAGCATTCCCGCGCCATGCCCGCCCTGTGCCGCGACTGCCTGACCCGATTCGACACCGGCCCGCGCTGCCCGGCCTGCCGGTCGCCCCGGGTGCTGGCGCATCCCGAGCTTGACGGGCTGTCGATCGCCCATGTCGATTGCGACGCCTTCTATGCCGCGGTGGAAAAGCGCGACGATCCCGCGCTGCGCGACCGCGCGGTGATCGTCGGCGGCGGGCATCGCGGCGTGGTATCGACCTGTTGCTACATCGCGCGGATTCGCGGGGTACGCTCGGCGATGCCGATGTTCACGGCGCTGAAGCTGTGCCCCGACGCGGTGGTGATCCGGCCGCGCGGGGACCGCTACGCCGAGGTCTCGCGCCTGATCCGCGCGAAGATGGAGGCGCTGACCCCGGCGGTGGAGCCGCTGTCGCTCGACGAGGCGTTCCTCGATCTCACCGGCACCGAGCGGCTGCACGGCGCGCCGCCGGCCGTGCTGCTGGCCGCGCTGATCCGCGAGATCGAGGCCAAGATCGGCGTCACCGCCTCGGTCGGGCTGTCGCACAACAAGTTCCTCGCCAAGATCGCCTCCGACCTCGACAAGCCGCGCGGCTTCTCGGTGATCGGTCGGGCGGAAACCGCGGCGTTTCTCGCCGGCAAGCCGGTGGGGCTGATCTGGGGTGTCGGCGCGGCCATGCAGGCAGAGCTGGAGGCCGCGGGGATCGCCCGGATCGACGACCTTTTGCGCTGGGGCCGCAAGGATCTTGGCGCCCGGTTCGGCGCGATGGGCGACCGGCTGTGGCATCTGGCCCGCGGCGAGGACAATCGCCGCGTCAGCGCGCATGATCCCGTGAAGTCGATCAGCAACGAAACCACCTTCGACACCGACATCGCCGCGCGCGACCGGCTGGAGGGGCACCTGTGGCGGCTGGCCGAGAAGGTGGCGGACCGGGCCAAGGCGCGCGAGATGGCCGGCCGGACGGTGACGCTGAAACTCAGGCGGCAAGATTTCAGCCTGCTGACCCGCCGCCAGTCGCTGCGCGAGCCGACGCAGATGGCCGACCGGCTGTGGCGGGCGGGCCAGGCACTGCTGGCGCAGGTGACCGAACCGGGGCCGTTCCGGCTGATCGGGATCGGCCTGTCGGATCTGGCGCCGGCGGCGGCGGCCGATCGCACCGCCGACCTGCTCGATCCGGGCGCCGCGCTCAGGGCCGAGGCCGAGCGCGCGACCGACCGGATCCGCGCAAGGTTCGGCCCCGATGCGATCGTCAAGGGCCGGTCGCTGCGCTGACGACGGGCTATTCCGCCGCGAGGCCGATCTCGGGCCGCCCGATCTCCGGCCGGCCGATCTCGGCGATCCGCCCGATCACCCGGTCCATCAGCCGGCAGAACGGCGCGAAACCGGCATGGGGGCGGATTTCGGCCTCGTTCATGTAGAGCGACCGGTCGATCTCCACCTGGATCGCGTGGCGGCTGGCCGCCGGGCGGCCGTAGGTCTGGGCGACATAGGCCCCCGCGAAGGGCGTGTTGCGCACGACGCTCAGGCCCTCGTCGGCAAAGGCGGCCTCGATCCGGTCCATGATCCCCGGCGCGGCGGTGACGCCGAACCGGTCGCCCAGCACGATCTCGGGCCGCCGCCGCCCGCGCCCGCCCATCGAGTCGATCGCCTCGCGCGGCATCGAATGCACGTCGATCAGGATCGCCTCGCCGAACAGCGCCTGGCTTTCGCCAAGCAGCGCCGCCAGCCGCTCGTGATAGGGCCGCCAGACCGCGTCGATCCGTTCCATCGCCTCGGCCAGCGTCAGCTTGCCGCGGTAGATCGCGCGGCCGCCGGCGACCACGCGCGGGATCACCCCGAGGCCCGAGTTGATCCGCGGATTGTGGGCGGCCAGCCGCACGTTCTCGATCAGCGCCGGATCGAGTTCATCGGCGGCCCGGTTGAGATCGAGATAGGCGCGCGGCGCGGTCGCCGCCAGCAGCGGCGCGCCGGCCAGCGGCGCGGCGCGCAGCAACTCGTCGACGAAGGCATCCTCGGAGGTGCGGATCGTGCGCTTGTCCAGCACCGACCGCGCGAGAAAGCTCGCGGGATAGGCCCGGCCGCTGTGCGGCGAGGCGAAAACGACGCTGGTCAACCGCGTCGCCGGCCGGATCAGGCGATAGGGCGCGTCGGACATTCATTACCCCCGTGGGCCGGACTATAGCGACATTTCCGGCGCCGCCGAAACCCCTTGAAAGGGCGGCCGACTCCTTTTATAGACCGCCGGGCCGACGCGGTTCCGCCCGCGGCCGCGGCTGTTGGCAAGGCGGAACGAGGACGGTTCGGGGCGCGTAGCTCAGCGGTAGAGCACTACGTTGACATCGTAGTGGTCACTGGTTCGATCCCAGTCGCGCCCACCATCACCGCCCCCGTTCGCGGGGGCATCGTTTTTGCACCAGGCGCACGCGCGCCGCGACCAGGGGATGGCCGATGAAGGTCCGCAACTCGCTCCGCTCGCTCAAGCAGCGTCACCGCGATTGCCAGATCGTGCGCCGCAAGGGCCGCGTTTACGTGATCAACAAGACGCAGCGGCGGTTCAAGGCCCGGCAGGGCTGAACCCACCGCGAGACGATGAAAAGGGCCGCGCCGGGGCATCCGGCGCGGCCCTTTCCGTTCGGCCGCGTCAATCTCCTGTTGACCGGTTTCCGCCAGACTTGCCGCAGTCTTTCCGGCCGGGCATTTCAGGGAGCGGGCAATGGTGGCCAAATGCGGTATCTGCGGCGCGACCGGCACGAAGATGATCGTGCTGGAACCCTACGGCGCCCCCCGCAGGCTGGGCGCGGTGGCCTGCAGCAAGTGCGGGGCCGTGCTGGGCGTGACCGACCTGCATGACGCAGGCGCGATGCTGCACCACCAGGCCGAGCGGATCGAGGGGCTGCGCCACCATGTCGAGGTGCTGGAACGCCAGGTCGGCGCGCTGTCGCGCGAGATCGAGCGGATCGAGACGCATCTGACCCGCCACCACGGCGCGCCCTAGCCGTAGCTGCGGGTATCCTCGATCACCTTGCCGTCGTTGGGCAGGCTGCCCGGCGCCACGATTTCCACGGTGCCCTTGAGTTTCAGCACCGTCTGGACCGAGGCCTCCAGCGCCGCCATGTCGCCGCCCTCGGCCTCGACCTTGACGGTCATCACGTCCATCTCGCCCTCGCGCCCGGCGACGACGCGCGCGCGGGCGACCTCGGGGTGGCGGGCAACCAGGTCGGCCACCTGCTCGGGGCGCACGAACATGCCCTTGATCTTGGTGGTCTGGTCGGCGCGCCCCATCCAGCCCTTGATCCGCAGGTTCGTGCGTCCGCAGGGGCTGTGCCCCGGCATCACCGCCGACAGGTCGCCGGTGGCGAAGCGGATCAGCGGGTAGTCGGGGTTCAGCGTGGTCACCACGACCTCGCCGACCTCGCCGTCGGGCACCGGATCGCCGGTGCCGGGGCGCACGATCTCCACGATCACGCCCTCGTCGACGATCATCCCCTCCATCGCCGGGCTTTCATAGGCGATGTTGCCCAGATCGGCGGTCGCGTAGCACTGCAGGCACAGGATGCCGCGGTCGCGGTATTCGGCGCGCAGCGACGGGAAAAGCGCCCCGCCGCCCACCGCCGCGCGGGTGATCTTCAGCGTCATGCCCAGTTCTTCGGCCTTGTCGAGGATCACCTTGAGATAGTCGGGCGTGCCGGCATAGGCGGTGGTGCCGATATCCGCCGCGGCGCGGACCTGAAGTTCGGTCTGCCCGGTCCCGGCGGGCAGCACCGCCGCGCCGACGGCCCGGCAGCCGGATTCGAAGATCATCCCCGCCGGCGTCAGATGGTAGCCGAAGCAGTTGTGCACGATGTCGCCGCGGCCGATCCCCGCCGCGTGCAGGAACCGCCCGGTGCGCCACCAGTCGCCCGACACGCGGCCGGGTTCGTAGATCGGCCCGGGGCTTTGGAACACATGCTCGAACTCGGCCGGCGCGACGGTCGTGAACCCGCCGAAGGGCGGCAGGTCGGCCTGCGCGCGGCCCAGTTCCGACTTGCGGATCACCGGCAGCTTGGCCAGCGCCGCCGCATCGGTCACCCGCGCGGCATCCACGTCGCGCAGGTGTCCGGCGATCGCCGGCGCGCGATCGATGGCGCGCGCGACCTGGCGCGGCAGCGCCTCGGCCAGGTCGGCGGCGCGGCGGTCGGCGCTGCGGGTTTCGAGATCGTCGAAGTAGCTCACCGGAATATCCCTCATCACGAAAGCCAGCGCTTGCGGCGGCGGTAGGAACGCACGTCGCGGAAGCTCTTGCGCCCCTCTTCCGACATGCCGAGGTAGAATTCCTTCACGTCGGGGTTCTCGCGAAGATCCTTCGCGGGCCCGTCCATCACCACGCGGCCCGACTCCAGGATGTAGCCGTAATGCGCGAAGCGCAGCGCGACGTTGGTGTTCTGCTCGGCCAGAAGGAACGTGACCCCCTGTTCCTCGTTCAGCCGGCGCACGATGTCGAAGATCTGTTCGACAAGCTGCGGGGCCAGTCCCATCGACGGCTCGTCCAGCAGGATCGTCTCGGGCCGGCTCATCAGCGCCCGGCCGATCGCCGTCATCTGCTGTTCGCCGCCCGACGTGTAGCCCGCCTGGCTCTTGCGGCGGTCCTTCAGCCGCGGGAAATATTCGTAGACCATGTCGAGATCGCGGGCGACCGCGGCGCTGCCGTCGCCGCGGGTATAGGCGCCGGTCAGCAGGTTTTCCTCGACGGTCAGGTGTTCGAAACAGTGCCGCCCCTCCATCACCTGGATCACGCCGGTCTTGACCAGATCGTTCGGCGTGAGCTCCTCGATATGGCGGCCGCGATAGGTGATCGTGCCCTTGGTGACCTCGCCGCGTTCCGAATGCAGGAGGTTCGAGATCGCCTTGAGCGTGGTGGTCTTGCCCGCGCCGTTGCCGCCCAGCAGCGCGATGATCCCGCCCTTGGGCACCTTCAGGCTCACGCCCTTCAGCACGAGGATCACGTGGTTGTAGATCACCTCGATGTTGTTGACCTCAAGAAGCGTCTCGGTCTGGGTCTCGGGCGTCTGTGCGGCGTCCAGCATGGCGGGCCTCGAAATTCGGATGCTGCGGGGGCCGGGCGGCCCGGCCCCCGCGGGTTTCGATCAGTTGCAGCGCATGTCCACGCCGGCCTCGGCGGCGAAGGCCATCGAGTCTTCCTCGACCAGCGGGGCGATCACCGACGCATCGCTTTCGATGTAGTCGGTCAGCGCGACCCACTTGCCGTCCGCGGCGTTCCACTGCTGCACGATGCCCATGCCC
>Ga0180432_10011105_pt1 | contig 10666 bp, 8 predicted proteins | sample SS_ome_10_FD_132414 | JGI IMG/M metagenome (GOLD analysis project Ga0180432, IMG submission 132414) | Hypersaline lake sediment archaeal communities from the Salton Sea, California, USA - SS_1_MS_2 metaG | ecosystem: Environmental > Aquatic > Non-marine Saline and Alkaline > Hypersaline >...
AAAATATATATATATATATATATATATATATATATATATATATATATATATATATATATATATATATTATGCATGAAAAACAAATAGAAACTATAAAACCTATTGAAACCCGTGTCTTTCGTAGAATTATGAAAGGCGACAGAAATATTCTCTTAAGACGTAAAGACTTTAAAAATATTTTTCGCAAAACATCCACGATATATTTTATACTCATCTCAGATGATATTAAAACCCAGTCTTATATCGATCTAGTGAAACGTCATAAGATAATAAATCGCGTGTCTGTTGATTATGACGAGTTGAGAAAGTACAGAGAGTTCTGTTCTTGTTTATCATGCTTCCTACCATGCATGAGATTGGCTATTAAAAATAAACTCGTGAAGAATATTTCTTGGAAAGGATTTCTTAGGACTTGGCAAGATGGATATTATTCGGTATATTATCCGTAAAGATTTCCGAAGATTTCCGGAAGATTTCCGGAAGATTTCCGGAAAACGGAGGAAGAGATTTCAAAATAATTCTCTACATAATTATTTTGAAATCTAGAAAAATTACAAAGAATCGGATTTTCCGGAAAAACGGAGAAAAAGAATTTCCGGAAAATCCGATTCTTTGTAATATAATACATCGCCACAACACAATGTTTGTAAGCTTTTTCTAAAATTCAAAAATCAAGGCATTTCAGTTTAAATCCGTTTAACAAACTTTAACAAATCTTAACAAAGTTGTCAAATTTTGTTAAATATAATTTAACAAAATTTGTTAGATATTTAAAAATAAGGTGTCTTTCTTACGTTTAACAATTTTGTTAAACGATCCAAGATATTGTGTCCCTTCATAATTTAACAAAATTGTTAAATATTTAAAAATAAGGTATTTTCTTTCGTTTAACAATTTTGTTATATATTTAAAGACAAGGTGTTTTTCGATAAATGGAATGCAAATACTGTCATAAAATATTGAGCACAAAAAGCTCCTTGAATACACATCAGAGGAAAACAAAATATTGTTTAAAAATCCAAGGAAAAGGGCATATTAAGGGTGAATTTATATGCAAACTATGTGGTAAAGATTTTTTGACTAATAATAGGTATAAGTATCATACCAGAGTATGTCGGTCTAATGTATTAATTAATAAAGAGCTGGCTGATTGTAAAAAAGAAAATACGAAACTAAGGAACGAAATAAACATTCTAAATAACACCATAAAGGAATTGAGAGATTCTTTGGTAAAAGAACAACAAAGATATGAAAAGCTCTCTTTAACTGCGGTAAAGAGACCTGTAAACAGTACTAGAAATATTCAGATTAATAATTATATTCAGAATATGGAACCATTAAGGATCGAGGATATAAAAGAATCAATTCCTATGCTTACTCTAGACCATCATGTTAAGGGTCCAGAAGGATATGCAGAATTTGCTCTAGAGTTTCCATTTAAGAATAAGATAGTGTGTCTGGATGTTAATAGAAATAAGATTAAGTATAAGAATGATGATGGGGATGTGATAGAGGATGTTGGATTTAGGAAGATGATGATGAAGTTGTGTCAAGCATTAAAGGATAGAAGTTTCAATTTGTGTCAGGAGCACTATGAAAAATTATCTAAAGAATTTACGGAAGCAGAGTTAGATGAGTACAATTGCATGGAGACGGCATTGGCTATTACAAGGTATGCAAATGGTAGGGAAAATGATTTCTGTAGTAAGGTAATTAAGTTGATAAGCAAGGGATCTAAGAGGATTAGGTGAACTTCTTTAGGTGTTCTGGGACCTTGAAACCGAATGCTCTACCGGATAATCCTCTGGCACAAGCACCGCAGCTCTGGCTCAGTGGGTTACATTCATCTCCACAGTAACAGCATATTCCGATGTCGGATAAAATCGGGTCTGGGGGTGAGTTGGCCTTAATTTCGTTATGTTTTTCGTCATGGAGAGTAATTCTGATCATGTTTTCGATATTATTTCTGTTTTCGTTTGGGATGGCAGCGAGAATTGGTATACATTCCATCATTTTTTGTAAGACAGGGGTCCATTTACTTTCCTTTTCTTCCATAATTGTTGTATGGTAATGATCGAAAATTCTGCAGAAACGATCGTAATAAACTTCTTCGATATCCAGAACTCCAAATTTATGCTTATAACCTTGAGATGTGACTGGATCTTTGATGCTATTTCCAGAAAAATGGATGGGTTGTGTGAGTATATATACAAGGATTTGAGATACACACTCTCTGAGTTCTTGTCTTTCGTGGCTCATTTTGTTAGAAAATAAAATCTGGAGTTTTATTTTCATTTTTTCATTTCAGATTTTATTTTGAGAGTGCGATAATACATGCGATTAGTGACAATATTAGTATTGTTATACATATAGTGATCCAAATAGGAGATATGTTGCGAAATAAGTTTGGAATATTAAATTGTTCGGATTTGGCTATTTCATTTTCTGACTGTATTATGGATAATATATTTTGTGGACCCCCTCCCGCACTTGCGTTTATTATATCTTCATCTGTTATCAAAAAACAATCTTCGAGTGTCATACCTTTGGCTGCGGGAAGACACCTCCCATTATATGCCTTAAATCTAAATTTTGGTATTCCATATTTATTCTTGTCAAATTTAGCGAGAGGGTGTAGGCTAGAGTCGACCTTAGGAGAGTGTTCATCTACATCTACGAGAACGAAGATCGGTGAAATGATTAGTTGTTTCCAACCTCTTGTTTTATCGTATGGTTCATCATCAAAAGTTGGAAAGGCGTTTCCTCTTTCGGTACTCCAAATATATAGAGGAACAGTGTTAGGTACGGGTTGGGTCCATGCAAGAAAGGGTACAGATTTGTGTTCTATATTAAATGGGTCGTACTGAAATTTGATGTCTTTATTTCCGTACGGAAATTTTCCGAAACCTACTGATTTTATTAGTTTAAGTCCTGACGGAATTGGTCGAAACATGGGGGAGACGGCGTAGAACGATCCATATAGAAACCATGACGGACGAGATCTATCTTGAGTACATTTGAGCGTTATACCATTTTTGTCTTGAATTTCTGTGGGATTTGATATGTATCCGAGATATGTGTTTGTTTCTGGATCGATGCTGTGAAATATACAAAATGGCATTATTATAAATGTGTCATGTATTTTAGACATTTATAATAGGAAAAGATTATTTACCTATTTCTGTGTTTTCTTCGGTCTCTTCGTTTTGCCTTAGCAAAACGGGGGAGATTGCTGTTTCGAAGAGAGGCAGGAATATTATTTCTTTTATTGTCTTTTTCTTTAGATTTTTGGTGATGATTCTCTTCTTCTTCTTCTTCGGAAGAAGAAGAATCATCGTCTGATGAGGACGAAGTTTGGGGTGTGTCGGTGAGGTCTTCTTCGTCGAGGTCTTCTTCGTCGATAAAATCTTCTATTTGACCGTATCCAAGGATATCAAAGACCTTGACCATTTTTTTATCGTTTTTATCCTTTTTGCGTAGATGTAGATTAATTCTATCTAATTTTCCGTCAAATTTTCTATGAAAAGAATGATGGTTTAGTTCTAGTTTTGTGAGTTCTTTTGCCGTTTTTGCACAGATTAAGTGTTCTAGGTCTAAGTCGAAAGTGCTCAGGTCATCTAGAATATACCAGTCAACCGTTTCTAATTGATCTTGCAAATATTGAAGATTTTCTTCATTTCCGTTGTACTTGATGCAATAGTACCAACTCTCGCATTCTTCTCCACTAGTTTCCATTAGAACCGCATATTTTTCATTTATGGAGGGTAAGGAACTTTCTTTTTCCTTTTCGGTATTATTTGATGTGGGAGTAGATTGATCATTTATTTGGTTAGACATTTAAGTTAGAAATCGTGTTCTTTTAAATAATTATAAATTGGTATACCTGATGTTGATTATTCATCGACCAGTTCTTCCTCCTCTTCCTCCTCTTCCTCTTCTTCCTCCTCTTCCTCCTCTTCCTCTTCTTCCTCCTCTTCCTCCTCTTCCTCCTCTTCCTCCTCCTCTTCCTCCTGATTTTCATTACCATTTGTTACCTCATCTACCGATGTTAATTTGTATTCGGTTGATAATTTTTTGATATTGCAGATGAATTCAATATCACTTAACATGAGTTTAACACGACCTGCGTGTATTGCAGCTGCGTTGGCGTTTTTGAGAAGATTTACGATGTATTGTTCGATAAAGTATTGTAGGATGATGAATACATCTTTTGATATCTTCATGCTTGGATTATATTGATTAACGATTGCACGAACAGATCTTTCGAATGGAAATTTAGCGAAAGTTAGACAGTTGCTCATTTTTTGAAATTTCTTTATTTCTCTGATTGCAACTGTACCTGGTCGAAAACGGTGAGGTTTTTTGACTCCAGGAGTTGAATCTGTATTTTTCTTTTTCTTGCGTGGTTTTTTTGTTAAGAGACATGGATGGATGAAAGGAACAATACCGCCACCGAGGAATGAAATGTTTAATTTATCGAATAACACTGAGAGTTCTTCGTCTTTTCCTATCGATATTTGAATATCTCTGATAGTAATACGAATTCTTTTGTTACTATTTGCAGATTTAGAAGATAGGTCTAGAATTTCTGCTACTAAATATTCAAGAATAGATGCTAAGAAAACTGGCGCGGAGCTTGTAACCATTACTTTAGAATACCCGAAATTTCTTAGGAATTTTTCGGTAATGGAAGGCGGGAAAATGATACCAGCCTTTCCTTGTCGACTGGTACCTTTGATAGAGGTACCAGAAAATCTCGTAACAGATTTTGTCCCTTCGGCAATAGCATGTTTAGCTAGTTCGCCAGTAAACAAGACTTTTACGGCATTACATACTTCTTTATCAGACAGTGTTTTCTTCTTGGCGATTTCTGTTAATTTTACAACCATGAGAGAGATAGTTCTAGCTATAATGCATAGTGCACTATTAAGCTGTTGTTTAGAATTGGAAGTGATACCGTTATTTGGAGATACTTGTTTTAGTACTTTAGAGATATAAGTTTCGAAGAAGCGGGATTTCTTCTTTTTTCCGACGGCAGCTTTAACAAGTGTAGCAGCTTTGGGGGGTGGTTGAGATTTAGCTCTTGATTGCATTTTGTTTATTGAGCATCTTCCAATCTTTTAAATTGAGAATTGTAATAATTAAATAGTAAAAACATATCTAAAAAGATGGAGGATCTCTACAAATATAAAATGGAAGATCTTACAAAGCCTAGTATTACTCGTCTGGCACGTCGCGCAGGAGTAAAGAGTGTTTCGGATGATTGTTTTGTCCCTATTCGTAATATTATTGCTAATCGTCTTGATGAACTTATTATGACAGCTCTTGTCGTTAATTCTGAACATCAGACTAAGACTCTCATGTCTGACGATATTTATGATGCGTTATGGTTGTCTGGCGAAAATACCACACAATCTAACGATTTGGGAACAAGTACTTGTTCTAAATAATTATAAGATTTTTATAGTTTTCTTAAACCCAAATGGGTTTAAGAAATGTAAGTTTGTGAAGAAGAACCATAGCAAAACAACTGTGCCAATGGACTTTTCGTAAGAGGGAATATCTTAAGTAGTCAGGCTCGTCAGTTGATTTTTCTACAATTCTTTCGACACGGAAATATACCTACGGATATACTTGATATATACTTGATATATACTTGATATATACTTGATATATACTTGATATATACTTGATATATACTTAATATATAGTAATTATGTTTTTAAGTCGGTAGATGGTGGGACATTTTTAAATATTCTTCACATGTGAATGGAATATATCCATCGTATGACAGTTTTGACCCGTTATTTGTAATTCTGATCGAACTAGGCATGTACGTAGAAATCCTATGTCTATCCATTAATATGTCGATTAAGTACATCCTGTTTTTCACCAGCGTTCAGGGGTCTGCATTCAGGGGTCTGCATTATAGAAAGATTTTTGCGACTTCTATCTTTGTCTTGACTCATTTATAATATAAATATACTGTTTAAATAAATTAAGCAAAACTGGAGACGTTTACATCTCCCATAGCAGCTCCAAGAGTTGTTTGAAATTGATTAGCCATGTTGACACCTCCGATAGTAGTATCAGCCCCACCAGATGTCGCGTAAATCAATTCTCCGAGAGCTTGAGATGTTTGATTCATAGAACCTCCCATAACATTCATGGCGCCTTCTTGTAGGTCTAGATTAGGGTTAACGGCTACGTTAAACCATCCGTTATTACAAGGGACAATTGGTAGATCGCCACGAATAGGATCGCCTTGTGCTCGGAGACGACTCTTTTGATTTGCAAACATGAACCGATTGTATACAATCGGTTGTTGGGTATTACCCGCTGCATCGATAGTCGTCATATCACCAACAGCAACGAGGGGAGAACCGACGTCTTGATTTCCTTGAGAATAGACTTTATTCATTGCAGAAACATAATTAGGATCTCTGGCAATAGGAGGACCTCCACTTCCGGGTAATCCTAGGGGAACACCACCTTTACCACATTTCGCGATGCCACAACCTGGGCTGCACCCACCGCCACAATTTCCTTTGCTGCATCCATAATTTTCTTTGTAGCCTTCTTTGGCCATATCACCAAAAGTTAGGGGGTTACAAGGAACGGCTTGATTTTTATAACTGGGCATATTATATCTAATATTAGCGCCGTAATCGACCATTCCACTCATACGGGGGGACAGTAGTCCCTGAAAAGATGGTGTGGAAACAAATTTATCATTTCCTAACATGGCTTGGTAGTTGTTTTGTAAAGAATATCCTCCACAATGATTGTTTGAAGGATGAACTTCTCGAAATACTTTTACTCCTCGAGTAGGATTTCCCCAGAATCCTTCGTTGATTGCGGGGGATATATTTGTATTACAAATAGCAAAAACTGCGACTATTAATCCAACAAGTGTGAAAAAGAATTTACCATTTAACATTTATTTATACGTGAGAGAATAAATAAAATTAAAAAAATATTCACCTTTTTTCAATATTATGTTACCCCATTTGTATAAATAAATGTTAAACGGTGAATTACTCGTTATCCGAATCATCATCCGAATCATCATCCGAATCATCATCCGAATGTGTAGACCTCGTTAGCTTGTTAATTTTCCCATAAATTGTTATATATTCTTCAGCAGATTTACAATTTGATTTCGTCTGTGAGGGTGTATTGTGCCGTATATCGCGTAATTTATTATGTAGATATGTATTGTCTGTTTCGTAAATACCTTCTGATGTATTATAAAGAGTGTTTATATTCGCGCTATTAGTCTTCATAATGAGACTGTTGGTTAATAATAGATGTTTGAAATTATTTAGATAGTACTCTTTGTGTTCGGCTGATAGTTTGAATTTGCCGTCATTGAGCAAAATTCTTTCTATTATATCTTTATATTCGGATAGATCCTCAATTTTGGTTCTATTTTTCCCCAGAAGATTGAAAATAACATCCGGTAAGAGGAATGTTTGTTCGTTGTACGAGGCATGTTGTAATTTGGCGAATCGCTCATCGATCTTGTATTCAACTTTTTCGTTAGTAGCTTGTCTTGATTTTTTCTTAAGTATCTTCTTATATGTCTTATTTATCCTTTTCATAGAACGCTCGTAAATTTTATCGTACATTTCCGTTTCTACTCTTTCTCTTTCTAAAAATCTTTTCATCAGCAAATAAACTGACGATATATTGTCTTCGAGAGTCTGTGCTGCAAAATAAGCAAAAAACAAATTAACAGGCTTGGGAAACTCGCATGTATTTATTCTATCAAACACATTGACAAAAGACTGAATTTTTTCCTCTTGAGACGATGATAAAATATATTCATATACTTGGCGTGGGTTGCCTTTGTTTATTCTAAACACAGGTATGTCAATTCTTTCATATGGAAACTTATACCTAAAGTTTTTAGCGACATATTCAATAAAGTCTAGGGGAGATTTATTTTCTAGTTGATATTTGTTACTGGAAATAAGCTCGGTATATTTTTTAGCTTTGAGGATGAAATATCGGACGTCTGAGACTCCTTTTGCTCCGGTTTTTCGAAAGGGTCTTTGTCTATATTCTGTCCTGGACATAAAATTAGCGAGTTTAATGACTTCATCCACGTCAGAACTAGAAAGGTTTAGGTTAGTAACTGGACCTAATGATGTTACTAATATACTGATAATATCCTGTATCGTGCTGACCTTATACATATTAATGTAGCCATGGTGTTCTTTGTTGTGTATAACATGTGATTTACCATAATCGATAATGACAGGAATAATCTTGGTATGCACTCGAAATATATTTTTACCGTCGATCATGTAATCGAAGGCAATTGGTCGTGGTAAAGTCTGAATCATAATATTCCATGGGGTAAGATCCCAGTGAACAAAGCCGATTTGTTTTTGGGCAACTTCTAGTGCCATGGCGAGTTGAATTAAGATGAATATGAAGTCTCGCATGTTGAATGATCGACTTTCGATCCATTGTCCCAAAGTCGATCCAAATATATGTTCCATGATAACAGTTGACTTGTATTCTCCATCATATTTTCCAAAAACGTATGCAAAATTCGGGATGTATTTAACGACATTATTAATAGCCATAGTTCCGATATAAGCTTCGTGAATATTCTCAAGTTCTTTCATCCTATCACTTGTCCCTTTAATCACGAAAGAAAACCCGGCTAGAGTGTATTTTTGAACAATAACAGTTTTATTCTTATTTGTGAATATTATGTCTCCTTTCTTAGCCACGTCTGAGAAAGACGATTGATCATTAACCATATTGATGATCCATTCGAGTCCTTTTAAAATTCCGAATGATCTGGCTTGTCGGGGTATTGTATTTATATCCTCTACTGTTTTTGGTATTACCGGATACGTCGTATCTAGTTTGCTTTCTAATCTAATCTGTCGGCGAAGGGGAGTTTCGGTATTGTACAAATATACTCCTGTCTCATTTTTTAAGCTAATAATAAGTTTTTGAAGATAATCTAGAACACCGTTTTTCTGAAGATATTTTAGATAAAATTTTTTCGCGTTCTTTGCTATCTTTTTGCATTTTTTATCATGTGCTCGACACCATCTGATCTTAGATACCAGATCAGATAAATCTGCCTTTACAGGTACATAATGTACCATAGGTTCTAACATTGGTCTGTACCATATTCTGTATTTGGAATCTGCCAATAAAATACAACATCCCATACTCAGCTCGAGAGACAATCTAAATGCCGATACATGCCCATCTACATGGATCAGATATTTATATTCTGATTGTTGGAGAGGAGTGAGAAATGGTACCAATGTTATACCTAATTTATTCATTTGAGGGACATTGATAGTCTGGAGGTATTTCTCATCCTTTAGTTTTCTAGGGCGAAGTTGCCATTTTGTTATACCAGCATCAAGAAGAGGACCATATTCATCTGATGGTGTAGTAGCCGAAATATAAGCCAACTTTAGTCTTACATTCGTATCGATAGTTACGCCACAGCCTGTACTAGCACCTCTAAATACAGCGGTAGGTTTTTTGTTTTTCCAGTCAGTCTTGAAATCGCTAATGTTTGGATAAGTTCGGCACGCTTTACCGAAAAATTTTCCCTCATAACTAGATACTCTAGCCCAATCATCTCCTGTGGGAATCGGGACATCAGCATATTCATCGGTAGTGACCATTGACAATATAGGAGCATACTGATCGTATTCGTGTGATAAAAGAGGATGATTATCTCCAAACATATGATCGTATCCTTCGGTACTATTCTTTTTGATGACGGGAAAATCTCTCCTGTTGATAAAAAACTCGATATCTGGTATTCTTCTGTGTGCACATAGGGTTTTTAACATATCACTCATGTTGGGAACATTAGTATCGCCTTCGTTGATTGGATATTCGTATCTAACTAGACAATTATTGGCATACCAATTCTCTGGATACTTGGACACACTTACTCTGAAATTTTTCTTCCCGAGTCTGTTAATATACTTAGCAAAATTAAACATGTTTCCAAAGCGAGGATCGATCTTGATTTTATTCCCCCATTCGTTTACAAAGTTCTTCTTACTAAACGGTAGAAAAACTCTCAATTTATTATCCTGAATTTTGACGAAAATTCCTTTCTTAAACTTGTTAAACATGTATCTAAAAGTATTCAAAACAGCAGTCGCGTTTAGATTTTGATATTTAACCCATGTTAGATCAGGAGATAAATCAATATTCTTGAACTTATTATCATCGAGATTTATCCTGGGTATGCATACTTCTCCGTTTGTTTCACTTCGATATTCTTGGAATTGATCTTCATCGCCCGCAGTAAAATGCGTTTGTTTGAAGTTCTTATACCGAGGATTTGTGACTACATTGCGCCTCCTGGCAGCAGCACATTCCTCAGGAGAAGAGAAATAATCTGGTACTTTCTGAAAATGCTCAGTTGTAGTCATTATCGATTTTATAATAAGCTTAGTTATTATAAATCAATTTTTCTTTAACCGTCCACTAAAGACATGTATCTATCAATCATGATGAACTGGAGTAGACATGTTCATTTTTAAATCAAACATTAAATCAAACATTAAATCAAACATTAAATCAAACATTAAATCAAACATTAAATCAAACATTAAATCAAACATTAAATCAAACATTAAATCAAACATTAAATCAAACATTA
>Ga0180432_10011106_pt1 | contig 10666 bp, 7 predicted proteins | sample SS_ome_10_FD_132414 | JGI IMG/M metagenome (GOLD analysis project Ga0180432, IMG submission 132414) | Hypersaline lake sediment archaeal communities from the Salton Sea, California, USA - SS_1_MS_2 metaG | ecosystem: Environmental > Aquatic > Non-marine Saline and Alkaline > Hypersaline >...
CGGATCCGCTGGGATGGATCCGACGATCGAGGCATGAGGGTCTCCAGCGGCCTGTACTTCTGCCGCCTGGAGACCGATACCCGGGCCCGGACGGCAAAGCTGGTCCTGCTGCGCTAGAAGACGGCCTTGCAGATCGGGATGATGGTGAAAAAGGGCACCCTCGGGGCGCCCTTTTCTTTTCGCGGAACCAAAAAGGGGCGGGTCCTGGACCCGCCCCTTGTGGTTTGTCTCTCTCGCGGCGAAGAACTATCTCAGCAGGACCATCTTGCGGGTCTCGGAGAACTCCCCGGCCTGCAAGCGGTAGAAGTACAGCCCCGAGGTGACCGCCCGGCCGCCGCTGTCGGCGCCGTTCCAGACGATCTCATGCGCCCCGGCCGCCTGATGGCGGTCCACCAGGGTGACCACCTCCTGTCCGAGGACGTTGTAGATGGCCAGCCGGGCCGGGCCGGCCTGGGCCAGGGAGTAGCGGATGGCGGTCTGGGGATTGAACGGATTGGGGTAATTCTGATCCAGGGCATAGCTGTAAGGCAGGCCGGCCAGGGGATTCTCATCCTGCGGCGCCGCGGTGGTCACGTCCCCGACATATCCGGTCCGGCCTATGTTGCCCCGATGCATCGGCCACGGCTGGGCCACGGTGCTGGCGGTGGGATAGTTCCACACATGGATGCCCTTCGGTCCGCCCACGGCGATCTCCAGATCGCCGTCGTTGTCCAGGTCGCCGGCCACCGGAGTGGACAACGGCAGCCCGGTGCCCTCCAGGGGCAGGCTGAGCTGCACAAAACCGTAGCGGTCCAGATGGATCAGCTCCGGCCCGTTGGCCAGCAGCATCACCTCCAGGTGTTCATCCCCGTCGATATCCAGCACGATGGGCGATGACATCAGCGTCCGGCCGGTGTCATACGGCCAGCCGCTGACGCAGTAGCCCCATTGATTGATGGCCGTCACCCGGCCGTCCTGGGAGGTGATGATCACATCCAGACTGCCGTTCTCGTCCAGGTCGGCCACGGCCGGCGATCCCTTGATGGCGTGTATCGCCCGGAAGGTGAACAGGATCTCGCCGTCGGAATGGATGGCATACAGTTTCTTGGAATCGCTGCCGACGATGACCTCATGGCCGCCGTCGCCGTCCAGATCGGCCACCACCGGCGCCGACCAGATCCCGCCTCCGGTGTCGAAGGGAAATCCCGGCAGAACCTCGCCGGTCTCCACCGAGATGACCGAAACGGAGCCGTCCGAGGCGCCCACCACCACATCCAGATGGCCGTCGAAGTCGACGTCGGCCAGGGCGGCATCGGCCATGATGGGGCCGCTGAGCACGATCGGAAAGGGATACATTTTCTGGCCCTGCGCCGTGAGCACATGCAGCTCCGAACCGGCGGTTCCCAGAACGATCTCCGGACTGCCGTCGGCGTTGAGGTCAGCGATCGCCGGGGTAGCCAGCACGTCGGCGCCCATGTCCCGCTTGAACAGCAGCGAGCCGTCCTGGCGCACGGCGTAGAGGGTGTCGTTCTTCGAGCCGAAGATGAGCTCCTCCCGGCCATCGCCGTCCAGATCACCCAGAGCCAACGATCCCCAGACAGTGCCGCCCGGCGCCTGAAATGGGAATCCCTCGGCTTCCTGTCCATCCGCCTCCCACAGATGCAGGATGCCGCTATCCTCGATGCCCGCCAGACGGCGCGGCCCGCCGCCGCTCCAGACCATCAGCGGAGAGCTGCGCATGCCCGAGCCGGTCGTCACCGGCCAGCCGTCCAGGGAGACGGTCACCGGCAGGCCGAACTGCATCTCGGTGGAATAGGGAAAAGCGTCCTGGCAGGTCCCGTTGAGATACAGGCTGAACTGCACCGGTTTGATGCCGATCTTCTCGTCCATGGTGATGGTAAAGGGAGTTTCGATATTGGTGGTCGTCTCTCCGTCGGCCACATCCGGAAACGTCACCTGCACCTCGTCCATATCCACCCGGGGGTCCAGCGGCAGCAGCCAGCCGGTGAGATCGGTCAAATCGGCATAGGTCCGTTCGTTCCTCAGGGTGACCGAAAAATTCAGGGTCTCTTCCGGATCGATCAGGCCGTCGGCATTGGACAGGTGGTCGTCGATGGCGGTGGATTCCAGCTTCAGACAGGCCGCCGTAGGCACTTCGGGGAAAAGGGCTACTGAGTACTCCTCGATGCCGGCCTCGTCGCGGCCCATGCGGATGCGGAAATACCCGTTGTCGCCCCAGCCGGGTCCCCAGCTGTTCTTGCAGATCCAGCAGTTCTCGATATCATCCCAGCCGATGATGCAGGTGGCATGCCCGCCGGCCACATAGCCCCAGGTGTGTTCATAGACCCCGCCGGAATAGCTGAAGAAGTCATCGAAGACGGTAAACCCTCCGACCAGAGGGCCTTCCAGGATGGCCAGCTTCATCTGTTCGATAACATCGTTGCTGTAACGGATCCTGCTCCAGGAAGAGACTTTTTTGGCCTGGTCCCGCCAGTCGGAGCAGGACTCCCAACAGTTATCGTCGACGGCCCGATAGGGCGAGCAGGATTCCAGCGGGGCGCCGTGGTTCAGCAGGTAATCGGCGGCATCGTTGTACCACCAGCCATTGTTGCAGGAGCCGCCGCCGCAGGAGAAAATATGCTGTTCGGAGAGGTCCAGATCCTGTCCCGGGCTGTCGGCGAAGATGTTGATCCGGGCCTCGAAACCGGCCATGATGCCGAAGGCCACGCAGCTGCCGCAGCCGCCCTGATTCCGGATGGGTGTGGTCCAGTCGACGCCGTCCACGTCGCGCCAGTCCCAGCGCTCAGGAAGCTCCGGCTTGGGGCCTTTGGGCATCCAATCCGGTCCCTCGGCCGTCTCCAGACGGGAAAGGTCCAGTCCGCAGAGCCGCCGCTGTTCCTCGGCGCTGAGCCGGAAGATGGGATTGTCGGCCGCCGTCCAGCCGGCGTCCTGCTCCGCGATGGCCTGCCGAATGGCCTGTAAATCGTTTTCATCCATGGCCAGGACGGTGCCGGAGAGCAGCGCGGCGCTGATACAGAAAACAACAAAGAACAGCAGCAATCGTCTCATGGTCTCCCTCGTTTTCGGTTGGCTGGTGAATGTTTTCACAATCCTAGAGATTAATTTTACCACAAAGTTGAAGGATTGTCAAGGATTTTCCTGAACATCGCGACACGACCGCCGGCAGCTCTTTTCATAATAACGGCCGGGCGGCCTTCGACGAGACATAGAAAAGGGGCACAGTGACCCGTGCCCCTGCATTTCAGTCTGATACTGGATCCTTATCTGGAGGCCGTCATCCCCGGCCAGGGCGGCCGCAGCCACACAGATCAGCCACAGCGATAAAACGATCGCCTTCGCTCTCATACAAGCACCTCCTGAAGGAATATGAAATGAATGAGATGTTTGGAATTCTACCTGCTATCGTTGCGTTGATGCATTCTGCAATCATAGTATTCTCTAACCATTCTATCATAACTTCTGTTTTATATCAACATAAATCTATGTGCTACAACAAATTAATGAAAATCTTTGTTGTTTTTTCGAAGTTTCAACATCTGACATTTCCCTTGACAATCCCGGCGGGATGCACTAGAATAGCCGATCAACCTTTCTTACTCCATGGTTCGCTCGTTTTCCTTCATCTCCGGGGGCATCCATGGGAAGCCTACAGTTACTGTTTCGATCTGTCATCCTTTTACTCTGCCCTGTCTTGTTAACCAGCAGTCCGCTTAGGGCGGCGGAGACGGATCCCGCAAGCGAAAACTCAAACGACGATACAGTCATCCCGGAGATCGTGGTCACGGCCACCCGAGACCGGCACCCGGCACCATGGTGCAGAAGACCGGGCACGGTCAGGGCTTTCCTTATATCCGGGGATTCACCGGATACCGCAACCTGTTCCTCATCGACGGCTTCCGGCTGAACAACTCCGTCTTCCGGGATGGCCCGAACCAGTACTGGAACACCGTCGACCCCCTCGGCCTGCATCGCATGGAGCTGGTCCGGGGGCCGTTTTCCATGCTCTACGGCAGCGATGCGGTCGGCGGCACGGTCAATGCCATCCCCCGGGGCGGTCAGGATCTTGAGCCGGGAAGCCGCTGGGATCGCCGCATCTACTGCCGGTATGCCAGCGCCGAGAACTCGTCCATCGCTCGGGTCGAGTCCATCGGCCGGCTGATGCCGCCGACCGGACGGGCCGGCCTGCGCTGGGACCTGAACGGCCGGTATTGGATCGAGGGAAGCTGCACAGCAGTGGCCCGGGCCGACCGTCTGTCCACCCGGGACAGGGCCGACGACAGCCCGCATTCCGCCGGGCGGCACGCCGGGCTATACCGTCTTCGACATCCGCGGCGGATGGAACTGGAGTGGAGGTCTGAGATTGTCTCTTGGCGTTGAGAACATCGCCGATGAGGACTACCGCATCCATGGCTCCGGGGTCAACGAACCGGGCCGCAACATCGTCGTGGCCACGGAGTGGACCTTCTGATCTTTTTGATTCCCAGGGCCGGGAGAAAAAAGAATCTTATCGCTGCGAACAACACAGAGGGCACGCCCCCGGGCGTGCCCTTCTCTTTGTCTCCTATTGATGACTTCCGGCGCGGCTCGGCCGCCAGCCCTCGCGCGAGCCTATTTGCTCTTCATCAGCCCCCGGTCGAACTCCCCCAGCACCCCGGAATCCTTCTGTTGTCCGCCGCAGGCCGCCCGGACAAGATAATAATACTGGGTCAGCGGATCGCCGACCACGCCGGGATCATCGTCGGCATATCCATCGCCCGGCTCTGCAACCTCGGCCAGCAGCGTTCCTGCCGTCGGGACCAGCTCGGCCGTCGTGTCACGATACACGTGGCAGGTGCACCCGGCGCTGGTGGCCGGCCAGGACAGGCGGATCTCATCCTCGGCCAGGCCGATACCGGCGACGAACGGCACCGCCGAGGCGGCCATGCGGACGTAGGCCCGGGTCCCGCCGTCGAGGTCCGAGCGGGCGCTGACCAGGACGCTCTCCGGCCCGGCCCCGGCCTCAGGGGGAGTGATCCGGGCCGTGACCGCGGCAGAGTCCCCCGGTAATATGGTCCCGGTCGGCAAGGGCGAGAAGTCCGCCGGCCAGAGGTTCTCCTCGGCCAGGAGGGTGTACCCGGTGGCCAGCGACCCTTCATTGGCCACCGTCAGTTCGAAGGAGACCGGCAGCCCGTTGTAGCCCTCCCCGGACCGGCCGTCCGGACCCAGTCCGATGCCGGAGACCAGCTCCAGGCCGACCAGGGGATCGTCGCCGCGCTCCGGGCCCCAGACCGCCTGCCAGGGATCCTGATCGCCCTTCAGGTATAATTGGAAGAACTCGGTCAGCAGCCGGCGGGTGACGGCCAGCTGCTCGACCCGGGCAAGCGAGCCGGAGTCGCAGAAGATGATGTCGGAGTCCAGAAAGCCGCAGTGGCAGCCCCCCTGGATGAGGGCGAACTGCTTCGGGGGGTTCCCGTTGAGATACTTGTCCCGGGTCGATGTATAGGCCACGATGCCGTCCTCGTCGCCGGCGATCAGGCGCACAGGGATGAACACGTTGGCCATGGCCGTCTCGGCCGAGGGACTGGTCTCGGCCGCCGCCAGGTTGGCCAGGGCCTTGACCCTCTCGTCAACGGTGGCCGCCAGGATGCTGGCCCCGCCGCCCATGGAGTGTCCGGACAGCCCGAACCGGGTCGTGTCCACCTGTTCGTACAGCCACGAGCCGGCGTCAGCATTCTCCTCCGCGAGATAGTCCAGGCAGTACCCCAGATCATGGGCATAATCGGCATGGTTGGGGAACAGGCCGGTGTAGGACGTGGTGGCCATGACCAGGTAGCCCCAGGTGGCCAGGTGCTCCAGGGTGCTCTGATATGTGTTCGGATTGGTGACGAATCCATGGCCGAAGGAGATGCCCGGATAGGGCGCGCCGCTGCCGTCGTAAGGGGCGTTCTGTCCGCCGGAGACGGCCGGGTAGAAGAACAATGAGGTGAAGGTGCCGGCACCGGGGCGGTTGACGGTCACCTCGGTCCAGCCGGCCCCGTATGGGCCGGGCTGGGAGTAGTCGGCCCGGGCGGCTGCGGTCAGAAACAGCGTCTGGCCGGCGGCCGCCAGCAGCAGCCCGAGAGCCAGAAGTGTCAATTTTCGTACCATCTCGTTTTCCCTTTTATTTTCATTTTATCATACCGAGCGGCCCCTGTCAAGCGGGAAAGTGCGACCCTGCCGCGAGGACCCCTTTTTCACTTGACACAACCGGCGCCCGGCATTACCTTGTCCGCGAAAAGAGAACCATCGATCGGACAAAATCGTCTCAGAAAAATCACATCACATCTTCACCATCACCTCGGCACAGCTTCGTGAAGGGAGGAAAGCTGATTCGACTTATCTTTCTGGGCTTTCGTTGACAGCCCGGAGGGTGACACATGCCCATCGAGCTTCACATCAGACCGGAGCATCATCTGGTCATCCTGGTGCATGTCGGTGCAACCCCGGATGATGAGTTCCTGGCCTTCTACAGATCACTCTACGAGAGCGACACCTTTGATTCATCGATGAATCAGCTGGTCGATCTGCGTCAGGCGGACAGTCAATCCAGGAGCCCGGAAGTTCTCCGCCAATTCGCTGGATTTATCAAGTCCACTCTCGAAGATGACGGCGTATACCCTAAAATCGCCGTGGTTGCTCCCAGGGATCTTTCTTTTGGTCTGGCCAGAATGTATCAGGCCTTCGCTGCTTCCGTTCCCTGGGATTTCGCGGTCTTTCGCGCCATGGACGCCGCGCTGGCATGGTTGGGCCTGCCGGAGGATTTGATGGGCTAAGGAAAAGCCCGTCTTTTGTGATGGCCTTTTCCGTGTACGCCAATACCATCTACGTCGACGACAGCAACAACACCGGCATCGAGCCCATACCGGAATATAGCTGTCTGATCGGGGAAAACACCGTCTCGGAAGGAATAGAATTCAAACAGGGCGGCGGATGGAACACCATTGGGGATCTATCTGTGCCGTCTGAGCACCAAGCAGGGCGCCAGAACGAAGAAGATGGTGCTGCTGCAATAGAAAAAGGGGGCGGTCCGAGAACCGCCCCCCGGGGACTCTCACTGACGACTTGGGGATCACTGCTCATCCAAGATGATTCCCTTTTGCCTTCTGATATTCCTCCCACTCCCATCACCTCGACTCCCGCGATCTGTTCTGTCTTATCTCCTCCCGCTCCCTGTAATTCTTCCCCCTGCTCTCCGGATAGCCATAGGCGGTCGGGTATAACAGCTCTCCCCGATTACAGAGCTTGTTGTCCGGCCCCTTGTCCTCCTCCACCGGCCGGGCCAGCTGACGGACGACCGGGTCGTCACGGTCGGCGTAGACCACCCAGGAGACCATTCTGCCAGGGTCGCCGTAGGCTTGAAAACCGGACTGGTCGGACAGCCATTTATAGCCTGTGAGAAAAGGGTGTCCAATGGGCGTCAGCGTCACGGTCGCCTCATCCTCCTTGGCCAGGGCCTTGAAATGCCGGGGCATCTCGACACGCGCTTGCCCTCTGGCATCAAGTCGGACCTTCCCGCGATAGATCAGAAGATGCTCCGGCGACTCGATGCAGTTGTACCGCAGCAGTTTGTTCTCCGGGTCCAGGGGATGGTCGATGACGAAGGAACAGGCGGCCTTATTGATACTCCCGGTGACGTATACATCGCCGCCGAAATAGGCCGCATAACTGGTATCGCTATAGCCGTAGACACCGTATAGCTTGCCGCCTAAATATCCATAGGTGTTGAAACTCGTATTTTTTCCGTACACACCGTAGCCATAATTGTAGAGTCCGTCGGCCTCGCCATACACACCGTAGCCGTAATTAAAATAGGTGCCGGTATTCCTGCCGCAGATGGCCATCGTGGTCGCATTGCTTTCGCCATAAACGCCTGTACCACCGGTGCTTTTTCCGTGAACGCCGATGCTCAAGGTGCTTTGCCCATACACGCCGGTGCTGTCGTTGCTGATACCGATCACGGCTCGCCTCGTCTGGCTCGACGCATAGAGGCCCGCGCCCGCATCACAGACCGCCCGCACCGCGTTGCCGCTGTCGCTGCGGGCCTGAATAGCGTTGTTCTTATGGCTGTAGCCATACACGCCGTTGTTCGACTCTCCCAATATTCCATAATTCCCGCTGCTGGTATATTCTCCATACACTCCAACCGTACTGCTGCCCATGTAGCCAACGGTGCCGTTGCTGCCGTTCTGGCCATATACCCCATAATCGTCACCGCCCAAATAACCGTAGTTTCCCCCTCCATCCTGTTCACCGTACACGGCATATCCACTGCCGGTGGTGACATGCAGTCTGGCGCTATCCGGGCTGGGCGTTCCGATCCCGACGCGGCTATCGCTTCCCCGGACCCACAGCGCATAGTCGGTGCCGGTCGATTCCACTCGAAAATCGACATCGTTGCCGTCAGCGTTGATCACCGCCGCATCCTGAACATCCTCGTCGGCCGTGATCATTCGAACGCCGCCGGCGAACAGGTCGATCTGGTCGGTGGTGAGCCTGATATAAGTGTCCGCATCTCCATTATGATAGAGGTGCTCGCTGAACCCAGCATCGCCGACGACCTCGAGCTTGTAGAGCGGCGTCAGGCTGCCTATTCCGATGTTACCATCATTCCTCACGATGAACTTCGTCACCCCCGCCTGACGAAGACGCAGCAGATCCGCGGTCGAGTCCTCCTCCACATGCAGTTTGGCCAGCGGGCCGGTCGTCCCGATGCCGACATTCCCGGATGGCTGGGAATGGAGGTCATCGCCCGAGATGGTCCAGTCCCCGTCGGACAATGCCGTCGGCGGCTGCCAGGTTCCGGTCCCGGCGGCATCCGTGATCAGCACGTAGCCGTCGGAGGCGCCGGTGGGCATGGTGAACCCCGTCATCTGTGCCGTCCCGTTCACATCCAGCTTCTCCATCGGACTCGACGTCCCCACGCCGACTCTGTGATCGCCACCCCCGACGAACAGGGTCGGGGTGCTGGTGTTGAATCCCACCATCAGCGAGTTCTCGATATTGTTGATCAGGGAATCGGAGACGCTCACCCCCCGGCCCATGGCAATGGTGCAATTGGCCGGCCCGGCCCGAAGCCAGGTTCCCAGGGCGAAGGAAGCGAATCCGCTGGCAGCGCTTTGATACCCCATCACCGTGGAGTAGTCACCGCTGGCGGAGGTCTCCCAGCCCAGGGCGGTAGAATAATCTCCGCCGGCGATGGTGCCGCGCCCGCCGGCCAGGGAACCGTATCCGCCGGCGATCGTCTCCCGCCCCAGGGCCGTGGAGTTCTCGCCCCTGGCCTCCGTATCCTGTCCCAGAGCCGTGGATTTATCCCCGAGCGCCTTGGTATTATATCCCGAGGCCAGGGAGTATCGTCCCACACTGTCGGGCAACCAGTGGGTGCCATCATAATCCCGTCCGGATCTCAGAGCCATCTCCGAGGCGACCCAGAAAAGCCGGCTCCCGCTGCCGGAACCGAAGAGATTCACATCATGGCCGGCACCGTCCTCCCCGATGTGGAACGTTCCCCTGACATCCAACCTGGCCGCCGGGCTTGAGGTTCCCACGCCGACGCTTCCCGGCACGGCGCAATACAGGTGGTCGCCGGAGATAGTCCAGTCGCCGTCGCTGCTGCCTCCGCCTGATCCGGCCACCAGGGCATAGGGCACGCTGGCGATCCTCTGCCGGGGCGCCAGCTCGGGATCGGCTCCCACCTGGATGCCCAGCCAAAGTTCAGGAGTTGTGAACACTGTATCCCCGAAGCCGACGACACTTCCCAGAAGAACTTCAAAGATTCCATCGCTCACCTCAATGGCCGGCTGCGTCTCACTCCAGACGAGATTGAAGCCCGCCGAATCGGTAGAGATGGAAAAGGTCATATCGACGGTCGCATCCAATGCCGCACCATATTCATCGGTCAGCGTGCCCTGGTAGCCGATCAGGCCGGGCACATCTGCCGAGGCCCCCATGGCCGAAAAGACCACCGCCAACAGCATCATGATAACGGTCGCTCTCATCGCCGTACCTCCTGTATGGTTGAAGGGTGAACCGGAAAACGGAGGCTTCAACACCGAATCTTTTTATCGCAAGGTATCGCCGGATGACTAATTCCACTTTATCATACCCGACTTTTTTTGTCAAGACCTATTTTTGCTGCTCGTTTTTCCTGAACACCATTTTGATACCTATGCTCAGGTGGGCTCTCAAAATGCCGGGCGTATCTCCAGGAAACGATTATTCACCGCCATCGCGCTTCTGTGATTTTTGGCATCGTATCTATTATTTCTCATTTCGAGATTTTTTCTTGACAACTACGAACAGATTAACTACCATTGCCTGTAATAAATACAGATCTGTTCGCTTTGCTCTGTTTCTCGACTATTTTCATATGAGATAGACTTTCTCGATTACTTCTACTTTCTGATTCAGACGCTGAAGGAATCCTGCTCTATATTGCCATGAAGGGAGGTGAGAAACATGCCCGTGAAAAAGAAGACCGCGGCCAAGAAAACGGTCAAGAAGAAGACAACAACGAAGAAGGCGACAAAGAAGAAAGCTCCGGCCAAGAAGACAGCCAAGAAGAAAGCTCCGGCCAAGAAGACAGCCAAGAAAAAAGCTCCCGCCAAGAAGACAGCCAAGAAGAAAGCTCCGGCCAAGAAGACAGCCAAGA
>Ga0180432_10011107_pt1 | contig 10665 bp, 5 predicted proteins | sample SS_ome_10_FD_132414 | JGI IMG/M metagenome (GOLD analysis project Ga0180432, IMG submission 132414) | Hypersaline lake sediment archaeal communities from the Salton Sea, California, USA - SS_1_MS_2 metaG | ecosystem: Environmental > Aquatic > Non-marine Saline and Alkaline > Hypersaline >...
AAAGACTATTATACCGGCTACGATTGGCTGCAAAAAACGGGTTATTTCCCGATCTACTTTTCATTGCCCGGACACCTGAGCAAGGTGGTGAACTTCAGCGATTGCGGAACCGACCGGTATATTCCTGCCTTCCTGTTGTACAAACCAGCCTCCCTCTATTATAATGGCCACTTCCAGGATTACGGGATGAAGGTCCAGTCCCGCGAACCCCACAAATTCTCCTGGTTGGATTTCCTCTATTATGATGCCACGGTTGAACCGGTTGATTACACCAGTCTCTCCCTTTTCAAGCATTTCGAGGATCATGGATTCATCACTACCCGCAGCGACTGGGAGCGCGGAGCTAGCCTGCTGGCATTCCGGTGCGGACCGGCACCTGGGCACCGGAATCAGAAGGATCCGAGCAGGATGGAGAACCGGGGTTTCGGACCGGGACACCAGCATCCCAATATTAACAGTTTCCTGTTTTTCGGAAACAAGGAGTGGCTGGTTATCGATCCTGGCTATACCCACCTGAAGGAAACCCGGAATCATAATACCCTGTTGGTCAACGGACATGGGCAGGCCGGGGCCGGAGGTCGCTGGCTGGATTACCTGGCTTTCGAAGCGCGTGAACCGGCTCCTGCCATTCTCCATACTGAGACCACCGATGAATACGATTATATCATCGGGGATGCCGGAAATATTTATGTGGATGAGGCCGATCTGAAACATTTCAGACGGCACCTGATGTTCATCAAACCCGATTTGATCATCGTCCTGGATGAAATCGATGGAAAAGAAAATTCACAATACAACTGGCTCCTGCAGTTCAATGAAATCGCAAACATTCAACAAAGCGGCAGGGATTTCAGGATAAAAAAGAACCAGGCCACCTGCTGGGTAAGCCCGGTTTTGCCCGGGGATCATTCCTCACGCATCCTTGAACGGGAACTCGATGCCGGTGATGTACATGGCCTGCCCGGCCATCCGGAAGGGATCCTGAGAACGATTTCTCTGGATCATAGCGCCGGGAAGACAAGGTATCTGGTCGTCATTGGACTGGCTGTCAATGCAGAAAAAAAGCCACAAATATTGTTTGAAGACCAGATCCTTCAGGTAGTATTCAACGGCCAAACCCACAGGCTCAGGTACAGCACTGAAGATCTTTCCCCTGAAAAACCTTTATTGGAACTTGTAAATCAATAGATCGAATATGAGGAATACAACTTATCATAATAAACATATCTTCATGAAATTTAAGCTTATACTTTGCCAGGTCCTGATATTTTCCAACCTCATATATCCTTCCAGGATACAGGGCCAGGATGCCGGTTACAGGCCCGGCCTGTTGTTCCGGGAAGACTGGAAGGAGATCCCGGCTGAAATACCCGTCACCCAGGAGCATGTGAATCATCCCGACCTGTTGCTGGATCTCTACGGACAGACCAGGGACAGCATCAAAAAGAGCCACCACGATCAGCCTGCAGACGATCCCTATTACATCTGGTCAGGATTATGCAGGACAAACTGGGCCGTTGCCCTCAGCTACAGGGACCACCGGATGGACCTGTCAGAATTCTCAAAGATCAGGTGGAGGACCAAACAGGCTGGTCTCAGGGAACTGCACATTCTTCTCAAACTCGAAGACGGGACCTGGCTGGTGAGCCAGCAGGGGGATCCTGCCTCGGCTGACTGGCGGATCAGGGAATTCAACCTGGAGGACATCAACTGGTACACCATCGATATGGGGACAATCACTGAAGAAAGAGCGGTTCATGATCCGGACCTCTCCAGGGTGGAGGCAGTTGGTTTCACCGACCTGATGCGCGGGGGTGGGAGTGCAGCCTGTTCCAGACTTGACTGGATAGAGATATATGGTTATCTTGTTCCGGTCGAGCCCTGACTGAGAAACCCTCAATGAACCCTGATAGCACCCTGAAAGAATCCCGTAAATCCCTGAAAAAAACGGCGAGAAACTTGATTGCAAACCATAAAAAATTGATACCATGTCCAAGAAAATCAACCGAAGGGAATTTGTAAGAACCACTGCAGCGGCAACTGCCTCTGTGGCCATCCTGCCCGGGATGAGCTGTTCGGGAAATCCATCTCCCTATGACCCGAAAGGATTGCCCACCGGGCAGCTGGGAAGTACAGGAGTCCGGGTACCCTTTATGGGATTCGGATGCGGAAGCCGCTGGATGTCCGTCCAGGACGACGACCGTGCGCTCGAGATCCTGGAACACGCCCTTGAACAGGGGCTCTATTACTGGGATACCGCAGCTTCCTACGGCAACGACCGGATTTCCAGCGAGGAACGGATCGGCAAGATTCTGAAAGATTACCGGAACAGGGTATTCCTTGTCTCCAAGACGGGAGAGCGTGACGCAGACCAGGCCAGGGAATGCATCGAAAGAAGCCTCAAACGGCTGCAGACCGATTTCATCGATCTGATGCATGTGCATTCCATCTCTTCGGTGGAAGATGCGGAACAGCTGGGTGAAAAGGGTAAGGTGCTCGAGGTACTGCACCAGTACAGGGATGAGGGAGTCATCAGGCACATTGGCTTTACCGGACACACCACGGCGGAAGGAATGAAAAGGGCTGCCGAGCTGTACGATTTTGAAGTGATGATGATCGCCCTGAACCATCATTCTGCCGACGGAACGGAAAAATTCGAAGAGCTCCCGGTACCCTGCGCTGTAAAAAAAGGCATGGGTGTGGTGGCCATGAAGGTGATCAGGCCCAGGGAAACCGTGGAAGAGCTGGATCCGGCTGACCTGGTGCGCTATGCACTTTCACTGGAAGACTTTGACATGATCAACATCGGGATTGACAGCATGGATGTCATGGAGGCCAACCTGGAGATCTTCAGGGAATTCGAACCCCTGGATGAATCACGTATGGAAGAGATCCGGATGGCACTGCAGCCTTTTTTCCGCAGCAGAAATCTGGCCTGGATGCGGCCCGGATATGTGGACGGATGGGACAGCCGGTTATTCTTTATAGAACATGGATAAATGCCTTTCCGCCATCCGGATCAGTTCCCGGGCAATTTCCGGGTGATCGGCTAGGACATTGGTCGTTTCCAGGGGATCACTTTTCATATCAAACAGGGCGGTATCGATGCCTGCCTGTGTATATGTCCCGGCCATCCCGTCCTGACCGGCTTCAACCAGTGTGCGGTAATGGTGGGGCAGATGGAGTTTCCACCGTCCGTCACCGCTGATCACTCCCTCGAAATTCCGGCCGGTGGAAAAAGCATAATAGCTATGCGGATTCACCGCCCCTGCTTCACCCCGCATCAGATCCCAGACATTTTTCCCATCTATTTCATTGTCAGGCAAGGGAACGCCTGCCAGATGGCACAGGGTGGGCAGCAGGTCCACGGAACAGAATGATTCCTCTGAGGAGCTGCCCGCTTCAATGGCACCGGGATATTTGACGATACAGGCAGAACGGACCCCTCCGTCAAAGGATGTTCCCTTGGCCTCCCGGAAGGGTGTTCTTCCCGCATGGTTTCCGTAGGAGATCCAGGGCCCGTTGTCCGAGCTGAAGATCACGATCGTGTTATTATCCAGGTTGTGCGCTTTCAATGCCTGGTTGATCTGTCCCACGCTCCAGTCCAGTTCCAGGATCACATCCCAGTACAGTCCCCGCCCGGATTTCCCTTCAAACTCCTCACTGCAGAAGATGGGTACATGGGGCATGTTGTGGGGAACATAGAGCAAGAAAGCGCTGTCTTTGTGGCGATCAATAAAATCAACCGCGTGTTCCGTATACCACCTGGTAAGGTGTTGCTGGTCCTCCGGGGTCACTTCCTCAATGACCACTTCTCCGTTCTCCCAGAACTGCAGCGGCCACTGGCCCCAGTATTCGGGATTCTCCGGATGATATTTCCACATGTCGTTGGAATACATGAGTCCGCAGCTCTCATCAAATCCGCGTGCCTGCGGACGCGTTTCAGGCTGATCCCCGCAGTGCCATTTCCCGAATACAGCCGTGGCATACCCTGCCGTCCGGAAGACCTCGCCCATGGTGGCGAAGCATGTATCCAGTCCCCGCGCATGGGGACCATGCGCTCCGAAAACCCCGGTCCTTCCCGGATAACAACCCGACAGCAGGGCTGACCTGGAAGCAGAGCAGACAGCCTGGGGGACATAGAAATTCCGGTAGATACAGCCTTCCTGTGCCATTTGTGAAAGGTTAGGGGTTTCAATGAACTTCTCCCCGAAAGGTTCGAAGTCCTCCCACCCCGAATCGTCCAGGAAGATGATCACAATGTTGGGTTTTACAGGTTCACCGGCCTGCCGGCATGAAGCTGACAGCAAAAGAGCCAGAATAATCGGATAGCAATAGGTAATTCTCATGATCGGTATTTTAATTGAAGCTTTTTTTTTGATGTGGGCATGAATGTCTTTTTTCAACCATGTTTTTCTAATCCAGACCGGTTGTTGTTCTGAAATCAAATGTGAGATGCATGGTCAGGGCTCCTTCCCTTGTCCTTCTGGGCATATACTGGTAGGGCCGGGATTGGGGGCCCAGCTGATCGGCTGTTTTGAATTTGGTGCCAATGGCAGGGATTCCGTGCATGAATGAGATATCCCCGGGGGGATGCTGCACGGTGGTGTAGGCCGGATTCGGAGCCTCCTGTGGTGAGAAGAGACGAAGGAAGATGTCGTCCGTATGACAGTATATGGTGAATGCATATTCATTGCGACCGGTAAACCTGGCCCAGTAAAAGTTGGAGTAATATCCCTTGAATTCGGGATATTCGTATCCTTTGTGGCCCGTGATGGTATTGTTGGTCTCTTTTTCCCACACCCCGAAGCTGACTCCTGCCAGCCTGTTCTTCCAGACCCTGTAGGGCCCGTTCCCCAGGTACCTGACCGATCTGCACTGCTGTTCCGGATAGCTGAATGAGACCCCTGCCCAGGATCCCCTATCATGCTCCATGTGGTAACGGGCCCTCAGATCCAGCAGTCCGTCGGGGTGCAGGATCCATTCAATGCGGGATTGGTCCTCGAAATCAAACCGGAGCTGCAACGCATCCTCCCGGGTATAACTTTTTAATACCAGGGTAGCATAAAGTCCGCTGTCCGCTTCCTGGCCGTCTGATAGAGGAAGTCCACCTGCCAGCGGGACTTCCCCCGCAGGAGTGATTACTTTCTCAAGCAAACCGGTCTGTTTACCGATTTCAAGCCGGATCCCGCTTGCTTCCAGCAGCAGCCGGTCATCCGTCTCTTCCACCTGGATTTTTTCCTGCACACCGCCATTTTCCAGCAGACGGGCAGCAACGGTGCCGGCTGATTGAACGGGCCAGCTCCAGCGGTTGATCAGTCTGCCATGGGGATCGGTCGCCTCCAGGTAGAGGACATCGGCGTTCTGCCAGCCTTCCGGCAGATCCACCTTCATGGTGCCCCGCTGTCCGGGCTGAAGCGGATCCACCACCGGAGTCCCCTCCTGAAGGATTTCTCCTGCTGGTTCTTCCGGTCCCTGCAACGTCACCCAGCGACAGGAAAAATGGCACCGGTCCAGGGCAGTATAATGGAACCGGTTCTCAATGCGGAATATGCCGTTGAACCCCGGAGTGATATAGCGTTTTTCTATGAAAACAGGTGACCACAGTTCACGGATGGAGAAAAAACTGCCTTCCTTTTCATGGTAAGGTCCCAAAATCCCGTCCGGGGCATGGTTTCCGTCAGTGTCCAGCTGCCCTGTATCGCTCCTTTTTACAGCTTCATCGGCGAATACCCATAAAAATCCCCCTGCACACAGGGGATGGTTCCACATGCGAAGCCAGAAGTCCTCCAGCCCCGCTCCGTGTCCACCGTCATATAATCCATGCAGCAGCTCTGTGGGGAAAAAGATGCTCCGGGGGGCAAAATGGTCCAGGGAAAGGGTTTCGTAATTGACGTAGTGTGCCGTGTTGGTTTTTCCGAATACCCCCCATGGATGGTTCACCTCCCTTTCCTGGATATCCAGTTCCCTGAAATCTTTGTCATATGCGGTATTCCATCCCCCCTCGTTGCCGTTGTCCCACATCACCACGCAGGGATGGTTCACATCCCTGGCAATCATCTCCCCGAGCAGCTGCCGGCCCACAATCGAATCATAGGGTGGGCCCTGCCAGCCGGCCAGTTCGTCCAGGACAAACAGGCCCAGTGAATCGCATACATCCAGGAAATGTGCATCCGGGGGATAATGGGACATGCGCACCGCATTCATGTTCATATCCTTGATCAGGTTCACCACCTCGATGCTGAAGTCTTTGCTGGATGTCCGGCCATGGTCGGGATGAAAGGTATGACGGTTGACCCCCTTGTATTTGATCCGTACACCGTTCACGTAGATCCCGTCCTGCTCCCTTACTTCCACCGTTCTGAACCCGATCCTTTCCGGATATGAATGGATCACGTTTCCCTCCCTGTCCAGCAGCTTAAAAAGAGCTGTATAGAGATGGGGGAACTCGGGTGACCACGGATGGGGATCCTCCACCAGACCGTTCACCAGGGTCTTATCGCTGCCTTCTTCAATTCCGGAAGAAAAGCGGGCGATCTCATGACCGTCCGGGTCCAGGATCTCTGCCCGGACCGAAGCACTCTCCTTACCGGGTGCAAGCACCACTTCCGAGCGGAAGGCGCCGTCACCCCCGGCATCAATGGCTACCCTTTTGATGTGTTCCTTTGGTTTGATCTCCAGGCAGACCGGCCGGAAAATGCCTCCGAATACCCAGTAATCCGCTTTCCTTTCTGCCTGGTTTACAGACATGTTATCCGAATACTTCTTCACAAATACTTCAAGCAGGTTCTCTTTCCCGTATCCGAGCAGCCCGCTCACGTCATAGCTGAACCGGTAGAAGGCTCCCTGGTGTACCTTCCCCGCCTGGTGTCCATTCAGCACCACCCTGCAGTCAGTCATCACCCCATCGAAAACCAGTTCCACATGCTGACCTTTCCACGCTTTGGCGGCCTTAAACCGGTACCTGTAATGCCCCTCCTCCTTCAGCCTCTGGCTGAACGGCACATGCCCGTAGTTATACTCTCCGAAACCCTGCTGTTCCCAGCAGGAAGGCACCGGGATGGTGGTCCATTGTCCGCTGTTCATACCGGCTGTACAGTAAAAATCCCACCGAACGGCATCATCGAAACCCCTTCCGGAGAGATATGCGGTCTGTGTTGGCTGGGCGAAAAGCGCTGTGTGAACAAAAAGCAGTATCGGAATTATGAAAAATCTGGCCATGGATATAAATCTTTGTACTAAATTGGCAATAATGAAGGTGAACAAGTTAGTAAATCTATTTCTTCGAATCATGAACCGGTACAGACTCTTTCATAAATCTTTCAGGATTTTATTGCTGGCAGGCCTTTCATCGGCCATCCTATCCTGTTCAAAACAACCCAATGTCATCCTGATCATGGCCGATGATATGGGACATGAATGCCTGGCTTCATACGGGGGCATCTCTTATCGGACGCCCAGCCTGGACAGGCTCGCCCGTGAAGGAATGCTTTTTACCCATTGCATCGCGCAACCGCTTTGCACACCCTCCAGGGTCAAGCTGATGACCGGTCTCCGTAACTACAGGAACTATGAATACTTCGGATACCTGGATACAACCTGGTTGAGCATGGGAAATGTCATGAAGGAAGCAGGATACCGTACATGCATCGCAGGGAAGTGGCAATTGAACGGGCTGGCATACAAGGACCAGATCAGTGAATGGAATGATGCCTCCCGGCCGCATCAGTTCGGTTTTGACAAGTACTGTCTCTGGCAGCTCACCAGACAGCGGTCAGAAGGGGAACGGTATGCGGATCCCCTGCTGGAGACCAGTGGTTCAGGACCGCAGGTCCATAAGGATGCTTACGGACCGGATATATTCTGTGAATTTCTGCTGGATTTCATTGAAGAAAACCGCAATGAGCCCTTCTTTGCCTATTATCCCATGGTGCTGGTGCATGAGCCGTTCGTACCCACCCCGGATTCCCGGGCATGGACGGAGAAGGGATCAAGATACCGCAGGGACACTGCCTATTTCAGGGAGATGATGTCCTATACGGACAAGATTGTCGGAAAGATCGTATCAAAACTGGAGGAGACGGGCATCAGGGACCGTACCCTGCTGATCTTTACCGCAGATAACGGTACCCACAGAAGTGTTGTCTCAAGGACCGTGGAACGGACAGTCAGGGGAGGGAAGGGGAATACCATCACCGACGGCACCCACGTTCCCCTGATTGCCAGCTGGCCCGATCAGATCAGAGAGGGCAGCATCCATGAAGGATTGATCGAATTCAGCGATTTTTTTCCCACTCTGGCCGAACTGGCAGGCAGGAATGTTGAATCGGACGGACACAGCTTTCTTCCCCTTCTGAAAGGGAAACCATACAGGGAAAGGGAAACAGTCCTGGTGCATTATGATCCCCGCTGGGGCAGCAGGGTGAACCGGTACCGGAACCAGTTTGTTCAGACCGTGGATTATAAGTTATACCAGGACGGATCTTTCTTTGACCTGGAAAATGATGTGATGGAAAAAAACCCGCTTCCCCCGGATAAATTGAATGAAAATGAGCGAAGGGTATATGGGAAGCTGCGTGAAGAAATTTTCCGTATCCCGGAAACACCTCCGAACCTGTTGTTCATTATCACGGACGACCAGGGATATGGCGACCTGAGCCTTCACGGGAACAAAATCCTGGAAACCCCCCACCTGGACTCCATCGGTCTGAAAGGGGTGCGGCTGGACCAGTTCCATGTGAGTCCGGTCTGCGCCCCGACCAGGGCTGCCCTGCTTACAGGCCGCAGGCCCATGTCCACAGGGACCTACTATGTCACCCGCGGCGGCGAGGTAATGGATTCAGAGGAGGTTACCCTGGCCGAGATCCTGAAGGATCACGGATACAACACCGGATATTTCGGCAAATGGCATAATGGAGCTCATCACCCCCATCATCCCATGAGCCAGGGCTTTGATAAATTCTTCGGATTCACAGGGGGGCACTGGAACCGCTATTTTGATCCGGATCTGGAAGAGAACGGCCGTATGGTCCGGACAAAGGGGTACATTGCCGATATCTTTACCGACCGGGCCATTGAGTTTATCCGTGAGAACAGAAGCGATCCGTTTTTGTGTTACCTGGCCTACAATACGCCCCACGCCCCGTTCCAGGTGCCGGATGAATATTTCAACAGGTACATCAACAGGGTGGAAGAGGAAGATCCGGACCTGGAGGTGATGAATGCGTCAGTCTACGGCATGGTAAAGAACATTGACGACAACGTGGGCCGCCTGATGCACACCCTGGAGGAAGTTCAGCTGGAAGAGAATACCATCGTGGTCTTTATGACCGACAACGGACCCAACACCTGGAGGTACAATGACGGGATGAAAGGAAAGAAAGCCTGGGTAAACGACGGGGGTGTGCGCGTACCCTGTTTCATCCGGTGGAAGGGTCATCTGCCTGAAAACAGGATCATCCGTTCCACCTCGGCCCATATCGATATGGTGCCCACGCTGGTAAGCATGATGGGACTTGATTACCATCCCGATAAGGAACTGCACGGGGTGGATCTGACAGGCAGGATTTACGGGGTGGACAGGGAGACGGACCGGTTGCTGTTCACACATGTGAACCACGGGGTGGATGTGGAGGCCTGCCCTGGAGCGGTAAGGAGTGCTGACTGGCGGCTCACTTTCACCTGCGGAGACCGGCCCGAGCTTACCCGAAGGAGCGATAAGGGAGAAAAGGAGAACCTGGCAGATTCGCTTCCATTGCTCACCGACAGCCTGAAGCAGGAGTACGACCGGTGGTTTTCCCGGTTTCAGTCACTGGAAATCCCGCCCATCCCGGTGGGGGTGTCCGATTCGGTGGTCATCCCCGCCCATGAAGGCTTCCTGAAGGGAAATGCCAGGTATTTCCGGTCCGCACAGGGCTGGGCCAACGACTGGGTAACCGGAATGGACCTTCACGGCTCTTCCATCCGCTGGCCCCTGGATATCCGGGAATCAGCCGAATATCAGTGCCTGGTCAGGTATGCATCACCAGGTGGGGAGGCGGAACTGAAGCTGCATGTAAACGGACAAAAACTGGAAAAGAAGGTGCCGGCATTCGTTCCTGTCCCTGACAAAAACCATAACCGCATAGACAGGCCTGCAGAGGCCATCGGGCAGAGCTGGGCGAGGACTTCACTTGGAATGCTGCCCCTGGAAACGGGACCAGACACACTTGTCCTGCATGCTTCCCCCGATGATGCAGAGATCCTTCAGTGCATATTGATTCACCTGAGTGACCGGTAGGCAATGAAGATCAGATAGAGTGCACACAGCAACAGGAAGAGAATGCCGCCATTAATGTAGAGTGCCATGAAATAGCCCACCAGGAAAGGTATTGGCGCTCCTCCCGAGATGGCCATCATCATCAATCCCGAGATCTCATTGGCCCGGTCGGGCAACTCGGCCACCGTGATGGAGAAGATCAGGGGAAAGATATTGGATGCGCCCAGGCTGATGATAAAAACGATCACCCAGGCAGATTTTTCGTCGGGAGTGAGGACCAGGGCAATGAGGGCAAGTGCCAGCAATATCCCCGAACCCAGGAAGAATTTCCTTGGGTTGATCCGAGTCAGCAGGAGGGCCCCGGAAAAGGTCCCGATCATCTTGGCCAGGAAATAGAGCGATTTTGC
>Ga0180432_10011109_pt1 | contig 10665 bp, 12 predicted proteins | sample SS_ome_10_FD_132414 | JGI IMG/M metagenome (GOLD analysis project Ga0180432, IMG submission 132414) | Hypersaline lake sediment archaeal communities from the Salton Sea, California, USA - SS_1_MS_2 metaG | ecosystem: Environmental > Aquatic > Non-marine Saline and Alkaline > Hypersaline >...
CACTACGAGGACTTTTAGGCGGCCATTAGCGGCATGACTCACTGTGAGGACTTGTAGGCGGCCTCTACGCGTATGACCCACTACGAGCACTTCTAGGCGGCGCCCGCCGTCGGGGCACGTGCAGATTGAACCGCGCGGGCGCTCGGCCGCAGTGGACACCCGCCGTTCACCCGGAATCCGGCGGCGGCCCAACGCTTCGAGAGCGAGACCGAAGGTGATAATCGGCCCTCATCAATCTGCGGGAACGCGCGGCGAAAACGCATTCTCGCTCATTGAGATGGTCGTCGTCGTCTTTCTGGTGGGAATTCTGGCGCTTCTGGCCGCCCCCGCGTTTCAACAGACATTACTCGAATATGAGACGGACCGCGCGGCGGCCGAGCTGCGGACGTACGTTCGCTACGCACGTTCTCTGGCCGTCACGGGCACCCCTCATTTCGTCTTGTTCGACATCGCCGCCGATTCCATTTCCGTGTGGAACGCCGTCAAATTCACCGCGGCTCCCGACCCCATGCGGAAGGGACACGATTGCATCCTGCAGTTGAGTGGCGGCAAGTTTTCGCACGTCGATCTGGTGAGCGCCGATTTCTCGGGAACCCAGAAACTCTGGTTTGACCGTCTTGGCAATGCCTCCGGGGGCGGCACCGCTGTTATCACCGGGGGAGATTTCACGAGGACGCTTCGCGTGACCGGGCCGGGCGGCAAGGTCACGATTGAGTAGCGCCTATGGGACGAATAAGGATCGGTAAGGAACAGGGGGGGCTGACCCTCGTCGAAGTCCTGATGGGGGTCGTGATCCTGGGCGCCGCCGTCGCGCCTGCGGCCTTCTTCCTGAGCGGAGACCTCCAGGGATTGGCGATTCGTGAGGAGGCGACTCGATCGCTCTACCTGGCCCAGGGGAGAATGGAGGAGATTCGTGCCCTTGACTACGATGATCTGACGGCCGGCACCTCGCTCTCGCGCTGGGTCGCCCTCCCCGATTCCGTGCACATCGAGGTCAACGTCACGCCGAATCCCGGCGGGGTCTTCGATGCGAACATGAAGAAGATCTCGGTCACGGTCGGAACCGTGACTCTCAACACGTACAGGACCAACGCCTCCGAACCATGATGGGCGACGCGCTCGGCCGCCCGACGGCCGGGAGGAATTCCGATGACCCGAAGCGAAACCGGACTCACGCTGGTCGAACTCCTGACGGCCGTGACGGTCCTCGGCATCATGGGCCTGGTCTTGTTCTCGATCACCCACGCGACGCTCCGCTCTTCCTCCTTTGCCGAGAACCGCAACGAGGTCAACGAGGCCGGCCGGGTGGCGCTGGACCGCATGGTCCAGACGATTCAAGCCACGACCCGCGTTCTCCTGCCGTTCGAAGTCGCGGCACTGGACACCTCCGTCGCCCATATCCTCTCTGTGGCCAACGGCGGGGACGACGACGGGGACGGCCGGATCGACGAGGACTCGTACGACGTGTATGAGGACGGGGTCGGGGCGGGGCTGCCGGGTGTCGATGACGACGACGACGGGAGCGTCGACGAGGGATCCCCGTGGGACGACGACGAAGACGGAGTCTATGACGAAGATCCCCTGGACGGCCGGGATAACGACGGAGACGGACGGATCGACGAGGACTGGGGCTACGACATGAACGGGGACGGGGCGCCCGGCGTAGTGTGGATCGACGACGACGCGGACGGCTGGGTGGACGAGGGCTCATTCTCCGACGACGACGAGGACGGGTACGTCGACGAGGATCCCATCTGGCCGATCGCCTACTACGTCGAGACCAGCCAGCTCCCGCCGAGCCTTGTGGAGGTTCACCCTCTCGAAGGGACGACGACTCTGGCAACGAATCTCTACTACGAGAACACCGGGAATCGAAATCAGGGTTTCACGGTCAGGCGCGTCGCCCTTACAAACGGGAACACGCTGATCCGGCTTCATCTCATGTTGATGACGGGCACCGGAGAGATTGTCGAGTTCGAGACCTCTGCGGTCGCGAAGAACTGCGAGAAGCGGCCCGCCTGGCAGTGGAGCGGAAGCTAGAGGCGGAAAGAGAAGGACGTGAGCATTGTCGAACGGCTTGACGTACACCCGGATTTCACGTGCGCGTGAGGGCAGGTCGGACCGCGGGTTCGCCTTCGTAATGACGCTCATCGTAGCGTTGCTCGTGGCGGGAATCGCGACGACGCTTTCGATCGTCTCCGCCACCGAGTCGCAAATCGCCAGGAACTACCGGGAGAACAGGCAGGCCCTCTACCTCGCCGAGGCCGGCGTCGAGCACGCGCTCTGGCAGCTCTCCTGGGACCCGGAAAACCGGTCACCCCTGGTGGCTCAGGACCTGGACGGCAACAGGTACGACGCTATGATCACACCGCTCGGGAACGGCCGGTACGAGATTCTCGGCTGCGGCAGAGGTGCGGCTTTCGCAAGTGGGGTGTCCACGCAGGTCTCTGTCTTTCCCCAGGCCTTCAACTATGCCGTCCTGACGCCGGATTTCAACGACGGGTGCTCTTCGACCAGGATCGAGGGTGCCGTGGGCACCGGCCTCCCCTCCCTTCCCAGCATTGTGATCGACCTGCCCGCCTGGGCCGCCCTGGCGGACTGGTACATCGGCAGCAGCACGACGTTCGACGGAGATCTCTACTTCGAGGGCGTGATCTACGTGGACGGCAGTCTGACTCTTAAGGGCGAGGCAAACTGGGTCGAGGGAACGGTCGTGACCAAGGACAATCTCAAGATCGAGTCCGATTGGGGTCACGCTCATTTCGCCGGCGCTCCGGGAATGCCGGCCCTCGTCGCCGGCAGTGACCTGTTCCTCGGGAAGAGCGGCGAGCACTGCGACATCTCCGTTCGGGGGTGGGCCATCTGCGGTCACGACATGATAATCGAGAAGTACAACGAAATCTTCGTCATCGGAGGCTGCATCGCGAGCCACAAGTTCGACATCAAAGAGCATTCGGACAATCCAACGATTCTCTGGGATTCCGGCGCCCGCCTTTCGCCGCCGCCGGGAATCACGCAGGAGGCGGGTTTGGGGATGTACTCGTGGGCGCCGATACCGGCCACCTGGCGGATTCTCACGGATCTCAGCATGTTTGAATCGCTCTAGGGGGAAACTCTTGAAACCCGGACTCTCAACATTCCTGCGTCGGAAACAGGCGGTCCCACTCATCGGCGTCGACGTCGGGACGTCGGCCGTCAAGCTGGCTCGAATCGAATTCGACGGCCCGATCTGGAAGGTGACAACCACCGGCGTGGTTCCGGCCGCCAAGACGGATTCCGTAGAAGAGACGCCCGCCCGAATCCGGGAACTCCTCAAGGATCGGGGCATCCCACGACCCTGGCGCGCGGCCAGCGCACTGCCCGCAAAGAATGCCGAGATCCGCATCCTCGGCGTGCCCGTGGGAGATCCCTCGACACTGCCGTCCCGGGTGATGCCGGCGGCGGAGCAGGTGCTGCCCTTCGGAACCGAAGATACGATCCTGGACTTCTTCTCCCTGGGCGCGTCGTTCAACGGTGGAGAGAAGACGGAGAGAGTCCTCCTTGCCGCGGCCAGTCGTAGCGCGGTGGATCGGCGGCTCGAGTTCCTCGAGCGGGCGGGAATGGTCCCTGAGGTCATCGAGCTCGTTCCCTGGGCCCTGGCCCGGGCGATCCGGTATCTCGGGGTCCAGCCCGAGGACGCCCCCTTCGGGATTCTGGACCTGGGCCACACGACCAGCACCATCATCATTCTGGACAGAAACGGTCTCTTTCTCAGCCGTTCCGTGCGGACCGGTTCGAAGGGCCTCACCGAAAAAATCCGTAAAGAGCTCGACCTGGACTGGAACCGGGCCGAACAACTGAAAGGAGAGCGGGGGCTCAGTCTCGCGGCGCAGGCCTGCCGAACCGGCGGGACCGAAGAGGGAGCGACCCTGGTGGCCGAGATCCTGGACGACCTGTTCCTGCCGGCGCTCGCGCACCTGGCGGACGAGATCGAGAAATCCATCGCCTTCTACGCGTCCGAGAGCCAGGGCGAGATCCTCGACCGACTGATCCTCACAGGCGGCGGGGCTCGGCTGAAGAACCTGGACGCATTCTTGAGCGAACGCCTGGGACTTGGGGTTCAGATCGTCGGACCCGAGTCTTCGGATTCCGACCCGGACGCCGGGGAAACCGGCGCGGGGGTCAGCTGGCCCCTCATGGCCGGTGCGCTGGGTCTCGCCATGAGAGATTCCACCACACCGGAGCGGAGGCCGCGACGCACATGAGAGATATCAATCTCATCCCTCCCGACATCCTGCAGGCCCGGCGAATCTCGAGCAGGCTCAGGCTCTGGATCGTCCTTAACCTGGCGGTGGTGGGAATCCTGATTCTCGCGACGGCGGTCACCCTCTGGAGCGTCCGAAGTGAGAGGGCCAAGGCCGGGGACCTGGACAGCCGAATGGCCCAGCTTCGGCAGTGGACGGAACACCTCGACCGGCTTCGAGCCGAGAGATCTCTGCTCAACGAAGAGGCGGACGCCCTGGCCTCCTTTGTCGACCGGTACCCCAACCACCATCGGATCCGGACACTCACGGAGGCGATGGCCGACAAGGGCTGGCTCAACAGAATCGAGATGACCCGTTCCGTGGGCCGCCCGAAGGACGGGGAGAACTCGGGCATGCTCCTGCTGGAGGGTCACGCGGGCTCGTACAAACACCTTGCCGAGTGGATGCGGGACCTGGGTGCGCTGGAATGGATCGCCGGAGTGGACCTCAGGCGCTCACAGCAGGCGCAGGCCGAAGGCCTCGACGTCGTTCAGTTCGAACTGGAATGCACCCTCTCATCGAAGAGCCCTCGTCGATGAGAGGGACGGAGAGCACATGAAATCCTTGCGGCAGATCGACGTTCTGGGAGCCGCCGTGGCCGGCGTCCTGGTCCTGGTGGCCCTCATCGGCCCCATTCGGGCGATGACCTTGGAGAGAAGCCGGCTCATCACCGAGCGCCAGTCCGCCCTCCTGAGCCTCACCGAGCAAGAGGCGCTGGAGGAGCGCCTCCGACGGGCCGAGGACGAAGTCGGCACGTTGCGGGCCAACATCGAACTGCTGCACCGGTCGTTCCCGCCCCGCAAGGAACTCGACTCGTTTCTCTCGGAGCTCAACGAGCTGGCCCGTTCCACGAACACGGAGCTGGCCCGGGTGGTTCCCGGCTCCACTCGGGAAGGCGACGTCTTTTCCATGGTGGCCATTCAGATCGAGGCTCGCGCTCCCTTCGAAGGGTTCTACCGATTCCTCTGGGGGCTGGACCGCATGACCCGTCTCAGCCAGATCGAAACCCTGGGCATTTCGCATGAACCCGAAAGCCGGACCTGTACGATCCAGATGACGCTCTACATCTTTGTTTCCGCTCGAGGAACCTTGACGTAGCCGCGGGGGAACGCGTGAAAACGGGCAAACCGACAAGTGCCAAGAAAGCCAAGATCCAGAGAATCGCCGCTGTTTGTCTGGGCGTGTTGTTCACGGTTCTCTTCGTCCGAATGATCGCCGGCGGCGATGACGGGCCCGCCCCCCCCACGCGGGCGGCCGCACGCGGCCGGGAGTCCGGGGGCCTTCCGGTCTCGGCACCGGCCGACGGGAAATGGGCGTCGCAGAATTCCCCGACCTCCCGCTGGGAACCGCGCCTCGCGGACACGCTTGAGTGCACGGTTCCACCCGACCCGTTCAGCGTCCCGGCGCGCTTGAGAGAAGAGCTGACGGGAATCAAGCGGAAAGCCCCGAAGTCCACACGCACGCAGACTTCCAAGAAGAGAATCGAGATCAAGCTCAAGGGCATCGTGGCCGATCATACAAATGGAGAACACATTGCGCTTGTTGAAGATGAACTCCTTCGGACAGGGGATGACTACCGGGGATTCATCGTCGTGGACATCGATCCCACAAGCGTAACTCTGGATAACGGGGAGGAGCGTCGAGTCCTTCTCCTGGGAGAGGAATGACCATCCATCGGAAGTCATGGACGATGATGCCGAGAGCGCGCCATCTGATGACGGTGGGGTTGTTGCTCATCGCCGCCGTCCAGGCTCCGGCCCGGCCGAGCGCCGGCGAAATCGAATCCGGCGGTCGGACTCCGGACACGGGGACCCGGGGGACGGATTCCGCCCTATCCGGTGGGGATTCGAGGACCGCTACGCTGGGGAGTCCTTCGTCCTCGTGGGGTCACGTGTCTCTGAACCTCGACGGGGTAGAGCTGTTGGAGGCCCTCAAACTCCTGATCGCGTCCAGGGACGTGAATCTTGTGGTCGCCGAGGACGTGAAAGCCAGCGTGACGGTTCACCTTGATCACGTGCCTTTCGAGGACGCGCTCAACGCCGTCCTTACAATCAACGGGCTGTCGTATCTTCGGCAGGATCACACGATCTACGTATTCCGGCAGGCCGACGCACAACTGATGGCCCCCCAGCTGCTCCGCCGCGACGTGGCCACGTACCGCATGAACTACGCGCCGCTGGGGGAGATCTTCCCCGTGATTGAATCCTTCGTCTCGCCCGCCGGAAGAGTTCTCAGTTTCCCGGCCACGTCCACCCTCGTCGTGGAGGACACGCCGGAGAATCTGCGGCTCGTCGAACGCGTGGTCAACGCTCTGGACGTTCCTCCCCGCCAGGTGTTGATTCGTGCCCACATCGTCGACGTCACTCTGGACGACGATATGTCCCTCGGTATCGAGTGGGATTACCTGCGAGCAGCCGACGCCGTCACGGAGGCCGTCGACATGGAGGCCAGCGCGACTCTCAAGACGGACGGTTTCTCGCCCACCGTTTCGGACGGACTGTTCTTCAGTTTCGCCACCTCGGGCTTTGAGGCGTTTCTGGACGCGCTCCAGCAGCGCACGGCGACGGAGATCCTGGCCAGCCCGACGGTTCTGGCCTTGGACGGCAGAGAGGCGGAGATCATCATCGGCAGCAAACTGGGCTTCCGCCTGCTGACGACCACCACGACGGGCAACGTGATGGAGACGATCGAGTTCCTGGACGTCGGAACCCAGCTGACGCTCACGCCGCACATCGGCGACGACGGGCTGATCATGCTCGACATCCATCCCGAGGTCAGCGACGGCATCGTCGATCAGGGATTGCCCTCGGAAACGACCACCGAGACGACGACCAGCCTGATCGTCGAGGACGGATCCACGATCCTGATCGGGGGCCTGATGCGGCATCGAGAGGAACACATCCGTTCCCAGGTTCCCCTCCTGGGAAGCATTCCCATCTTGGGGTACCTGTTTCGGAAAACGAACACGACAAAGGTCAAGAGCGAAGTCCTTGTGGCGATTACGCCGCACATCGTGACGCCTCAGGGTTCGGAACACATGGCCCGCGAGGTGGGGCGCATCAGGGAGTTTCAGGACCGGGCGCGGTCCGGAGAATAGTGTCCGGTGGCGGCGGGCGCTGTCGCCCGGCCTGCCCACGCCCGGGAGTCAGGAGGGGGCGATGGAACCCTTTACGATCCTTGTGGTGGACGACGCGTATCCTATGGCCAGAGCACTCTCCTATCTTCTGACCCGCAGCGGATACCGGTGCCGCATCGCGCGCGACGGCATTGAGGCCTTGGAGAGCATGGCCGAAGAGAAGCCGGACCTCGTCTTTCTCGATCTCCAGATGCCCCGGATGGACGGCATCGAAACCAGCCGGCGTATTCGAGAGGACGAGAGTTTCCGGAACACGTACGTGATCGTGCTCACGGCCATGGGGGAGGATGAGGACATTACCCGCGCGCTCGACGCCGGGGCCGACGAATGCATGGGTAAACCTTTCATTCCCCGGCATGTTCTCGAACGCGTCCGTTCCATTCTTGAACCTGTGGAATCCCGATGACGTTGAACCCGGATGAGAACCGCGGTGGCGAGATCGAGGAGCAGTTCGACCAGTTCTCCGAACAACTGGTGGAATGCTATCAGGAGATTGCGGTCCTTCAGGAAACCTCCGAAGCACTGGGGCAGTTGCTGGAGCGGGACTCCATCGCCCGTACCTCCCTGGCCACGGCTCTGCGAGTCTCGAGCGCGGCCCGCGGCGGCTTTTTCGTCATGGACGGGGAGCGGTGGAACCGCCTTGCGTTTCTGGGAGACATCGGGGAGCGGTTCCCGCCAGACTGGATGCCCGTCCTCACGTCGCGATATAGACCGCTCATTCAGAACAAGCCGGACCGGGGCACGCTGCCCGGTATTGGGCGCATCGCACCGGGCGCCTCAAGTCTCATCGTTGCTCCGCTCATCGGCCAGGAAACGCTCGTGGGCATTCTGGCCCTCTTCGACTCCGCGCGGGGAGAGTTCGAGTCGGGCGAGGCCAAAATGCTCCAGGCCGTTGCGAAGCAGGCGGCCACGGCCCTCAACAACGAGAAACACCACCGCGAGCTCCTGCGCGCGCAGGAGGAGCTCCTAACGACCCAGAAGCTTGCGTCCATGGGTGAAATGGCCGCCGAGATCGGCCATGAGCTCAACAACTACATGACCAGCATCCTCGGGCAGACCGAGATCATGCAGGTGTTGATCGAGAGCGACAACTTCAAGGACCTCGACCCTCGGCTGGTGTCCATCGTCGCTCAGGTCGACAAGATGGCGATCCTGACCCAGGGTCTTCTGCGCTGTTCCAAGAAAGAGGTCAAACCCAGGGCGTGTAGGCTCCTAGACATCGTCCGGGAGTCCGTCGCCTTCGCCAGCCCGCAGAACCGGTTCGACAGCACAGAGTTCCAGGTTTCCATACCCGACGATCTGCCCCCCATCCATGTCGATTCCAATCAGATCCAGCAGGTGTTCCTCAACCTCTTCACCAACGCGGAGGACGCCATGGGGGAAAACGGCGGCACGATATCGGTCTCGGCGCGGGCCGGGCCCACCGGCGAGTCCGTTGAGATTCATGTCTTCGACGAAGGGCCCGGAGTCCCGGAACACGTTCAAGACCGAATTTTCGAGCCGCGCTTCACGACCAAGACAGAGGGCAACGGGATCGGACTGGCCGTGTGTTTCCGCGTCCTCCATGACCACGGTGGATCCATTCGGTTGGTGTCCGCCGCGGGTCCCGGAACCACGTTTGAGATCCTCCTTCCCCGCGTTCCGATTGAGGAGCAGGCGCCGGGGAAAGAGAGCGGCGCCCAGGAAACCGGGCTTGCGAAGCAGACCGGCGAACCTCGGATCGAGTGCACCGGATAGCCACCCCAGCTCCAGCTCGTTTCTCTCCCCTTAGCACTTTCTTTCAACTCCATCAACTCGCGTCTCGATGCCACCGATGTCCCACATCAGAGGTGGAACGCCGAGCCTCCTCGAGCTTCTGGAAACCCGGCCTGGTTTGATGATTCGAGAGCCTTGAAACTCGTGGCCCCCAAACCTTCAACGTTCAATAGAAACAGATAAAAATCTGCTCAAGGTGCTGCGAGATTCGCCGATGAGTCTGGTAGGACATCGGTTCGAGTGTCAAGCCATTGTGAGCGAGTCGTTCATCCGCAAGAAGGATCCTTGACTGTGCGACAGAGAACACCGTCCTCGGTCGCATGGCGTCCGGGAGTCTAGCTGGCCGCGAGCGCACGCCCCTGCGGGAACCTGGCCGGTGAATCCGGCACGGTAGCCCGGGACATCACGACAGGTGAAGGCATGCCAACTTCCAAGATTCTCATCGTCGAAGATAACTACGCGACGGCCCGGGCCTTGATGTTCCTGCTCACTCGCGCCGGGTATGCCTGCCGAATGGCCCGGGACGGGCTTGAGGCTCTGGAGAAAATCGAGGAAGAAAAACCCGATCTCATCGTTCTGGATCTCGGGATGCCCCGCATGGACGGCCTGGAGTTGTGCCGCCGGCTCCGTCGAGAAAAGCGGTACAGGGACCTCTACGTAATCGTGCTCACCGCCCTCGGTGACGACGCGGACATCACGCGGGCGCACGAGGCCGGAGCCGACGAGTGTTTGGGCAAACCGCTGGATCCCCCAAAACTGCTCAAACGCGTCGACGAAGCCCTCCGGGCCGCCGAAACCCGATAGCCGGTCCTTCGCATAACCCTGTATGGCAAGTCGGTCTGATCCTGAGTGGGACGGGAGAATCTTGCCATTCGTTTCTGTTATTGCAATCGCCTCACATATGTGATATAGTTTGGGCGAATCTGGGTGGAAGATAACAGCATCCGGACGCATCATGGATGCGTGTATCCAGAGATGCGGGCCGTTTGCTCTTCACGCTCAGTCGAGTCCTTTTCCAAATCGACGTTCGCGAGGAGGGGGGTGAAATCATTGCGAAAAGCGATTGTGATCGGCTCCATCGTGGCGCTGGCGGTGATTGCCGCCGCGCATCTGACGGGCCGCACGGCTCTGGTCCCACATGGGAGTTCTCCCGCTTTCGAGGCGTTGCTGACTGAGGCGATCGCCCGCCTGGAGGGCGCAACACAGGAGATCACGGCGACCACCGTCGGGGAGGCCCACGCTTCGGGAAAGCAGTTTGAAACCATGGCCGGGGAACCCACCTGCTACGGTTCACCCACCTGCGACCGGGACCAGCCCGAGTGTTGGGACCTCACCTACAGCGGCGAGCCGACCTGCTACGCGGCCGAAGCCACCTGCGACGCCACGGACACCTGCTCCCGGTTCTACACGTGCGACTCACAGTACACGTGCCATGGCGAGGTGACGTGCGACGGCAAGGACACCTGCTGGAATTCGACGTGCGACGAGCCG